>Ga0182743_1000818_pt1 | contig 34605 bp, 25 predicted proteins | sample eDN3rd30CKraftOP_FD_128522 | JGI IMG/M metagenome (GOLD analysis project Ga0182743, IMG submission 128522) | Enriched Organic Plus compost microbial communities from Emeryville, California, USA - eDNA 3rd pass 30_C Kraft OP (version 2) (version 2) ... | reverse complement strand
CGGCTGGGCGGAACAGACCGACCTGCAGCGCGACAGCCTGTACCAGAAGATCGAGCAGGTGGTGATGCGCCTGCTGAACGACTTCGTCGACGACACGGCGATCTTCGGCGTGCTGCTGGAAGACTTCATCGCCTTCACCGGCGACGAGCGTCGCCGCAGCGAGCTGCTCGAACAGCGCACCCGCGACGCCGAGGAAGGCCGCGCCCGCGCCGACGCGGCCCGGCGCGAGGTGGAGCAGGTGCTCAACCAGCGGCTGTTCGGCCGCACCCTGCCCGAAGTGGTGGTGCGCCTGCTGCGCGAGGCCTGGAGCAAGGTGCTGCTGCTGACCTGCCTGAAGCACGGCAGCGACTCTCAGCCCTGGCGCGACGCCGTGGCGACCATGGACGACCTGGTCTGGAGCGTCGAGCCCCACGAGGACCCGGAATCCCGCACGCGCCTGCTGGAAATGGTCCCGCAACTGCTCAAGTCGCTGCGCGAAGGCCTGACCAGCGCGGCCTTCGATCCGTTCTCCACCGGCGAGTTCTTCAGCCGCCTGGAGAGCCTGCACGTGCAGGCCTTCCAGCGCTTCAAGCAGGCGCAGGAAGCGGCGGTCGACGACGACCTGCTGGATGGCATTCCGCAGCTCGACGACGCTGTCGAGGCGCCCGTGGCGCAGGCCGCTGGCCAGCCGGAGATGGTCGCCGTGGTGGAGGAAATCGTCCTGGCGACGCCCGGCGAGGAGCGCGCGCCGGAGCCGGAAGAGCTGCTGGCGGACGACGACGAGTCGCTGCGCAAGGTCGACGAACTGCGCGTCGGTAGCTGGGTGGAAATCCACGAGGACGCCGAGCACAAGCTGCGCTGCAAGCTGGCCGCGGTGATCAAGCCGACCGGCCGCTACATCTTCGTCAACCGCACCGGCATGAAGGTGCTGGAAAAGACCCGCATGGGCCTGGCCGTGGAATTCCGCCGCAACGCCGTGCGCCTGCTGGATGACGCGCTGCTGTTCGACCGGGCGTTGGAGTCGGTGATCGGCAACCTGCGGCGGTTGAAGAACGGCTGAGTCGGCTTCCCTGGAAATATGTAGGAGCGCGCCCTGCGCGCGAATCGCGGGCAGGGCCCGCTCCTACAGGGGATGCCGGGCTGCGGCGTATAACCGCGAACGGTTATACGCCCTACGACTTGGGATCGAGCGAGCAGGCCTGCGGCCCCCTCACCCTAACCCTCTCCCGGAGGGAGAGGGGACCGTTCGGCAGACGCTGGTGTTCCTGAGTCAGCCGGCTGGCACGGCGGCTACCGGCTGAGGCCAGGCCTTCTCTCGGCACGGACAAGCCCCCTCTCCCTCTGGGAGAGGGGGCTGTTCGGCAGACGCTGGTGTTCCTGAGTCAGCCGGCTGGCACGGTGACTACCGGCTGAGACCAGGCCTTCTCTCGGCACGGACAAGCCCCCTCTCCCTCTGGGAGAGGGGGCTGTTCGGCAGACGCTGGTGTTCCTGAGTCAGCCGGCTGGCACGTCGACTACCGGCTGAGGCCAGGCCTTCTCTCGGCACGGACAAGCCCCCTCTCCCTCTGGGAGAGGGGGCTGTTCGGCAGACGCTGGTGTTCCTGAGTCAGCCGGCTGGCACGGCGACTACCGGCTGAGACCAAGCCTTCTCTCGGCACGGACAAGCCCCCTCTCCCTCTGGGAGAGGGCAGGGGTGAGGGTGATGGACTTCGACGACGCTCCGGAGCACGGCCGAGCTCCGCTCCCTCACCCTAACCCTCTCCCGGAGGGAGAGGGGGCTGTTCGGCAGACGCTGGTGTTCCTGAGTCAGCCGGCTAGCACGGTGACTACCGGCTGAGACCAGGCCTTCTCTCGGCACGGACAAGCCCCCTCTCCCTCTGGGAGAGGGCTGGGGTGAGGGAACGGAGTCAACCCAACGCACCAGCGCCCCCGGGAAGCACGGTTCGCGAGCAAGCTCGCTCCTACGAAAAGCGCTTCGGCGCAGTCGGCAAGACTCTCGCTCCCGCACCGCAGCGGCCGTTCTCTTCCGCCGCAAGCTGCTTTAGAGTGGGCCCAATCAAGGAGCCCCTATGCAGTTCGATCCCCGCAGCGGCTGGTGCCAGGGCGTCAGCCACTGTCCTTCGCCCAATTTCAACGCCCGCCCGGAGGGGGAGGTGGTCTCCCTGCTGGTGATCCACAACATCAGCCTGCCGCCCGGGCAGTTCGGCACCGGCAAGGTGCAGTGCTTCTTCCAGAACCGCCTGGATGCCGACGAGCACCCCTATTTCGCCGACATCGCGCAGATGACGGTGTCTGCGCACTTCCTCATCGAGCGCGATGGCAGCGTGTTCCAGTTCGTCTCCTGCAACGACCGCGCCTGGCATGCCGGCGTGTCGCGCTTCGACGGCCGGGAGAACTGCAACGACTTCTCCATCGGCATCGAGCTGGAAGGCACCGACGATGAGCCCTACAGCGATGCGCAATATGCCGCCCTGGCGGAGCTGGGCAGGCAGCTGCTGCAGGCTTACCCGGCCATCACCCCTGAGCGCATCCAGGGCCACAGCGACATCGCCCCGGGGCGCAAGACCGATCCCGGCCCGGCTTTCGACTGGCAGCGTTTCCTCGCCGCCCTCTGCAAGGAGTCGACATGAGTTTCCTGGTACTGCTGCTGGCCCTGCTGGTAGAGAAATTCTCCGGCTGGCGCGCGCGCCTGCAGAGGGATGGCGCCTGGCTCGCCTGGCTGGGCCTGGTGCAGGGGCTGCCGGGCGTGGCGGCGCGGCCCTGGCTGGCGCTGCTGGTGGCCCTGCTCGGGCCCTTGCTGGTGCTGGCGCTGGTCCTGACCTTGCTGCAACCGCTGGCCTACGGCCTGCTGGCGCTGCCGGTGCACCTGCTGGTGCTGATCTGGAGCCTGGGCCGCGGCGACGTGCACCAGGCCATGGGGCCGTTCCGCGATGCCTGGCGCCGCGAGGACCTGCAGGGCGCCTACCACGTCGCCGAGCGCGACCTGGGCGTGCAGGCCGATTCCGATGCCGAGCTGTTCGCCCAGGTCCAGGGCATGCTGGTGTGGCAGGCCTTCCAGGGCTTCTTCGCGGTGATCTTCTGGTACGCCCTGCTGGGCCCGGCGGCGGCCCTGGCCTATCGCCTGCTGTCGCTGACCGAGGTGCACCTGGGCCGGGGCTCGGGCCTGGGCGAGCGGGCCGCGCTGCTGCGCCATGCCTTCGACTGGCTGCCGGCGCGGGCCCTGGCGCTGAGCTTCGCCTTCGTCGGCAACTTCGTCGCCGTGGCCCGGGTGCTGCTGCACCACCTGCTGGCCTGGGACTACCCGGCGGCGCGCCTGCTGGCCCAGGCCGCCTGCGTCGGCGAGGACCTGTGCGACGCCACCCCCGGCCCGGCCGGGGTGGCCAGCCTGGATGCGCTCTGGCAACTGCTGGTGCGCACGGCGGTGCTCTGGTACGCGGCCTTCGCCCTGTGCGCGATTTTCCTCTGAGTACCGCACGTCGCCACTGATGGCGTTTTAACCTTAAGTTACAGAACGTCCCGCCGATATCGGGTACACAGGAGCCTGCGCCAAGCGCAGGCTCATAGCCCGCCTCGGCCATCCCACACAAGAACAACAACGGGAACAGGAGACGTCTTACGTGAAGACCGTGCTCTATCCAGCTATCGCACTGATGAACCGCCTGAGCTTCGGCATGAAGTTCAGCCTCATCAGCGTGCTCTTCTTCCTGCCGATGCTGGTGACCAACTTCTACCTGGTGCGTGATTCCTACCGCCAGTTCGTCAGCACCCGCGCCGAGCTGCAGAGCCTGCAGCTGATCGCCTCGGGCATGCAGATCCGCCGCGACGTCGAGGCCTACAACGATCTCCTGCAGATCAACATCGGCATCGGCCAGACGCGCACCACCGGCGACCTGGACAGCCGCATCGGCCAGCTGCAGCAGCGCCTGCACGCGGCGCTTTCGGCGCTGCAGCCGGTGGCGCGGGACAGCGAGCAGGTGGCCGCCTTCACCGCCAAGCGCGACGAACTGCTCGCCGCCCTCAAGGCCGTGGAGACCGAAGGCTCGATGCAGAGCAAGGCCGGCATGGCCATGCGCCTGCTGAGCAACGTGCAGATCTTCAACAAGCTGCTGGCCACGCAGTCCGGGCTGAGCCAGGACGACAGCGCCGAAGTGCGGCAGATGGCCGACCTGATCAGCAGCGTCACCCCGGCAGTCACCGAGACCATCAGCCGCGGCCGCGTGCTGGGCACCGCGGCGCTGGGCCAGGGGTTCCTCAATTCCTCCACCAGCGGCAAGCTCGACGACCTGCTGCAGGACCTGGAGAAGCTCCACGCCGAATACGCCCTGAAGCTGCAGGAGGCCCTGGGCGCCAGCAGCGCGGCGCAGCAGGCGCTGGCCGGCGAGGCCGAGGCCAGCCGCGAGACGCTCAAGAGCCTGGGCAAGCTGATCGAGGACAAGGTGGTGATGGCCGACTCCCTCGACCTGCCCTGGGCGCAGTTCTACGACCAGGTCAGCCAGGGCATGGACAAGACCTACCAGCTCAACGACAAGGTGCTCGGCTACCTCGGCGGCCAGCTGGAACAGCGCCTGACCGGCAAGCAGGCGCAGATGGTCCTGCTGGTGGTGGCGCTGCTGGTGGTGTTCCTCGCCATCGTCTACCTCTATGGCGGTTTCTACGTCTCCACTCGCTCCACGCTCAAGAGCCTGGGCGCGATGATGGAGCGCGTCGCCGCCGGCGACATGACGGTCAACTACCAGGCGCAGAGCCGCGACGAACTGGGCGAGCTGGGCCAGGCCTTCAACGAGACGGTGCGCCGCGTGCACGACCTGATCGAGCAGGTCGGCCGCACCGTGGCCGAGGTGGAACGGCAGACCGGCCGCGTGGAAGTGGTGTCGGCGCAGAGCAACCAGGCGGTGGCCGGCCAGCGCGACCAGATCGAGCAGGTGGCCACGGCGATGAACCAGATGGCCGCCACGGCCCAGGAAGTGGCGCGCAGCGCCGCCGCCGCCGTGGGCAGCGCGCAGAGCGTGAACCAGGAGACGGTCAGCGGCCGCGACCTGGTGGAATCCCAGGTGGGCAGCATCCAGCGCCTGGCCGCGGAGATCGACCAGTCGGTGGAAGTGATCAACCAGCTGGCTGCCGACAGCGCCTCCATCAGCCGCGTGCTGGACGTGATCAAGGGCATCGCCGAGCAGACCAACCTGCTGGCGCTCAACGCCGCCATCGAGGCGGCCCGGGCCGGCGAGCAGGGCAGGGGCTTCGCGGTGGTGGCCGACGAGGTGCGCACCCTGGCCAAGCGCACCCAGCAGTCCACCGAGGAGATCGAGCAGATGATCTCGCGCCTGCAGAGTGGCGTGGGCGCCGCGGTGAAGGCCATGGGCAGCAGCCACCAGACCGCCGATGGCACCGTCAGCCAGTCGGCGCAGGTGCAGCAGGCGCTGGACAACATCCTCGGCGCGGTGGGCATGATCGTCGACCAGAACCAGCAGATCGCCGCCGCCGCCGAGCAGCAGACCACGGTGGCCCACGACATCGACCAGAACATCGTGCAGATCAACCAGGCCGGCGAGCGCACCGCCCTGGGCGCCAACGAGACCGAGCGCGCCAGCCGCGAGCTGTCCGAACAGGTGGTGGAGCTGAAGCGGCTGATCGGCGCCTTCAGGGTCTAAAGGGGTTCACCAGCAGCCCGGCACCCGCGCGAGCGCAAGGATGCTTCCCCGTCTCGCGGGTGCCGGGTTGTCGGTGGAAGAGAGTGTTTGTCGTAGGAGCGAGCTTGCTCGCGAAGAGGTTTGGCGCTTGGTGTCCAGTCGAAGAGCTCCCTCTCCCTAACCCTCTCCCTGAAGGGAGAGGGGACCGTTGGGCAGAAACGGGTAGTACGGAGTCAGCCGGGAACACTGGAGTTTCCGGCTGAAACCAAGCCTTCTCTCGGCACGGACAAGCTCCCTCTCCCTTCAGGGAGAGGGCTGGGGAGAGGGTTGCGGACATCAACACCACTCCAAAGCCGAACCTGCCACCGCTCCAGCTATCCAACCCCCCACCCAAACACCTCCCCCGCATTCCGCGTACTAACCTCCGCCAACTCCTCCGCACTCACCCCCCGCAGCTCCGCCAGCGCCTCGCAGATCGCCGGCAGATGCTCCGGGCTGTTGCGCTGGCCGGGGAACATCGCCGGGGCCATGTCCGGGGCGTCGGTCTCCAGCACGATCGACTCCAGCGGCAGTTCCGCCACCGTCTTGCGCAGGCGGTTGGCCTGGGGCCAGGTGGGCGCGCCGCCCAGGCCCAGGCGGAAGCCCAGCTTGATGTACTCGCGGGCTTCCTCGCGGCTGCCGGCGAAGGCGTGGACGATGCCGCGGCGCGGCGGGCGGAAGCGCTTGAGGGTGGCGATCGTCGCGGCGTGGGCGCGGCGCACGTGGAGCAGCACCGGCAGCTCGCAGTCGATGGCGATGCGCAGCTGTTCCTCGAACAGCGCCTGCTGCGCCTCCCGGTCCAGGTCCTCGAGGTAGTAGTCCAGGCCGATCTCGCCCACCGCGCACAGCTTCGGGTGGCCGGCCAGGCGTTGCAGGTGCTCGCGCAGGTCGCGCAGGTGTTCGGGGCGGTGCTGCGCCAGGTAGATCGGGTGCAGGCCCAGGGCGGCGTAGAGCGCGTCGTTCTGCTCGGCCAGTCGCAGCACCCGCTCCCAGTTCTCGCGGAACACCCCCAGCAGCACCTGGCGCTCCACGCCCAGCCGGGCGCAGCGTTGCAGCAGGGCGGCGCGATCGGCGTCGAAGTCCGGGAAGTCGATGTGGTTGTGGGTGTCGACCAGGCGCATGGCGGTCACCCGGCGCGCAGCTTGAGGGTGCGCGGGATGGGGTGCACACCGGGTTGGTAGTGCTCGTGTTCCACGGCCTCCAGGGCCAGGTCCAGCGCGCGGGCGGCGATCAGCGCGTGCTGCTGGGAAATGGCGTTGACCTTCAGCGGCACGAAGTCGAGCAACTGGGTATCGCCGAAGGTGCCCAGGCGCAGGTCGCTCGGCCAGCCGCCGGGCAGCGCCTGGAACACGTCGAACACGCCTTCGAGCAGCACGTAGGAGGTGGTGATCAGCGCGTCCGGCAGGTAGCCCAGGCGCTGCAGCAGGCCTTCCATCAACTGGCGGCCGCACTCGCGGCTGAAGCTGGCGCCCTGTTCGATGAAGCGCTCGCCGCCAAAGCCCTGCAGGGCCTGTTCGAAGCCGGCGCTGCGCTCCTGGCTGATGATCAGCTCCGGGCGCGCGCCGAGCAGGGCGATGTGCTGCGGCGCGGGTTGCAGCAGGGTGGCGGTGAGGCGCTGGGCGGCGTCGCGGTCGTCGCTGACCACCGAGCAGAAGCGCCGTGGGTCCAGCTGGCGGTCGATGGCGATCACCGGCACGCCCTTGTCCAGCAATAGCTGGTGGCTGTCGTCGTCGGCCGGTAGGCAACTGGCCACCACCAGGGCGTCGCAGCGCCGCGCGCGGAACAGGTTCAGGGCCTGGCGCTCGCTTTCCGGCTCGTCGTCGGAGCAGGCGATCAGCAACTGGTAGCCGCGGGCGCGGGCGCCCTGTTCCAGCAGCTTGGCGAGGCGTGCGTAGCTGGGGTTCTCCAGGTCCGGGAGGATGAAGCCGAGGGTGCGCGTCTGCCCGCGGCGCAGGCTGGCGGCCTGCTGGTCGGGGTGGTAGCCGTGGGCTTCGATCACCGCGCGCACGCGCTCCACGGTGGCCGCGCTGATGCGCCGCTGCACGGCCTTGCCGTTGATGACGTAGCTGGCCGTGGTCACCGAGACCCCGGCCAGACGGGCGATATCACTGAGTTTCAACACATACCCCGGCACTGCTGACTGACAACTGGAGGCTTCCAAGGATCACGCATTATCGGGTAACGTGCCAGTCTCAATAGGTGAAACGATTCAGCAGAAGCTGTCCCCCTGCCTGCGGCCACTATGCTGGTCACCAGGGACAGCCTCGCTGTTCACCCCGACAAGCGGATAACCGCCCCGTTTCGGCAGCCCGGCCTTCCTCCCGGGCCAGCCGCTGAGGAGAACGATGTGCTCGAACTGACCGCGCAGCAGGTCCGCATGCAACAGCGGGCCGCGGACAAGCCGGCCGCCCTCGAACTGCTCTGCCAGGCCCTGGAGGCCGACGGCCTGGTCGAGCCGGGTTACCTCGCCGGGCTCAAGGCCCGCGAGGCCCAGGGCTCCACCTACCTCGGCCAGGGCATCGCCATCCCCCACGGCACCCCGCAGACCCGCGACCTCGTGTGCCGCACCGGCGTGCGCCTGCTGCATTTCCCCGAAGGCGTGGACTGGGGCGACGGGCAGATCGTCTACCTGGCCATCGGCATCGCCGCGCGTTCGGACGAGCACCTGAACCTGCTGCAACTGCTGACCCGCGCCCTGGGCGAGGGCGACACCGGCGCGGTGCTGCGCGAGGCGCAGGATGCCGAGCAACTGCTGAAGGCCCTGAGCGGCGCCCCGCAAGCCCTGGCCCTGGACGCGCAACTGGTGGCGTTGGGGCAGGGCGCCGAAGACTTCGACGAACTGCTGCTGCTAGCCGCGCGCCGGCTCAAGGCCGCCGGCTGCGTGGAGAGCGGCTTCCTCGCCGCGTTGCAGCAAGGCGAGGCGCTGCCGCTGGGCGAGGGCCTGTGGTGGCTGGGCGGCGGCGAGAAGGTCAGCCGGCCCGGCCTGGCCTTCGTCACCCCGCAACGCGAGCTGCAGCACGCCGGCCAGCCCCTGCGCGGGCTGTTCTGCCTGGCCGAGCGTGGCGATGCGGCGCGAACTGTGCTGGAGCGCCTGTGCGACCTGCTGGTGGACGGCCGCGGCGCCGAACTGGCCCGTGCGACTTCGGTGCGCGCCGTGCTGGAGGCCCTGGGCGGCGAGCTGCCGGTGGACTGGCCGAGCCTGCGCGTGCCCCTGGCCAACCCCCATGGCCTGCATGCGCGGCCGTCGCAGGTGCTGATGCAGATGGCTCGCGACTTCGACGGCGAAATCCGCGTACGCATCGCCGACAGCGAGGCCGCGCCGGTGTCCATCCGCAGCCTGAGCAAGCTGCTCAGCCTGGGCGCGCGGCGTGGCCAGGTGCTGGAGTTCTTCGCTGAACCGGCGATCGCCGAGGCGGCCCTGCCGGCCCTGCGCGAGGCAGTGGAGCAGGGCCTGGGCGAGGAAGTCCTGCCGCTGGCGGACGCGCCCGTGGAACCCGAGGCGCCTGCCGAGCCGGAAGCGCCCCTGCCCGAACTGGCCCAGGGCGAGTGGCTGGACGCCATCGCCGCCGCCCCGGGCATCGCCAGCGGCCCGGCGCATCTGCAGGTGGAGCCGAAATTCCACTACCCCGCCCGCGGCGAATCCCCCGAGATCGAGGCGCAGCGCCTGGCCGAGGCCAAGGCCGCCATCGCCACGGAGATCGAGGCCCTGGTGGCGCACAGCCGGAGCAAGGCGGTGCGCGACATCTTCGTCACCCACCAGGCCCTGCTCGACGACCCCGAACTGGGCGCCGAAGTGGCCGTGCAACTGGCCGACGGCGCCAGCGCCGAAGCGGCCTGGCACGCGGTGATCGAACGGGCCGCCAGCCAGCAGGAGGCCCTCGGCGACGCCCTGCTCGCCGAGCGCGCGGCGGACCTGCGCGACCTCGGCCGCCGGGTGCTGGCGCGCCTGTGCGGGGTGAGCCTGGCCGCCGAGCCGGCGCAGCCGTACATCCTGGTGATGGACGAGGTCGGCCCCTCCGACGTGGCGCGCCTGGACCCCGAGCGCGTGGCCGGCATCCTCACCGTGCGCGGCGGCGCCACCTCGCACAGTGCCATCATCGCCCGCGCCCTGGGCATTCCCGCCCTGGTCGGCGCCGGCAAAGGCCTGTTGGCGCTGCCGCCGGGCACGCCGCTGCTGCTCGACGGCGAGCGTGGCCGCTTCGTGGTGGCGCCCGCGGATGAAGTGCTGGAACAGGCCCTGCGTCAACGCGAGGAACACCAGCGCCGCCAGGCCTTGGCCGAGGCGCGCCGGCATGAACCGGCGCGCACCCGCGACGGCCATGCGGTGGAAGTCTGCGCCAACCTCGGCGACAGCGCCGGCGCCGCCCAGGCCGTGGAGCTGGGCGCCGAAGGCGTGGGCCTGCTGCGCAGCGAGTTCGTCTTCCTCGACAGCCCGCGCGCGCCGGACCTGGCGGCCCAGGAAGCCGAGTACCGCCGCGTGCTCGACGCCCTCGACGGCCGCCCGCTGGTGGTGCGCACCCTGGACGTGGGCGGCGACAAGCCGCTGCCGTACTGGCCGATCCCGGCCGAGGCCAACCCCTACCTGGGCGTGCGCGGCATCCGCCTGACGCTGCAGCGCCCGCAGATTTTCGAGACGCAACTGCGCGCCCTGCTGCAGGCCGCCGCCGGGCGGGCGCTGCGGATCATGTTCCCGATGGTCGGCCAGGTCGAGGAATGGCGCCGGGCGCGCGACCTGGCGCTGGCCCTGCGCGAGGAATACGACTGCGCCGACCTGCAGCTGGGCATCATGGTCGAGGTGCCCTCGGCGGCGCTGCTGGCGCCGGTGCTGGCGCGCGAGGTGGACTTCTTCAGCGTCGGCACCAACGACCTGACGCAGTACGCCCTGGCCATCGACCGCGGCCACCCGACGCTGTCCGCCCAGGCCGACGGCCTGCACCCGGCGGTGCTGCAACTGATCGACATGACCGTGCGCGCCGCCCATGCCCACGGCAAGTGGGTGGGCGTGTGCGGCGAGCTGGCCGCCGACGCCCAGGCGCTGCCGGTCCTGCTGGGGCTGGCGGTGGACGAACTCAGCGTGTCCGCGCGCAGCATCCCGCTGGTGAAGCAGGGCGTGCGCGAACTGGACCTGGGCCAGGCCCGCGAACTGGCCGGCGCCGCCCTCGGCCTGGCCTCGGCGGCGGAGGTCCGCGCCCTGGTGGCGCGGGCCCTGGGGGAGGCGCGCTGATGGCCCGCATCCTCACCCTCACCCTGAACCCGGCGCTGGACCTCACCGTGCGCCTGCCGAGCCTGGAACTGGGCGCGGTGAACCGCAGCGAGGCGGTGCTGGCCCAGGCCGCCGGCAAGGGCCTGAACGTCGCCCAGGTGCTCGCCGACCTCGGCCATGAGCTGAGCGTGGGCGGCTTCCTCGGCGCCGACAACGCCGAGGCCTTCGACGCGCTGTTCCGCCGCCGCGGCTTCCGCGACGCCTTCGTCCGGGTGCCGGGCGAGACGCGCAGCAACATCAAGCTGGCCGAGCGCAGCGGGCGCATCACCGACCTCAACGGCCCCGGCCTGGAAGTGGGTGCCGAGGCCCAGCGGCGCCTGCTGGACGGCCTGGACGAACTGGCCGCCGATCAGGATCTGGTGGTGGTGGCCGGCAGCCTGCCGCGCGGCGTGCAGCCGCAGTGGCTGTATGAGCTGCTGCTGCGCCTGAAGCGCCTGGGCCTGCGCGTGGCCCTGGACAGCAGCGGCGAGGCCCTGCGCCAGGGGCTGGCGGCCAGGCCCTGGCTGGTCAAGCCGAACGCCGAGGAACTGGCCGAGGCTTGCGGCCCGGCGGGCGAGGGTGGCGTCGATGCCCAGGCCCGCGCCCTGCGCGCCGGCGGCATCGAGCACCTGGTGCTCTCCGAGGGCGCCGAGGGCGTGCGCTGGTACGGCCCGGACGGGCTGTGGCAGGCGACGCCGCCGAAAGTCGAGGTGGCCAGCACCGTGGGCGCCGGCGACTCGCTGCTGGCGGCGATGGTCGACGGCCTGCTCGCCGGCCGGCCCGCCGAACAGGTGTTGCGCGAGGCCACCGCGGTGGCCGCCCTGGCCGTGACCCAGTTCGACTTCGGCATCGCCGACCGCGAGCGCCTGGCCCGCCTGCAGGCGCAGGTGGCGGTGCGCGCGCTGGATCGATCCGCCCGCCCGCAGCGCCGGGCGGAGCCATGACAAGAGGTACGACGATGAACCTTGCCCTGATCACTGCCTGCCCCAACGGCCAGGTCACCAGCCTGCTCAGCGCGCGCCTGCTGCGCGCCACCGCCGAACGCCTGGGCTGGTCGGTGTGCGTCGAGAGCAACGAGCCGCAGCGCCCCGAGCAGCGCCTGAGCGCCGAACAAATCGGCGCCGCCGACCTGGTGCTGGTGGTCAGCAGCCAGCCGCTGGACTTGTCCCGCTTCGCCGGCAAGCCGCTGTTCCAGGCGCGCCCGGCCGAGGCCCTGGCCGAGCCTGCGGCCTTTCTGCAACGCGCCGCCGCCGAGGCGCAGCCCTGGCAAGGCGCCGCCGAGCCGAAAGTTGAGGCCAAGGCAGTGCGGGTAGTGGCGGTAACCGCCTGCCCCACCGGCGTGGCGCACACCTTCATGGCCGCCGAAGCGCTGCAGCAGGCCGCCGGGCGCCTGGGCTGGCAACTGCGGGTGGAAACCCAGGGCTCGGTGGGCGCGCGCAACCCGCTGTCGGCCGAGGACATAGCCGCCGCCGACGTGGTGCTGCTGGCGGCCGACATCGAGGTGAACGCCGAACGCTTCGCCGGCAAGCGCATCTTCCGCTGCGGCACCGGCGTGGCGCTGAAGCAGCCCGAGGCGACCTTGCGCAAGGCCCTGGAGGAAGGCACCACGGAAAGCACCGTCGCCGCCGCTGCGCAGAAGCCGGGCAAGGGCGAGGCGCGCGGGCTGTACAAGCACCTGCTGACCGGGGTGTCGTTCATGCTGCCGATGGTGGTGGCCGGCGGCTTGCTGATCGCGCTGTCCTTCGTGTTCGGCATCCAGGCCTTCAAGGAGCCGGGCACCCTGGCCGCGGCGCTGATGCAGATCGGCGGCGAAAGCGCCTTCAAGCTGATGGTGCCGATGCTCGCCGGCTACATCGCCTGGTCCATCGCCGATCGCCCGGGCCTGGCGCCGGGGATGATCGGCGGGCTGCTGGCCAGCAGCCTGGGCGCCGGCTTCCTCGGCGGCATAGTGGCGGGCCTGCTGGCCGGCTACTCGGCGCGCGCGGTGAGCCAGTGGCTGAAGCTGCCGCAGAGCCTGGAGGCGCTCAAGCCGATCCTGCTGATCCCGCTGCTGTGCAGCCTGTTCACCGGGCTGGTGATGATCTACGTGGTGGGCCAGCCGGTGGCCGGGCTGATGAGCGCGCTCACCGACTTCCTGGCCGGCATGGGCACGGCCAACGCCATCCTCCTCGGCCTGCTGCTCGGCGGCATGATGTGCGTCGACCTCGGCGGGCCGATCAACAAGGCCGCCTACGCCTTCTCCGTGGGCCTGCTGGCCTCGCAGAGCTACGCGCCCATGGCGGCGACCATGGCCGCCGGCATGGTGCCGCCGATCGGCATGGGCCTCGCCACCCTGCTGGCCCGGCGCAAGTTCGCCCGGAGCGAGCGCGAGGCCGGCAAGGCGGCGCTGGTGCTGGGCCTGTGCTTCATCTCCGAGGGCGCCATCCCCTTCGCCGCCAAGGACCCGCTGCGGGTGTTGCCGGCGAGCGTGGTGGGCGGCGCGCTGACCGGGGCGTTGTCGATGTACTTCGGCTGCAAGCTGCTGGCGCCCCATGGCGGGTTGTTCGTGCTGCTGATTCCCAATGCGATGAATCATGCGTTGGCGTATCTGCTGGCGATCGTCGTGGGGAGTGTGGTGACGGGGGTGATTTATGCGGTGCTCAAGCGGGATGAGGTGCAGGGGATGGTGGGGGTGCCGGGGCGGGCTGCTGAGTGATCTCGTAGGGCGTATAACCGTTCGCGGTTATACGCCGTTGGGCAATGCACCGGTGCCAGCTCCAAGAGCGCCCTCTCCCTAACCCTCTCCCTGAAGGGAGAGGGGACCGTTGGGCAGGCGCTGGTGTTTCGGAGTTAGTCGGCTAGCACGGTGACTACCGGCTGAAACCAGGCCTTCTCTCGGCACGGACAAGCCCCCTCTCCCTTCAGGGAGAGGGCTGGGGAGAGGGAGCGGAGTTCAGCTCAACTGCAGAGTCACCGGGAAATGCCATTCGCGAGCAAACTCGCTCCTACGAAGAGCGCCCCTCAGGCACTCCGCCGCAATGGCTGCTCCTGCGCCGGCACCGGCAGCCGGTGCGAATCCCCCCGGCCCATGGCGAAGTATTCGAAGCCATAGCGCGCCATCCGCTCCGGATCGTAGAGGTTGCGCCCATCGAAGATCACCGGCGCCTTCAGACGGCTGGCCAGCAGCTCGAAGTCCGGGGCCTTGAACTGCTGCCACTCGGTGCAGATCACCAGCGCATCGGCGCCGCCCAGCGCTGCCTCGGGAGTACCCATCAGCGTCAGGCGTTCGTCATGGCCGTACAGGCGCTGGGCCTCGGGCATGGCCTCGGGATCGAAGGCGCGGACCTTGGCCCCGGCCGCCCACAGCGCCTCCATCAGGGCGCGGCTGGGGGCGTCGCGCATGTCGTCGGTGTTGGGCTTGAACGACAGGCCCCAGAGGGCGAAGGTGCGGCCCTTGAGGTTGCCGCCGAAGTAGGCGGCGATGCGCTCGAACAGCTTGTGCTTCTGGCGCTGGTTGATGGCTTCCACCGCGCGCAGCAGGTCGCTGGAGCAACTGGCGTCGTCCGCGCTGTGGATCAGCGCCTGGACGTCCTTGGGGAAGCAGGAGCCGCCGTAGCCGCAGCCGGGGTAGATGAAGTGGTAGCCGATGCGCGGGTCGGCGCCCATGCCCTGGCGCACCGCCTCGATGTCGGCGCCCAGGTGCTCGGCCAGCTCGGCGATCTGGTTGATGAAGCTGATCTTGGTGGCGAGCATGCAGTTGGCGGCGTACTTGGTCAGCTCGGCGCTGCGCAGGTTCATGCACAGGATGCGGTCGTGGTTGCGGTTGAACGGCTCGTAGATCTCGCGCATCACGTCCAGCACCTCGGGCCGCTCGCAGCCGATGACGATGCGGTCGGGGCGGCGGCAGTCGGCCAGGGCCGAGCCTTCCTTGAGGAATTCCGGGTTGGACACGATATCGAAGTCCAGGCTGCGGCCATGCTGGCTCAGCACCTTGTGGATGTGCGCCTTGACCAGGTCGCCGGTGCCCACCGGCACCGTGGATTTCTCGACGATCACCACCGGCGCCTTGCGGTGCAGGGCGATGCCCTCGGCCACCGCGAACACCGCGCCGAGGTCGGCCGAGCCGTCGGCGAGCGGCGGCGTGCCCACGGCGATGAACTGCACCAGGCCGTGGGCCGCGGCCACTTCCACCTCGCTGGTGAAGCGTAGGCGGCCGGCCTCCAGGTTCTCCTTCACCAGCTCGGCCAGGCCCGGCTCGTAGATGCTCACCTGGCCGCGCTGCAGCTTGGCGACCTTGGCCTGGTCGATGTCCATGCAGACCACGTCGTGGCCCACTTCGGCCATGACCGCGGCCTGCACCAGGCCGACGTAGCCGATCCCGAATACGCTGATTTTCATGGTTGTGTCCCTGGTGGTTACGGGTGATTCGAGCGCACCGCCGTGCTGCCGCCCTGGCTGGATCCAGCATGCCGGTGCTTCGTTACGGTTCTTTTGCCGCGCGGCGCGTTGATGGTCAGCACGCCGGCGATCACCAGGGCCACGCCAAGGGCGCCGCGGGCGTTCAGCGCTTCGCCGAAGCCGGGCAGCGCGGCGGCGCCCAGGTAGACCAGGGCGTAGCTGATGCTCAGCAGCGAATAGGCGCGGCCCAGCGGCAGGTGGCGCAGGGCGCCCAGCCAGCACAGCAGCGACAGCGCGTAGGCCAGCACGGCGGCGGCGAGCACGCCCAGCAGCGGCAGGTGGTAGGTGCTCAGCGCTTGCAGCCACTGCGCCGGCTCGGGCAGGCGCACCATGGCCCAGCGCATCCCCAGCTGGGCGCTACTGACCAGCGCCACGCTGCCCAGGGCCAGGGCGAAGCCGGTGACGCGGCTCATGCCTGCGCCCCCAGCAGCGCCACGCCGGCGCCGATCAGCACGATGCCCAGCCAGTGGCGCGCATCGACGCTTTCGCCGAAGAGCAGGCGCGCGGCCAGGGTGACCAGCACGAAGTTCAGGCTCAGCATCGGGTAGGCCAGGCCCACCGGCAGGCGCTGCAACAGCAGCAGCCAGAGCAGCAGGGCGGCGCCCAGGCAGGCCACGGCCAGCAGCAGCCAGGGCGACAGCAGCTTGCCCGCAAGGCCGAGGCTGCGTTCGCCCCAGCCGTCCACGGCGAGCTTCTGCGCCACCTGGCCGAGGCAGGTGAGCAGGCACACGGCGGCGAGCAGCAGGGCGGTCATGGCGCAGCCTGCGGGATCAGCAGGAAGACCAGATGGTTTTCCCGGTAGCTGGTGACGTCCCGCGGCATCAGCGCCAGCTCGGCTTCGTCGCCGGGGCTGTTGATGCGCAGGATCACGCCCACCGGCCCCTTGCGGCGCGCATCGGCGAGCCAGGCGGGGAAGCCTTCCAGGCTCAGCGAGCGGCCCTGGGCGTCGGGGTAGCCGAGGCCGTACTTGAGCTCGCCCTCGGTGTTGAGCAGGAACACCTCGCTGCGCCCGGTGCGCCAGGCCAGCGCCGAGGCGCTGCCCAGGTCGTTGCTCAGCAGGGTGCGGGCGCCGGCCAGCTCCTCCAGATGCTGGGCGATGAACTGGTCGGGCATCTTGCTGTTGACCATGCGTTCGGGCAGCGCCGCCGGCGCCGCGGCCACCAGCAGCCAGGCGGCCAGCGCCGGGGCGGCCCACAGTTGCTGCGGGCGCAGCCATTGCAAAGCGCCGCACAGGGCCCAGAGGGCGCAGACCAGGCCGATCAGCAGCAGGCTCGGCAGTTGCTGGTGGTACAGCGCCTTCTTCGCCTGCAGGAATGCCAGCGCGGCCAGGCCGAGCAGGCCCAGCAGCAGGTTCAGCGCGCCGTTCAGGCGCAGCGCCCGCAGGCGCCCGCTCTCCAGGGCGCTGGCCAGGGCATCGGCCATCAGCAGGGCCAGGGGCGCGAGGCAGGGCATGATGTAGGTCGGCAGCTTGCCCCTGGCCAGGCTGAAGAACAGGAAGGGCATGGCGAACCACAGCAGCAGGAACGCCGCGTGGGGCGCGCGGCGCGTCTGCCAGCCGCGCTGGAAGGCGGCGGGGACCAGCAGCGTCCAGGGCGCCGCGCAGGCGAACAGCAGCGGCACGAAGAACCAGAACGGCCGCGCGTGCTGGGCGTCGCTGCCGGCGAAGCGCTGGATGTGCTCGTGCCAGAAGAAGAAATGCCAGAAGTCCGGCTCGCGCAGGTGCACCGCCAGCACCCAGGGCAGGCTGGCCAGCAGCGCCACCAGCAGCGCCAGCGGGCCGAGCAGGAAGAGTTCGCCCAGGCGCCGGCGCCACAGCGCATAGGGCAGCGCCACCAGCACCGGCAGCAGGCCGGCGAGGAAGCCCTTGGTCATGAAGCCCATGGCGCAGGCCGCGCCCAGCGCCACCCAGGCGCCGAGGCGGGCGCGGGGCGAGGTGGCCTCGAAGGCGAACCACAGGGCGAACAGGCTCAGGTTCACCCACAGGGTGAATTGCGGGTCGAGGTTGGCGTAGCCGGCCTGCCCGGCGATCAACGCGAAGCTGCCGTAGAGCAGCGCGGCCATCCACGCCCGGGCCGGCTGCGGCCACAGCCGCCGGCCCAGCAGCCAGACCAGCAGGGTGCTGCAGGCGCTGACCAGCACCGAGGCGAAGCGCACGCCGAACAGGTTCTCGCCGAACGCCGCCTGGCCGAGGGCGACCAGCCAGTAGCCGGCGATGGGCTTCTCGAAGTAGCGCAGGCCGAGGAAGTGCGGCGTCACCCAGTCGCCGCGCTGCAGCATTTCCTGGGCGACCTGCGCGTAGCGCGTCTCGTCGGGTATCCACAGGCCGTGCAGGCCCAGCGGCACGAGGAAGAACAGGACCAGCACGGCCCCGGCCAGCAGGGAATAGCGCCGGTTCATCGCTGCACGCCCAGCCAGCCTTCGCGGCCCGCCAGGCTGCCGCGGCGCAGCTCGCCCAGCGGCAGCGTCGCCGGGTCGGCCGGCAGCAACTGGCCGAGGGGGCGGAAGCGGATGCCGCCCTCGCGGGCATGGCCCAGCAGCGCGCGGAAGGCGTCGGCCATGACGATGCCTTCCACCTCGGCGTGCACGGTGTAGACGTTCAGCGCCCGCGGGCGGAAGCGGGCCATGATGAAGTCGTTGAAGGCGTCGGCGGAAAGGTCCGGGCCCAGCACCTCGTCGAAGGTCGGCAGGTCCACCGGCACCTGCGGGGTGCCCGGGCGACCGTCGGCCAGGCGCGGGCGGAACGGCGAGGCGCCGCGGCAGTCGCTGTTGTAGCGGAAGCCGAAGGCCTCCTTGGCCTGCACGGTGCGCTCGTCGGCGCGCCAGCCGGCCACCGCCGAGCAGTCCACGCGCTGGCCGAGGATGTCGCTGAGGCTGTCCACGCCCAGGGCGATCTGCCGGTGCAGCTGCTCGGCGCTCCAGCGCCCGGCGTTGGCCTGCCAGCCGTGGTGGTCCCAGGCGTGCAGGCCGACCTCGTGGCCGGCCGCCAGGGTGCGCCGCATCAGCGGGCCGAGGTCGCGGCCGATGGGCCGGCCGGGCCAGGCGGTGCCGGCCAGGAGGATGTCCCAGCCGTACAGGCTGGCGGCCTTCGAACGCAGCATCTTCCACAGGAAGCGCGGCCGCGCCAGGCGCCACAGGTGGCGGCCCATGTTGTCCGGGCCGACGCTGAAGAAGAAGGTCGCCTTCACCCCCGCCTCGTCGAGTAGCTCCAGCAGCCGTGGCACGCCGTCACGGGTGCCGCGGTAGGTGTCGACGTCGATGCGCAGCCCGGCCTGCATCAGCTGGCGATCCTCAGCTTGCCGGCCTGCTGCTGCTCGGCGATGGCCTCGCGCAGGAAGAAGTCGAGGGTCTTGGCGATGGTCTCGCGCATGTGCACCTTCGGTTCCCAGTCCAGCAGGCGGCGGGCGTTGTCGATGCTCGGCTTGCGGTGCGCCACGTCCTGGTAGCCGTCGCCGTAGAAGCTGCGGCTCTCCACCTCGCGGAAGCCGGCGAAGGGCGGGAAGTGCGCGCGCAGCGGATGGGCCTCGAACTGGCGCAGCAGTTCCTCGCCCAGCTCGCGGATGCTCGCCTCGTTGTCCGGGTTGCCGATGTTGACGATCTGCCCGTCGCAGCGCCCGCCGTCGTTGTCGACGATGCGCGCCAGGGCCTCGATGCCGTCGTCCACGTCGGTGAAGCAGCGCTTCTGCGCGCCGCCGTCGACCAGGCGGATCGGCGTGCCTTCCACCAGGTGCAGGATCAGTTGGGTGATGGCTCGCGATGAGCCGATGCGCGCCGAGTCCAGGCGGTCCAGGCGCGGGCCCATCCAGTTGAACGGTCGGAACAGGGTGAAGCGCAGGCCCTTCTGGCCGTAGGCCCAGATCACCCGGTCGAGCAGTTGCTTGGACACCGAGTAGATCCAGCGCTGCTTGTTGATCGGGCCCACCACCAGGTTCGAGCTGTCCTCGTCGAAGCTGGCGTCGCCGCACATGCCGTACACCTCGGAGGTGGACGGGAAGATCACCCGCTTGCCGTACTTCACGCAGTAGCGCACCAGCTTTAGGTTTTCCTCGAAGTCCAGCTCGAACACACGCAGCGGGTTGCGGGTGTATTCGATGGGGGTGGCGATGGCCACCAGCGGCAGCACCACATCGCACTTCTTGATGTGGTACTCGATCCACTCGGTGTGGATGCTGATGTCGCCCTCGACGAAGTGGAAGTCCGGGTTGCTCTTCAGCCGTTCGATGGCGTCGGAGCCGATGTCCAGGCCGTACACCTCGTAGTGGCCGTCGCGCAGCAGGCGCTCGGAGAGGTGGTTGCCGATGAAGCCGTTGACGCCGAGGATCAGCACCCGCGTCTTGCGCCGGGGCTTGCCCACCGCGTGCAGCCGCGAGCCGGTCACCAGGCCCATCTCGCGGGCCAGTTGCGCGCCGGCGAGGAACAGCCCGGCGTCGCCCTGCTGGCCGGCGACTATCTCCAGGCTGTCTTCGCCGCAGGCGATGCGCAGCGGCTCGACGCTAAGCACAGCGCCCGCCGGGCGGCCCTGGTTGCCGGGCACCACCTTCGATTGCCATACGATCAGCTTGCGCTCGCCCACCGGGGCGAAGGCGCCGGGGTAGGGCTGCGTCACCGCGCGCACCAGGTTGTGCAGCTCGCCGGCCGGGCGGCGCCAGTCGAGCAGGCCGTCGGCGGGGGTGCGGCGGCCGAAGTAGCTGGCCTGGCTTTCGTCCTGCTCGCGCTCGACGAAGTCGCCTTCGAGCATCGCCGGCAACAGCCGGCCGAGCAGTTCGCCGGCGGCCTCGCGCAGCTTGCCGTGCAGGCTCAGGGCGGTGTCTTCGGCGTCGATGGCCACGCGCTGCTGGGCGATGATGGCGCCGGCGTCGGGGCGCTTGACCATGCGGTGCAGGGTCACGCCGGTTTCGCTTTCACCGTTGACCAGCACCCAGTTGGCCGGGGCGCGGCCGCGGTAGCGCGGCAGCAGCGAGCCGTGCAGGTTGAAGGCGCCGCGGCGGGCGCAGGCCAGCAGTTCCTCGCCGAGCAGGTGGCGGTAGTAGAACGAGAAGATGAACTGCGGCTGCAGCTCGCGGATGCGCGCGATCCACAGCGGGTGGTTGACGTCCTCCGGGGCGTGCACCGGGATGCCGCGCTGCGCGCACAGCTGCGCCACCGAGCCGAAGAAGCGGTTCTCCCGCGCGTCGTCGGCGTGGGTGAACACCGCATCGATCCGGTAGCCGGCGGCCAGCAGGGCTTCGATGCCGGCGCAGCCGATGTCGTGGTAGGCGAATACGAGGGTCTTGGCGCTCATTGGGCTAGGGACTCGACGGCAGGGGTAGGGGAGATCGACGCGGTGCTGGCGGTGGGCAGGGCCGCGCCGCGCGCCACGCGCTCGATGAAGAAGCGCGGGCGGGCGCGCACGTCGTTGTACATGCGGCCCAGGTACTCGCCGAGCAGGCCCATGCCGACCAGCTGCACGCCGCTGAACAGGAATAGGATGGCGAACAGCACGAACAGGCCGTCGCCGGCCCAGGCCGCGCCGAAAAGCAGGCGCAGCGCCAGCAGCAGGACGCCGAAGGCGGTGCCGGCCAGGGCCATGCCGGCGCCGACCAGGCTGAGCAGGCGCAGCGGGCTGGTGGTCATGCAGGTGACCAGGTCGAACATCAGGTTGACCAGGCGCAGGAAGCCGTACTTCGACTCGCCGTGCTCGCGCTCGGCATGGCCGACGACTATCTCGCTGGTGTGGCGGGCGAAGCTGTTGGCCAGGATGGGGATGAAGGTGCTGCGCTCGCGGCAGGCCAGCATCGCCTTGACGATGCCGCGGCGGTAGGCGCGCAGCATGCAGCCGTAGTCGCTCATGGCCACGCCGGTGGAGCGCTGCACGGCCAGGTTGATCAGCTTCGACGGCCAGCGGCGCAGGGCCGAGTCCTGGCGGTTGCCGCGCACCGTGCCGACCACGTCGTAGCCCCTGGCGGCCTGCTCGACCAGGCGCGGGATTTCCTCCGGCGGGTTCTGCAGGTCGGCGTCGAGGGTGATCACCAGGTCGCCGCGGCACTGCTCGAAGCCGGCCATGATCGCCGCGTGCTGGCCGTAGTTGCGGTTGAGGATGACCGCCAGCACGTGGCTGTCGGGCGCCTCGGCGGCCTCCTGGAGCAGCTCGGCGGAGCCGTCGCGGCTGCCGTCGTCGACCAGCACGATTTCATAGGCGCGGCCGAGCTGGCGGCAGGCGGCGTCGGTGCGGCGCAGCAGTTCGGGCAGGCTGTCCTGCTCGTTGTACACCGGGATGACCACGGAGACGCAGTCGATGGCATAGGGTTTCACGGGTTCACCGAAGAAGGGTTTCGCAGGCCCCGACCACGCGTTCCAGGTCGGCGTCGGTCATGTCGGGGAACAGCGGGATGGAACACAGGCGCGCCGAGTTCCATTCGGTGGCGGGCAGGCTGACGCCGGGGAAGCGCTGGCGGTACCAACTGTGCAGGTGGGTGCCGATGAAGTGGATGCCGCTGCCGATGCCGCGCTGCTGCAGAGCCTGCATGAAGGCGTCGCGGTGCATGCCGCAGGCCTGCTCGTCGATGCGCAGGATGAACAGGTGCCAGGCGTGCTGCTGCGGGTAGCCGGGCACGCTCAGCGGCTGCACCGGCAGGTGCGCCAGGCGCGCCAGGTACTGCGCGGCGAGTTCGGCGCGGCGGGCATTGAGCGCGTCCAGGCGCTCCAATTGGATCAGGGCGATGGCGGCGTTGATGTCGGTGAGGTTGTACTTGAAGCCCGGCTCGATCACCTGTGCCTGGGGCTTGCGGCCGTGGCTCAGGCGATCGTAGGCGTCCACCCCCAGGCCGTGGAACTTCAGGGTGCGCACGCGGTTGGCCAGGGCCTCGTCGTCGCTGACGAACATCCCGCCCTCGGCGCAGGTCATGTTCTTGATGGCGTGGAAGGAGAAGATCGCCGTGCCGCGTGAACCGACGTGGCGGCCGCGGTAGCGGGTGCCGGCGGCGTGGGCGGCGTCCTCGATCACCGCGATGCCGTGTTTTTCGGCCAGGGCGTAGAGCGGGTCGAGGTCGAAAGCGGCGCCGGCGTAGTGCACCGGGATGATCGCCTTGGTGCGCGGGGTGATGGCCGCCTCGATGCGCGCGGCGTCGGTCATCAGGGTGTCGCGGTCGACGTCGACGAACACCGGCGTGGCGCCCAGCAGGCAGATCATGTTGGCGGTGGACACCCAGGTCTGCGACGGGGTGATCACCTCGTCGCCCGGGCCGATGCCCAGCGCCAGCAGGGCGATGTGCATGGCGCCGGTGGCCGAGGCCACGGCCACGGCGTGCTTGCAGCCGACGTAGTCGGCGAAGCGCTGCTCCAGCAACTGGTTCTGCGGGCCGGTGGTGATCCAGCCGGAGCCGAGCACCTGGCTGACGGCCTGGATTTCCTCGGCGCCGATGCTGGGCCGGGAGAAGGGGAGGAACGCGTTGTCCATGCGGGTCACGGGACTGTGGCCATTGAGTGCATCCATGCTCGCCGAGCAATCGTTAAGAACCCGTTATGAGCATGTTCGGAAAATGTCGCGGCCCTGCCTGCACCCTGGCGGGGCAGGGCAGACGGGTGGGAAGGGATCGTTGCGGGCCCTTCGCCAGGGGCGACGGTGGCTGCCGCGCAGGGCGCCGAAAATGGGCTTGCAGGCCGCGGCCGCTCTATTCCGGGGCAAATTGAACGATCGCTCGATTTGGCCGGAAAACACTGTTGAACACTCGTTCATTCGTGGTTATGGTGATGCCACTCCCCGCCGCCGAACGCCGTTCCCGCCGCGGGTTCTCCGTCATTCGGGTGAGGTCCGTGCATGCGTTATTCGTCGCTTGTGGACAGGATGGTCGGGCCAGGCGCAGCCGCCTGGGATATCCACTACGCCGCCGTGGCGGCGCAACGCGCCGGGGAGGACGCGATCGTCCTCAGCGTCGGCGATCCGGACTTCGCCACCCCGGCCTTCATCACCGATGCGGCGGTGGCCTCGCTGCAGGCCGGCGACACCCACTACAGCGACGTGGCCGGGCGCCCGGAACTGCGCCAGGCCATCGCCGACCTGTACCGGCGGCGCTTCGACCTGCAGGTGGGCGCGGACAACGTCATCGTCCTAGCCGGCGCGCAGAACGCCCTGTTCGCCGCCGCCCTGTGCCTGCTGGAGGCCGGCGACGAAGTCATCGTCTTCGACCCGGTCTACGTCACCTACGAGGCCACCTTGAAGGCCACCGGCGCCAAGCTGGTGGCGGTGCCCACTCCCGCCGACAACGGCTTCCGCCTCGACGCGGCGGCCCTGGAAGCGGCCATCACCCCGCGCACCCGGGCGATCTTCTTCGCCAACCCGAACAACCCCACCGGCGTGGTCATGCGCCCCGACGAGCTGCGCGCCATCGCCGCCGTCGCCGAGCGCCACGACCTCTGGGTGGTGGTGGACGAGGTGTACGAGGCGTTGACCTTCGAACAACCGCACCAGAGCTTCGCCGCGCTGCCGGGCATGGCCGCGCGCACCCTGAGCCTGGGCAGCCTGTCCAAGTCCCATGCGATGACCGGCTGGCGCGCCGGTTGGATAGTCGCCGAGCCGAAGCTGGTCGGGCACATCGAGAACCTGGCGTTGAACATGCTCTACGGCCTGCCCGGCTTCGTGCAGGAGGCCGCGCTGGCGGCGGTGCGCCGTCACGACGAGGTGGCCGCCGGGATGCGCGAGGTCTACCGCCGGCGCCGCGACCTGGTGCTGCGGCAGCTGGCGCGCAGCCCGCGGCTGAAGGTGCTGAGCCCCGAGGCCGGGATGTTCGTGATGGTCGACGTGCGCGGCACCGGCCTGAGCTCCCTGGACTTCGCCTGGCAGCTGTTCCGCGCCCGCGGCGTGTCGGTGCTCGACGCCGCCGCTTTCGGGCCCCTGGCCGACGGCTTCGTGCGGCTGTCCTTCACCCTGGCCGACGAGACCCTGGCCGAGGCCTGCGAGCGCATCCTCGGCTTCGTCGAGGGCTTGCCCGTGGCCTCCCCTGTAGGAGCGGGCCCTGCCCGCGAATCGCGCGCAGGGCGCGCTCCTACACAGAGCGTGCTCGCCAGCAAACCCGTGATCGAAGTCCGCGACCTGCACAAGCGCTTCGGCCAGTTCGAGGTGCTCAAGGGCGTCTCGCTGTCGGCTCGCGAGGGCGGCGTGGTGTCGCTGATCGGCGCCAGCGGCTCGGGCAAGAGCACCCTGCTGCGCTGCATCAACATGCTGGAGGTGCCTAACGCCGGCAGCGTCAGCGTCGACGGCGAGATCATCCGCCTCGACCAGGACCGCCACGGCGAGCCGCGGGTGGCCGACCAGAAGCAGCTGACGCGCATCCGCTCGCGGCTGGGCATGGTGTTCCAGAACTTCAACCTGTGGCCGCACCGCACCGTGCTGGAGAACCTGATGGAGGCGCCGACCTTCGTCCTCCACGAGAGCCGCGCCGAGGCCCGCGAGCGCGCCGAGGCGCTGCTGGCGCGGGTGGGCCTGGCGGAGAAGCGCAACGAGTACCCGGCCTTCCTCTCCGGCGGCCAGCAGCAGCGCGTGGCCATCGCCCGCGCCCTGGCGGTGCGGCCGAAGGTGATGCTGTTCGACGAGCCGACCTCGGCGCTGGACCCGGAGCTGGTCGGCGAGGTGCTGCGGGTGATCCGCTCGCTGGCCGAGGAGGGCCGCACCATGATCCTGGTGACCCACGAAATGGCCTTCGCCCGCGACGTCTCCAGCCACGTGGCCTTCCTCCACCAGGGCCTGATCGAGGAGGAGGGCACCCCCGAGGAGGTCTTCGCGCGGCCGCGCAGCGAGCGCTGCCGGCAGTTCGTCAACGCCCACCAGAATCGTTGAACCGGCCGCCCCGCGCGGTCACCCGGGCAAGCTTCTAGCACGACAAACCACAAGAAAGCGGAAGGGGCATCATGAACAGACAGGGTCTTTGCGGTTGGTTGGCGGGTGCGGCATTGCTGGCGGCGGGCATGGCCAGCGCGCAGGCGGAGACATTGCGCTTCGCCCTGGCGGCGGAGCCCTACCCGCCGTTCTCGGTGAAGCAGCCGGACGGCCAGTGGACCGGCTTCGAGCCGGACCTGATCCACAAGGTCTGCGCCGAGATGAAGGCGCAGTGCGAGATCGACGAGGTGGCCTGGGACGGCATCATCCCGGCGTTGATGGCGAAGAAGATCGACGTCATCTTCAACTCCATGTCCATCACCGACGAGCGCGAGAAGCAGATCGCCTTCAGCGTGCCCTACTACGACACCCCGGTGGCGGTGGCCGCGCCGGCCGCCAGCGACATCGCCATCAGCCCCGAGGGGCTGAAGGGCAAGGTGATCGGCGTGCAGATCTCCACCGTCAGCTCCAACTACCTGAAGAAGTACTACGAGAAGATCGCCGACGTGCGCTACTACGACACCCAGGACTCGGTGAACGCCGACCTGGTAGCCGGGCGCATCGACCTGATGATGGCCGACGGCATCGCCGTGAAATCCTTCCTCGACTCCCCCGACGCCAAGGCCGCGGGCATCGTCAGCAAGGGCGAGGTGCCCCACGACCCGCTGTTCGGCCGCGGCGTCGGCGCCGGCCTGCGCAAGGACGACACCGCACTGAAGGCCAGGCTCGACGAGGCCATCGGCAAGCTGCTGGCCAGCGACGACTACAAGGCGCTGTCGGACAAGTACTTCGGCCTCAGCGTCGCGCCCAAGCAGCAGTGATGAGCCGGCGCCGCCCCTGCCCGGGCGGCGCCGTGGTTCGAGGAATTCGCCATGCAATCCTATCTCGACCTTGTCGGCTTCGGCGCCCAGGGCTGGGGGCCGGCGCTGCTGCGCGGGCTGCTGGTCACCCTGCAGATTTCCTTCGGCGCCTTCCTGGTCGGCATGCTGATCGGCCTGGGCGCCGCCAGCGCCAAGCTCAACGGCCCGCGCCCGCTGGCCGCCGCCGCACGCGGCTACACCACGCTGTGCCGGGCGGTGCCGGAGCTGCTGTTGATCCTGCTGCTGTACTACGTCGGCTCCATGGGCCTGAACCAGCTGTTCGCCTGGCTCGGCTACGGCGACGTGAAGCTCAACGGCACCATGGTCGCCATCGCCGTGCTCGGCCTGGTGCAGGGCGCCTACGCCTCGGAAATCTTCCGCGGCGCCATCCAGGCCATCCCCTACGGCCAGATCGAGGCGGCGCGGGCCTACGGCATGCACGGCTTCGGCCTGTTCCGCCGCGTCACTCTGCCGATCATGGCGCCCAACGCCCTGGCCGGGATGGCCAACCTGTGGGTCAACCTGATCAAGGACAGCGCGCTGATCAGCGTGGTGGGCACCAACGAGCTGCTCTACACCGCCAAGCAGGCGGCCGGCTCGACGCGCCACTACCTGACCTTCTACCTCACCGCGGCGGCGCTGTACTACCTGCTCACGGTGCTCTCCAACCTGTTCTCCGGCTGGCTCGAGCGGCGTTTCCGCCGCTGGATACCGGCGGTATGAGGGGCGCGCGATGAGCGATCACTGGATATTCGCCTACGCCAGCCTGCTGCTGCGCGGCCTGGGCACCACCCTGTCGCTGCTGCTGGTCAGCGCCGTGCTCGGCTTCGCCCTGGCGCTGCTGGTGGCGCTGGCGCGGATGTCGCGCAACCTGTTCGTGGCCAAGGCCAGCCTGGCCTTCACCAGTGTCATCCGCGGCACGCCGCTGCTGGTGCAGATCTACACCTGCTACTACGGCCTGGGCAGCCTGTTCGCCACCTACCCGCCGATCCGCAGCAGCTTCCTCTGGCCGTACCTGCGCGACGGCTACTGGTACATAGTGCTGGCGCTGGTGCTGTCGGTGGGGGCCTATGTCGGCGAGGTGGTGCGCGGCGGCCTCAAGGCCGTGCCGCGCGGCGAGCTGGAAGCCGCCGCGGCCTTCGGCATGCACCGCCGCCTGGTGCTCTACCGGGTGTGGCTGCCGCGGGCGATCCGCCTGCTGCTGCCGACCTTGGCCGGGGAAACGGTGCTGCTGCTCAAGTCCACCGCGCTGGCCTCGACCATCGCCGTGGTCGACCTGCTGGGCGCGGCCAACGTGGTGCGCGCACAGACCTTCCAGGTGTACCAGCCGCTGCTGCTGGTGGCGGCCATCTACGTGTGCCTGACGTTCATCATCGAGGGCTGTTTCAACCTGCTGGAGCGCGCCACGCCGGTCCGCCGCGAGTCCGTCGCGCCGCGTTCGCGCGCCGGCTGGGTGTTCTGGCGGCGCAAGGCGAAGGTCTAGGCGTAGGCGCCGCGGCGCAGGCCCTCGACCCAGTGGCGGCTGAGCTGCAGGCCGTCCTCGGCGCTGAAGGTGGTGGGGTTCAGGCACCACTCCAGCCACAGGCCGTCGAGCATGGCCGACAGGCCGATGGAGGCCAGGCGCGGGTTGGCGATGGCGAAGCCCTCGCTGCGGGCGAGGTCGGTGATCAGGCCTTCGAGCAGTTGCAGGTAGGCGCGGTAGCCGCGCTCGTGGGCGTCGTTGACCGGCGTGGAATGGCGGATGAGGCTCCAGAACACCACCCAGGGGCTGAGCAGGTCGGGGTCGAGCACGCCCGGGGAGAAGGAGCCGACCAGGAAGGCGTCCAGGCGTGCGGCGGGGTCCGGGCCGGCGGCGGCGACGCTCTCGCGCAGCGACTGGGTGACGCCGGCGGCGAGGCTCTCGTAGGCCTGGGCGACCAGCGCCTCGATGCTGCCGAAGTGGTGGTTGACCAGGCCCACGGCCACCCCCGCTTCCCTGGCGATGCGCCGCACCGAGATGCCGGCGTGGCCATCGGCGACCAGGCACTTGAGGCAGGCGCGCACCAGGTCCTCGCGGCGTTCCTCGGGCGTGGCGCGGCGGGCTTTCTGGCGGGGGCTATCCACGCGGGGGAGTTCCTTGTGCGGGGCGCCGGGGCGCGGTGGGTGGAATCGATACTAGGGGGCGCCGGGCAAGTTTGCCATGCCCCGCGACGAGGGAGGAGGCAAGCATGATCGAAGACGTATCGCTGCGGCTGAGCGGGGATTCCGGCGCGCCATTGACGGTGCCGGCCTGGCGCATCGACGCCGGCCGGCCGGGGCCGCGGGCGCACCTGCAGGCCGGGGTCCACGCCGACGAAATCGCCGGCATGCTGGTGCTGCACCAGTTGCTGCCGAGGCTGCGCCAGGCGGCGGAGCAGGGGCGGCTCAACGGCAGCGTGACGCTGGTGCCCCAGGCCAATCCCTTCGGCATCGGCCAGTTCCGCCAGGGCCGGATTCTCGGCCGCCATCACGAAGCGACGGCGCGCAACTTCAACCGTGGCTTCCCGGCCTCGGCGAAAGCCACGGGCACGCTGGACAACCTCGGCGACTGGCAGCGCCAGCTGGCCGCGCTGGCGGCGCCGGCGGATATCGTGTTGGACCTGCATACCGACGACGAGGCGCTGCAGTACCTCTACGTCCACGAACGCCTGTGGCCGGCGGCGCAGGACCTGGCCGCGGCGCTGCGCGCCGAGCTGGCGATCATCTGGGAAGGCGACAGCGACGGCGCCTTCGAGGAAGTGGTGATCGAACCCTGGTTGGCCGAGGATCGCTTCGACGGGCGCCTGGTGGCCACGCTGGAACTGCGCGGCCAGGGCGACGTCAGCGACGCGCTGGCGCAGCAGGATGCTGACGGGCTGTGGGCCTTTCTCTGCGGGCGCGGGGTGATCGAGGAAGCGGCGGAGCTGCCGGCCTGGCAAGGCGTGGCGGTGCCCATGGGTTTCATGGAAACGGTGTTCGCGCCGGTGGCCGGGGTGCTGGTGTTCGAACGCGAACTGGGCGAGGTGGTGCAGGCTGGCGAGCGTTTCGCTCGGATCGTCGCGAGGCCGGGGGATGCCGGGAGCGAGGTGGTGCTGCGGGCGCCGCAGACCGGGTTGTTCGTTACCCGCTATCGTGACCGGCTGATCCCGCGTGGGGCGATTGCGGCGAAGTTCACCGGGTCGGCGCCGTCGTCCACCTGGAGTTCTGGTGCGCTGGACCCGTGATCGTGTTTCAGCGGAAAGGCTCGCACACACGCCCCGTAGGATGGCGTTGAGCGAAGCGATACCCATCACTGATGTCCGCATGGGTTTCGCAAGCTCAACCCATCCTACGAAAAGCGCCCTGTCTGCGTTCGCGGTTATCCGCCGTTTCACCGAGTTCATGCCCGGCGTCGCGGTCGAGCTCGGAGTGCCCGGAAAGAGGTGCTCCATGGTCGAACCCGAAGCGCGCCTGGGATCAAGGTCAAACGGCGGATAACGCCGTAGGCGTTATGCGCCCTACGGCTGGAAACGAAAACGCCCGCACGATGCGGGCGTTTTCACGAAGGCACCGAACTCAGTGATGCTCGCGCGTGGCGCGGAAGGTGATGTCCGGCCAGCGCTCTTCCATCAGGCTCAGGTTCACCCGGGTGGGGGCCAGGTAGGTGAGGTGGCCGCCGCCGTCCACGGAGAGGTTCTCGAAGGCCTTGTCCTTGAACTCCTTGAGCTTCTTCTCGTCCTTGCACTCGATCCAGCGGGCCGACCAGACGTTGATGTTCTCGTAGGCGCACTCGACCTTGTATTCCTCCTTCAGGCGGCTGGCGACCACGTCGAACTGCAGCACACCCACGGCGCCGAGGATGATGTCGTTGTTGCGCTCGGGGAAGAACACCTGGGTGGCGCCTTCCTCGGCCAGTTCCTGCAGGCCCTGGCGCAGCTGCTTGGACTTCAGCGGGTCCTTCAGGCGCACGCGGCGGAACAGTTCCGGGGCGAAGTGCGGGATGCCGGTGAAGCCCAGGTTCTCGCCCTCGCTGAAGGTGTCGCCGATCTGGATGGTGCCGTGGTTGTGCAGGCCGATGATGTCGCCGGCGTAGGCCTCTTCCAGCTGCTCGCGCTCGCTGGAGAAGAAGGTCAGGGCGTCGGCGATCTTCACGTCCTTGCCCAGGCGCACGTGGCGCATCTTCATGCCCTTCTCGTACTTGCCCGAGCAGATGCGCATGAAGGCGATGCGGTCGCGGTGTTTCGGGTCCATGTTCGCCTGGATCTTGAACACGAAGCCTGTGAACTTCTCCTCGGTGGGCTCGACGATGCGCTCATGGGCAGCGCGCGCCAGCGGCTGCGGGGCCCAGTCGACGATGCAGTCCAGCACCTGGTCGACGCCGAAGTTGCCCAGCGCGGTGCCGAAGAACACCGGGGTCATCTCGCCCTTGAGGAAGGCTTCCTTGTCGAACTCGTGGCAGGCGCCCTGCACCAGCTCCAGCTCTTCTAGGAAGTTGTCGTAGAGGTCGCCCAGGTGTGCGCGGGCCTCGTCGGAGTCGAGCTTGTCGATCACCTGGGTCTCGATGCGCTCGTGGCCGTGGCCGGGCACGTAGACGATGATCTTGTCCTCGGCCAGGTGGTACACGCCCTTGAAGTCCCGGTAGCAGCCGATCGGCCAGGTGATGGGCGCGGCCTTGATCTTCAGCACCGCCTCGATCTCGTCGAGCAGCTCGATGGGGTCGCGGATGTCGCGGTCGAGTTTGTTGATGAAGCTGACGATGGGCGTGTCGCGCAGGCGGCAGACTTCCATCAGGGCGATGGTCCGCGGCTCCACCCCTTTACCGCCGTCGAGCACCATCAGCGCCGAGTCCACCGCGGTCAGGGTGCGGTAGGTGTCTTCGGAGAAGTCTTCGTGGCCGGGGGTGTCGAGCAGGTTGACCATGTGCTCGCGGTAGGGGAACTGCATCACCGAGGTGGTGATGGAGATGCCGCGCTGCTTCTCCATCTCCATCCAGTCGGAGGTCGCGTGGCGGTCGGACTTGCGCGACTTCACGGTGCCGGCGACGGCGATGGCCTTGCCCATCAGCAGCAGCTTCTCGGTGATGGTGGTCTTACCGGCGTCGGGGTGGGAGATGATCGCGAAGGTACGGCGCTTGGCGACTTCGGCGGCCTGGTTGGTCATGGGTGCGTGCCTGCTGGAGTTCGGTGACGGCGGGCGCGGTCGGCCCGGAAAAGCGCGGGATTATAGCCCAAAGCCTTGCGTCGCCGGCAGGTGCGGCGACGCAAGGCCCCGCCTCAGTGGCCGTCGTCGGCCGCGGGCGCCGCGCCGCGGTAGAGGGTGCGCACCAGCGGGCCGATGGACAGGCCCTGGAGCAGGATGGACACCAGCACCACCACGTAGGTCAGGCTGAGGATCAGGTCGCGCTGCTCGCCCAGCGGCAGCGACAGCGCCAGGGCCACCGAGACGCCGCCGCGCAGACCGCCCCAGACCAGGATGCGGATGGTCCCGCTGGGCACCTGGCGGCGCCCGGCCTCGGTCTGGCGCAGCACCAGGATGGCCGGGGCCACAGTGAGCAGGCGCGAGGCCAGCACCGCGCCGCCGAGGACCAGGGCGGCCACCACGTGCAGCCAGTTGAACGGCAACAGCAGCAGTTCCAGGCCGATCAGGGCGAACAGCAGGGCGTTGAGGATTTCGTCGATCAGCTCCCAGAACTTGTCGATATAGCGCCGCGTCTCGTCGGACATGGCGTACTGGCGCGCCTGGTTGCCGATGATCAGCCCGGCCACCACCATGGCGATCGGCGCCGACACGTGCAGGCGCGCGGCCAGGGCGGCGCCGCCGATGACCAGGGCGAGGGTCAGCATCACTTCCACCTGGTACTGGTCGATGCCGCGCATCATCAGGAACACCCCGTAGCCCAGCGCCGCGCCGAACAGCACGCCGCCCACCGCCTCCTGCAGGAACAGCCAGGCGGTGGCCGAGACGGTCGGCGTCTCGCCGGCCATGAGGATGCCCAGGAGAATGGTGAACACCACCACCGCGGTGCCGTCGTTGAACAGCGACTCGCCGACGATGGTGGTGGCCAGCGGCTTGGGCGCGCCGGCCGAGCGCAGGATGCCGAGCACGGCGATGGGGTCGGTGGGCGAGATGAGCGCGCCGAACAGCAGGCAATAGATGAAGTCCACGTGCCAGCCGAACAGGGCGAAGGTGTAGTAGGCCAGGTAGCCGATCACCGTGGTGGCGATCAGCACGCCGAAGGTGGCCAGCAGGCCGATGGGCCACTTGTAGTTGCGCAGGTCGCCGAGGTTCACGTGCAGGGCGCCGGCGAACAGCAGCGCGGGCAGGAACCAGGTCATCAGCACTTCGGAGAAGTCGATGCGGCGGATGATCTGCTGCATCTCCACCTCCAGCACCGGGTAGCCGGCCATCGACAGGCCCTGGGCGAGGAGCGAGAACACCAGCGCCGTGGCCATCACGCCGATGGTCGGCGGCAGCCGCACGAAGCGGTAGTTCACGTAGGTGAGCAGGGTGGTCAGCGTGATGAACGCCGCGGCGAGGTCGAGCATGTCGCAGGTACTCCTTGGCAAGGCAAGTGGGCCGGCCCCAGTGACCTATCCCTGGGTCGGGGGCACGCGGAAAGAGGCCGGATGATAACCGGATATGGCGGACATATTGGCGAGCGCCGAGGTTTCGTCCGACAGGGGCGGGGAGTATGGGGTCCAGCCGTGGTTCGGGTTTCCGAGCCTGGTGCGCGAACTTTCCCCAAAGTCAGGGGGCGGTGGTCGGTCGGCACTGCTTGCGGATGAACCCTCGTCGCTGTCCCCGGTCTGTCAAAAAGAAGGGGGATGATCGGGGCGTTCCGAAACCCCTGGAAAGCCCGTGCTGTGCGGTATTCCGTGCATTTTGTGGAGTATCTAGAACAGTCAACCGGCAAGGCGACAAAGGGATTCGGGAAAGCGGCAATTTCTGGTTGAACTCACGGACTTCAGGTCCTAAAGTTCGCGCCCGAACGTCCATGCTGGAAACGATCCATCCGGCTCAAGTACTGACGACGAGAGGTCGCCTCTGGTGCCCTGCGACTCCCGCAACCCTCTCCTGGCGTTGTTGCTCCGCCTTGCCGTAGGTCCACTACTGTCTGCGGCGAAGCGCCTAGCCATGAGAGGGTTGCAGTAGCCGCTGGAACATCGAAGGTCTGATCCTCGGCGACATGCCTTGGGAAGTAGGCGAACCAAAGTGGGGAAACGGATTAGACGTTCAGCTTCACCCCTACGTATCCATGTGTTTTGCCATTGGGAGTCCCAACCATGTCCATCAAGGTCGAGGATTACTTCGCCCCTGAAACCTTCCAGCGTATGAAGGCATTTGCCGACAAGCAGGAAACCCCCTTCGTCGTCATCGACAAGCAGACCATCGCCGACGCCTACGACCAGCTGACCCACTGCTTCCCGTTCGCCAAGGTGTACTACGCGGTCAAGGCCAACCCGGCCACCGAGATCACCGAGCTGCTGCGCGACAAGGGCTCGAACTTCGACATCGCCTCGATCTACGAGCTGGATAAGGTGATGAAGACCGGCGTGGGCCCGGAGCGCATCAGCTACGGCAACACCATCAAGAAAGCCAAGGACATCCGCTACTTCTATGAGAAGGGTGTGCGCCTGTTCGCCACCGACTCCGAGGCCGACCTGCGCAACATCGCCAAGGCCGCCCCGGGTTCCAAGGTCTACGTGCGCATCCTCACCGAGGGTTCGACCACCGCCGACTGGCCGCTGTCGCGCAAGTTCGGCTGCCAGACCGACATGGCCATGGACCTGCTGATCCTCGCCCGCCAGCTGGGCCTGGTGCCCTACGGCATCTCCTTCCACGTCGGCTCGCAGCAGCGCGACATCTCCGTGTGGGATGCGGCCATCGCCAAGGTCAAGGTGATCTTCGAGCGCCTGAAGGAAGAAGACGGCATCGAGCTGAAGATGATCAACATGGGCGGCGGCTTCCCGGCCAACTACATCGCCAAGACCAACGACCTGGAAACCTACGCCGAGGAAATCATCCGCTTCCTCAAGGAAGACTTCGGCGACGACCTGCCGGAGATCATCCTCGAGCCGGGCCGCTCGCTGATCGCCAACGCCGGCATCCTGGTCAGCGAAGTGGTGCTGGTGGCGCGCAAGTCGCGCACCGCGGTGGAGCGCTGGGTGTACGCGGACGTGGGCAAGTTCTCCGGCCTGATCGAAACCATGGACGAATCCATCAAGTTCCCCATCTGGACCGAGAAGAAGGGCGAGATGGAAGAAGTGGTGATCGCCGGCCCGACCTGCGACAGCGCCGACATCATGTACGAGCACTACAAGTACGGCCTGCCGCTGAACCTGGCCGCCGGCGACCGCCTGTACTGGCTGTCCACCGGCGCCTACACCACCAGCTACAGCGCGGTGGAATTCAACGGCTTCCCGCCGCTGAAGGCCTTCTACATCTGAGCCGTAGCTGAACCGAAGAAACCCCGCCGATCAGGCTGTGTGAAAACCCGAGCGGCTCTTCGAAGAGTGCGTTCCTACGTGAAATCTGAAAAGGCTTGGCTATTCAGCCAACCCAGAATCCGCGTAGAAACGCGAAATCCAGGTTGTTTTT
>Ga0182743_1000816_pt1 | contig 34693 bp, 36 predicted proteins | sample eDN3rd30CKraftOP_FD_128522 | JGI IMG/M metagenome (GOLD analysis project Ga0182743, IMG submission 128522) | Enriched Organic Plus compost microbial communities from Emeryville, California, USA - eDNA 3rd pass 30_C Kraft OP (version 2) (version 2) ... | reverse complement strand
TCATGTGGCTGGGACTGATGGTCATGCTGCCACTGACCGCCATCACCACCAAGGCTTTCGAGAACGGTCTCGACGGTTTCTGGACCGCCGTCAGCTCGCCGCAGGCGGTAGCAGCGCTCAAGCTGACCGTGATCTGCTCCTTGATCGTGGTTGTAATCAACGCGGTCATGGGAACGTTGCTCGCCTGGGTCCTGGTCCGCGACAAGTTTCCGGGTAAGGGGATCGTCAACTCGGTGATCGATCTCCCGTTCGCCTTGCCGACCATCGTGGCAAGCCTCACGCTGCTCACCGTGTACGGAAACAAGAGCCCGGTCGGGATCAACATCGCGTTCACCCAGACGGCGGTAGTCGTGGCGCTCTCGTTCGTGACCCTGCCGTTCGTGGTTCGCGCAGTGCAGCCGCTGCTGCTCTCACTCGACCGCGACATGGAGTCGGCGGCCGAATCGCTGGGGGCCGGCCGCTGGCGGATCTTCCGGCAGATCATCCTGCCGAATCTCGCCCCCGGAATTGCGACTGGCGTGGCGCTTGCCTTCGCCCGAGCCATCGGCGAGTTCGGTTCCCTGGTGCTCGTCTCGGGCAACGTACCGTTCAAGACCGAGGTTTCTTCCGTCTTCATCCGAGGCCAGATCGAATCCGACAACCTGGTCGGTGCCTCCGCGGTTTCCGTCGTTCTGCTGGCGGTGTCCCTGATGCTGCTCGCGTGCGTGACCTTCATCCAGCGTTGGGCGGTGCGTCATGAACGGTAGTCGGCTGGTCCGTTGGACGCTCCGATACATCGCGCTCCTTTACCTCTTCGCGCTCCTTCTGCTGCCCCTGGGGGTCATCTTCAATGAGGCCTTCAAGGAAGGCATCGGCGAAGTCTTCTCCGCAATCACGACCCCGGACGCCGTCGCAGCGCTGAAGCTGACGCTCCTGACCGTGATCATCGCGGTTCCGCTGAACACCGTATTCGGCGTCCTCACCGCCTTGGTGATGGTCCGGAGCAACATGCCGGGCAAACGCTTCCTCAATGCTCTCATCGATGTCCCGTTCGCGGTTTCCCCGATTGTGGTCGGCCTGTCGCTGGTCCTCGTCTACGGCCAGAACGGGTGGCTCGGAGACGCGTTCATGGAAGCCGGCATCAAGATCATCTTTTCCACGCCGGGCATTGTCCTGGCGGTCATCTTCGTATCGATGCCGTTCGTGGCACGCGAAGTGATCCCGGTCCTCCAGGAGATCGGGGACGACCAGGAGAAGGCAGCGGAAACCCTGGGCGCCAACGGCTGGACCACCTTCTGGCGGATCACCCTGCCGGCGATCCGGTGGGGCATCTCCTACGGAATCGTCCTGACGACCGCCCGGGCCCTCGGCGAGTTCGGAGCCGTCACCGTCGTCTCGGGACGTGTCTCCGGCGAGACCGAAACCCTGCCCCTCTACGTTCAGAAGCAATTTGAGACGTTCAACTCGGTTGGCGCATACTCGGCCTCGCTGCTCCTCGCGGTGATCGCCCTGGTGACGCTCCTCGCCCTCAACCTCATGCGACGCAAGGAAAACTGATGACTGCACAGGCAAACGGAATCGAAGTAATCGGAGTCTCGAAGAACTTCGGCGACTTCCAGGCCCTCGAAGACGTCCATCTCAGCGTTCCCGACGGCTCCATGACCGCGCTCCTCGGACCGAGTGGCAGCGGCAAATCCACCCTGCTCCGCAACATCGCGGGCTTGGAAACCCCGACTGAAGGCAAGATCTTCATCGCCGGGGAAGACCAGACGAACAAACCGGTCCGGAGCCGGAACGTGGGGTTCGTTTTCCAGCACTACGCCGCGTTCAAGCACATGACCGTGTTCGACAACATCGCCTTTGGGCCCAAGGTCCGCAAGTGGCCCAAGGACAAGATCCGCGAGCGGGTATACGAGTTGCTGGACCTCGTTCAGCTCAGCGGTCTCGCGAAGCGCTACCCGTCCCAGCTTTCCGGAGGCCAGCGTCAGCGCATGGCCCTGGCCCGGGCGCTCGCGGTCGAACCGACCGTGCTGCTCCTCGATGAGCCGTTCGGCGCCCTGGACGCGAAGGTCCGCAAGGACCTCCGCACCTGGCTCCGCCGCCTGCACGACGAGGTCCACGTGACGACCATCTTCGTCACCCACGACCAGGAGGAGGCGATGGACATCGCCGAGCAGATCGTGGTCATGAACGAGGGCCGGATCGAACAGACCGGCAGCGCGACCGACCTGTACGACACGCCGGTCAACGACTTCGTGATGGGCTTCGTCGGCGAGGTGAACAGCATCGGCGGCAAGCTGGTCCGGCCGCACGACACCGAGATCCTCCCCTCCCCCGCGCCGGGCGCCGAGGAGGTCGAGATCGACCGCATCGTGCGCCTCGGCTTCTCCGGCCGCATCGAGATGCTGACCGTGCCGGACAAGCGCGAGGTGTGGGCCCAGCTCACCCGCTCGGAGCTCGAGACGCTCGACCTGAGCCAGGGCAGCCGGGTCTACGTGCGGCCGCGCGAGGGCGTCGTGACCAGGGAAGACACCGGAGCGCTCGACAACGCGCTCACGGAAGAGTCTCCTGCCACTGACAAGCCCACTCCCGCAACGCCAGGATTGCCGGTCTGAGGCCCATACCCATCTCGGTGAGGGAGTAGATCACCTTCACCTGGGGACCGTCCTCGACCTCCCGGGTCATCAGGCCGGCCTCCTCGAGCTCGCGCAGGCGTTGCGAGAGGAGCCGGTCGGAGAGCCCCGGGATGGATCGCTTGAGCTCGGCGAACCGGAGCGGACCGTCGAACAGGGCCCAGATGATGGCGCCGCTCCAGCGCTTCCCGATCAACTCGATGCCCGCATGGAAATGGGGGCAGACCTCGGTCAGAGCCGGTTTCGCGGTGTGCGCGTCGGGCGCTTGCCAGTTGGCGGTAGTACCGGTCACCGTGTTTCCAGCTTAGCGAAGCGACTGCTCCGCAAGAGAGCGCAGACGAGGTCAGCGGGCGCAGGGACCCGTGTCGACCTCCTCGCCGGTGGCGCGCTCGCTGATCCGGGCGAGGACCCGATTGGGGATCGCGAGCCCGCCCTCCGGCCCCTCGGTCGTGGCCGCGAACACGGTGCCGAGCACCCTCCCGTCGGCGTCGACCATCGGGCCGCCGGAGTTGCCGTGACGCACCTTGCCCCGGAGGGTCAGCATCACCCGCTCGAACGGACCCGAGCCGTAGGCATCGTCACCGAGCAGCAGCCTCGTCTGGCCCGCCCTCGCCGGGGAGATGGTCAGGGGCCCGTCGTTCGGGTAGCCGATCACCGCCGCGTCGGTTCCGCGACGGGCCCGCTCGAGGACCGGCAGGGCCGGCAGGTCCACGTCCGCCCGCAGGATCGCGAGATCGTTCCGCGGGTTGAAGGCGATCGGCGTCGCCGAGGCGATCTGGCCGTCATTCGACTCGATCCTGGTGTCGTCCTGGCCGGCGACCACATGGGCGTTGGTGACGAACGTGTCCTCCCCGACCGCCCAGCCGGAACCCATCACCCCCACCCCGCACGCGGTGCCCAACACCTTGACCACGGAGTTCGCGGCCTCGCGCACCGGGGCGCTGTTGCCGATGCCCTGGTCGGGCCGGGCGATGTCACCCGGCGACGTCGCGAACTGCGGCACCGGGTCGATCCGGTGCAACGCCTGGATGAGCGGCCCGGATGGCGGCATCACGTCGTTGACCGCCCCGAGCAGGAAGGACTTCTGGACGTTGCGCCTGAGGCCGTCGGAGCCCGGCGAGTACACGGCCACCGCCCCCAGCACCCACACGATCACGAGTCCCACCGCGGCGATCAGGAGCGCTCCCCCGATGCCGTCGACCACCTCCCAGAACGGGTGCCGCACGGCCGAGTCCCGCACCCGTTCGCCGAGGGTCACGGCCAGGGCGAGCGTCACCGAACCGACCATGATCGCCCCGAGGAGGGCCGCCAGCGGCGCGTACGGGGAGCTGGAGCCGTGGGTCAGGAACACCGGCGCGAGGCGGGATCCGATCACCGCCCCGGCGACCAGTCCGAGCAGCCCCAGGGCACCGACTATGAGCCCCTGCCGGAAGCCCCAGAGGGCCAGCAGGAACGTGAAAGCTGCAATGCCCCAGTCCAACGAAGTCACCCGGGCAGGGTATCCACCGGCGTCCCCGGTATTTTTCGGGGTTGATGGGGCGTCCGCCTTCACGCCTGGAAAGGCAGAAGAGACTGAAGACGAGGGCATTGCCTCTGGTCGGAGTCGCGCTGGTCGCCTTCATCCTCGGTGCCATCCAGGGGTGTCCCGGCAGCCCGAACCGGGACGCGGCCGAGAGGTACGTCGAGGCCTGGCAGAAGGGCGACTACGAGGCGATGTACGGGATGTTGAGCACCAAGTCCCGCGAGGGGATCGCCGAGGACAGGTTCATCGCCCGGTACCAGGAGGCCGAGGCCATCGCCACGATGCGCGCCCTCGAGCACGATGACGCGGAGGGCGACGAGACCAACGCCGAGGTTCCCATGAAGGTCCAGACCCTCGCCTTCGGGACGATCGAGCAGCCCCTGAAGTTCACCTTCGGCTCCGACGGCATCGCCTGGCAGAACAACCTCCTGTTCCCCGGCCTTGAACTGAACGAGGAGCTGACGCGGGAGACCGAACTCCCGCAGCGGGCCGGGATCCTGACCGACAACGGACAGGCGATGGTCAAGGGACCGGCCGACGCGCGGGAGTACCCGCTGGGCGACGCGATGATCGACGTGGTCGGCGTGACCGCCCAGCTGGACGAGAAGGACATCGATCTGGCCCAGGTCGCCATGGGCTACGAGCCGGGCGACGTGGCCGGCGAGAGCGGCCTGGAGCTCGCGTTCAACGACCGGCTGACCGGGACCCCCGGGGGCACTCTCTACGCCACCCCGATCGGTGGCAACCCGGGCGAGGGGCGCGAACTGGGCTCGGGCGAGCCCTCCCCGGCCAAGCCCCTGAAGACGACCATCAACGCCGACCTGCAGAACTCGGCCGTGACCAACCTGGCGGGACAGGTCGGCGGCGTCGCCGTGCTCGACGCCAGGCGTGGCTTCATCAAGGCGCTGGCGGGCCAGGCCTACTCCGTGCTGCAGCCGCCGGGCTCCACGATGAAGATCGTCACCGCCACCGCCGCCCTCGAGTCCGGGGCGGCCACGCTCAAGTCCTCCTACGACTACGTGACCGAGGCGGCCGCCGACGGACGCATGATCAAGAACGCACACGGGGAGGTCTGCGGCGGCACGTTCACCGAGTCCTTCGCCAAGTCCTGCAATTCGGTCTTCGCACCGCTCGCGGAGGCGGTCGGCCCCGAGCAGTTCACCGAGACCGCCGAGAAGTTCGGCTTCAACCGGGCTCCGGCCGTGTGGCCGCCGTCGGGCCTCGAGGCGGTCGACCCCCCGACCCCGACCCTGCCCGAGGCGGACGAGTTCGAGAGCGACCTCGGCGTCAGCGGGATCGGCCAGGGGCGGGTCCAGGCCACCCCGCTCCTGATGGCGAGCGTGGCGCAGGCGATCGCGAACAAGGGCGTCTCGATGCCCACCCCCATCACCCGGGAACCCGACCTCCAGCCCGATGCCGAACCCGTCAAGGTCACCACCCCGAAGGTCGCGGCACAGGTCGCAGACCTGATGGTCGCCGTGGTCACGTCCGGCACCGGCCCCGCGGCCGCGATCTCCGAGGGTCAGGTCGCCGGCAAGACCGGCACCGCCGAGGTCGGCCCGAGCGGCGAGGTGGATGCGGAGGGCAACGACATCCTCATCGAGGATGCCTGGTTCGCCGGGTTCGCCCCCGCGAACAAGCCCAAGCTGGCGGTGGCGGTGATGATCGTCGACGCCTCCGGGGACGGAGGCACGGTCGCCGCCCCGATCGCCGGCGCCATCCTTTCGGACGGCCTCTAGCAGGTCAGCCCCGGGCGCCCAGGAAAACGGCGGTGAGCGCCGCGATCGCCCCCGCCGTGAGGATCACCCCTCCCGGCGCCGCGATCCAGAACGCGAGGCCGAACCCGATCAGGCAGGCGAGGGCGCCGAGTGCGAGCGGATTCCACCAGTCGGCCAGGACTGGGCCGGGTTGCTTCGCCTCGGGCGCCGAGAGGACGACGCCGAGGATGAGCAGGGCGACGCCGATGCCGGAGACCACCGTCGAGAACGGCCCGAGCAGGGCCAGGACCGCCCCGACGGCGGCGCAGCACTGACCGGCGAGCGCCGGTCCGATGTCCTCCAGCCGGCTCGGGCTAGAGGTCGAGCTCGACCGTGGCGGGGCCGTCTTCACCCTCGATGATCAGCACGACCGGCCGCTGCTCGGCCGACTCGCGGTCGATCAGGTACAGCAGCATCGAGGCCTGGATCGGGCCGACCTGCGGGGTCGAATCGATCTCGGGAATGTTGTCCTGCGGCTCGAGCTTGACGCCCGGCTCGAGCGCGTAGATGCTGTCACTCGGGATGTTGGTGTAACGCCGCTTGGCCGTCGTCTCGATCTGGAACTCGTCCGGGATGGTTGCGGACTCGTCCTCCGAGGTGTTGTGGATCTTGACGAAGACGCCGATGTACATCTGGTCGGGGCCGGCCGGCTTCTGGCCGACCAGGTACTCCGCGTCCTCGACGTCGTTCGGATTCAGCGGCCGGGTGAAGAGCACGTTGTATTCGAGGTGACCCAGGTGTACGGGTTCACCCTCGACGATTCCCGTCTTCTCCTCGTGATTCGCACCACAGGCGGAGAGGGCGAATCCGGAGACGGCGACGACGAAGGCCAGGACGAGGCCACGGAACAGTTTGCTCTTCGAAATTCTTTCCATCGGTCGGGGAGTCTATTCGCCCTTATCGCGACGTGCTGAGCGACACCTAGGCGACGCCGGTCGCGTGCCGATTGCCGCCGGCCACGGACACCTGGGCCCGCTCGGTCCGGCCCGATTCCACCGCTTCCCGGAGCCGCCTGCCGGCCCGGTCGAGACGGCGGCGATGCCACCCGTATCCGCCGGTGAGACGGTCGAAGTACTTCGACATGCCGGTCGGTTCGGTCCAGTAGCTGATCCGGACCCTGGTCACGCCGGTGCCGGTCTCCTCCAGCTCCCACTCCGTGCCGTTGGGGGTGTTGTTGTAGCGGCCGCAGACGCCGCGCTCGGAGATCCGGGCGGGCTCTTCGGCCGCGACGATCGAGGAGTCGGCCCACGCCGACTTCCGCTTGAAGCGCCAGCGGGCCCCCGCGCCGACGCCCCGCGGATCGATCCGCAGGAGGCGAAAGTCTTCGACCGTGTCCCCGTAGAGGAACGGACGGGTGTTGAAGTCCATCAGGTAGTCGAAGATCTCCTCGCGGGGAGCATCGATGTCCAACTCGGTGAATACAGGGCCCATCGGGGCTGATTCTACGGCCTGACCGGCGATAGGGTGTGCCGGTGTCCACGACCATCGCGATCCTCTCCCAAAAGGGCGGTACGGGAAAGACGACGCTGACCCGTTCCCTGGCCGAAGGCCTCTCCCGCTCGGGGCTCTCCGTACTCTCGATCGACGCCGATCCCCAGGGGAACCTCTCCGAATACTTCGGCATCCCCGCGGATGCGTTTCCCACCCTCGGCGAGGTGCTGGCCGGACAGGAGCGAGCGGTCGACGCGATCCACACCGGGCCGGACGGCGGCGAGGTGATCCCGGCGAACCTGGGCCTCGCCGAGGCGGAACTGATGCTGGCCGGCAAGATCGGGCGCGAGCTCACGCTCCGGAACGCACTTCGGGAGCCGAAGCGCCGCTACGACGTGATCCTGATCGACTGTCCTCCGACCCTGGGGCTGCTCACCGTGAACGCGCTGGTCGCCGCGGACCGCGCCATCCTCTCCACCCAGGCCGAGCATTTCTCGGAGCAGGGCGCCGAGCAGGCGATGGAGGTGATCGGCCTCGCCCGGGAGAATCTCAACCCGGATCTGGAGCTGCTCGGAGTGCTGCTCAACATCGCCGACATGCGGACCAACCACGCCCGCACGACCCTCGAGACGATGCGCGAGGAGTTCGGCGACCTCGTGTTCGACACCGTGATCCGGCGCTCGATCGTCTACCCGGAGTCGGCCCGTCTGGCGAAGCCGATCTTCGAGTACCGCCGCCGCAAGGCGATCGACTACGCGAGCCTCACGGTGGAGGTGCTGGAGCGGCTCGACTTCCCGGCCGCACTGGCCGAAGCGAAGGCCCTCCGGGACGAGCTCGCCCCGCGGACCTGACGGGGCTCAGAGTTCCGGGACGTCGGCTCCGAGGGGGCTGAAACCGACCCGCCTGACCTCGGCCCACCCGTCACAGCGTTCCCGCAGGCGCTGGACCACGTTGCCGGTCTCCTGCCAGTTCGTCCAGACTAGGACGGTCGGGCCGGCGCCCGAGATCGTCGCCCCGATCGCGCCCATCTCGGCCGCCGTCTCGACGATCTCCATCGACTTCGGGAAGAGATGCCGGCGGCGTTCCTGGTGGAGCCGGTCGTGGAGGCCCATCCCGATCAGCGAGAAGTCACCCCGGCTGAGGCCGAGCGCCAAGTGGGCGGCGGAGGCCGCGTTCGCGACCGCGTCGTTGACCGGTATCTGGCTGGGGATGGCCTCCCGGGCGAGCTTGGTCGAGACCTCGACGTCGGGGATCACGAGGATGCCCTCCAGGCCCTCCGGGGCGTCGATCACGGTCGCGGTCAGCTTGGGTCCGCTGGTACAGACCACGAACCCGCCGCAGATCGCGGCGGCGACGTTGTCGGGGTGCCCCTCGAGCGCGGTGGCCCTTTCGAGGAGGTCCTGACGCTCCAGCCCGAGCTCGAAAAGATGGTCGGCGGCCATCAGCCCGGCGACGATGGCCGCGGCGCTGGAACCCATGCCCCGAGCGAGCGGTATCTCGCCCCCGATGCGGAAGGAAAGCCCGTCGGCGGGCTGAAGGGTCTCGAAGGCCCGGACCACGAGGTTGCTGCGATCGAGCGGCACGTCGATGCCGTCGCAGGTGACCGAGAACGTCCCGGTCTCCCGGACCTCAAGTTCGAGGTACACGTCCAGGGCGACGGCCATGATGTCATACCCCGGACCCAGATTGGCGGAGGAAGCGGGAACACGGACCAGTCGATGGCGCTCTGTCACCCGGTGAACCCTAGTTGCTAAAGATTGACGAGTGATTTCGTCCCCCTCGCCCTCCCCCGACCCTGCCCTGAAGATCACGGATCTGGTCAAGCGATACCCGACCGGAACGGAGGCCCTCAAGGGTGTCTCGCTCGAGATTCCCGACGGCGATTTCTTCGGGCTGCTCGGGCCCAACGGGGCGGGCAAGTCGACCCTGATCCACTGCTCGACGGGACTCGCGAACCCGACCTCCGGATCGATCCGCGTGTTCGGTCACGACGCCGTGAACGACTACCGGGAGGCCCGAGAGGCGATCGGTCTCGCCCCGCAGGAGATCAACCTCGACTGGTTCCTGACGGTCGAGGAGACCCTCGACCTGCACGGCGGGTATTTCGGCATGCCCAAGGCGGACAGGAAGGAACGGGTCCAGGAACTACTCGAGTCGTTCTCGCTCACCGCCAAGGCGAAGAACCGCACCCGGGAGCTCTCCGGCGGCATGAAGCGACGGGTGGTCCTGGCGCGGGCACTGATGCACCGCCCGCGGCTGCTCATCCTCGACGAGCCCACCGCCGGAGTCGACGTGGAGCTGCGGCTCGAGTTGTGGCACTACGTCCAGCAGGTGAACGCCGAGGGCACGACCATCCTCCTCACCACCCACTACCTCGAGGAAGCGGAACAGCTCTGCAACCGGATCGCCTTCATCAACGGCGGACAGATCGTCGACCAGGGCTCGAGCTCCGAGCTCGCGGAGCGATTCGGCGTGGGATCCCTCGAGGACGCATACCTCGAACTGGTGGGCCGCAAGGAGCTTTCCCGGGCCCACCTGGGGGGCGAAGCGGAGGCCGGCCGGTGAGCCCGTCGATGATCCGTCTGGTCTCCCTGACCAGGCGGGAGGTCAACCGTTTCCTCAAGATCCCGCGGCAGACCGTCGGCGCGCCCCTGCTCGAGACCTTCCTCTACATCTCGATCTTCGGGGCCGCCCTGGGCTCCAGGGTCGGCGATCTCGACGGGGTCGAGTACGTCGTGTTCGTGATCCCCGGCCTGATCATGATGGCCTTCGCGATCAACGCGTTCTCGAACAACTCATCCTCGATCCTCCAGCAGAAATTCCAGCGGGCGATCGATGACCAGCTCTCCTCCCCCGCCTCACCCGGGCAGCTGCTGCTCGCCTTCACGCTCGGCGGTTTCCTGCGTGGGCTCCTGATCGCGGTGATCACCTTCATCGTCGCGAGCCTGCTCGTGGACCTGCCGATCGAGCACATCCACGTGTTGATCCCCGCCCTGTTCCTCGTCGGCTGGTTCTTCGCCCAGCTGGGGGTGTTCGTCGGCGTGCGCGCGGAGCAGTTCGACGACGTCTCCTTCGCCCAGACCTTCATCCTCCAGCCGCTCATCTTCCTCGGCGGCGTCTTCTACTCCGCCTCCCTGCTCCCGGAGCCGTACCAGACCCTCACCCACTTCAACCCGGTCTACTACATGATCTCCCTGGTGCGCTACGGGTTCCTCGGAGTCGCCGACATCAGCGTGTGGCTGTCCCTGATCCTCCTGACCGCCGCCACGGCAGCCCTCACGTTGGTCAACTACCGGATGTTCAACCGGGGCTACAAGCTGCGTTCCTAGGCCGGCGCCCGGGTCTCGCGGTCCGGTGGCTCGGGGGCTACCGGATCCGGATCACCATTCTTGCGACCGGGGACTTGTTGCCGAGCTTGTCCCTCGTCCTCACCTTGATGACCGTCCGGCCCTTCTTCCGGATCACACGGGCCTTCGGGACGGACTTCCTGTTCAGGCCCACCCCGGGTGTCCCGTCGGGGAGCTTGCGGTCCGGCCTGCCGATCACTTTGACGCGCACGGCGCCGCGGTAGGCGCCCTTCGCCTTGCGTCCCTTGACCACGATCCTCGGCTTCTTCGGCCCGGTCCGGTCGATCTTGACCTTGACGCTCGGCTCGGAGAACGGCGTGACCACCGTCTCGGGATCGGAGATGTTGGTCGCGGGCAGGATCGTGGTGCTGCGGACCCGGTAGCGCGCGGTGCCCTGGGGCTGGTTCGCGAGGGTCGCGGTGCCATCGGCCACCGACTTGACGCCCACCTGCTTCCAGGCGCCACCCTTGGTGCTGGCCCGCTGCACCTGGAAGGTGGTGTCGGGCGCCTCGGTCCCCACCCAGGCGAGCTGGAAGGAACCCTTGTTGGGGGACTTGCCGATGACCCGGGGCGTCGAGGGTCGCAGGCGGGCGTACTCGCGTGCGTCCTGCTTCAGGCGCTCCCCGTCCTCGGCGAGCACGAACCCGGTCCCGACCAGCTCGTCGGTGGCCGCCGAGTGCCTGGCGAGGTAGTCCGCGTGGTCGGTGTAGAGGCTGTGGAGCAGCTCCGGCGAGAACGGCTCGGACGAGCCGAAGAGCGGGCAGAACGCGGAGAAGAGCGAACCACCCGGGGCCGGCGAGTTGGTCCCGTCGTTGACCGCGGTCGGAACGGTCACGTCCGGGTACCGGATGCCGCCGCGGGCGATGCCGTACTCATCCCGGACCAGGGCGTCGGCGGGCGAGGCCGGGACCGGGTCCTGGTACTCGCCGCGCGGCGCGATCGGCGGGGCTTCTCCCCCGTCGCTCCACGCGGCCAGGTCCCTGATCGCGGCGTTCTGGGTGAACGGCCACTTGACCATCGAGAGCGGGAACTTGACGCAACTCGCGGTGACGACCGCGAAGTCCCGCGAGAACACGCCGTTCAGGTTGTCGAAGGCGATGCGCGGCAGGTGCGAGGCGCCGGCCACCTCCCAGTGCCGGATGGAGCCGGTGTCGGGGAAGTCGGTCGTCGTCCTTGGCCGGCGGTTCTCGGTCTCGGTGATGATCCGGATCGCCTTCTCCGGCCGGTCGGTGCGGAGCACCGAGGTGCAGACCGTCAGGAGGTATGCGTCGACGGCGCCGTGGAGCGGTTCGACCTTGTTGTAGTGGGTCGAGAGGCGGCCGCAGGACTGCGACTCGCCGGAGGCGATCACCTTGTCGGCCGCGATGCCGCCCAGGGGATCCACCCCGTTGCGGCCGCCCTTGAGTGCCTTGACCACGGACGAGAAGACATCGTAGGAGAGGGCGTCCGGGTCCAGCCCCTCGCCGGTCGGGACCGTCCCGTTCCCGTTGACGGTGAGCGAGCCGTACCGGGCGTTGTCGAAGGCCTTCAGGGAGTTCACGCCGACGTTCTGGGCGGTCACGCCCACGAACGTGTAGCCGTGCTTCAACAGGTAGTAGGGATCGCCGAACCAGTTGAACTCGACGTCCTGGGTCGAGGTGACGTTGTTCCACTCGGCCACCACGATCCCGTTCGCGTTGGCCGGGTCCGCCGGGCGCCGGACCACGATCCGCGTCTTGAACGGGTAGAGGCCGTCATCGTTGGCCCCGCCCGTGGTGATGCGGGTTCCGGTCACGTCCGGGCCGCCGGAGGTGTCGTAGCGGTACCCCTCGCCCTCGAGGAAAAATTCCTCCTCCACGTAGCCGTACTTCGACAGGTCGATGTCGGTCGCGAGGAAGGGATGCGATCCGGTCGTCACGGCGACCGGACCGGTCACGGTCGAGGTCGGGATGTCGTCCATGTCCGCCGAGGCCGCACCGGCCCCGAAGGCGAGCAAACCGAACAGCATCGATGCCACGGCAGCGGCCAACGCCCTGCGGGTTCCCATCAAGTCTCCTCCTCAGATCCCTCGATTGAAGTAACCGAAACCTAACCCATGAACCCGACGCCGACCGGAAGTTGCGCCGCCCGGAAGGAAAGGGTGCTCAGCGGGTGAGGTGGATCAGGGGATGCGGAAGGCCGTCGGCGTCGGTGTCGGACCGGCCGGCGGGTTTGAAGCCGATCTTCCAGTAGAACGCGACGGCGCCCATGTTCTCCTCGTTCACGTCCACCTTCAGGGTGGGGCGCTCGGCGGCTGCCGCCTCCACGAGACGACGGCCGATCCCTTCGCCGTGATGGGCGGGATCGACAAAGAGCATCTCGATCTTCTGCCCGTCCATCCCGATGAACCCGAGGGGCCGGTCGTCATCGTCGGTGGCCACGGTCAGGTCGACCGCCGGCAGGAACTCGGTCGGCATGCGCCGCTCCCAACCGGCTATCTCCTTCGGGGTGACGAAGTCATGGGTCGCCTCGACCGCGGCCTTCCAGATCCGCGTCAGTTCGTCGTATTCCGCGGGTTTGGCCGGCCGCAAGTCGGAGCGCCGGCTACTCGAAGACGGCGGCCTCGACCGCGCCGATGTCGTTCGGGCAGTTGATCACCGAGGGTGCCTTGCCGAGCGCCGTGTCCGGGTCCTTCAGGCCGTGGCCGGTGAGGACGCAGACCACGGTCTCCGGCTTGTCCATGCCGTCCACGGTGGGCAGGCCGTGGTTGAGGATCCCGGCCACCGACGCGGCCGAGGCCGGTTCGCAGAACACGCCCTCGTTCGAGGCGAGCCAGTGGTAGGCGTCGAGGATCTGCTCGTCGGTGACCGCGGCGACGCGGCCCCGCGACGTGCTGAACGCGTTCATCGCCTCCTCCCACCGCGCGGGGTTGCCGATGCGGATCGCGGAGGCGACGGTCTCCGGCTTGGCGACGGGAGCGCCGTCCACCAGGGGGGCCGATCCTGCGGCCTGGAAGCCGTAACAGATGGGCGAGGTGCCCCGTTCCTGGAAGCCCTTCCAGTAGGCGGTCACGTTGCCGGCGTTGCCGACGGGGATGGCGAGCGCGTCGGGGGCGTCGCCCAGCTCGTCGATCAGCTCGAACGCGGCGGTCTTCTGCCCCTCGATCCGGTAAGGGTTCACGGAGTTGACCAGCTCGATCGGGTTACGCTCGGCGAGCTGCCGGACGATCGTCAAGGCGTCGTCGAAGTTGCCCTCGAGCGCGATGACGCGCGCTCCGTGCATCAGCGACTGTGCGAGCTTCCCGATCGCGATCTTGCCCTCGGGGACGATCACGGCGCCGCGCAGTCCCGCCCGCACCGCGTAGGCGGAGGCCGACGCGGCGGTGTTGCCGGTGGAGGCGCAGATCACGGCCTTGGCACCCCGGCCCGCGGCGCGGGAGACCGCCACGGTCATACCCCGATCCTTGAAGGAACCGGTCGGGTTGGCTCCCTCTACCTTGAGCCAGACCCTGGCCCCGACCCGCTCGGAGAGGCGCGGGGCCTCGACCAGCGGGGTCGAACCCTCGTTCAGGCTGACGACGGGGTCGCCCGGCTCGAGGGGAAGGGCGTCGCGGTATCTCTCGATGAGTGGCTGTGGCATGGCTCCTGGGTCGCTAGGCGACGAATTCTTCTTCGATTACACGGATGAACCTCGGCCCGGACCTCAGCGCGTCGAGCTGGGCGATCTGGTCGACCGCCGCCTTGAACTTCGATTCGAGGCAGCGGTGGACGACCATGACCAGGCGGGCGTCGTCGCCGAGGCCGCGCTGGACGACGCTCTTGACGGATACCCCGCCGTCGGAGAGGACCTTGGCCACCTCGGCCAGGACGCCCGGCTCGTCGGCGACCTCGAGGTGGAGGTAGAAGGACGAGGAGACGTCGGTCAGGACGGGCAGGTCGCGGTCCGCGGTGTGGGTGCGCGCGCTGCCCGCGGCGACCGAGACGACGTCACCCAGGACCGCCGCCGCGGTCTGGAGGCCGCCGGCGCCGGGGCCGGACATGGTCACCTCGGTGATCTCGGGCGCCTCGACCATGACGGCGTTGAACGGGCCCTCGATCGGAGCCAGCGGGTGGCCCGGGTAGAGGAAGCACGGGAAGACTCGCACGGTGATGCCGTCCTCGAGCTTCTCCGCGACCCCGAGCAGTTTGAGCGACAGCCCGAGTTCCTTCGCGTAGGCCAGGTCATCCGGCTGGATGTCCTCGATGCCCTCGAAGTCGACCTGGTCGAGGGTGACCGGGGCGTGGAAGGCGAGCCGGGCGAGGATCGCCATCTTCGCGGCGGCGTCGGCCCCGTTCACGTCCTCGGTGGGGTCCGCCTCGGCGTAGCCGAGCTCCTGGGCCCGCTTGAGCACGTCCTCGTACGAGGCGCCGGTGGCGGCCATCTCGGAAAGGATGAAGTTGGTCGTGCCGTTGACGATCCCGAAGACCTTGTTGAACTCGACTGCCCCGAAACTCTCCTGGACGACCCGGATGACCGGGACCACCGCGGCGACGGCGGCCTCGAAGCGGAGCTGGACGCCCGCCTTCTCGGCGGCCGCGAACAGTTCCGCCCCGTGCTGGGCGAGCAGCTGCTTGTTGGCGGTGACCACCGACTTGCCGGCCTCGAGGGCGGCCAGGACGTACTTGCGGGCGTCGTCCGTGCCCCCCATCAGCTCGACGATCACGTCGGCGCCCGCCAGGATCTCCTCGAAGTCGCCCCTGCTCCGGGTCAGGACCCCGGTTATCTCCGGGCGCCGTCCGGTCGCGGCCTCCACCTGTCCGGCCCGGTCGGCGACCAGTTGGTCGAAGGCGCCCCCGACGGTGCCGTGGCCCAGCAGTCCGATCTTCAGCGTTTCGCTCACATGTCCCTCTTCATGAGGTCGTCCCAGGTTTCACGCCGGACGACTACCTTTGCCTCGCCGTCCTCGCAGAAGATCACGGGCGGCCGGGGCATACCGTTGTAGTTGTTGGCCATGGAGTGACCGTATGCGCCCGTGGCGGGGGTGAGAAGTATGTCCCCGACCCGGGGGCTGGCGAGCTCCACGTCACGGATCAGGATATCCCCGGATTCGCAATGCGACCCGGCGACGGTCACCTTGGTGTCGGCGGGATCGGCGGCGCGATTGGCGATCACCCCCGTGTACTCGGCGTCGTAGAGCATCGGGCGGAGGTTGTCGGACATGCCGCCGTCCACCGCGACGTAGGTCCTCACGCCGGGTATCTCTTTCACGGTCCCGATCGTGTAGATGGTGACGCCGGCCGTCCCGACCAGCGAGCGTCCCGGTTCGATCAGGATCTTCGTGTCCTCGCCGAACACGTCGCGGACGGCCTGGACCTTCAGGTTCACGTACTCGTCGATCGGGGGCGGATCGTCATCCTCGGAGTAAGCGATGCCCAGGCCGCCACCGAGATCGAGGATCCGGCACCAGTCGCCCTTGAGCTCGCCGAGCGCCTCGACCGCGAGGCGGAAGGGCTCGATCTCGAATATCTGGGACCCGATGTGGAAGTGGAGGCCGACGAGGTTGAGGGTCTTCGATGCGAGTACGCGCTCGATCGCCTTGGCGGCGGTCCCGTCCTCGAGGCCGAACCCGAACTTGGAATCGAGCTGCCCGGTCTGGATGAACGAGTGGGTCGACGGCTTGATTCCCGGGGTCACCCGGATCAGCACGTCCTGGCGGTCCCGGAGGACCCGTTCGCAACGCTCGATCTCGTCGAACGAATCGACGATCAGGTGCCCGACGCCACAACCACCGGCGAGCCGTAGTTCGGCGTCGGTCTTGTTGTTGCCGTGCATGTAGATCTTCCGGGGATCGAAGCCGGCGGTGAGGGCCATGGTCAATTCACCCCCGGACGCGACGTCGACCGAAAGCCCCTCCTCGGCGAACAGCCGGTACACGGCCGTTACGGGGAGCGCCTTGCTCGCGAAGAGCACCTCGAAGCGGTCCGTGTGTGCCGCGAACGCCTTCTGGTAGGCGCGGGCCCTTTCTCTCATCTCGGCCACCGCGAAGATGTAGGCGGGCGTGCCGAACTCGCGCGCGAGGTCGACCACGTCGCATCCCCCGATCACGAGGTGCCCTTCATCGTTGGTGACTGTTCCGGTCGGGTAAGGCATCGGCCGCCATTCTTACGACTTCCGTCGCCGAACACGGTTTGGATACGGTTCCACCGATGGCAAGCCCGGGAAGACGGCCGATCAACGCACCGCCAGGGAGTCCGCAGAGCGCCGGGGTTCCCTGGCTGGGCCTCTCGATCCTGATCGTCCTGGTCCTGATCCTGGGCGCCTTCGTGGCGTACTTCTTCTTCGGGGTCGGCAAGGACGACGACGGCAAGGGCAACGGGGGCCCCGGGCAGGCCGCGACCGGGACGACGACCGAACCCGTGACGGTGGTCGGCCGGACCGGCGGCGCGCTCGGTTTCCCCTCCGTCGCCACCCGGAACACCACCCGGATCAGCGGTACCGACCCGGTCGACATCTCGATCGCGGCCGCCTTCGCTGCGTATCCGGCGTCCGGTCCCGGCTCTCCTCCCGCCGCCGTCACGATCGTGGACGCGAACGACTGGCAGTCCGGAATCGCCGCCGCCACGCTCAGCGCGCTCCCCGTGGGCGCACCGATCCTGCTGGCGCCCTCCGGCAAGCTCTCCAACGACGGGGCGGACGCGCTGGCGCAGCTCGATCCGCTCGGTTCGCCGGAGACGAACGAGACCAAGGTGTTCACGGTCGGCAAGGTCGCGCCGCCCTCCGGGTACGAGGTCAACCGCCTGGACGGGAAGAACCCCGCCGCGATCGCAGCCGCCGTCGCCCGCGAGAAGGCGAAGCTGACGGACGGACCGCCGAACGCCTTCGTCGTCGTGTCATCGGAGGACCCGCAGTACGCGACGCCGGCGGCCACGTGGGCCGCGCGCTCCGGTGACGTGGTCCTGTTCACCGGGCTGGACGAGGTACCGCCGGAGACCCTGGAGGTCTTGAAGGAGAAGGCGAACAAGAACGTCCCCATCTTCGTCCTCGGGCCGCCCGACGCCGTTTCCCCGAAGGTCCTGAAACAGCTGGAGAAGGCGGGTGGCGCTGTCCAACGGATCGACGGGAAGGATCCCGCTTCGGTGTCCGTCGAGCTCGTCCGTTTCTCGAGTGGCCTCTTCGGCTGGAACCTGAACGAGCCCGGCCACGGCTACACGCTCGCCCGGGCCGACCGGCCGATGGACGCGATCGCGGCCACCGCGCTGTCGACCGGCGGCACCTGGCCCGCGCTGCTCCTCACCGATTCGAGCGACAAGATGCCGCAGGTCGTCCTGGACTACCTGCTCGACGTGAAACCGGGCTACGAGAGCGATCCGACCCAGGCGATCTTCAGCCACGGGTGGGTGATCGGTGACGACTCGATCATCTCGGTCGACCAGCAGGCCGTGTTCGACGATGCGCTCGAGCTCGAAATGGTGGAAACTGCCACCACAGGATGAGCGAAACCGAACACATCGGAGTCCTCGACTCCGACCAGAAGATCACCCCCGAGGACATCCGGGAGCTGACCCACGCGGTAACGCCGCACTTCTCCCTCCAGGTCCGCAACCGGGTCCGGCGCCTGATCGAGCCGCTGCCGGCCGACGATCCCGCCCGGATCTACGGCGAGCGCGAGATCACGCGGCTGGAGGACCTGGCGAAGCACAGCGGCCAGCCCGCCCCCAACCACTGAGGCGTGACCCCTTGGCCCTGAAGCAGGTCGCACCGGGGGTCGAACGCTTGGGGCAGTTCCCCCTGCCCATGGTCAACGTGTACCTGGTCGGAGACGTGCTGATCGACGCCGGCACGACCTGGGACCGCTTCAGGATTCCCCGGCAGATCAAGGGCCGGAGGCTCTCGCTCCTGACGCTCACCCACGTCCATCCCGACCACCAGGGCATGGCCCGGGAGATCTGCCGTGACCGTGACATCCCGCTGGCCTGCCACGCGGATGACGTCGACGCGATGGAGGGGCGGGTGCCCGTCTCGGGCGAGCAGCTCACCAACCCGCTCGTAAAGAAGATCCAGGCTTCCTGGGAGGGCCCGCCCCACAAGGTTTCCCGCGTCCTGGAGGACGGCGACGAGGTGGCCGGCTTCCGCGTCGTCCACACCCCGGGCCACGCGCGCGGCCACGTCGTGTACTTCCGGGAATCGGACGGCGTTGCGATCTGCGGCGACGTGATCCGCAACATGAGCTACGCCACCGGCATCCCCGGACTGGACGAGCCGCCGGAAATGTTCACCTACGACCCGGCCGAGAACCGCCGTTCGATCCGCAAGCTCGCCGAACTGAAGCCCACGCTCCTCCTCCCCGGCCACGGCCCGGCGGTCACGGACATGGACGAGTTCCAGGCCTGGGTCGCGGGCCTGCCGGACTGAACCGCCCTCACCCCCGAACGCCCAGGGCGAACGAAAGCAGCGCGACCGCGACCACGATCGCGGGCGGGGTCGTGACGATCCCGATGCGGGAGAACTCGCGCCAGGAGACCGCCGCGCCGTCCTCGATCATCACCCGGCGCCACAGCAGGTTGGCGATCGATCCGGCGTAGGAAAGGTTCGGTCCGATCCCGACGCCCACGAGCATAGCCAGGAGCGCCCCGTCCCCGGCCGGGGCACATCAGCACCGTGAACTCCCCGAAGTCGAGCCCGGCCTCGTGGAAGACCATCAGGTTGGTCAGGTTGGAGACCGGCATGAGGATCGAGGCCGTGTTCGCCAGGTGGATCGTGGACACGGAGTACGCCTCGTGCGAGAGTCCCCGACGGGCGACCACGGCGAGGATCACGGGGGTGATCACGAGCACCGCGGCATCGAGGTTGAGGGCGGCGGTGGCGAACGACATCGCAACGAAGGTCGCGATGAGGAGCGCCTTTTCACCTTCCCCGGCCCGGGCGATCCGCCACCCCGCGTAGTCGAAAATGCCCGCCCGGGCGCAGCCGTCGGTCAGGACGAGCAACGCCGCAAGGAACGCGGCGGTGTAGAGGACTGGTTCGATCTAGGTGTTCCGGCCGAAGACTTCGATGATGCGTTCGTTGTACTCGACGATCTGCTCGTTCGGGATGAAGTAGGTGGGGGCGCCGGGCAGGATCCCGTCACCGAACCGGGCCACCTCGGCGACCTTCTCCTTCACCTTGTCCGGCGTGCCCACCGCGCAATACGTCTCGACCATCTCGTCTGTGATCGCGTCGGCGACCCCCTTGAAGTCGCCCTTGCGGAAGGCGGCGCCTGCATCGGCAGCGTTCCGGGCGAAACCGTGGAGGTCGAACAGCGGCAGGTACGTCTTGACCGTCGAGTAGAAGGCGAGCGTGCGGCGAGCCGCATCGAGTCCCCTCTCGTAATCGTCGTCGATCGCCACGCAGATGCTCGGCAGGTAGAAGAACGAGGAGCGGGCGCGGCCGGACCTCTCCAGGCCGAGCTCGAAGGCCGGGACGATCTCCTGCTCGATCCATTGCGCCGAGCAGATGATGTGCCCGATCAGGCCGTCGGCGACGTCGCCGGCCATCCTGGCCATCCCCTTCTGCACCGCTGCCGTGTAGATCGGGATGTCGGCCCGGACCGGCGGGGTCGAGCGGAACCATCCCTTGATCTCGAGGTCGTAGTACTCGCCCTTGAACTCGACGGATTCACCCGCCGCAGCGGCGTGGATGATCGCCCGGACCGCTTCGATCGTCTCCCGCAGATGGGGCGCCGGCCGGCCGTACTCCGCGTTGTGCCAGGTCTCGTTGAGTCGCTTCACACCGGGACCGAGACCGAGACGGAAACGGCCGCCGGAGATCTCGTCGATGTCCATCGCGGACATCGCCATCGTCATCGGGCTGCGGACGAAGCCCCACGCGATCGCCGTGCCGATGTCGATGCTGTCCGTCCGCGCCCCGAGCCACGTCGTCTGCGTGAATGCGTTGCGGAAGAGCTCGATCGCCCAGGCGGCGTCGAAACCGGCCGCCTCGGCCTTCTTCGCGAGCGCCGCCATGTCCTCCGGCGTCTCCCCCATGATCCCGATCGAAACCCGCTCCATAGCCGTCATGCGCGGCAGCGTACCTGTTTGAAACGGGTCGCAGCCGGGGATTGGGAGGTGAGCGCACTGTAGGGCGTGCGCCGATCGAAACTCCTGGCCAAGTCAGGGAAAGGGATGGAATGAACAGGATGCTCTTGAAGCTGTTCGGAAGCGTGGCCGTCGCCGTTGCGTTCCTGGCGGCCCCCGCGATCGCTTCGGCCGACCCGGTGGCGTTCAACTTCGACCGGTCGATCATCAATCTGGGCGGCGGCTCAGGGCCCCAGGGCCTGAAGCTGATCGATCCGGACGCAGACCCCCCGGACACACCCGCGACCCTGAGGGGCGAGGTCGACACCTCCACCGACGAGTTCACGGCGTCCCCGTCGAACTTCGTCTTCCCGCAGAAGACCACCCAGGTTTCCGGCCAGGACGTCGTGGTCACCATCGCCGCGAACGGTCCGATCACCGGTACGTTCGACCTCGACACCGGTGCGGCCGACATCAACATCCCGGTGACGGTCTCGGCCGCCGTGCTCGGCAACACCTGCGTCACCTCCTTCCCGCTCCAGCTGAAGACGACTGGCACGCTGACCGAGCCGGGAGGCACCCATGACGCGGCGCCGTTCGATCCGGGCTCGGGCGAGGGCAGCGTCTACAGCGCGTTCAACGTTCCCGCCTCGACCGGCGGCGGCCTCTGCGGCATCGTCGACGGCCAGATCGGCGGCGAGGGCGACATCTGGCTCGCCGGCACCGGCGGCATCGACGAGGGCATCGTCACGATCTATCCCGGTGGCGAGGGCACCACTTTTGAAACCACCGCCGGCGGCTGGACGAACGGCATCGAACAGACGGGCCTCTGCGGCCTCCTCCCCGGCGTCGTTTGCCCCAACCTGGCCCGCGCGTACGTACCGACCGGCGGCGCCGGTGGTGCGTCGGACGGGTTCGTCCAGGTGGAGTCCCAGGGCCTTCTGATCCTTCCCGGCGAGCTCGGCGGTGACAACATGGCTATCTGGACCAGTCCCGACTTCCAGTACGAAGGCGCGGAAGGAGAACCGGCCGAGTCGCTCACGTTCTCGCTCTCGCACAAGGCGTCGGTCACCGACCTGCTCTCCCAGGCGAACGGCGAGTACACCGTGGAGCTCGTCAAGGCGAGCGACGAATCCGTGATCCCCCTCGTGGCGACCTCCCCGCTGGCGGAGGTGCCGGCCTGGACGCCCGTCCCGGGGACTCCCCTCGCGGCGGACGCGCTCGAGATCGGTGAGAGCTACCGGATCCGGATCGTGACGTCGGTCGACGTCCCGCTCGCCGGTCTGATCCCATCGGGCACCGTCGGGTACGACGAGGTCGCCTTGGTCGCGCGGAGGTCCACGCCGACCGGCCCCACGGGCCCCACGGGCCCGACCGGACCTACCGAGCCGACGGGTCCGACCGGCCCGACCGAACCCACCGGCCCGACCGGTCCGTCCAGTCCCACCGGCCCGACCAGCCCGACGGGCCCCTCCGGTCCGACGGGCCCCACGGGTCCGACCGGTCCCGGTGGCCCCGGAACCAAGCCGCCGAACAACGTGACGGCCATGTACAACGGCAAGTTCCTCTTCCTGCGGCTGAAGTGTCCGGCCCGGTTCAGGCCGAAGTGCCGAGGCAAGGCCGTCGGCGTCACCCGCCGGTCGCCGAAGCGGAAGCTGGCCCGGCCCATGACGGCCACGGCCAACGCCACCCAGAGGGCCGGCAAGTGGAAGGTCGTGAAGCTGCGCGTGAAGCCGAAGTACAGGAAGCGGATCGCGAACTACGCGAAGCGGCCCAACAAGAAGCTCCTCGTCGTGCGACAGACGATTCGGGCCAAGCGTTTCGCCAAGGGCAAGAGGAAGGTGGTGTTCCACAAGTACAAGGTGCGCACCGCCTCGAGGTAGGAAGGTCCTCTCCCCCCACGAAAAAGGCCCGCGTCCCTCACGGGGACGCGGGCCTTTCGTTTGCATCCGGTGCCGGACTAGATCCGCTCGATGAGCGTCGCCGTGCCGATGCCGCCGCCGCAGCACATGGTCACGAGGCCGGTCTGCTTGTCCTGACGCTCCAGCTCGTGGAGGAGGGTCGTCATCAGGCGGGCGCCGGTCGAGCCGAGCGGGTGGCCGATGGCGATCGCGCCGCCGTTGACGTTGACCTTGTCCATGTCGGGTTCGAGCTCGATCTCCCAGGCCTTGACGACCGAGGCGAAGGCTTCGTTGATCTCGGTGAGATCGATGTCGTCCATGGTCATGTCGTTCCGCTCGAGGATCTTGCGCGTGGCGGGGATCGGACCGGTGAGCATGATCACCGGATCGACGCCGACGGCGGTCTGGTCGACGATCCGGGCGCGAGCCTTGAGGCCGAGCTCGTCGGCCTTCTCCTTGGTCATGAGGAGCACCGCGGCGGCGCCGTCCGAGACCTGGGACGAGTTGCCGGCGGTGATCTTGCCGTCCTCCTTGAAGGCCGGCTTCAGACCGGCGAGGGCTTCGAGGTTGGTGCCGGGGCGGATCCCCTGGTCGGTCTTGAGGGTCTCGCCGTTCACCTCGATCGGGGCGATCTCACGATCGAAGCGCCCCTCCTCGGTCGCCTGGTGTGCGCGGGCGTGGGACGTCACCGCGAGCTCGTCGAGCGCCTCCTTCGAGATGTCCCACTTCTCGGCGATCATCTCGGCCGAGATCCCCTGGTTGACCAGGTCGTACTTCTCGAGCAGCTCGGGGGAGTAGGCGTACCCGTACTCGCCCATCACCTTCGCGGCGTCACCGAACGAGATGTGACCCATGTGCTCGACGCCGCCGCCGATCATCACGTCGTGGACGCCGGAGGCGATCATCGCCGCGGCGTAGTTGATGGCCTGCTGGGCCGAACCGCACTGACGGTCGATGGTGGTGGCCGGGGTCTCGATCGGGAAGCCCGCCTCGAGCCAGGCGTTGCGGCCGATGTTGATGCTCTGCTCGCCGAACTGCTGGACACAACCGGCGACCACGTCCTCGACGATCGCCGGGTCGATGCCCGCGCGGTCGATCACGTTCTTGTAGGCGTGAGCCAGCAGGTTCGACGGATGAAGATCCTTGTAGTAGCCCTTCTCCTTGTGGCCGCGACCGACCGGGGTCCGGACCGCCTCCACGATTACAACTTCACGACCGCCAAACGTGCTCATCTTCTGCCTTTCTCGGTAACTCGGTCAGTGGCTCCAGGGGATGAAACCTCGTGACAATCGTAGCTGATTGACTTGTCAGTCAATCTCATCTGCGCCCGGCCGGATGTAGATGCGAATAGGCTTTCCCCGGGATGAGCGCAACGCCGTACGAATTCGTCGCGATCGCCGGCAGCGGGACCATCGCGACCGGGCTTGCCGCCGTCGCCACCACCAGCAGCCGGGAGGTCGCCCTGCTGGTGCGGTCGGAGCCCTCCGCCGAAAAGGCCATGGCCGCGGTCGAGAAGGCCAGCCGCCGCCTCGCGGGCGCGGCCCCCGAAAAGGTGCGGACGACGCTGGACACGGCCGACGTCGCCGACGCCGACCTGGTCGTCGAGGCCATCATCGAGGAGCACGGGGCGAAGACCGAACTGCTCCGAAAGGTGGCTGCCGCGGCCCCGGGCGCCGACCTGGCCACCACCACCTCCTCCCTCTCGGTCACCGACCTGGGCCGCGACAGCGGGTGCCCGGAACGCGTCTACGGGCTACACGTCTTCAACCCCGTGCCGACCATGAAGCTGGTCGAGCTCGTCTTCCCGGAGGGCCTCGAGGAGGCCGTCGCGGAACGCGCCCACGACTGGTGTCACATGATCGAGAAGACGGCGGTCGAGGTACCCGACACGGCCGGCTTCGCCGTCAACCGGCTGCTCTTCCCGTTCCTGTTCGACGCCGTCCGCTACCAGGAGCGCACGGGGCTGGAACCGGCCGCGGTCGACCAGTGCATGACCCTGGGAGTCGCGCACCCCATGGGCCCGCTCGCCCTGCTCGACCTCGTGGGCCTCGACGTGGCGATCGCGATCGGGCAGGCGCTGAACGCCGAGTCGGGGAATCCCGACCACCTCGCCCCGGCCTCGGTGGTCGAGCTGGTGGAGAAGGGCCACCTCGGCCGCAAGGCCGGCCGGGGCTTCTACGACTACTCGTAGGCGCTAGGCCCCGACGTATTCCGCCAGGTGCCGGCCCGTCAGGGTCTTGCCGTCGGCCACCAGGTCGGCCGGACTGCCCTCGAAGACGACCCGGCCCCCGTCCTGGCCGGCTCCGGGACCGAGGTCGATGATCCAGTCCGCATGGGCCATCACCGCCTGGTGGTGCTCGATGACGATCACCGTCTTGCCGGAGTCGACGAGCTTGTCCAGCAGCTCGAGCAGCTGGTCGACGTCCGCCAGGTGCAGCCCCGTGGTCGGCTCGTCGAGCACATAGATCCCGCCCTTTTCGGCCATGTGCGTCGCCAGCTTCAGGCGCTGTCGTTCCCCGCCCGACAGGGTGGTCAGGGGCTGTCCGATCCTCAGGTATCCGAGCCCGACGTCGGCGAGTCGCTGCAGGATCTTCCTGGCGGCGGGCAGCGCCGATTCCCCCTCGTCGAAGAACTCGAGCGCTTCGGCGACGGACATCTCGAGGACCTCGCTGATGTCGCGACCGTTCAGTTCGTACTCGAGGACGGAGGGCTGGAACCGCTTCCCCTCGCATTCCTCGCAGACGGTCGAGGTGCCGGCCATCATCCCGAGGTCCATGTAGATGACGCCGGCGCCGTTGCAGTTCGGGCAGGCGCCGTCCGAGTTGGCGCTGAACAGTCCGGGTTTCACGTCGTTGGCCTTGGCGAACGCCTTGCGGATCGGGTCGAGCAGCTTCGTGTAGGTGGCCGGGTTCGAGCGGCGTGAGCCCCTGATCGCGTCCTGGGTGACCGTGACCACACCCTCCCGTCCGGCCACCGAGCCGTTGACCAGGGAGCTCTTGCCGGAACCGGCCACTCCCGTGATCACCGTGAGCACGCCGAGCGGGATGTCGACGTCGACGTCCTGCAGGTTGTTCGTGTCCGCCCCCCGGATCTCGAGGGCCTCGCTGGACTCGCGCACTTCTTCCTTGAGCGACACGCGGTAGTCGAGGTGCCTGCCGGTGAGGGTGTTGCTCTTTCGAAGGCCCGCCACCGTGCCCTCGAAGACCACCTCGCCGCCCTCCGAACCCGCTCCGGGGCCGAGATCCACGACGTGATCCGCGATCCCGATCGCTTCGGGCTTGTGTTCGACCACCAGCACGGTGTTCCCCTTGTCCCGGAGCTGGATCAGGAGCTTATTCATCCGCTGGATGTCGTGCGGGTGGAGCCCGATCGTCGGCTCGTCGAAGACGTAGGTGACGTCGGTGAGCGACGAACCGAGGTGCCGGATCATCTTTACGCGTTGGGCCTCCCCGCCGGAGAGCGTTCCGGCCGGCCGGTCGAGCGAGAGGTAGCCGAGGCCGATTTGGACGAAGGAGTCGAGCGTGTGCCGGAGCGCGTCGATGAGCGGGGCGACCGACTCGTCGCGTATGCCACCGATCCATTCCGCGAGCTCGTCGATCTGCATGGCGCAGACGTCGGCGATGTTCCTGCCGTCGATCTTCGACTTCCGGGTCGTCTCGCTCAGCCTCGTCCCGTGACAGGCCGGGCAGTCCCTGAACACGACGGCCCGGTCCACGAAACGGCCGATGTGGGGCTGCATCGAGTCCCGGTCCTTCGAGAGCATTGAGCGCTGGATGGTGGGGATCAGGCCCTGATAGGTCAGGTTCACACCGTCGACCTTGATCTTCGTCGGCTCCTTGTAGAGCAGGTCGTTCATCTCCCGCTTGTTGAACTTCCTGATCGGCTTGTCGGGGTCGAAGAAGCCGCACCCGCGGAAGATCCGCCCGTACCAGCCCTCCATGCTGTATCCGGGGATCGTGATCGCGCCCTCGTTCAGGGACTTCTCCTCGTCGAACAGGGCGGTCAGGTCGAAGTCGGAGACCTTGCCGATGCCCTCGCATTCCGGGCACATGCCGCCGGTCCGGGAGAAGGAGACCGCCTCGGTCCGGGTCCTGTCGCCCTTCTCCACGGTGAGGCCGCCCTTGCCGGAGACCGAGGCGACGTTGAACGAGTACGCGGCCGGGCTGCCGATGTGCGGCTTCGCCAGCCGCGAGAAGAGGATGCGGAGCATCGCGTGGGCGTCGGTGACCGTTCCGACCGTGGATCGGGGCCCGCCGCCCAGCCGCTCCTGGTCGACGATGATCGCGGTCGTGAGACCTTCCAGGACGTCGACGTCCGGGCGGGCGAGCGTCGGCATGAAGCCCTGGACGAAGGCGCTGTAGGTCTCGTTGATCAGGCGCTGGGATTCCGCGGCGATGGTCCCGAATACCAGCGAGCTCTTGCCCGAACCGGAGACCCCGGTGAACGCGGTGAGACGCCGCTTCGGCAACTCCACGCTCACGTCCTTGAGGTTGTTGACCCGGGCTCCCCGGACCCGGATCCGGTCGTGGCTGTCGGCTGCTTCCCGCTTCGTCGACTTCGGCATCCCGGCAACCCTACCCCTGCCGGTCTGCCGCCTCAATCCTTCGTGCGAGCTCGAAGTCCTTCGCGGTGAGGCCGCCTTCGGCGTGGTTGGTGATCGCGACCGTGACCTTGTTCCAGGAGATGCCGAGGTCCGGGTGGTGATTCATCGATTCGGCCGGTTCGACGAGCGAATCGACGAAACGCACCGATCCCACGAAGTCGTCCAGCTCGAACTCCTTGACTATGACCCTCCCCTCGAGCCGCCACCCGTCAAGGTTCGCGAGTTCGTCCTGGATCTCCTTGTCGTCGAGTAGTGCCATGCCCCGAAGGTACCCGGCGTGGGATAGTGGACACATGCGCATCGCCTCCCTGGTCCCCTCCTCCACCGAGCTGCTCTTCGCCCTCGGCCTCGGCGACGAGGTGGTCGCGGTCACCCACGAGTGCGACTACCCCGCCGGGGCGGCGGAGCTCCCGCACCTGAGCGAGACGGTGATCCCGCCGGGACTCTCCCCGTCCGGGATCGACGCGGAGGTGAAACGCCTGGTCGGCCGCGGTGAACCGCTCTACCGCCTGAAGGCGGATGTGCTCGAGGAAGTCCGGCCCGACCTGATCGTCGCGCAGGACGTTTGCGCGGTCTGCGCCGTCTCCTACGAGGACGTCGTCTCGATCGCCGCCCGGCTTCCGGGCAATCCCGCCGTGCTGAGGCAGGACCCGACCACCCTGGCCGAGGTCATGGACAACGCCGGCGAGGTCGCGGAGGCGGCCGGCCGTCCCGAGCTCGGGCGTGCCCTGCGGGCGTCGATGGAGGCGCGCCTGGCCGCGGTCGAGCGGGCCGTCGGAGGCCGGGAGTGCCCGTCCGTGCTGGCGCTGGAGTGGCTAGACCCGCCCTTCACCGGGGGCCACTGGATACCGGAGATGATCCGGCTCGCCGGGGGCCGCGACCCGGTCGCCAGCCCGGGCGAGAAGTCCAGGGAGACGACCTGGGCCGAGCTGGCCGGTCTCGACCCCGATGTCGCCGTGGTCATGCCGTGTGGGTACGACTCCGCGAAGGCGGCCGAACAGGCGCGCAGGTACGGGAGGGAGATCGAGAAGACCGGGGCGAGGCGAGTCGTCGCCGTCGACGCGGCGGCGTCCTTCTCCCGCCCGGGGCCGCGGCTCATCGACGGGGTCGAGCTGCTGGCGGGGATCCTCCACGGTTACGAATCCGCGGACGGGACCCTCGCGCACGAGTTCGTCGCCTCCTAGACGAACCTGAGTCCCGGAATCGGCTCGGCGGCCTGGAGCGCCAGCACGAAGCAGAGGACGCCGAGGCCGATCATGAGGGCGTACTCGATGATCCTGGCGTTGGATCCGAGCTTGCCCCGTTCTCCGGCGACGACCAGAAGCCCGCAGATCGCGCCACCGATCAGCCCGCCGAGATGGCCGCCGATGCTGATCCCGCTGATGGTGAAGGTCAGGAGCAGGTTGATGCCGATGATCACGCCGATCTCGTTGGCGATCGCTCCGAGTCCCCGTCCCCACGCGATCACGAAGGTCGCGGCGAAGAGGCCGAACACGGCTCCCGAGGCACCGACGGTGATCTCGTTGTTGGCGCTGAGAAGGATCGCGCCGAGCGACCCGGCGAGGAGCGAAGAGAAGTAGACGATCAGAAACCGCGGCGTCCCGATCGACGGTTCGAGCACCCGTCCGAGGAAGTACAGGGCGATCATGTTGAAGGCGATGTGCATGAACCCGGCGTGCAGGAAGCCGGCGGTGATCACGCGGTACCACTCGCCGTTGCCGACGGCGCCGCCGACGAGTCCGTAGTCGCGGATCAGGTCGGAGCTGGTCGAGCTCAGGCCTCCCGATCCGGTCGCCATCTCTGCGATGAAGACCGCCACGTTGATCGCGATCAGGGCCACGGTGGCGGGGTAGCCGCCGACCTGCGAGGTCGCCGCCGCACCGGAGCGCACCTGCGTCCTCTCGCTCGCGCACTCGGGGCACCGCATGCCGACCGGGGTGGAAGTCATGCAGTCGGGACAGATCGGACGCCCGCAGCTGGAGCAGGAAACGCCCGTCTCGACTCTCGGATGGCGGTAGCAGGTGGCCAAGGCCCGTGAAGCCTACTGAGGGACCGACCTCCGGCGTTCCTGTGAGAATGGCCGCGATGGAGAGGACCGCCTACGCCCGCCTCTACGCGACGCTCGCCGGCGCCTTCCTGGTGCTGCTCGGCTTCGTCGGCCTGCTCGTGAACTCGGAGTTCCGCGCGCCGGAACTCACCTCCGACCTGCTGGGCTTCTACACGGTGAACGGCTGGGCGAACGTGCTCCACGTCGGAATCGGCCTGGTCGGGCTCTTCCTTGCGCGTCCTCTCCCCCGTCTGTTCGCCCTGGTCGCGGGGACCTTCTTCACGTTCCTGGCCCTGTGGGGGTTCCTCGCGCCCGACGGGACCCTGCTCTTCGGCGAGCTCCCCGCCTTCCGGTGGGTGAACGTCGTGAACTTCCTGCTGGGTGCCGGCGGGATTTTCGCCTACGCGGCGAGCCGCTGGGACCGCATCACCGCCCGGGTGGCGGGCCTCGGCAAGTGGTTCGAGGCCCGGATGGAGGCGAGGCGCCAGAAGCGGCGGCGCCGGCAGCTCAAGAAGCGCCGGGCCAGGGCGGCGGCCAGGCGGCCGTCGCCGAAGCGGTCCCGCTAGGCCTCAGCCGCGGAAACGGCTGCGGCGCCGGAACCCGACCAGGATCAGGGCCCCGGTGGCGACCCCGCCGGCGGCGAGCGCGGCGACGGGACGGACCCAGTTCCGCGGATCGCGCAGGGAATCGAGTTCGCTTTCGGTCAGTTCCTCGGCCCAGTCGCTCAGGTCCGAGGCCGCGGCGTCGGTGATCGCCGAGAAGGTGTCGTGGAGCCGGTCCGACATCCGCTGGGGCGGATCGACGGGTCGGAGGGCGTCGGCGAGGAGCTCTTCCAGGTTCATCTCATCCATGTTCCGCCACCGTCTCGTCGGCTTCGATGAGTTCCTGCAGCTGTTTGATCGCCCGATGGATCAGGACCTTGGTCGCACCGTCGGACTTGCCCATGGCACGGGCGATCTCCCGGTTGTCCATGCCGAGCGAGAAGCGCATGACGAGCGCCTCGCGCCGGTCGTCCGGGAGCTCCTGGAGATGCTCGATGACCGCGCGGAGCTCCGCCCTCCCCTCGACCAGGTCCTCGGTCGAGTGTCGCGTGGCCGGCGGCTCGACGCTGTCGAGCGGCGTCTGCGGCTTTCGCGAACGGTCGCGGTGGTAGTTCGCGGCGAGGTTGTGGGCGATGCGGATCAGCCACGGCCGCAGCGGCCTGCCGTCCGATTCCTCCCTCGCCCTCGCGAAGTGCCTGTACGCCTGGAGGAAGGTCTGCTCGGTCAGGTCCTCCGCGTCGTGATGGTTCCCGATCCGGTAGTACGAGTACGAGTAGACGTCCTTGAGGTGGTCCCGGTACAGCTGCTCGAAGGCCCGATCGATCTCGGCCTTCGACTCCTTCGGTTGTCTGGCGTCGGGCCCGGACACGCCCGCACCTTATCCCGAACCCGTCCCTGTCCGGCCGGAGCGGGGTCACGCCGCCCTCCGCGAGTGACCCGACCGGCGGAGCGCGGCGACCCACTCGTCCGAGCTGATGCGGCCCGTGGCGAGGTCCGACAGCCCGACGAGGGCGTCGGCGGGGCATCCGGAAGCCTGCACCGTCGCCGCTATCTGGGGAACGGAGTCGAGCGCTTCCGAGGCCTGGCCGATCGTTTCCCGGATCTGGTCGGGGGCGCTTCCCTTACCGAGCAGCTCCCCGGCGCGGCGGTTGCGGCTGCCGGAAGCCATGACGGTCGCCAGCAGGTCGCCCACGCCGGCGAGGCCGTTGAACGTCTCGAGGTCCGCGCCCTTCTTCACCGCGTAGCCGACGCACTCGTCCCAGACCGCCGCCGCGGCGATGCCGGCGGCGTTCAGCCCGTGCGGTTCGGCCGCCGCGGCGGCGAGCACGGCGGCGTTCTTGGCGGCGCCGGCCATCTCGACGCCGACCACGTCGCGCGAACGCTCGCAGACGAGGCCCGCCCGGTCGAACACGTCACCGAGCTGCGCCCTGAGGTCGCTGTCGCCGCTGCCGAGGACCAGTGCGGCGGAGCCCGATACCGCCTCGCGGGCGTGGGCCGGGCCGCCCAGGCACGAGACCCCGCGGGACCGGATCCGCTCCCCGACGTACTCCGAGGGGAGCTGGCCCTTCGGCGCGATGAGCCCCTTGGCCAGGAGGAGCACGCCGGCCCGGTGTCCGACCCGGTCGGCGACCGCTCCCACGGCCTGCGGATATGCCGCGGAGGGCACCGCGATGCAGAGGAGGTCCACCCCGCCGAGCTCGATCTGGTTCGAGGGCCTCACCTCGATCGCGTCGGGGAGGCGAACGCCAGGCAGGTACCTGGAGTTCTCCCGGGCGATGGCCATCTCCTCGGCCTGTTCGACGGTGCGGGTGCCGAGCTGTACCTCGAGCCCGCCGCGGGCGAGCAGGACGGCGACGGCGGTGCCCCAGCTGCCGGCCCCGATGACGGCGGCGCGCCGCATCGGGGGAAGCCCGCCGATGTCCTCCCACTGGAGTTCGATGTTGGGCCAGATCCGATCGGTGACGGATGCGGCCAGGGCGGGCGAGGGGCTCTCCGAGCGCGGGAAGGACATGGGGCGGCCGACCCGGATGTCGACCTTGCGAGGCCGGATCCGCCAGCCGCGGCGCACGTTCTCGGTGCCGGTGACGGCGACGGGCACGACGGGGGCGCCGCTCCGCAGTGCGAGTCGGCCCACTCCCCGTTTCGGCTTGCCGAGTGACCCCTTCCGGATCCGGGTGCCCTCGGGGAAGATGCAGATGGAGCCGCCCCGTTCGAGCACCTTCTCGGCGGTCTCGATCGCGAGCTCGTCGGCCTCGCCCCGGCGGATCGGGAAGGCGCCGATCCGGCAGAGCAGGAACCCCTGCCAACGTTTCTCGAAGAGCTCCACCTTGGCGACGTAGTTCATGGGCTTGCTCCAGGGCAGGCATGCCCCGATCACGAACGGATCGAGGAAGCTCCGGTGGTTGGCCGCCACGATCGTCGCGCCCTTGATGTGGCTGTTCTTCCGGCCCTGGCGGGACAGGCGGAAGTACACGAGGAAGAACGGCACGAGGATGAGCCGGGCCACGACGTACAGGCCACGGTTAACCCCATGCTTCCGCGTGTACTCGTGGTAGGCCTCGAGCTGCTCCTGGGTCACAAGAGATTCCTACACGCGGGATCGGGCCCGGTTACAACCGGCTCCGCTCGCTTCGGGTTCATGCCACCTGTTTCGCGGCCCAGGCGGCGAAGTCCTCGATGGCGTCGATTTCGTCCTCGACGCGGATCGACCGGAGCAGGTCGAACGTGTGCTGGGCGCCCGGCAGTTCGGCGAACGCCACGTCGCCTCCCGCGGCCCGCAGGGCGGCGGCGAACTTCCTCGCGTTGCCGACTCCGACCACCGTGTCCCGTTCGCCGTGGATCACCAGGAACGGCGGGGCGTCCGGCCCGACCAGCGCGACCGGGGCCGACGGAAGCGGTCCCCGGGGCCGGAGGTTCCCGTAGTTCAGTCCGCCGTAGTACCCGTAGAGCCCGATCGCGCCGGACACGGAGGTGTCGGTCTCCTCGAACCCGGGCTGGAGCACGGGTTCGTTGGCGGTCAGGGCGGCGCACGCGGCGATGTGCCCGCCGGCGGAACCACCGGCGAGGAAGATCCGTTCCGGGTCGGCCCCGTACCCGATCCCGTCGCTCCGGACCCAGGCGATCACCTTCTTCAGGTCGACCACGTACTCGGGGTACTGGACCGCGGGGCTCATCCGGTAGTTGGCGCCGATGCACACCCAACCCGACGCCGCGAGCCGAAAGAGCGCCCGCTGCCCCTCGCGTCGCTTGGCCCCGCTCGTGAAGCCTCCTCCGTGCAGGTAAATGAGGGTCGGGCCGGTGGGCTCCCCGTGCCGGGGCCGGTAGAGGTCCAGCAGGTTGCGCTTCCCGGCGGGCCCGTACGAGATGTCACCGATCCGCTCGACCTTCCATCTGCCGAAGCCGAGCGGAAGTGCCAGGGTCGCCAGGCGCCGGTTTCCGCGCCCGTCCAGCTTCCGGACCGCCCCTTCCGCCAGATGGCCCACGGCCTCCCGCAGCGCGGAGCGGCTGGAGAACATCCGCTCGAACACGAACGCGAGACCGGCGACCTCGGCCACCGCGACCGCGCCGACCGCCGCTCCACCGGCCGAGTCGAGATCACCCTGCGAGAGCGCGAACCCGGTGGACGCCACAAGGAGTAGAGCGAACCAGTGCGGCTGCTCGTTCACGAGCATGCTGGTCCAGAAGGCCACCGCCTTCCCGGCGGGGGAACGGGGAACCGGAACGACCTGAAGCGCCAGGCAAACCCCGACGAAGACAACGAGGATCAGAAGACCAACGGGCACCCGGCAACCCTAAAGCCCGGCTCCGGGCTCGAACCGGAAACCTCCTGTTTACAAGACAGGTGCTCTAGCCAATTGAGCTAGCCGGGCAGGAGGTCCGGATTCTCTCAGTTGGAGGTCAGACGGCGACTTCGCGTGACTCGAGGTGGCGGGCCACCTTGCGCTTGACGCGCTGGAGGGCGTTGTCGACGTTCTTCGTGTCGCAGCCGAGCAGGCGGGCGACGTCCTCGTAGGAACGGTCCTCGAGGTAGTAGCCGAGCACGCTGCTCTCGAGCTCCGACAGGGTCGACTGGAGGCACGAGACGAGCGAGCGCAGTTCCTCCGAGGAGATCGCCTGGTTCACCGGGTCGTGGGCGGCCGGCCCCGGGAGGATCTCCTCCATGGTCGTCTCGGACTCGGTGTTCGCCGCCGGCGACTGGCCGAAGGACACGTACTGGTTGAGGGGCGCGTGCTTGTTCCGGGTGGCGGTCTTCACCGCGGTGATGATCTGGCGGGTGATGCAGAGCTCCGCGAAGTTCCGGAAGCTCGACTCGCGGTCGGTCCGGTAGTCGCGGATCGCCTTGTGCAGGCCGAGCAGACCCTCCTGCACCAGGTCGTCCGAGTCGCCGCCGACGAGGAAGTAGGACGACGCCTTCAGCCGCACGAAGCTCTGGTAACGGCGGACCAGCTTGTCGGCCGCGTCTTTCTTGCCGCGCTTGGCGAAGGCGACAAGAGTCTCATCATCAGGCTCAAGTCGAGGGTTAGATGCCGAAGAGAAAGCCCTGGAACGGACGCCGGAATCAGCTTGCTTATGCGAAATTGAGGTCGGGTTAGCCACCGCACATTCTCCTTAGAAGAAGGCCTGTGGCGCCACTTACCTCCCCTGGACGCCCTGTTCTGACAACTCAACCTCACACTCAAGTGGAGGTTGAGCTTTTATCTGCGAGCAGTTTACAGGCGCGCAGAGTTCTGTCAACCCCAACGGAATCGAACTGCAAACGGGCTTGCAGACGCAGGAACCCGGCCCGGGGCCCTAGGCGCGCTGACGAACCGACTCGAAGATGAGGATCGCGGCCGCGACCGAGACGTTCAGGGAGTCGACCTGCCCGCTCTGGGGGATCGCGATCAACCCGTCGCAGGAGTCGGCCACGCGGCGGCGGAGCCCCTTCTCCTCGGTGCCCAGG
>Ga0182743_1000814_pt1 | contig 34695 bp, 34 predicted proteins | sample eDN3rd30CKraftOP_FD_128522 | JGI IMG/M metagenome (GOLD analysis project Ga0182743, IMG submission 128522) | Enriched Organic Plus compost microbial communities from Emeryville, California, USA - eDNA 3rd pass 30_C Kraft OP (version 2) (version 2) ... | reverse complement strand
TTCGATCCTGGCCTTGGCGTCGGCGAGCGGCCAGAACTGCTCCTCGAAATAGCGGTCGATGTCCCAGGCGTCCCAGTTCATCGGCTTGTCTTCATAGGCGACGAGACGGTTGGCCTTCTCGCCGACCTTGATGAGCTCACGATCGGAGGCCTTGTCGATGACGGAGGTGATTTCGCCCGACTTGTCGAAGGTGACCTTGATGAGGTCGTTTTCGAGCTTTGTGGGCGAGACCTTGAGGCTGGTGCGCAGCTTGGGGCCCGGGCCGTCGACGAGGAGCGCCGTGGACCAGCCGAGCGAGGGCACGTTGGCGACCGGAGCGGCGAAGCTGGTTTCGCCGTTGGCGGCGGTCAGTTGCTGGAACGGGGCGACCTGGCCATCCGAGGACAGGGCTGCGCTCGCGAGGTCGCCGCCATCGAGCGAGACCAACGCATTGGCGCGGTCGTGACCGGTGAAGTTGAAGAGCTTGATCTCGCCGGTCGCGGGCTTGGCAATGGCGCGGGCCGCCGTCTGCCAGGGGCCGTTGGCCGAGGCGAGAGTCGAGAAGAGGCCGGCATATTCGGCGTCCGAATCCACGTAGACCTCAGGGATCGAGGTGCCCGGCAGGATGTCGTGGAACTGGTTGATGAGGATGGTCTCCCAGAAGGCGTTGATGTCGTCCCTGGGGTATTTGGCGCCTTCCGTCGCGGCGGCGATGGCCGAGAGGTATTCGAGCTCGCGCAGAGCGCGCTCGGCGTTTCGGTTGTTGGCCTTGTTGCGGGCAACGGAGGTCAGTGTGCCGCGGTGGTATTCGAGATAGAGTTCGCCGTTCCATACCGGGAAGCGGGCGGCCTCGGCCTCCATGCGCTTGCCGAGCCGATCGAGGAAGGGAACGATGCCCTCGAGCTTGACCTTGGGCGCGCCCGGAATCCCCCGGGCCAGGCGCTCGCCGCGCTGGATCATGGCGCGGGTCGGCCCGCCGCCGCCATCGCCATAGCCGTAGCAGACCAGGACTTCGTCGTTGACGGACTTGGGCTCGTAGCGCTTCCAGGCGCCCATCACTTCGCTGACCGAGAGGTCGGAATTATAGGTTGTGAAAATGGCTTCGCTCTCGAAGCGCTGGGCGGTGATGAGCTGGGCCTTGGTGACGGTGCCGTCGATGCCCTTCCAGAAGAAGGTGTCGTAGGGGTGCCGGTCGGTGTCGTTCCAGGAGAGCTTTGAGGTGACGAAATATTCGAGCCCGGACTTTTCCATCACCTGCGGCAGGTTGGCGGAATAGCCGAAGGTATCGGGCAGCCAGACCACCTTGGGGGTGACGCCGAACTCTTCCTGGTGGAAGCGGCGGCCGCGCATGATCTGGCGCACGAGGCTTTCGCCCGAGACGATGTTGACGTCCGGCTCCACCCACATGGCGCCTTCGATCTCGAACTGCTTGCCCTTCACACGCTCCTTGAGGCGCTTCCAGAGCTCGGGATAGTCGCTCTTGAGAAAATCGAAGAGCACCGACTGGTTGTACATGAAGACGAAGTCGGGGAATTCCTCCATGAGCGCGAGGACGGTGGCGAAGGAACGCCCTGTCTTGTCGCGGGTGTGCATGACGCGCCAGAGCCAGCCCACGTCCAGATGGGTGTGGCCCACCGCCGAGACGGTCGGCTGGGTTTCGGTATCGACGAGCTTGTAGATGCGGGCGGCGATCTTTTCGGCGGCGCCGAGCGAGGCCTCGAATTCGGGGGTGACGCCGTCGCGGCGGTCGAGGGCGCGCAGAGCTTCGTCCACGAGGTTGAACACGGCGTGGCGGCGCCCGTCATTCTGCGGCAGGCGCGTGGCGACCTCGAGCGGGGTCATGATGTCGTAGTAGAGCTTTTCGGCGCGCTCGTTGCGCACCATGAACTCGACCTTGAACCCGACGAGCGGGCGATCGAAGAAGGTGAAGGCGTTGACCAAGAGCGTGCGCTTGCTGCCCGGCCTGGCATTGCGGGCGACGACGAGCTCGGTGTGGTTGCCATCGATGGCCTGGGCGATGTGGCCATCGAGGTAGGCCAGGCATTGCGGGTCAGTGGTGCCGGGGCGGTCCTGCCATTGCGAGGTGAACTTGAGGACGAGCACCTTGCCCCTGGCGGCCTCGGGCACCGCGACCTCGGCGGCGAACCAGGTGTGGCCCTGCTTCTTGGACCAGACCGAACGCGGGCCGAACGAGGCCCATTTGCGCCAATCGGCGCTCAGGGCCTCGTCCGCGCTCAGGTCCGCCTCGCTGTAATGCCACTGGAAGTCACCCTCGATGGGGGTGAGGATCTTGGTGCGTAGGTCCTCGGCGAGGCGCAGGAGCTTGTTCTCCTGCTTGATGTCGTCGTCGAGAAGCCCGAGCTTTCCGGCCAGCGCGTTCATTTGGATTTATCCCTTCACACCAACGCCGGCGAAACCTGTGTTCATGTTCCGCCGCAACAGGAAATAAACGCCGACCGCGGGGGCGGCGTAGATGATGGAGAAGGCCGCCAGGAACCCGTATTGCACGGCGCCCTGCTGGCCGAACGCGGCGTAAAGGCCCACCGACATGGGGAAGCCGGATTCGACGCGCGAGAAGATCAGCGGCAGCAGGAACTCGTTCCAGGCGCCGGTGAAGCTGAAGAACCAGACCACCGCTATGCCGGCCCGCGACATGGGCAGGACGACCTTGGTCAGGATCTGGAAAAGGTTGGCGCCCTCCACGTAGGCGGCTTCCTCGAGCTCGATGGGTACGGTGTCGAAGAAATTCTTGAGGAGCAGCAGCGTGAACGGCAGGTTGAGGACCGTCAGCGCGATGATGACGCCGAGCTGGTTGAGCAGGCCCGAGCGCTGGGCGGCGAAGTAGAGCGGCACCAGCACGCCGGCCGAAGGCAGCATGCGCAGCAGCACCAGGGTCCACAGGAACGCATTGCGCCCCGGAATGCGCAGGCGCGAGAGCGGATAGGCCGCCGAAATGCCCACGAGCACGCTCAGCGTCGCCGTGCCGGCGGCGATGATCACCGAATTGAGGAACTGGATGCCGGCCTTCCCGCTCACTGCGAGCGCGAAGTTGTCGAGCCCGATGGACTGCGGAATTTCAAGCCGTCCGGTCGAGGCCGGGTTGAAGGCGTTGAGGATGAGCCAGGAGAAGGGGCTCACCCAGATGATGGCCATGAAGGCGAGCGCCAGCGAGGTCAGGCGCGAATGGGCGGGATTGGTTTCCATTACTTGGGCTCCCGCAGCATGCGCAGATAGACCAGGGACAGGAGCCCGACGATGACGAGCATGGCCACCGAGATGGCGCTGCCGAAGCCGAGGTTCCCGCGCGAAAAACTCTGGTTGTAGAGGAAGACCGCCAGGGTCGTGGTCTGGGTACCCGGCCCGCCGCCCGTCATGGCGAAGATCAGCGGGAAGTAGGTGAAGGTCCAGATGGTGATGAAGAGCATGTTGGTGGCAATGTGCGGCCGGATGATCGGCAGCATGACCAGCCAGATGCGCTGGAACGGGGTGGCGCCATCGACCTTGGCGGCCTCGACCACCTCACGCGAGATGGAATCGAGCGCGGCCGAGAACAGCAGGTAGGACCAGGCGGTGCCCTTCCAGATATTGGCGATGATGACGACGGGGAGCGCGTAATCGTTGATGAAGTTGACCGGCTCGAACCCGAGCGGCACGACGATGAGCGCGTTGATGAGGCCAGTCTGGGCGGTCGTGGCCGACCACAGGAACGCCGCCACGATATCGGGCAGCAGCCAGCCGAGCATGATGCAGACTTCGATGACGGTCTTGAGCGTCGAATTGCGCCCGCGCAGCAGGGCCGCCAGCAGGAAGCCAAGCACGGACTGGCCGACGATGGCCGAGAAGAAAACGAAAATGACCGTGGTCCAGAGGGATTCAAGAAAGCCGCGGCGGGTGAAGAGCCGCTGGAAATTCTCGAAACCTACCCAGCTCCATTCCACCGATTTCCGGCCGACCAGGGCCAGGTCGGTGAAGCTGAAGGCGAAGGCCCAGGCGGTGAAGTAAAGCAGCAGGCCGATCAGGAGCAGAGCGGGCAGCATGCCCACCCCGAGCAGGACGAGGTTGTTGGTCAGCCAGGGGTTGGCCTGATTTTTCATACTGGTGTTCTCGCGCTCGATGCCGTCGGGGCGGCAGGGTGCAAGGGAGCGCGGGCATCACTGCCCGAGGCGCCTGACCCTGCCTTGCGGCGGAACCTTCCGTCGCGGCGGCATCCGGACGAACCGAGTGACGCCGCCGCGCGGGGAGGAACGGGCTTATTGGTAGGTGATGACCTTGTCCTCGCCGAACTCGTCGACGAGAGCATCGTGGTAGGTCTTGATCGCCTCATCCACGCTCGCGCCATCCAGGATGTCGGAGGTGGCCTGCTGCACCAGGGCCGAGACGGTCTGGTAGCCGGGAACCGTGTCGCGGCCGGTGGTATCGGCAGCAAGCGCGGTCGCCTTGGCGAGGTAGGGATCGGCCATGTACTCGGGCGATTCCGAGATGTCGGTGCGCACCGCCATGCGGTGGTTGGCCAGCGTCCAGGCCTTGAAGTTGGCGACGTCGAAGATGGTGGTCACGAGCTTGAAGGCAGCGTCGGGATCGGCGGCCTTGGCGTTGACGCCGATCGTCCAACCACCGGAAATGTTGGTGGTGGCCTTGGCGCCGGGTTCGCCCGAACCGGGCCACGGGGTCCAGCCGACCAGCTTGTCGCGTTCTTCGCGGCTGGGCAGGTTGACGCCGTTACAATCCCACAGGCACGCATCTTCCCAGGAGCCGGAGGCGAGGATGCCCAGCTTGCCGTCGGCCAGCGCCTGGCGCACGGCGGCGCCGGGGTCGGTGGCGTAGTTGAGATCGGCCGGCGCAAGTTGCTTGTCGATATAGATCTGGTGGTAGAGGTCGAGCGTGCGGCGCAGGCCGGGGCTGTCGCCGATCCACTGGCCGGTCTTGCGGTTGAGCAGGCGGTTACGGTCGTCATCGGGCTTGTCGGCGCCGAGCAGGGCCATGTAGACGCCCTGCATGGTGGTGGCCTCGCCCTGCTTGGTGCCGGCCGGAATCTGGAAGGCGTATTCGACGCCCGCGTCCTTGAGCTTCTGGGCCGCGTCGAGAACGTCGGCCCAGGTCTTGGGCTCCCACGGCATGGCAATGCCGGCCTTCTCGAAATTGGGCTTGTAGTACCAGAGCATGCGCACGTCGGTATCGGTGGGCAGCGCGTAGACGTGGCCGTCGTAGGAGGCGACCTCCAGCAGGCCCTTCATGTAGTACTGGTACTGGTCCCAGGCCGCGGCCTTCTCGTCGAGCGGCATCAGGTAGCCGGACGAGGCGAGTTCGGAGACCATGAAGCTGTCCATCTGCACGACGTCGGACGCGGTACCCGCGGAGAGGTCGAGCGCGATGCGCTGGTCGTAGCCGGCGCCCGGCAGCTTGATGGCGTTGACCTTCTCGCCGGTTTCCTTCTCGTAGGCGGCGATGCCGGGTTCGACCAGCGAAGCGAGCCATTCGGCATACATGATGGAGACTTCGGCCTTGGCAGGCATTGCCGCCCCCGCCATCAGCGCAAGGGCCGTGGCAGACGCGAGCAGATTTCGTCTGAACATGAATTCCTCCTCAGTTTTTGGACCGCGTCGCCACCCTCCCAGGCTTGGCGCGGCACACTCCTCCAAGTGCCCGGTCAGCTAAGCCGAATTTTTGCAACGTTGCAATAGAAAGGATTCAGGCAGACGCAATTCCGGCGAACGTATCGCGTTTTTGCGTTTGATTTCAGTTTGTTACGAGATATCCACCGCCACAGACAGGCATTTGACCACGTTGCAATACATATTGTATCGTTGCAAATTCTAGATATACCGAGCGCACCGGCCCATGTGCGGACCGGCATGCCGAGCAAGATGACCAAGACCCGAACACCCCCTGCCCCCGGCGCGACCAAGCGCGCCACCCTCAAGACCATTGCGGAGTTGACTGGCCTGAGCCTTTCGACCGTTTCGCTCTCGCTGCGCGGCGGAACCACGCTCAAGGAGGAGACCCGCCGCAAGGTCGCCGAGGCGGCCGCGAGCGTGGGCTACGTGCCCGACCGGGCCGGCGTGCGCCTGCGCACGGGCAAGACCAACGTCATCGCGCTGGTGCTGGACGGGGCCGAGGATTCGATCGATTTCTCGCGCTACCTGATCCAGGGCATCGGCCACGCCATCAAGGGCACGCGCTACCACCTGACGGTGATCCCCGAGTTCGCGCGCAACTATTCGGTCGATTCGGTGCGCTACATCCTCGACAATCGCACCGCTGACGGAGTGATCATCACCCATACGGGCGCGCGCGACCCGCGGGTGAAGCTCCTGATGGACAGCGACTTCCCCTTCGTCAGCCACGGGCGCACCGAGTTCTTCACGCCCCACCCCTATCACGACTTCCACTCCGAGCTCTTCGCCGAGATGGCGGTGGAGCGGTTGGTGGCCAAGGGGTGCTCCAACCTGATGCTGCTGATCGGGGACGACCGGACCAACAACTACCATAACATCGTGACGGCCTTCGAACGCACCGCGGCCCGGCTCAAGGTCGAGACGCGGGTGATGGATCACTCGACCGGCATCACGGCGGCCGATACACGCGCCTTCGCCCAGGAGCTGGCCAACGGGCCGAACCGGCCGGACGGCATCGTGTGCGGCGGGGAGATGCGCGCCATTTCGGTGGTCGCCGGGCTGACCGCGGCCGGCGCCAAGGTGGGCAAGGACATCCAGTTCATCTCCAAGCAGACCTCGGACATCCTGTGGTCACTGTTTCCGCAGGTCGACACGATCGAGGAGGATGTCTATGCGGCCGGGCTCGAGCTGACGCGGCTGCTGCTACGCCGGATCGAGGGTGAGCCCGCCGAAACGCTCCAGACGCTGGCCGAGCCGATTCCGCACTGGCGGGACTGATCGCGCCGATAATCGTTGGTACTGGAGGCCTCGCCAGTGTAGACTGGCGCAGTGCGCACCCGCACGCTCAACCCGAAAGCACGCCACTATGCCCGTCGACCCTCCTACGGCGCCGGCGGCTGTGCCGTCCCGCAAATATGCCGGTCCGCTGACGCTGGTCCTCAGTTTCCTCGTGGTGTTGGGGGCGTTGCTCGCATTCGCTCCGACATCATGGCCGCACTAAAGCAGCGGCGTTCCGCGCTCCTTCGGCCGCGTACTTTCGACCCAACCAAGGAATACCTCGTGCCTTTCAAGCAAGAATCGAACGCCTCCGGCGGCGCCAAGCCGGGCCAGAAACTGACCCTCGCAACCTCACCAGGAATGCGCGAGCACACCACCGAGCAGCAGGCCATCGATGCCAACACCGCCCGGCTGCGTGCGCTGCGCCTCGCCAAGGAAAGTGAAGCGGAGACGGTCGAGAAGGCCCCAGCCAAGCGGCGCGCCCCACGCGCCAAGCCACAGTTCAAGCGCGGCATCGGCAGCGCCTGATCGCGGAGGCACTCACGCGCAAGTGTAGTGCAGCCCGCCCGCAAGGGCTTGAACCTATTGCCCCTTTCGTCCGTTGTTTCTCCAGCACTGGAGAACACGCAAATGAGCGTCGTTGCGTCGAGCCTCCCGCGGATTGGCGGGCGGTCATGCTGAATGTCGATCTTTCAGGCAAACGCGCCCTGGTGACGGGCGCCAGTTCGGGGATCGGGGAGGCCATTGCAGGGATGCTGGCTCAGGCCGGCGCCGACATCGCCATCAACTATTTCGGTCCGTCCGATGCGGCCGAGGCTGTGGCCGCCAGGGCGCGGCAGGCCGGAGTGCGTGCCATGACGGCCAAGGCCGACATTTCCGATCCCGACCAGGTGAGCGCCATGTTCGCGGCGATGGAAAGCACCTTGGGCGGCATCGACATCCTGGTCAACGACGCGGGCATGGACGGGCCCGCCGCACCGGCCTGGGAGGCCGACCTGGCCGCCTGGCGGCGGGTGCTCGACGTCAACCTTTTCGGCACGTTCCTGTGCAGCCGGGAGGCGTTGCGCCGCATGGTGCCGCGCCAGAGCGGGGTCATCGTCAACCTGTCCTCGGTGCACGAGACCATTCCGTGGAGCGGGTACAGCGCCTACACCTCGTCCAAGGCGGCGGTCTCGATGCTCACCAAGACGCTGGCGCAGGAGGCGGCGCCCCATGGCGTGCGCGTGCTGGCCATCGCGCCCGGCGCCATCCGCACGCCGATCAACCAGAGCGTCTGGGGCGACCCGGCGGGGCTGGCCGACCTCGAGCGCAAGATCCCGATGGGGCGCATGGGCGACCGGGACGAGATCGCGCGCATGGTGGCCGTGCTCGCCTCGGACCTGGCGAGCTACGTCACGGGCACGACGGTATTCGTTGACGGAGGCATGACCGACTTCGCCTCCTTCGCGCATGGGGGCTGAAGATGGGCGACACCCGCAACGAGCCACCCGGCAAGCCGGGCATTAATCCCACCTGGTCATCGAGCGCCAAGGACATGGTGAGCACGGCGCTGGGCGCCAGCCGGCTGTGGGCGACGTTCGGCTACGGCATCGTCAACGAGGTCTATTGGCCCTCGACCGGCCAGCCGCAGATCCGGGACCTGGGCTTCATCATCGCGGGGCCGGACGGATGGACCGAGGTCAAGCGGGCGCAGCGCTATTCGATCTCGATGCCCAAACCCTATGTGCCGCTGCCGCGCGTGGTGCACCGGGGCGACAACTACCGGCTCGAACTCGAATACCTGGTGCATCCGCTGCGCGATGCGCTACTCATCCGCTACAAGCTCGATGGCGACGACCTCAAGCTCTACAGCCTCATCTCGCCGCACCTGAACGGCGAGCGGCATGACAATACCGCCTGGGCCGGGGAGGACCTTTCGGCCCAGCTCGGCTACGCGGCCCTGTGCCTGCGCAACGACAGCGGCTTCTCGCGCGCCAGCGCGGGCTATGTCGGGTTCTCGGACGGCTGGCAGGATTTCGACAAGAACGGCAAGATGACCTGGACCTACCCCGAGGCCGGGGAAGGCAATGTGGCGCTGATGGGCGAACTGGCGGCCAACAGCGGCACGCTGGCGCTCTGTTTCGCCGAAACGGTGGAGGGCGCGCGCACGCTGGCGCGCTCGAGCCTCGCGGACGACTACGACGACGTGGTCCGCATCTTTACCGGGCAATGGGAGGACTGGGGGCGCACGCTCGACATTCCCCATGCCTCCCCCGAGATCAAGCGCGAGGCGCAACTGTCCGCTGCCGTCATCAAGATCCACGAGGATCGCACCTATGCCGGGGCCATGGTGGCAAGCCTGAGCGTACCCTGGGGCAGCAGCCATGACGATTTGGGCGGCTACCACCTGGTGTGGACGCGCGACGCCGTCGAGGCGGCATTCGCCATGATCGCGGTAGGGCAACTGACCGATGCGGCGCGCACGCTCGCCTACCTCGTCGGCACCCAGGCCGAGGACGGAAGCTGGGCGCAGAACTACTTTCCGGCCGGACAGGGCTATTGGGAGGGCAAGCAGCTCGACGAGGTGGCGCTGCCGGTGCTGCTGATGGCCAAGTTGCGCGCCGTGGGTCACCTCACCATCGCCCGGCCCATCGAAACGATGGTGGAGAAGGCGGTCGGCTTCATGGTGCGCAACGGGCCGATGACAGACCAGGACCGCTGGGAGGAAAACTCGGGCGCCAGCCCCTTCACGCTGACGGCGACGATCTGCGCGCTGGTGGCGGCGGCCGACCTGATGGCGCCGGAGGAGCGAGACTACGTGCTCTCGCTCGCCGATTGCTGGAACGAGCGCATCGAGGACTGGACCTATACGACCGGCGGGCCGCTGTGCGCGCCGCACGGGGTGGACGGCTATTACGTGCGCATCGCGCCGCGCTCGGACCAGAAAGGGCTGCGCGGGGTGGTCGAAATCCGCAATGTCGGCGGCGAAGAGACCGCGGCGGCGGATCTGGTCGGGCTCGAATTCCTCACGCTCGTGCGCAGCGGGCTGCGGGCGGCGGACGATCCGGGCATCCTCAACACGGTCAAGATCATCGATGCCGTGCTGCGGCGCGAAACGCCGAGCGGCCCCTCCTATCATCGCTATAACGGGGACGGCTATGGCGAGCATGCCGATGGCAGCCCCTATGACGGCAAGGGCATCGGGCGGCTCTGGCCGCTGCTGACCGGGGAGCGCGGACATTTCGCCATTTCCGCCGATGGCGATGCGCGGCCCTATCTCGACGCCATGTCGCGCATGACCGGACCGGGCGGATTGCTGCCCGAGCAGATCTGGGACAGCGACCCCATTCCGGAGCGCGGGCTCTGGCCGGGCAAGCCATCGGGCAGCGCCATGCCGCTGATCTGGGCGCATGCCGAGTTCCTCAAGCTGCTCGCCGCCCAGGCCGATGGCCGCCCCTCCGAGGCATTGGCGGTGGTCGAGCAGCGTTACGGCGGCAAACGCCCGACCGCCGCGCAATGGCATTGGCGCGAGAACAGCCCGTTCGACGCTCTGCCCGCCGGGCGCGCCCTGCTGATCGAACGCGGCGCCCCGTTCATCCTCCGCTACCGGCTGGCCGATGGGGCGCAGCCGCGCGAAAAGCCCTCCGCGCCGACGCAATTCGGGATGCATGGGGTGCTGTTCGCCCCCGCCGACCTGCCGGCCGGGGCCACGCTTTCCTTCTCGTTTGCGGACGACGCAAGCGAGGGCGGTGATCTCACCATTGCCCTGGGATGACCCCGAAATGGCCTCGATTTGAGCCGGAACCAGACCCCTTCACGCTCGTTATGTCCTTACACAAAAAAGGAGAACGACGATGGATTGGAACCGCGTTGAAGGCAGTTGGAAGCAGGTCAAGGGCCGGGTCAAGGAGCAGTGGGGCAAACTCACCGATGACGACCTGACCCAGATCGACGGCAACCGCGAGCAGCTCGAGGGGAAAATCCAGGAGCGCTATGGCAAGGCCAAGGACGAGGTCCGAAAGGAAATCGACACCTGGTACGACCGTCAGACTTGGTAACATCCATTTGGCCCCGCTTCGGCGGGGCTTTTTTTGCGCCTTTCCGTAAAATTGCAGGGAACCCCTCGGCGGCTGAGCCGTTTCCGGCTTGGGTCGAAACGAGGGGACAATCATGACGCAGAAGGGTGAGTATATCGCCTGGCTCGGCGCAGCGGCTTTCCTGCTCCTGCTGGTAATCTGGATGCCGACCTGAGGTAAGCCATTGGCTTGCGGTCGGCCTGCCGCCTAGACTGCATCTTGGGGACAGCGCCAGGATGCCATGAGGAAACTACCGCCGGACGCCTTTGTGGCCGTGGCCTTCGTGCTGGCGGTTCTGCTCGAGTGGCTCGTGCCGCTCCCTATTTTCCCCGGGGCCTGGCCGCCGGGTCTTTCCACCCTGATCGGTCTCCTGCTCGCCGTTACGGGCCTCGGGCTCGAAATCGTGGCCGCGCGTGCGCTCGCGCGGGCCCGCACGACAGCGCGACCGGGTCAAAGACCAGCGGCGCTCGTGACGGACGGGGTGTTCTCTGTGAGCCGCAATCCCTTCTACTGCGGCCTGCTGCTGCTCGTGGGCGGCCTCTTGCTCGTCCTTAGCCTCGACTGGCTGATCGTCCTCGTTCCCGCCCTGTGGCTGGCCCTCGACCGTTGGGTCGTGCCGGGCGAGGAACGCCTTCTGGCCGAAGCCTTTGGCGCCGACTTCCAGAGCTATCGCGCGCACACGCGCCGGTGGCTCTGACCGGGCCGAAAGGCACGTGAGGCCAAGTCCGGGGACGCTCAGCACATGGCTGGGCGGGCATGGCTGTTAAGGTTTCCAGAAGTCACATCAGGAGACTTGCAGATGTACGAACAGACCGAGTTCAAGATTGCGCGGCGCAACCTGATCCTGAGTTCGCTGGCGACGGCCGGCGCATGGCCGATCGCGAGCGGCTTGGCGATGGCCCAGGCCGCTCCGGCCGCCCCCGACGCGGGTGGTGGGGCATCGGGTTCTGCGCCGCCGGCCGCGCCCCCACCCTCGGCAAAGGCGGCGCAGGACGCGGTCAAGAAAGTGGAAGACACCATCCTGCGGATTTCGCGCGAGGTCTGGGAGACGCCCGAACTTTCGCTGCACGAAGAGCTCTCCTCCAAGATCCATATTCGTGAGCTCGAAGCGGCAGGCTTCGCCATCGTGAGCACTGGCACCTCGGGGATACCCACCGCGTTCGTGGCCGAATGGTCGCAGGGCGAGGGCGGGCCCAAGGTCGGGTTCCTGCCCGAATACGACGCCCTGCCCGGCCTCGGCAACGCGGCCGAGCCGCGCCAGACACCGGGACCCAGTGGCATCGAGGTGGGGCATGGCTGCGGACACAACATGCTCGGCGCCGGCTGCACCGGGGCGGCCCTGGCGCTCAAGGAGATGATGGTCGCCGACGGCACGCCCGGGACGCTGCGCGTCTTCGGCTGCGCGGCCGAGGAGACCGAGGGCGCCAAGGTCTACATGGCGCGCGACGGGCTTTTCAACGACCTGGACGCGTGCCTGGCCTGGCACCCTGCCCCCGCCAACGGGACCGGGCTCCTGCGCACGGCGGCGGTCGACATGATCAACGTCACCTTCCGCGGACGTACGGCCCATGCGGGCGTGGACCCCTGGGAGGGGCGCAGTGCGCTCAAGGGCGCGGAGATGTTCGGCATCGGCGTGCAGTTCATGCGCGAGCACGTGCGGCCCACGACGCGCCTGCACTATGTCTATACCTCAGCCGGGGAGACCCCCAACGTGGTGCCGGACCATGCCTCGGTCTTCATCATGATCCGCGACGCGGACCGCGAGCAGGTGCGCGCGGTGACCGACTGGGTGCGCCAGGTCGCGCAGGGCGCGGCGATGAGCACCCGCACCGAGGCGGAGATCGACCTGTTTTTCGGGCTGCACGACCTTTTGCCCAACGAACCGATGGTCAAGCGCCTGCACCAGCACATCACCGCCACGCCCATCGAATGGACCGAGGAGGAACAGGCCTTCGCCAAGGCGTGCCAGCGCGAAACGCAATTGCCCGAGGCCGGCATCACCGACCAGGTGCTCCCCATCCTTCCCGAAGTCTCGATGGGCGGAGGCACCGACGTGGGCGATGTGAGCTACAACACGCCGGTGGGCATCTTCGCCATCGCCACCATGCCGGTGGGCGTGGGCTTGCATACCTGGCCGGTGACGGCGTGCGGCGGCATGTCGATCGGGGACAAGTCCTCGCTCTACTCGGCCATGGTGATGGCCGGGGTGGGGCATGACGTGCTGACCGATCCCGAGTTCCGGGCCCAGGTGCGGGCCGATTTCGAGAAGCGGCTCAAGGGCCGGCCCTATGTCTCGCCGCTGCCGCCCGACAAGCTGCGGCCCTCGGGCATCCCCCCGCATCTGCTGCTGCGCGACGGCAGCGGGGAGATCGTGGAGGAAGTCTACGAATACGAGGAGGGCGAGGTGGAGGCCCCGCCGGCCCGCACGAGCTGACCGCTCCGGGGTGGGGTGGCGAAAGCCGCGCCGCCCCCTGCATTTGTGCTGGAACAAGTCGGGCCCATGCTGGTTGATCTCCCGCAAACAAGGAGATCGACAGATGCCTGACGAAAAGACACTCGACGACCTGTTCCTCGATACCCTCAAGGATATCTATTACGCCGAACGGCAGCTCACCAAGACGCTGCCCAAGCTGGCCAAGGCCGCCCAGTCGGCCGAACTCAAGGCCGGCTTCGAGGAGCACCTCGCCCAGACGGAGGGCCATGTGGAGCGGCTCGAGCATATCTTCGACCTGCTCGGCAAGCCGGCCCGCGGCAAGACCTGCGACGCCATTCTCGGCATCATCGAGGAAGGCAAGTCGGCCATGGAGGACTACAAGGGCTCCCCGGCCCTCGATGCGGCGCTGGTGGCGGCGGCGCAGGCCGCCGAGCACTACGAGATCACCCGCTACGGCACGCTCAAGACCTGGGCGGACGAGTTGGGCATGAAGGATGCGGTCAAGCTTCTCGATGCCACGCTCCAGGAGGAAGTGGAGACCGACCAGAAGCTTACCAAGCTCGCCATGTCCAAGGTGAACCTCAAGGCCGCCTGACGGGAAATGCGGGTGGGGCCGAACGGCCCCACCACCTCCCTTTTCGCGAACTATTCGCTGAACGAGGGATCGATGGCGTGCTCGGGCGCCTTGACGAGGAAGAACATCAGCGGGGTGCCGGGCTCGGCCGTGGCATCGGTGCGGCGCGCGGCGACCTTGCCGGCGACGGGGCTGGCGTAGCTCGCAACCTCTTCCCCAAACGTGTTGCGCTGCCGGGCGACGACCTGGCCCTCGGCCACCTCTTCGTTGAGGTCGGCCAGAAGCTCGATGAACCCGCCATGGGTGGTGAGGATCGCCGCGGTGATCGTGGCGACGAAGGTGCCGGCATCGGCTGCGGTCCTGCCGATGGCGCCCTCGACGATACCGTGATGCTTGAGCACGTTCATCGTGCCCTCCACGAACATGGCGATCCGCTCGGGCTCGAGGCTGCGCGACTTGCCCACTTCGGGGGTGAAGCTGGGGATGCCCACGTCGATCAGGGCATTGGCGAGCAGGGTCGGATAGGCCGGATCATCGAAGACCTGCTCGACCGGATAGAGATCGACCATCGCCTTGACCTCGGGCAGGTCCATCCGGGCCAGGTGGAAGGCGGTCATGTCCATGCCGGTGGCGGCGGTGTGGAAATCGATGGCGAAATCGGCGTTCGGCCTGAACACGCGCTCGAAGAGAGCGGCCGCGTGCCGGGCGGCGGCGCTGCCGCCATTGGGGTTGCCCGGCCATTCCCGGTTGATGTCGATAAGGTCGATGCCGCGCCCCGAATTGGGCCAGCGCCGCGCCATGGCTTCGATGGCGGGGCCGGAGACGTCGGTGACGGCGACGACCGTGCCGGACATGCTCTGGAAATCGAGCTGGTCGAGCACGAGGTGGATGGTGTGCATGGGGCTGATCTCGTCGCCATGGACGCCGCTGGTCAGCAATACCCGCTTGCCGGGCCTGGCGCCCTTGACCACGACGATCGAGACGTACCAGGCCTTGCCCGAAACCATCTGCACGCCTTCAAAGAAGAAGTGGTGACGGCCCGGCTCGAGGTCGGCGACGTCGAGCGCCGAGATGACCTTTTTGCCCTGCACCACGTCGCCCGTATAGACGGTTCCGGTGCTGGCGCCCGCGCCGGCAGCCGCCGCCTCCGCAGCGGCAGGCGCGGCTCCGGCAACGAGCCCCGCCCCGGCGGCGGCGGCCAGGAACATGAAGTCGCGGCGATCGACGCCGTCAGCAGATTTCGTCACCTCAGGACTCCTTACTGGCGAGTGGCGGTGAAGGTGCGCGGGCCCACGCCTGCCACGGTCGGGTGGTAGGTGCAGCGGAGCGAGGAGAGCACGGGGATGTCGAGCAGGCGCCCGGCAATGGCGCCGAGGACGCCGCCCACCTGGCGGCACTCCATGGAAGCCGCCTCCCAGGCGCGGCCGCGACCGCATGAGGTGCGCTGCAGGTCCACCAGGATATCGCGTCCCGAGACGCGCCAGGTCAGCCGGCCGTCGCAACTGACGCCACCGCCGCGCACCTGGTAGGTGCCGCGACGGTCGAGGCAGAAGGTGAGCCGATAGGGCCCGAAAAGGTTCTGGTTCGCCCGGAAGCACCCATTGACCGGGATGCCATTGGGATGATCGGGCACGATGACCCGGGTCTCCTGGGCAAGACTCTGCTGGGCCAGGAGGAAGAGCGCGAGACAGGTGAGGACAAGGAGGCGCATGGGGGACAACTCCGGGGGTGGCATTGTCCCATCGTGTCATGGCGCGGCGGCTTTGGGATTGGCACGGCGTCCCAAAAGCTGGGCCATCCGTCTCAGCCTTTGTGCCGGCGCCCTCGTCAGTTCACGGACTGGAAGCTGCCGTCCAGGTCGAACCAGCAATTGAAGAACTTCGTCCCGCCTGCCGCATCGAAATAGCCCTGCACCACGTAGCGGTCCCCGCTCTTGAAAGCGGCATTTGTGGTGATCTCCTGGGGACGCACGCCGAAGCTGGCCGAGGCCTCGCCGGCGCAGAACCGCGACATCTGCGACATCGAGAGGTTGGCGGGCCCCGGGTTGGGCGGCGGCGATTTCGGCTTGGGTGCGCGCTGGGCAGGCGCGCCCGCCGCGTTCTCGACATAGACGGAGAGCTGGTAGTTGGCGCGCTCGTTCCGGCGCGCCGCGTTGCGCATCAGATAGACGGTCACGGTGTAGTTGCCGCTCGAGGGAATGACGAAGCTCGTTCCATTGCCGTTGATCGAGCTGTTGTAGAGCGCCTCGGAAGCACCGGGCGCGGTGAAGTTGAAGTAGTTGCTGGCATTGTCGGTGTCGAGCTGGACACTCATGCGCTGACCGGCCGAAACCCCGATGCGATACTTGACGCTCTGGTTCCCCTTGATCGAGCCATCGATCGTGGTGCCGGACGCGCCGCGCGGAAACCGGACATCCACAGTCTGCGCCTGGGCGGCAGCGGCGGCCAGGACCAGGAACAGGAACAGCCCTGCCAGGATCGAGAAGGCACGTCGCAACTGCAAAACTCTGGAAGTCATCGCTCATTCTCCACTGCGATAGGCTTTATGGCGGTGATCCAGAGGCCACAATTATGGCTCGGTCAAGTTCGGCAAGCGGTGCCCAGCCATGAGCGCAGACGGCGTTCCGTCCGCTCGCGCTCCGGACCGATCAAGGCCGATAGCAGCGAGCGCCCGCTCGGGCGGTGGCCTGTCGTCATTCGGGGTAAGGAAGTGGTGCCCGGGACCGGAATCGAACCAGTGACACGCGGATTTTCAATCCGCTGCTCTACCAACTGAGCTACCCGGGCATCTCTAAGGCGCTTCGGCGTGCCGAAGGCTGGCGGTTTATAGGCAATGAGATTTGGGCTGGCAAGGGCGAAAGCGACGATTTTCCGAAGTGACTGTGAGGAACTCAAATCGCGCCGCCCATTGCGGTTTTGGCTGGCCGCGCTAGGCTTGCGCAACTGGTATGGCAGATTGGAAAAACGATGCTCGAGGATTTGAAAGGCAAGCGCGCACTCATCACGGGGTCCTCCACTGGAATCGGGGCGGCCCTGGCGCTGGAGATGGGACGGCTGGGTGCGGCGGTGGCCGTGCACGGGCACAGGAACGCCGATGCAGCCAAAGCGATCGCCGACCGGATAATTGCGGGCGGCGGCAAGGCCGTGGTGGTGACGGGCGATGTGAGCCACGCGGGCGAGGCGGAGCGAATCGTGGCCGAGGCAGTGGCCGGGCTCGGCGGGCTCGACGTGCTGGTCAACAATGCCGGGGGCATTCTCGAGCGGGTCACCAATGCCGGGTTCGAAGAGGAGATGTTCACCAGGGTGTTCGATCTCAACGTGCGCTCGATCCTGGCCATGACCAAGGCCGCCTACCCGCACCTCAAGGCTTCGGGAAAGGCCTCGGTCATCAATACCGGCTCGATCGCCGGGCGGTTCGGCGGGTTCTCTGGCTCGACGGTCTACGCGGCAGCCAAGGCCGCAGTGCATTCGATCTCGCGCAATGCCGCGCGGGAGTTCGCCATGGACGGGATACGCGTCAACACGGTGGCGCCCGGCTTCATCATCACCCCGTTCCATGACCGGACGCCCGAGAGCGTGCGCGAAACGGCCCGCGCGCAGATCCCGATGCAGCGGCTGGGCACCGCCGAGGACTGCGTGGGCGCCTACGTGTTCCTGGCCTCCGAAGCGATGAGCGGATACATCACCGGTCAGATCATCGATGTGAACGGCGGGCAGTTGATGCCGTAGGTCGGGGTGGCTGGGGCTAGCCGTTACCGGCCATTACACCACCCTTTCCCGGCCGCAGAGCCGGGGGCCACGGATGGCTCCACCCCGGATCTTCGCCCGGGGATCGGGGTGGGTGGCGTTGGGTGTCATCAATCCAGCATCATAAGTCAGATCCCCTGGCTCACCCCCACCCTCAATCCCTCCCCACAAGGGGGAGGGAAGCGTTGGGGCGAGATCGTGCCAGCACGTCTCCCTCCCCCTTGTGGGGAGGGAACAAGGGTGGGGGTGCGGCCCCGAGTCGAGATACGCCCCCCAGAACGCTCCACTACACCGAGCCAAGGGCCACGGATGGCTCCACTCGGATGGCGGGTGGCAGCAGGCCCCGGATCAAGTCCGCGGAAGGTCGGGGTAGGAAGGAAGGCGCTTGGGCGGATATCGGCCACAAGCGCGGGGCAGATGCTGTGGCCCACCCCCACCCTCGATCCCTCCCCACAAGGGGGAGGGAAGCGTTGGGGCGAGATCGTGCCAGCGCGTCTCCCTCCCCCTTGTGGGGAGGGAACAAGGGTGGGGGTGCGGCCCCGAGTCGTGATACGCCCCCCCCAGAACGCTCCACCACACCGAGCCGAAGGCCACGGATGGCTCCACTGGGATGGCGGGTGGAAACAAACCCCGGGCCTGCGCCCGGGGAAGATCCAGTGGGAAGGAAGGCGCTTGGCGGATATCGGCCACAAGCGCGGGGCAGATGCTGTGGCCCACCCCCACCCTCAATCCCTCCCCACAAGGGGGAGGGAAGCGTTGGGGCGAGATCGTGCCAGCAGGCCCAGCCTAGTCTTCCCCGCCCTCGTCCTGCTTGCCGCTCTCTTCATCCGCCTCTTCGGGGATCGCGTAGGCGCCGGTCAGCCAGCGGTTGAGGTCGATGTCGGCGCAGCGGGCCGAGCAGAAGGGGTGGAAGGCCTGGGTGGAGGGCTTTCCGCAAATGGGACAGGGGCGCACAGGGCGCAGGCGGGTGACTTTGGCGTCGGCCATTGCTGCCTCAGACGGAGGTCAGGTTGGACTGGTTGAGCCAGTTGAAGGTGACAGGATAGCCTTCGCCCGAAAGCAAGGCCACCGTCTCGTGGAGCGGCAGGCCGACGACGCTCGAATAGGAGCCGACGAGCTTGACCACGAACGAGCCGGCAATGCCCTGGATGGCGTAGCCGCCTGCCTTGTCCTTCCACTCGGCGGAGGCCAGGTAGGCCTCCATCTCGCGGTTGGAAAGGCGCTTGAAGCGGATGCGGGTTTCCACGAGGCGCCGCCTCGCCTGGCCCGAGGGCGTCAGGAGGCAGACGCCGGTATAGACGCGGTGGGCGCGGCCCGAGAGGAGGCGCAGGCAGTCGGCGGCCTCTTCCATCATCTCGGCCTTGGGCAGAACGCGACGGCCGACGGCCACCACCGTATCGGCAGCCAGCACGAGCGCATTGCCCCCGATGCCGGCCTGGCGCGCCTTCTGCTGGGCGGCGATGGCCTTGAGGTCGGCCAGGCGCGCTGCCAGCTTGCGCGGCAGTTCGCCCTTTTCGGGCGTTTCATCGACGTGTGCGGGAACCAGGTGCTCGGGCTCGATGCCGATCTGATTGAGGAGCGCGAGGCGCCGCGGCGAAGCGGAAGCCAAAATCAGTTCGGGGCGGCTGGCCAATCGCGAAACTCGTTACTTGAAGCGGTAGGTGATGCGGCCCTTGGTCAGGTCATAGGGCGTCATTTCACACAATACCTTGTCGCCCGCCAGAACGCGGATGCGATTCTTGCGCATGCGCCCAGCGGTGTGGGCGATGATCTCGTGGCCGTTCTCCAGCTTGACCCGGAAGGTCGCGTTGGGAAGCAATTCGATCACAACGCCCGGGAATTCGAGCACTTCTTCCTTTGCCATACTTTCTCCTGAAAAGGCCGGGAGGGGAGCTAAATGCCCAGTCCCAAGCCGAAATTGCGCGCAACCTATAGGAATTCAGGCGCTTTGTGAACTAGCCGCCGAACCGGTTGCGACAAGCGGCTCCAGACGCTCGCGAACCTTCTGCTGAAGGGTGTCGCGCAGCGTCCTGTAAGCGCTCAGAACGGCCTCGCGGTTCCCCTCGACAAGGGTCGGATCGCTGACGTTCCAGTGTTCGAGGGCACCCATTTCCAGGCCGCGCTTGCGGACGGCCTCGTCGGCTTCGGGCGAAAGCGTCACCACCAGATCGAAACGATTGGCGACAAGCTCATCCATAGTATGGGGCGTGTGGACGGACATATCCACCCCCACCTCCTCCATCACCTCGTGGACGAACGCATCGGCCTTGCCGGACTGGACGCCGGCCGAGCGGGCGATGAGGCGGCCCGGGAAGTATTTGCGCGCCAGCGCCGCGGCGATGGGGGAGCGCACCGAGTTCATCGAGCAGACAAAAAGCACGGTGGGCAATTCGCTGTCGCGCTCGTCGATGCGCTTGGCGTAGGGCTGGACGGCGCAGATGAGCGTGAAGAGCCGCCGCGCGGTGTTGAGATCCATCTCGAGCTTGTTGACCAGCCGGGTGCGCAAGAGCTCGGCCGCTTCGTTATGAAGCCCGCGCCGGGCCATGTCGACGGTCTCGATCTGGAAGGGCGAGGCCGAGCGGATGGCTTCGTAATAGCTGTCGCGGATGCGGAAGTAATCGCGGATGAGGCGGCGGAACGGAGTGAGCGAGAGATAGTGCGCGGCGATCGGCTCGAAGGTTTCCGGATCGCGCACGTCGAGCACGATGTAGTTAGCAACGATCGAGACGTGCAGCGCATAGGGGCCGGTGGCCTTTACGCGCGCGGGGCGGAACCGGTTGTCCTCGACCAGGTCATAGATGGCGATGCGCCACTCGTGCACCTCGTCGGGATCGATCGAGGTGATGGTCGAGGGATCGAGCGTGACGGTGACGATCCGGTCGGTCGTGGCATCGAAGTCACGCAAGAAGCCGCGCCCTCCCCTAGCGGTTGAGCCGGATGGAGACGCTGCGCCCGTGCGCGTCGAGGGCTTCGGTTTCGGCCAGCGTCACCGCCGCCGGCGCCAGGATGGCGAGCGAGGACGGGTCGCACCCCAGGATCGAGGTGCGCTTGACGAAATCGAGCACGCCGAGCCCGGAGGCGAAGCGCGCCGAGCGCGCCGTGGGCAGCACGTGGTTGGAACCGCCGACATAGTCGCCGATGGCCTCGGGCGTGTGGTGGCCGAGGAAGATGGCCCCGGCATTGCGGATACGCGGCATCAGCGCCTTGGGGTCGTCCACCGCCAGTTCGACGTGCTCGGAGGCGATGCGGTTGGCCAGCTCCACCGCTTCGTCGAGCGAAGCCACGGTAATGATGGCGCCGAACTCCTCCCAGCCCTCGCGGGTGAGCTCTTCACGCGGCAGCACGGCCAGTTGCCGGTCGACTTCCTTGGCCACGGCATCGGCGAGGCGCGGATCGGTGGTGACGAGGATGGACTGGGCCCCTGCCCCGTGCTCGGCCTGCGCCAGCAGGTCCGCCGCGACCCAGGCCGGGTTGGCCGAAGAGTCCGCGATCACCAGCACTTCGGAGGGGCCGGCGATCATGTCGATGCCGACCTTGCCGAACACCTGCCGCTTGGCGGCGGCGACATAGGCGTTGCCCGGCCCCATGATCTTGTCGACCGGGGCGATCGTCTTGGTGCCGTAGGCGAGCGCGGCGACGGCCTGGGCCCCGCCGACGCGATAGATCTCGGTGACGCCGGCGATCTTGGCGGCGGCGAGGATGGCGGCGTTGATCTCGCCGCGCGGGGTCGGCACCACCATGGCGATGCGCTCGACGCCCGCCACCTTGGCGGGCACGGCGTTCATGAGCACCGAGGAGGGATAGGAGGCGAGCCCGCCGGGCACATAGATGCCCACCGCCTCGATGGGCGTCCAGCGCGTGCCCAGCGTCACCCCGATCTCGTCGGTATAGATGTGATCGACCGGCTTCTGCTTTTCGTGGTGGGCCTTGATGCGGGCGTGGGCGGTTTCGAGCGCCGAGCGCACTTCGGGGGTGACGCGGGCGGCCGCCGCCTCGATCTCCTCCTGGGTGAAGCGCAGCGTGAAGGGCGTCACATTGGCCTTGTCGAACTTGTTGGTGAGTTCGACCAGGGCGTCATCGCCGCGCGCCCGCACGTCCGCGATGATGGTGTTGACGACGTCGCCGACTTCCTGGGAGCTTTCGCGCTTGCCTTCGAGCAGCGCCTGGAAGCGGGCCGCAAAATCGGCGTCGCGGGTATCGAGGAACGAAGGCATGGGCGAAAGGATCCGGTTAGAGGCTGTGCTGGGGCTGGGCCTTGGCCGCCCAGGCGGCGCCGAGGTCCTGCAGGCGCGCCTCGAGGACTTCGACCTCGAGCCGCACCGTGCCGCCGCCGGCGAAAGTCAGTTCCACGATGCCCGCGGGGGCATCGGTTTCGGTAAAGGAAATGGCGAGCAATTCAAGCACGCCCTCGCGCGCATTGGTATCGATGCCGGCGCTGGCGACCGAAAGCACGCGATCGAAATGCAGCGCGGCGCGCTTGCGCACGCCCTTGTTGCGCACGGTGCCCGCTTCCCAGTCATAGCGGTTCATGAGCAGGGCAAAGCGATTGTCGCGCTGGGCATAGCCCATGTCCCCGACGCGGACGACCGCATCCTGGGTGTGGGCGGAGATTACCGCCAGATCGTCGCTATCAAGCGCCAGCAGCTTGAGATCGGCCATGTCGTTCCTGATTCCGAAAGGTCCAAGGGTAACGGTAATCTGGTGATTGCGGTTCGATCTACAAGAAGTTGCGGGGCGAGGCTAGGGCGTTGGGGGAAATGGGGGTGGACGCTGCGATTCATGAGCAGGGCCGCTATCGGGATCGGCCCTTGGCCATTTGAACTAATTCGATGTCCCTTACGGCGGCATCTCGTTCCTTAATCGAGAACACCGAGGCGTCCCGGTAAATCGCCTTGGCATCGGCATACTGACCAATCTCGACCAGGTAACGCGAATTTATTTCCATATAGGCTCGATAATTGGTTCGCCTCTCGCCGGGCTCTGTAGCGTTGACCTTGTCCTTCATCCACCCAATTGCCTCCGCAGCCTTCGCAAAATTGCCCTCAGCCAGTAAGACCTCGGCGTAGATGCGGCGGGGCTCGAATATATTCGGCGTTCGCGCGATAGCTTCTTCAGCAAGTTTCATAGCCCGGCGCCTGTCTCCACCTACGAGTTCGATCTCGGCTTCACGTGTAGTGTAGAATGAGCGCCCGCCTTCATTGCCGACATCCCCCAGCACATCCATCAACCCTCTCACCTCAGCGTTCTCTTTGACTTTTGCTCCCAGCTTTCGGGTAAGGACGGCAACAAGAATATCCAGAACATAGGCATTACTAGACGAGATGCTGAAGGCTTCGCGCGCATAGTACTCTGCGTCATCTAGATTGCCTCGCGCTAGGCAGACCGCTGCCAACTCCCTCGCCGTCGAGTAGTTTCCCGGCGAGAGCCCCCAGGCATCTCTGAAGTGTTCTTCGGCCGATGGCAGGTGGCCCTTCATGCGTTCGTTAAAGCCCCTTAAGAAGGCTATATTGCTGCGTGCCCATTTGTCCGTCGCAGCTTGTGCTAGTCGCCCGATGCCCATCTCGAAAGTCGCCGAGTCGCCTATCCGAGCAGCTGATAAGCACATGAACCGGCATGCTGCTGCGAGAGCTGCGCGAGATAACCGACCAGTCGACTTCAGCGCTTCCTTCGCAAGTCGAATACTCTCCTGATAGTGTTTCTGGTCGTAGTGACGTTTCGCCAGCCAGACGTAGTGTGACGGAAGCAGGAAGACGATGGCGTAAGTCTCGCTGCCAGCTTCGATCGACGACAGCACAGCCGCGTCGATGAGCGAAATAGGGGCGGTACCCTCGTCCAACCTGAAGGCGAGCGTCTCCGCCAATTTGCCAAGCGCCGTCTTCCGCTTGTCCTCTGGAACAGCCACGCGCTTGTCGCGCTCTACGGCGATACGCATCGCAGGAGAAATTGAAAACTCGTCCCCGGAGTGTTCTACTATGTGTAGCTGTGTCAAGCGCAACATGCTGTCGGCCGCAGCTGACGGCTCGAGTTCCAGCGCCTCTAATATCGCTTGAAAATCGAGGGTGGGAATAAACTTCAGAAGTCCGAGCAGTTGCATTTCCACGTCGTCAAGTTCAACGCGCCCTAGGTATTCAGAAGACTGACGGTGCTTCCACTCGATGAACTCGCCTGGGCTCGCGAGAAACGGCTTAAGCCCCATGTACTTAACTTGCTGCACAATCTGGTAGAAATTGTAAGGGTGCCGGTCTGATAGGTCGACAAGTTCTGAAATCTGTTCAGAGGTTGCGGAAATCCCCGCGTCGCGAAGAAGTCTCTGGGCCAAGCGGACCGCTTCCTCACGAGCGAGAGACTTAACTGCACAGTAGGCCGTATCATTCTCAGACCGACGGGCCTTAAAAGGCACCATTCGCGGCGAAATTATCGACACGGGCGGGTGGGGGCGGGCATCAAGATTATCGAGGATTAGTGAAACCTCGGGATGTAGTGTGCCGCTATCATCAAGGATTCCACCTGAATCTAGAATGAAGGAAGACTCGCGAGCTGCGATGAGAGAATTCAGTAACGCTGCAATTTGACGAGCCTTTTCAATCTTTTCCGCTGCACCAAATGCTCTGAGGCGCGTGCTCAGTTCATTGGCAGTCATGGCTGGCCGGACAGCAGCGAGCGTCTTCCGATATATTTCATCGAGCCCGTCAAGCTCTTCAACCTTGATGGACGGAAAGGCTAACCCAACCTGAGGATACTGATTTTGAAAGAATTTCTTTACCAACGTTCGGCGGCCGGTCCCGAAGTTGCCGGACACGTAGAGGGCCTTCTGAGGAGGCCGAGCTGGGTCAATGACCTGGCTCTCGAGTTCTTTGAGGGAGTCCTCTCGCCCGATGAAAGGATGCGAGAACTGGCTTTCTGTGGATGCCGCAGCCACTAAAGCGCCTTGTACGAGCCAGGCAGCCGTCTCTTCAGTCGACACCCGCCGTACAATTGAAAAAAGCTTGACGTTCTCTGATGCCTTGGAAAATGCCCCTTCGTCAATGCAGATAGCTAGGAACCGCCTCACCTGCCCGCGAGCAAACAACTCTGTACCGAGCAACACTTCAAACTCGACGTACGGCGCGATTACAGAGTCCTCTGACAAGAATAGAACAAATAGATCGCAACGCTTCAATGCGTCACTAATCACCATAGAATTAAGCAATCCAGCATCAAAGGTCTCGGAGTCTAATTCGTAGGTTCCAGGCTTCAACAGCTCAGCAACGCGCTCAACGTATCCTTTGTCCTTGGATGAATGAGAAAGAAATGCGCGCATAGTACCCCCCTTGCCAAGAAACTTTCGTATGGTAGCGCCGCAATGTCCAGTGCAGAGAATAATGATCGCCCCAACTTATCCCCCCACTCCCCACCCAGCCTACACTCCCCCATCCCCGCCGCATCGGGCGGACTGCAGAGCGACCAGCGGCGGTGGGGACAGCCGGGCGTGCGGGGGCGTCGCTTCTCCTGCATGGGTCCATGGGACGCTGCTCGAATCCGGGGCTCGACGATCAAGCCGGCCGGAACGGAGCATTCGATCGCCAGGTCCTCAAAATCCCGGCGCCCCGAGGCGGAATGCGTCTCGTTTCTAATTCACCCATGAGGCGGATTCCGCCTCGGGGCCCGCCCGACCAAAGCAAACCGCGCGACCCGGGGGCCGCGCGGCGCGAAGTGCTGGACTAAGGAAAGAGCGGGAGGCGGCGGGCCGGTCAGCTCGCCAGGCGCTCGATTTCGGCGCCGCAGCGCGAGAGCTTTTCTTCGAGGCGCTCAAAACCGCGGTCGAGGTGATAGACGCGGTTGACGATGGTTTCGCCGCGCGCGGCGAGGCCCGCTATGACGAGCGAGACCGAGGCGCGCAGGTCGGTGGCCATCACCTGGGCGCCCTTGAGCTGGGATTTTCCGTGGACGGTGGCCAATTGGCCATCCACGGAGATGTCGGCGCCGAAGCGGGCGAGTTCGGCCACGTGCATGTAGCGGTTCTCGAAGATGGTCTCGCGGATGTGGGAGGTGCCCGTGGACATGGTCATCAGCGCCATGAACTGGGCCTGCAGGTCCGTCGGGAAACCGGGGAACGGCTGGGTCTCGATATCGACCGGCTGGATGCCGTTGCCGTTGCGGTAGACGCGGATGCCGTCGGCCTCGCTGGTGATGTGGACGCCGGAGGCCGAGAGGGTATCGAGCGCGGCCTGGAGGTGTTCGGGGCGGGCGCCGCGCAGCAGCACGTTGCCGCCGGCCATGGCGGCGGCCATGGCATAGGTGCCGGTCTCAATGCGGTCGGGCAGCACTTCGTGGGTGGCGCCGTGGAGTTCGGAGACGCCCTCGATGACGAGGCGTTCGGTGCCGATGCCCGAGATCTTGGCGCCCATGGCGACCAGGCACTCGGCGACGTTGCCGATCTCGGGTTCGCGGGCGGCGTTCTCGATGATGGTGGTGCCCTTGGCAAGGGTCGCCGCCATCAGGATCGTGTGGGTGGCGCCCACCGAGACCTTGGGGAAGGTGATGGTGGTGCCGACGAGCCCGCCCTTGGGCGCCTTGGCCACGACATAGCCTTCGTCGATGTCGATGTCGGCGCCCAGGGCCTTGAGGCCGTAGAGGAAGAGGTCGACCGGGCGGGTGCCGATGGCGCAGCCGCCGGGGAGCGAGACGCGGGCGTTGTGCTCGCGGGCCAGCAGCGGGCCGATGACCCAGAAGCTGGCGCGCATCTTGGAGACGAGATCGTAGGGCGCGGTGGTGTCCACGATGTCGTTGGCGTGGAAGGTCATGCGCTGCCCGCCGCCTTCGGCCTCGCCGCGACGGCGGCCGTGCACGGCGATATCCACCCCGTGATTCTCCAGGATACGCTCGAGCTGCTTGACGTCGGCCAGGCGCGGAACGTTTTCGAGGACCAGCGGCTCGTGCGTGAGCAGCGAGGAGATCATGAGAGGCAATGCGGCGTTCTTGGCACCCGAGATGAGGATTTCCCCATTGAGCTCGTTGCCGCCCACCAAACGAATGCGATCCATATCGATTTCCCAAAAAGCCCGAATCGAAAAGGGAGCCGGGCGCGGGCCGGGCCCGCAAATTGAAGCGCGTTAGGTATCCGAACCGGGATCGGCGTTCAAGGCGAAGCCCCTGGCTCCCCGATCACGCTTTGCCCGATTCCTCCGGTTTGTGGCCGGCCGGCAAGGAGGCGAGCCGTTCGCCAGCTTCATCGCGTGCCCTCGACTGTCCCTTGCGTCGCTTGAGGTTCTCACGAAGCTTTGCGGCTAATCTTTGCTCGCGTGCCTTGGCTGAATCGGATTTTGACATTGGAGGGTAAACGAACCGGAAGAACTGAACCCTGTGATAGGCGTTTTTTGGCCTTGCGTCGAGAAAAGGCCTATGGCACTAGAGCGCCGTTCGCTTCGGACGGAGCTTCTCCGCCCCGGCACGCTGCCGTAGCTCAGTGGTAGAGCACCCCCTTGGTAAGGGGGAGGCCGACAGTTCAATCCTGTCCGGCAGCACCATTTCTCCCCTCCCCCCGCATGATCCGGCATGATGGAACGCCTATAGCGTGGCAGTGCTCCAATTGTGACTTGCAGCGCGGTGCGCGAGTGACCACCTTGAGGTGGAACACCAGTCGGGAGAGCCAAATGCGAGCGATTATTGTTGCCGGCGTCATCGGCCTTCTGGCCACAGGGGCGGCGCAGGCCGCGTGTCCGACGGCGCCGGACGGGAGTTCGTCCGATTACGTCAACAACGGCACGCAGCGGTCGCTGTGCCTGCAGCAGGAACTGGCCGGGCAGCTTGCCATGCGCCAGCAGATCCAGGCGCAGACCGATGCCGCCATGGCGCGCATCGAGATGGACATGAAGCTCCAGCAGATGCAGCAGCAGATGCGCGACGCCCAGCAGAGCTTCATGAACCCGTAATTTATCCCAATTTGCAACGTGGCCGCGTTGGTCTTGCCTATGGCTTTGGGCGAGGGACGCAGTCATGCAGGAAGACGCCTGGGGATTTGACAGTTTCGAGGGGCTGATCCGGCGCCAGTGGCGCATGATCGCGCTGATCTGGGTGGGGATCGTGGCCGCCGCCGCGCTGGCCCTGACACTCATGCCGGCTTCGTTCACGGCCACGACGTGGCTGTTCTCGGACCCTACGGTCAGGACCATCCTGCCCGGCGAGAGCCGCGGGAGCGCCCCGCTCAACGATACGGCGCGGCTCGAAAGCGCGGTGGAACTGATCGGCTCGGAGCGGACGCTCCAGGCCGTGGTTCGCGATCTCGGGCTTGCCGCCGGCATGCCGGGCGCCACGGCGATGGAGCGCGAACATCAGGCGATCCGCTGGCTGGGCGAACGCATCAAGGCGCAGCGGCGCGGGCAGACCTATCTCATCTCGGTGCGGGCCAGCGCCGGCGATCCGCTGACGGCGGCCAGGCTCGCCAACGGCGTGGCCAACGCCTTCCTGCGCATCGAGGTGGAAGGCAAGGTCGATGACATCCTGGCCGAACAGGCAGCGCTGCGCGACCGGGTCATCGCCGCCGGCGTAGCCGTCGATCGCACCCAGGGCATTCTCGATGCCACGGCCGAGCCGGGCTACGAGGCTCGCCAGGAAGCCCAGGCGGCACAGGCGCAATACCAGATGCTGCTCGGGCGGCTCAAGCAGGTGGAGACCGAAGCGTTCCTGCAGGTCCCCTCGACCCGCATCGTGGTCGAGGCGACCGCACCGCTCTACGCCGCCGCGCCCAAGTCAAACCTCGCCCTTGCCCTGGCAGCCGGGTTCGCCACCGTGCTGGGGCTGCTGGTGGCACTGGTCAGGGAGCGCACCACCACCGGGTTCGTGGACGAGCAGGAGGCTGTGCGCACGCTCGGCGTCAAGCCGATCCTGAGCGTGCCGCGCCAGAAGCTGCAGCGCGGCGTGGACGGAGAATGGTGCCTGAGCCCTGCCGACCAGTTGACCCGCGCCCCATTGGCCGAGTTCCCCGAAGCGGTGAGGCGGCTGCGCGTCAGCATCGACCAGGCGCGACACCGCGAGGGGCTCGATCATGCCGGCACGGTGGTGATGATGGCCTCGGCCACGCCCGGCGAAGGCAAGACCACGCTGGCCCTGGCCCTTGCCCGCTCCTACGCGCTGGCCGGACACTCGAGCCTCGTGATCGATTGCGACCTGCGCAATCCGTCACTCCACAAGCATCTCGGGCTCGAGCCCTGTTGTGGCCTCTTCGAATACCTGACCGGGCCTTCCGAGCCCAGCCGGCTCAAGGCCATGCTCATTCCCGACGATATCAGCGGGGCGCACCTGGCCGTGGGAGGCCTGGGGGCACACAAGGCCACGGACGACCTGATCGCCGGCCCGGCGTTCGCCAGGCTCATCGCGGCGGCGAAGCGCAGTTTCGAGCTGGTAATCCTGGATAGCCCACCGATGGGGACGGTGGTGGACGGCCTCTACCTCGCCCCGTTTGCCGATGTGGTGGCCTTCGTCATGCGTTACCGCTCGACCCCGCGCGCGGCCGCTGTGCAGGCGCTGGCGGCGCTCGAGAATTCGCGCGATGGCCGATCGGCGCTGGTGGGCGTGCTCAACCTCCACCCCGAGCCGGGCGTAGCGAAAGGATATCGCGCCTCGGTCTATACGACGCGCGAGTTATCCCCCTCCGCGCGTTAGGGCGCACACTGGCGCTCCTGAACCAGGAAAGGAGCAAGAGATGCCAAGTCGCTACAGGAACCGGGCGGAAAACCTCGAAGGGCCGGCCGCGCATGGTTTTTCGGTTACGCCCGACGATGCCACTGCCCTGCCCGAGATCACGCGGGCTCTTTATGTCGGGGTGGATGGAGACGTGAGCGTGGAGTTCGTCTCGGGGGCCACCGCGCTTCTGGCAGGCGTGCCCGGAGGCACGTTGCTGCCGATACGGGTGGCCAAGGTGCTGGCGAGCGGCACGACGGCCGAAGAGATCGTGGGACTCGTCTAGTTTGAGCCGGGGTGCGCAGGACGCATTCCCGGCCTGACTCAAATGTGATCAGGACCGTTTCCGGGCGTTAACCATTCCGGGCTTATGTGCTTTTCGGAACCAAAGGCCCGCAAGCCGGGTTGTACAGGCCTCTCCCCGATCCGGCGTAGCACCGAGTAACACGATGAATTCAAGCACCACACTTTCCCGCCGCAGCTTCCTGATTGGCTCGGCGGGGCTAGCCGGTCTGTCCCTGGCAGGCTGCGCCACCACCGCCCAGCAGCCCATCGAACCGACGATATCGGACTACTACATGCAGATGTACGGGCCTCGCCCGGACGAGCAGTTTCCGGTGCCGGCGGTCGATCTGCGGGCCATGAACCCCAATTACTGGCGCACGGTGGTTCCCGACCCAACCGGGGAGCGCCCGGGAACCATCGTGGTCAACACCGCGCAGCGCTATCTTTACCTCGTGGGCGACGATGGTACGGCGATGCGCTACGGGGTCGGCATTGGGCGCGAGGGCTTTGCCTGGTCGGGTCGGGCCGAGATCGCCGCCAAGAAGAAGTGGCCGACATGGACGCCACCCGCAGAGATGATCGCGCGCCAGCCCGAGATCGAGCCGTATCGCAACGGCATGCCGCCGAGCCTAGAAAATCCGCTCGGTGCAAGGGCGATGTACATCTACCAGGACGGGCGCGACACGCTCTATCGTCTGCACGGGACGAGCGATCCGCGCAGCATCGGGATGGCGGTTTCGAGCGGTTGCGTGCGGCTGATCAACCAGGACGTGATCGACCTTTACCAGCGCGTACCCACCGGAACGCCGGTCGTCGTGGTCTAGTCCGCCCGCCAAAACGGAACTTCCACCAGCCTTCGCGCATTTAGTGCCTTCGGGACCACGAGTTCGGAGGGGACGAATGGCTTTCGATTTCTCTCGATTGGGGCCGCGCGACCTCGATCGCTTCACGCCGATGCAGATCGCGCACCATCCGCACCTCTCACGCGGTGAAAAGCTCGAACTGCTCACAGACCTGCGGGCGGTGGCGACGGGGATTGCCGACAGCGAAGACTACGGATTTGCCTGCGAGGACATCGACGAGGCGATCTCGGACGTCGAAGGCGCGCCATTCATCCGGCCCAACCACAAGGCGGCGGGCTGATGGATGGAAAAGCACATGCCGACAGCCCCGCCTCGGCACGGGTGCGCCTGGACGCCGAAGACGCCGACCAGTTCGACCCCGAGGCGGACCTCGTGACCGACGCTGCGGCGCCCATTAATTCGTGGATTTACGTGATCCTCGGCGTTGCTATCGTCGGACTGCTGCTCATCGTGATGCAACTGGTGTCCAGCCAGCCCGGCTAGGCTTGAAGCCCGGCCTGATCGGCTGCACTATGGCGCGAGCAAACATCGCTGGAGGACTATCTTGGCCAAGGCGCCCGCACCCAAACCCGCAACGCCCCGCAAGCCTGCCACGCGCAAGGCTGCGGCAAAGCCGGTGATCGAGCCAGGCGTGGAGCGCGTGGATTTCCTCGTCGACGAGGAAGGCGATGTCGTCGAACTGCCCGAGTCGCAGGCTCCTGAAATCGAAGAAGAGATCGAGGAGGCCGTAGAGGCCACTTCGCCGTCGGCCTGGTTCGGCTGGGGCATTTTCGCCCTCGGCGGCCTCATCGCCGTTCTCGGCCTGCTCCAGGCCATCTCACGCTCTATGACCGGCTAAGGAAAGCCCGCGAAACCGGCCGGTTCCGCGGGCTAAAACTTCCTCCAGGAAATCTCGGTCAGCCGTTCGCCACCGGCGAAAGCTGGATTTCGACGCGGCGGTTCTGCGCGCGGCCGTTCTCGGTGGCATTGGACGCGATCGGGTCGGCCTCGCCGCGCCCTTCGATATGGAAGCGCTGCTGGCTCACGCCTTGGTTGGAAAGCACGGTGGCCACGGCGATGGCGCGGCGGTTGGAGAGATTGAGGTTGTAGTTATCGTCGCCCGTGGAGTCGGTGTAGCCGTAGACGTCGACGGTGGTCTTGTTGAACTTCTGGAGCACCAGGGCCACCGAGACCAGCGTCTGGTTGAACTCGGGACGGATGGTGGACTTGTCCACATCGAAGGTGACGTTGGACGGCATGTTGAGGATGATCTGGTTGCCCACGCGCGTCACCGAGACGCCGGTGCCCTGCAGTTGCGCGCGCAACTCGGCTTCCTGCTGGTCCATGTAGGAGCCGATCGCCGCGCCGGCGAGCCCGCCTGCGCCAGCGCCGATCAGGGCGCCAACACGTGGATCGCCACCGGTGGCTGCGCCGATGATGGCACCCGCCACCGCGCCGCCGCCCGCGCCGATCAGCGCACCGCCGGCGGTGTTGGAAACCTGGGTCTGGCCGGTATAGGGATTGGTGGTGGTGCAGGCGCTCAGCGCCAGGGCGGCGATGCCCGCTACGAGAGTCTTCGACTTCATCAACATTTCGTCCCCAAATTGGTGGCCCGTTCTTAACACTGAATGCGGCAGCACAGTGTCGAAAGGCGGCGTTTTAGCCGTGGGCCCAGCCCCCGTCGACAATGAAATCCTGGGCGGAGATCATGCGACTGTCGTCGGCGCCCAGGAAGAGCGCCATGCGCGCCAGATCCTCGCTCTGGACGCGCCCGGCAAGGGCCTGATTCTCATCGATCTGACGGTTGGCCGCGTCATCGACCCAATGGGTCAATTGGCGTTCGGTCATCACCCAGCCAGGAACCAGCGTGTTGACGCGGATATTGTGCTTGCCCAGCTCGCGCGCCATAGCGCGGCTCATGCCATGCGTAGCAGCCTTGGCGGTCTCGTAGACCGGAATCTTGGGGCTCATGATCATCCAGCTGATCGAGCCGAAATTGATGATGGAACCGCCCCCTGCCCTGATCATGCCCGGCGCCACCGCCTGGATGGCGAAGAAGGCATGCTTGAGATTGACCGCGATGCGATTGTCCCAATATTCGGGCGTCATCTCCATCCATTCGTGGCGCTGGTCGTGGGCGGCGTTGTTGACGAGCACGAGCGCGTCGCCATGCACCTCGGCAAAGCCGGCAATGGCCGCCTGGTAGTCCGGGATATCGGTGACGTCGCAATGGGCAAAGCTCACCCGGGCGCCGGCGGCGGAAAGTTCGGCGGCCAGCGCCTCACCCTGATCGCGGGCGATATCGACAAAGCCCACTCTGGCGCCCTGCGCGGCGAACTCGCGGACAAGCGAGGCGCCGATGCCGGAGGCACCGCCGGAAATCACGACAGGCCGGCCCGCGAGGCTGGGATAATTGGCAAACGCGCTCATGCAGTCCCCTCAAAACTCATAGTGCATCGTCGCGCCGGTGGTAGCGCAGCGATGAGGGGATCGGCAAGTAGCGCGGCGTTGACCCATCGGCACCGGACGATCTAGTATACCAGATGAAGCGAGCCGAGCGCTTGCTCCCACCCATCGCCAACCCGACAATCCAAGACAAAGTTCCCACCGCCCGAAAGGCGCCATGGGGCATGAGGGAGATTTCCATGGAATACCGCAAGCTTGGCAACAGCGGCGCGATCGTCACGTCCTACTGCCTTGGAACCATGACGTTCGGCGCGGAGGCCGACGAAACCACCTCGCACCTCATCCTGGACGATTATGTCGAGGCGGGCGGCAATTTCATCGACACCGCCAACGTCTATAGCCTGGGCGTTTCCGAAGAGATCGTCGGGCGGTGGCTCAAGGCGCGCCCGGAGGCGGCCAGTCAGGTGGTGCTGGCAACCAAGGGGCGCTTTCCGATGGGGGCGGGTCCGAACGACATCGGGCTATCGCGCAAGCATCTCAACCGCGCACTCGAAGACTCGCTGCGGCGGCTGGGAGTCGAGCAGATCGACCTCTACCAGATGCATGCCTGGGACGCCCTGACCCCGATCGAGGAAACGCTGCGGTTTCTCGATGACGCGGTGAGCGCGGGCAAGATCGCCTATTACGGGTTCTCAAACTACCTGGGCTGGCAGGTCACCAAGGCAGTGCACGTGGCCAAGGCCAATCACTGGAGCGCGCCGGTGACACTGCAGCCGCAGTACAACCTGCTGGCGCGCGACATCGAACATGAAATCGTGCCGGCTTGCCTCGATGCCGGAATGGGGCTGCTGCCCTGGTCGCCGCTGGGCGGCGGCTGGCTGGCGGGCAAGTACCAGCGCGACGTGATGCCGAGCGGGGCGACGCGCCTGGGCGAAAACCCGAACCGGGGCATGGAATCGTTCGGGCCGCGCAATGCCCAGGAGCGCACCTGGCAGATCATCGACGCGGTGGCTGAGATCGCCAAGGATCGCGGCGCGAGCGCGGCACAGGTGGCGCTGGCCTGGGTGGAAGCACGACCCGCGGTCACTTCGGTGATCCTCGGCGCACGGACGCGCGAGCAGCTCGCCGACAATCTGGGCGCGAGCAAGGTGAAGCTGAGTGCCGAAGAGACCGATAAGCTCACCCGGATCAGCATGCCGCAGATGTCGGACTATCCCTATGGCGAGCGTGGCGTAAGCCAGCGCTTCCGCAAGATGGAAGGAGGCCGCTAGGCGGTCCCCAAGAAGAGGACGGGAAGCGCCAGGGAGGAAACGCTTCCCGCTCTTGTCACCGGGTCAGTGGTGACCGCCGGTGATCTCACGCAGTTCTTCGACTGAGCGTACCCGCTTGCGTGCGGCGCCTTCCCAGTCGCGCGTCTTGACCGTTCCCTTGGCCAGCCGCTCCTTGGCGCCCGGAATGGCGTCTGCGTATTGGGGCAGCCATTGGGCCTGGGCGACGACCATCTCGTCGACCATCTGCCAGACTTCGTCGGGCGTGCAGATGGCGCCGACCAGCGGATCGTGCAGCACGGCAAGCTTGAGCAGATCGAGATCGCCCTTCATGGCGGCCTCGACCGACATGCGCTGCACCGAGATCGAAACCGAGCAGGTCGCGGCGCACGCCATCGGCAAGGTCTGGCCTTCGATCATGTTGATGCCGAAGCGATCGACGAAACCGGGGCTTTCGATGATCGCATCTGCCGGCAGGTTGGTGATGACGCCATTGTTGCGCACGTTGAAGTGCCCGCGATAGACGCGGCCGGTCTCGATGGCCTCGATGATGTG
>Ga0182743_1000809_pt1 | contig 35006 bp, 37 predicted proteins | sample eDN3rd30CKraftOP_FD_128522 | JGI IMG/M metagenome (GOLD analysis project Ga0182743, IMG submission 128522) | Enriched Organic Plus compost microbial communities from Emeryville, California, USA - eDNA 3rd pass 30_C Kraft OP (version 2) (version 2) ... | reverse complement strand
CCGGCGCAGGATCGCGACGTTGAGCAATGCGGTGATCGCGGCCGCGACCGCGGCGATCAGGATCAGCCGCTCGACGTGGTCGATCGAGAATCCGGTCACGAGCGCCGCGCCGGCGGTGGCGAGGGCGACCATCGCCGCGTTCAGGAACAGCACTTCGGTGAAGATCGGCTGGCGCTTCATCTTTCGGTCGCATGGTCGCAGGCCGGACGGCCAGATCGCGGCCCTCTGGTCGCGCCCGGCGGCGAATGGGGGGTAGCCCCTATGGACGCCGCCGGCTTCCGCCGGGACAATGCCCGCGTACCTTCCCCGATTTTCGACCCTAGGAGGCTCGATGACGACAACCAGGCAATCAACTTGGGGCGCCACCCTGAGGACAACACTCCTCCTGGCGACCCTCTCCGGTCTTCTGGTGGTCATCGGGTTCGCGATCGGCGGGCAGCAGACCGCCCTGCTCTTCCTCGGCATCGCCGTGGCGATGAACTTCTTCTCCTACTTCTTCAGCGACAAGCTCGCCCTGAAGATGAGTGGGGCCCAGCCGATGGAGGAGTCCGAGAACCCGGAGTACTTCCAGATGGTGCGGGAACTCTGCCAGCGCGCGGAGATCCCGATGCCGAAGCTCTACGTGATCCCGCAGGACCAGCCCAACGCATTCGCGACGGGGCGTGACTACAACCACTCGGCGGTCGCCGTCACGGCCGGCATCACCCGTCTGCTCTCGACCGACGAGCTGCGCGGGGTCGTCGCCCACGAGCTCGCGCACATCAAGCACCGCGACATCCTGATCCAGTCGGTGGCTTCCACCATCGGCGCCGCGATCACCTACATCGCGTACATGCTGATGTGGTTCGGCAACGACAACAACTCGCCGCTGGGCCTGATCGGCTCGCTGGCGATGGTCCTGCTGGCCCCGCTCGCCGCCTCGATCATCCAGCTCGCGGTCTCCCGCCAGCGCGAGTACGCGGCCGACGCCGGCGGCGCCGCGATCTGCGGCAACCCGGAGTCGCTGGCGAGCGCCCTCCTGCGGCTCGAGCAGGGCGCCGAGGCGATCCCGATGAAGGGCCACGTGAGCGAGTCCTCCGAGCCCCTCTACATCGTCAAGCCCTTCAAGGCGAAGGGCCTCGCGGGCCTCTTCTCGACCCACCCCCCGATCGAGGAGCGCGTCCGGCGCCTCCGCCAGATGCGTCCCTCCCTCTAGCGGGCGGCTGACAGGAAACGAAAAGGGGGCGCCGGCCGGCGCCCCCTTTTCGTTGTATTGCCGTTTGCGCTCAGCGCGCGCTGTGGAGCGGGGCCGAGAACGAGGCCTTGTTGCCGGCCTCGTCGTTGATCGCCACGCCCACGTTGACCGTCCCGCGGCGGAACTTGCGCGGGAGCTTCACCTTGACCAGGCCCTTGCCCGACGGCAGTTTGCGCACGGCCTGGAACCGGCGCTTGCCCTGGCGCCCGTTGACGACGACCGAGGCGGGCTCACCGGAATCGGTCGAGACGCTCAGGATCACCTTGCGGTTGTTGATCCGGGCCGATCCGATGCGGGAATCGACGCGACGGTCGGTCGCCGGGGCGGGCGGCTCGTAGTTCGTGGCCGGGTTCGATTCCTCGTTGCCGGCCATCTCGTAGAGCCCCCACGGCGGGCTGGCGTTGACGAGGCGGCCCGGCGCGCAGGTGACCTTCGCCTCGGCGAAGCGCTTGGTCTCGTGCTGTCCGCGGACCGTGTACTCGCCCTCCGGGACATTCGACCACACGACCCCTCCGTCGCCGGACGAGACGGTCCGGCTCGGGTCCGGGATCACCGATGCGTTGAAGTAGATCGGGTTGCGGGGGACGTTCCCCTGGGCGTCGGTGAGGGTCGCGGTGGAGTCCGCGACGCCGTGCGCGCGGTAGTCGTGGAAGTCATCGAAGTTCGTGTAGGTACGTCCATCGATGAGCTCCCCGTCCTTCGTCCGCTGGAGGCGGAAGAAGGTGGAGACGACGGCGCAGTTCCGGAGGGTCTTCTGGCCGGCCGGGCCGTCGAAGTCGGCTCCGACGATCGCGCCCAGCGCTTCGACCACCCACTGCTTGGGCATCTGGAAGTTGATCCGGTTGATGTCCTTGCCGCGTGTGTAGAACGTCTGCGCGTAGGTGGTGAAGTAGTCGTCGTCCGAATCCTCCGGGGTGGTGTCGGGGAACGTCGCGTAGGGGGTGACCTTCGCGTTGTCCGGGACCTCGAGCGACCACGCGCCCTGTTCACCCGCGATGGTCTCCAGCTCCGGGTACTCGACGACCTTGATCACGGCGCCCTCCAGCCGGCGCATGTCACCGGCGAAGATGAACGCGTACGCGTTGCCGCTGATAGTGACCGTGCCCTGGGGCGGGGCGGGGGCCGCGCCGGTCGGCTTCGCGTCCTTGATCGATGCCTTCTTCCGGCCCTTGCCGGGCACCGACACCACGGCGGCGAAGGAGCCCCGGTTGCCGGCCTGGTCGCGAAGCTTCACGTTCACCTTGGCGGAGCCGCCCTTGAAGCGGGCGCCCAGCTTGACGGTCACGGTCCCGTTCCGGGCGAGGTTCGCCTTGCGGGTCGCCCCGGCCTTGCCCTGGCGAGCTGTGACCTCCACGGCCACCTTCTCGCCGGCGAGGACCTTCACCTTGAGGCGGCGGTTCTTGCCCTTCTTCACGACCTTGGCGCTCTGCACGCGGGCGTCAAGGATCTCGTCGGCGGGATCGTCCTTCGGCAGGACGGCCGGGTTCGGCTCCTCGGTGCCGTACATCTCGTACAGGCCCCACGGCGGACTCGCGTTGACCAGACGGCCGTCCTCGCAGGTGGCCTGGAAGGGCGCGAACCGGTCGGTCGGGTGGGAGCTGGTGATCGTGTAGACGCCGGGCGGGACCTCTACCCACATGACGCCACCGTCCCGGGAGGAATCGGTCCGGCTGTGATCCGGGAGGACCATCTCGTTGAAGTAGATCGGACCCTGCAGCGTCTGGCCGTCTTTCCCGGTCGCCTGGGCCGTGGCACCGGCGACTCCGTGTGGCGCCGCGTCGAGGAAGTCCTGGAAGTCGAGGAAGCTCCGCTTTTCCTTCTCATAGAAGGTGGAGACGATCGCGCAGCGCTTGACGCGCGGGTTCCCGTTCTCGTCCGGGACCAGCTCGCCGCCGGAGAACTGCCCCAGGATGGTCGCGATCTGGAAGTCGACCATCTGGAAATTGACCTGGCTCAGATCCCTGCCCCTGGTGAAGTAGGTCTGGTTGCAGGTCTCGTGGTGTCCGGCGAGGTCGGCGCACGGGGTGATGTCCTCGCCGTCGGGGACCTCGAGGCTCCACGATCCGTCTTCGGCGGCGGTGGTCCTGAGTTCCGGTCGCTCGGCGATGTAGACGGTCGCTCCCCCGCCGCGGTGCGCGACGATCGAGTATCCATCCAGGCTTGCGCCCCACACGTGTCCCTTCAGGGTCACCGTGTCGGCGGCGCGGGCCGGCGTCGACAACGCAAGGGCTCCGACTGCGACTGCGAGCAGCGAAGCGAGTGCGGTGAATCTCCTCATGGTCTCCTTGTCCCTCCCCGAGGGGCGGTATTGCCCGACTCGTATAACCGGTCGGGAATCTATCCGACTGGTTGGATGCGATCACCACTCGCCGGGAGCCCCGGTGCCCTGTACCCTTCGTGATCGGAGCTCGGGCCGGAATGAAGCCCCAGAAAGCTCGCTATACTTTTTGAAGTAACCAAATCCAGATAGAGATTCAGGGGTTTAGCCCATGGCACCGGAAGCGACCGAAGCGCAGACACTCGAGGAGATCACTCCGCAGGAGGCATTCACCGAGCTCGACGAGGGTTCGGCGAAGCTGATCGACACCCGCGAGCCGTACGAGTACGAAGAGGCCCACATCGAGGGCTCCGAGCTGATCCCGCCGGGCGTGATCGCCGACCGGATCGCCACCGCGGTTCCCGACAAGTCCCAGCGCATCATCCTGCAGTGCCGTTCCGGCGCCCGCTCGTACGACGCCGGCCTGGTGCTGAAGTCGCTCGGCTACGAGAACGTCGCCTCGATGGCCGGCGGCATCCTCGAGTGGGAGGCCCAGGGCCTGCCGGTCCAGTCGAACGTGAACCTCACCCCGGAGCAGCGTGACCGCTACTCCCGGCACATCCTGCTGCCCGAGGTCGGGGTCGAGGGTCAGATCAAGATGCTCGAGGCCAAGGTGCTCCTGCTCGGCGCCGGCGGGCTAGGGGCGCCGACCGCGCTCTACCTGGCCGCGGCCGGAATCGGCACGATCGGGATCGTGGACGACGACGTCGTCGACGCGTCGAACCTCCAGCGCCAGGTCATCCACAACACGGCCCGCGTCGGCACCCCGAAGTCGTCCTCGGCCCGCCAGACGATCGAGGAACTCAACCCCGACGTCGAGGTCATCGAATACAACTTCCGCCTCAACGCCGACAACATCCTCGAGGTGATCGAGGACTACGACATCATCGTCGACGGGGCCGACAACTTCCCGACCAGGTACCTCCTGAACGACGCCTCGGTGCGCCTCAGGAAGCCGGTCGTCTCGGCCTCGATCCTGTCCTTCGACGGGCAGATCTCGACCTTCGTGCCCTACGAGGGCCCGTGCTACCGCTGCCTCTACCCGACCCCGCCGCCGCCGGAGCTCGCCCCCAGCTGCTCGGCCAACGGCGTCCTCGGCGTGATGGCTGGCCAGATGGGCCTGCTCCAGGCCAACGAGGTCCTGAAGCTGGTGCTGGGCATCGGCGAACCGCTGATCGGCCGCCTGCTGCTCTACGAAGCGCTCAGCACCACCTTCACCGAGCTCAAGGTCCGCCGCGATCCGGACTGCCCGATCTGCGGTCCGAACGCGCCCGAGGTGCCCGAGTCCGAGATGGGCAAGTTCCCCGACTACGAAGCGTTCTGCGGAGGTCACGTCGGTTCCTGAGCCGGCGTGACTGTCCCGAATCGCGAACGATAGGATCAGGCACATGCCGTCCGTGAAGATTCCGCCCGTTCTCCGCAAGCACACCGGTGACCAGAACACCGTCGAGGTAGCCGGTTCCAACGTGGGCGAGGTCCTGAACGCCCTCGTCGACCAGTTCCCCGACACGAAGGACCAACTCTTCTCGGGCGAGGGCGAACTGAACCGGTTCGTCAACGTGTACCTGAACGACGAGGACGTCCGCGTGCTCGACGGCCTCGAGACCGGCGTCTCGGACAGCGACACCGTGATGATCCTGCCGGCGATGGCCGGCGGGTGCCGCTAGAGCCTCAGCTCCCCGGCAGGTCTTCCTCGGACGACTTCAGGTCGTCCAGGATCTCCCTCGCGCGTTCGGCCGCGGAGGCGGGCACGTAGACGTCGCGAGCGCCCGCGGCCAGGAAGTCCGGGACGTCGAAACCCTTGTTCCGCTTGATGAGGGAGGGGATGCCCTCCTCGCGCAGGATGTTCGCGATCAGCTCGGCCTCGGCCTGATGCGACGCCCAGGCGACCTTCACCGGCTCGGGGCGCCTCTCACGTCTCCTGAATATCGACATCCTCGACCTGGCCGTCCCGGATGTGAAAGGCCCTCACGTACGGCTCATCCGGATTCTCGAGGGAGACGATGAAGTACACCGCGTCCGGCCAGCCGCTGGCCAGGTTGATGTCGGTCTGGGAGGGATAGGCGGCGGTGCGCGTGTGGGAGTGGTAGATCCCCACGATGTCGTGGCCCGCCTCGAGGATCTGCTTGTAGACCTGGAGCTGCTCCTTCGAGTCCATCTCGTAGCGGAGCGGGCTGTGGGCCGTGTTCTCCATCCGGTGGAGCGTGATCGCCTCGCCGGGGACGCCGCCGATCAGGCCGCAGCACTCGTTCGGGTCGTCCTCCCTGGTGTGCTCGATCATCTCGTCGAGCAGGGCCTTCGGTACCTTCATCCCTACCACCAGTTCGTCGCGTCGATGTCGCCGAGCTCCTCGAGCGACTTGGTGTAGACGCCGGAGGAGAGGTACTTCCAGCCGCCGTCCGGGATGAGGAAGACGATGTTGCCGGAGTCGAGCTCGTTCGCGATGCGCACGGCGATCGCGGCGACGGCCCCGGACGAGACGCCGGCGAAGATCCCCTCCTGGTCGAGCAGCTTCTTGGTCCAGACGATCGCGTCCCGGTTGGAGACCATGATCTTCCGGTCCAGGAGGCTGAGGTCGATGATCGGGGGGATGAAGCCGTCGTCGAGGGAGCGGAGGCCCTGGACGAGTTCACCCTGCATCGGTTCGGCGGCGACCAGCTTGGTCTCCGGGTTCTCCTCCTTGAGCCGTCGACCGTTGCCCATCAGGGTGCCGCCGGTGCCGAGGCCGGCCACGAAGGCGGTCACCTCGTCGAGCTCCTCGAGGATCTCGACCGCGGTGCCCTCGTAGTGGGCGTTCGGGTTGGCGTCGTTCCCGTACTGGTAGGGCATGTAGTACTTCGGGTCCTCGGCCATCTCGAGCGCGAGCTCGACCGCGCCGTTGGATCCCTTGGCTCCCTCCGAGTACACGATCTCGGCGCCGTACATCTCGAGCAGCTGGGTGCGCTCGGCCGTGACGTTGTCCGGCATGACCACCTTCAGCGGGTAGCCCTTGCGGCGGCAGATCATCGCCAGCGAGATCCCCGTGTTGCCGGAGGTCGGCTCGAGGATCGTCTGGCCGGGCTCGATCGCTCCCTCGGCCTCGGCCTTGGCCATCATCGACCGCGCGACCCGGTCCTTGACCGACCCGGTCGGGTTGGCCGACTCGAGTTTCGCGTAGATGCGGACGCCCTCCTTGGGGGAGAGGGTCTTCAGCTCGACCAGGGGGGTGTGCCCGATCGAATCGACGATGTCATCGAAGGTTCCCCCGCAGGGCTTGTTGAGGAGGTCGTAATAAGGACTCATGTTTCGGTGGGTCGGCTAGACGGCCGTACTTCATTAAGTGTAGTCGCTTGGACGCCGGTCGGAAGACCTCCCCGGGAATCGTGATTTACTGACCTGGTTGCGCGTCCAGCAAAACAATCCCTTCCTGGAGGAACCTGGCATGAAGAAATCCCGATTGATCGCGCTGCTCTCGGCGCTGATGATCGTTGCAGCGATGGCCTTCGTCGTCGGCTGCGGTTCGGATGACGACGACAGCGGAAACGGCGACAGTGGCGATACGGCCGCCAGCACTGCAAGCGGCGATGTCTCGTCCGAGCTCATCACCGATGGCACGCTGACTGTCGGAACCGACACCCCCTACCCGCCCTTCGAGTTCGGCAGCGCTCCGGACTACGACGGGTTCGACATCGACATGGTCAACGAGATCGCGAACCGTCTCGGCCTCGAGACGAAGTACGTCGACACCTCGTTCGACACGATCTTCACCGATGTCGCCAACGGCAAGTTCGACCTGGTCGCTTCGGCCTCGACGATCACCCCGGACCGCAAGAAGGTCGTGAACTTCTCGGATCCGTACTACTCGGCCCAGCAGGCCCTGCTGGTTCCGGAAGGCTCTGACATCGCAACGGTCGAGGACCTCGACGGCAAGACGGTCGGCGCCCAGAACGGCACCACCGGCAAGGACTTCGCCGAGAACGAGACCAACGCCAGCGCCGTTCAGGGCTACCCGAACGGTCCCGCCTCGATCGAGGCCGTGCGCAACGGCCAGGTCGAAGCGACCATCATCGACCAGCCCGTCGCCCAGGACGCGATCGACAAGGGCCAGACCGGTTTCGAGGTGGCTACCACCATCCCGACCGGCGAGCTCTACGGTCTCGCCCTCGCCAAGGACACCCCGGCCCTGCTCGAGGCTGTCAACGGCGCGCTTGCCGAGATGAAGGAAGACGGCAAGCTCGACGAGATCTACCAGAAGTGGTTCAAGATCAACGCTCCCGAAGAAGTGATCGACGGGACGACCACCAACAAGTAGTTCTCACGCAGTGAGGCAGAAGGGGCGCTGCGGCGCCCCTTCTGCTTAGTACTCTTGAAGTTCCCGGAGGAGCGGGGGAGAGACAACCTTGGAGCAGTTCTTCAACACCTATTTCGATTTCTCCCTCATGGGGGAGTACTTCGGGGACGTCCTCGAAGGCTTCTGGTGGACGATCCGGCTCTCGATCTTCGGCGGCGCGCTCGCCCTGATCTGGGGCCTGATCCTGGCGGTGCTGAGGCAGGCGCCGGGGAAGGCGCTGGCGCCCGTGCGCTGGATCGTGATCGCTTACATCGATTGCCTGCGCGGCATTCCCATGCTGCTGACCCTGCTCCTCATCTACGGCGGCCTCGGCACCCTTCAGTCGGAGGGAACGATCCCCAAGTGGCTCGGTCTGCCCGAGTTCCTGGGCTGGCCCCCGTATTTCTGGTACGGCGTCATGGCCCTGACGCTCGTCTACGGCGCCTACATGGCCGAGGTCTACCGCGCCGGCATCGAATCGGTGCCCCGCGGCCAGATGGAGGCCGCGCGGTCGCTCGGCATGAGCCACAACCAGGCGATGCGCTTCGTGATCGTTCCGCAGGCCGTGCGGCGTGTCATCCCCCCGCTGCTCAATGACTACATCGCGCTGATGAAGGACACGTCGCTCGTCTCGGTGATCAGCATGCCCGAGGTGGTGCGAATCGGTTCCGACATCTACTCGACGACCTTCAACCCGTCGGCTCTCACCCTGGGGGCCATCCTCTTCCTCGTCGTCACCCTGCCGCTCGCCCGCCTGGTCGACTGGCAGATCAAGCGGCAGGACGAGAAGTTCCAGCGAGGCATGGCATGACGGAGCCAATCAAGCAACCCGTGAGGGAGGTCTCCCGGGGGGAGACGATCCTCAAGATCAACAACCTGCGCAAGGTGTACGGCGACCTCGAGGTGCTGAAGGACATCGACCTCGAGATCAAGAAGGGCGAGGTGATCTGCGTACTCGGTCCGAGCGGATCCGGCAAGAGCACCATGCTCCGGTGCCTGAACCTGCTCGAGGTCCCGACCGCCGGCACCCTGGAACTCAAGGGCGAGATGATCTTCGACGGGAAGCGGACCGAGAAGCTCGACGAGCTGCGACAGGAGACCGGGATGGTCTTCCAGTCGTTCAACCTCTTCCCGAACATGACGGCCAAGGAGAACGTCTCCATCGCCCAGATCCGGGTGCGCGGCCGCAAGAAGCAGGACGCCCACCGGCGATCGATCGAGGAACTGACCAAGGTCGGGCTGGAGGCCAAGGTCGACGAGTACCCCGACCGGCTCTCGGGCGGACAGCAGCAGCGAGTGGCGATCGCCCGTGCGCTGGCGATGGATCCCGAGGTGATGCTGTTCGACGAGGTGACGAGTGCCCTCGACCCCGAGCTGGTCAAGGGCGTGCTCGACGTGATGCGAGGGCTGGCCGACTCGGGCATGACGATGATCTGCGTGACTCACGAGATCGGGTTCGCCCGGGAGGTAGCCGACCGGGTGATCTTCATGGACGGCGGCTACATCGTCGAGCAGGGCCCGCCCGATGACGTGCTCGGCAACCCGAAGGAAGAGCGGACCAAGAAGTTCCTCGGCCTCGTGCTCGAGCACTGAATTTCCGGCCGCTTCGAGTCCTTTCACCGAAACGGATGCAGGTACAACCTGTTCTAATTCCCGCAACTCAATTCGCTTGCCGGCGTTGGCCGGAAGCCGGAAGAAAGAAAGAGGAAAAGGGGAATGAAGAAAGTGACGGGCGTGCTGCTCATGCTGGCCGCCGCAACCGCGATGCTGGCCGGTGCCCAGGGGGCAACCGCCGCGGGGAAGACGGTCGAGATCAGCGGCCGGGCCTTCATCTTCAACCACATGAGCACGGGAATCTCGAACGCGACGATCAAGGTCCGCGAGTTTCCCTCGCTCTCCGCGACGACGAACGAGTTCGGCGACTACACGCTCGAGGTGCCGGACGACGCCAACGTGACGCCGTACATCGAGAGCGGCGGCCCGGCGGTCCTGACCATGCGTGACAAGGACGGCAACCCGACCGGCACCATGACCGCGCACTGGAACGAGATCGACCTCCAGACCTTCCACACCCGGGGCGAGGACATCGAGAACGCCAACTTCCAGGCTCCGCGCGACGAGGAGTACAACGGACTCAAGTTCCTGCTGAACGTGGAGGCCAGGGAGGACGGCCGCCCGAAGGACTGCGTGATCGTGACCACGTCCTCGGCCCGCAACGTGCGCGACGTCGACTTCCGGACCTACTGGATCAACACCCCGCACGGAGTCGAGGGTGCGACCTCCCACGCGGTTCCGGACATCGGAGCCCCCGTGTACTTCAACGATTCGGTCATCCCCGACCCGAACCAGCCGCACTCCTCGGGCGATGGCGGCATCATCTGGCCGAAGGTCCCGGCCGGCACGTACCGCATCATCACGGAGCATCCGGAGACCCGCTTCGCCAGCTTCCTGGCGACCTGCGCGCCGGGACGGGTCGTCAATGCGAACCCGCCGATGGGCGCCTACCAGCTGAACCCCGGTGAGAGTCCACGCACGTTCAGCAACGTCGCCGCCAACCTGGCCTCCGCCAAGGCGGTCCGCAAGTCGAAGACGAAGCGCAAGCTCCACGTCGTCCTGAAGTCGGGCGAGAACATCGACGCCGACGTGCGCGTGAAGGCCGGTGGTGCCAACCTCGGCCGGGCCTTCCAGCTCCGGCCCGGCACCAGGAAGATCACCTTCACGCTCGGCGCCAGGATCAAGGCCAGGAAGGCAAAGGTCACGGTCAGGCTGAAGGACGCGTCGGGCGTCTCGTTCACCACCGTCAGGAAGGTGAACGTCCCCAAGGTGATCAAGAAGGCGAAGAAGAACGCCAGGAAGGCCAAGAAGAAGGGCGCGAAGAGGCGCTAGGGCTCGGGCCGGCTAGGCCCGAGCAGCTCCTCCGGTGAGGGGAGGGATGTGGCGTCGGGCTGCGGCCTGGCCAGGTCGCGCAGGTAGTCCCGCCACATTTCCTCCACCTCCCGGATGGGCAGATCGAAGGCGACCTCGAGGTTGGCGATCGGACCGTCCCGGCGGAGGCGTCCGATCAGGAGCTCGCAGGCGCCGCCGCCGCGGTAGTCCTCGAGCAGGTCGAAGACCGTGCCGCCGAGGATGATCGCGTCACGCCGCGAGGGCGGGAAGCTGGGACGCCGGCCCTCGCGCAGCCGCCGGATCACCGCCGCACGGAAATAGTCCACCTGCCGGGCGAAGTGCTGGGCGCCACCCTCGATGAGCCAAGCCCACTTCAGGTAGTTGAGGAAGCGGAACGGGGTCCACGGCGGGGGGAGGGACTCGTTGTTGGCCGCGAGCACGAGCTGGGTGTAGAGCCTCTCCGCGGTGCCGCGCAGGGCCTCGTAAGAGGCCTCGCCGGCGGCGCGTTTCTCCATCGCCCGCTCGCCGAGCACATGGACCTCGGTCGCCATCGGCCAGCCGGCCAGGTAACGGCGGCCGGCGGGGGCCGCGGCCCAGCGGACGGCCGGCAGGAACGGGTGCGCGGCCGTGAGCCAGATGGGCGAGGGATGGACGACCACGTCGATGCCGGTCGGGACGACCTCGAACCGGTCCTCGAGCTTCAGGCTGAGGTCCTCCAGCCGGTCCAGGAGATCTTCCGCGTAGCTGCGGTCACCGTCCTCGTGCCGGGCCGTGAAGGTGAGGGATGTGGTCTCGATCCACGTCACCGGGGAAGCCTATGCGAGAAACAAAAGGGCCCGCCGGAGCGGGCCCTCTCGTGAAACACGGATGTCTCGTCCTAGACGAGGGCGGGCTCGCGGTCGCGATTGCCCTGGCAGATCGAGCGGATCTCGCTGGTCGCGAACTCGAACTCCTCGTCGGACATGACGGGCGTGCCCTCGAAGGGGAGGTCGCGGTCGATCTCGACCCAGGAGCGGCACCCGTGGTACTCCTCACGCACCCTGACGGTGACCGGGCGCGGGATGCGGTGTACCCGCAGGAGGACCAGGTGGAGGGGATGGCGCGGCTTCCAGTTCAGACGCTTGTGGGCGTAGTCCGTGGTCCAGATGTAGAACGGGGACAGGGCGTCGATGACCCGGGGGTCTTCGACGACGAGATCCTCGGCTACCTCGGCCCAGGCACGGATCCGGACACGGTCGGGCTGAGGGATCCCGCCGTCCTGGAGCAGTGCACGGGCAGGCGGCTCATCATCGGGCCAGACGCCCTCCTCGAGGGCACGGTCCAGCTCCGGGTGATGCGAGGCGCGCACCAGGTCGTTGTGCTGGTGGTCGAAGGTGGGGTAAAGGAAGAAGCGGTCGTGCTCGAGCTCGAAGTGCTTGTTCTCCTCGCGGATTCCGCCCTTGCGGAGCGTGAGGAGCTGTTCGCCTTCGGCGAGGGCTCGCACGGTAACTGCCCATTCCTTGAACGCAATTGGCATAGGTATTCAGTCAGGGGTAGAGGTTGCTACGGATAGGTGCTTCGGCAGACCCCTGCGCGGAGTGAGTGGAGGCATGACTGGCTGCCGCGGACTCCGTGAGGGAGCAGGAACTTTACCTTGCGACCCCCCGGATATCAAGCCATTGTGCGGCAGGTCACGTAGTTTCCCGCAGCCTCCGGTTCAGGTCCGACGGGTCATCCGGAGCAGGTCGCCGGCCTCGCCGCGCACCTCCCAGCCCGCCGGCACGTGGAGGGTGGCCTCACCGAGGTCGACCCTCGCGGGACCGGTCACCTCGAGATCCGGGCGCGGCCCGGGCTCGAAGCCGGGGCCGGGCCGAAGGAAGCGGCGCCGGACCGTCACCAGCTCGATCGGGGCCTCCGGATCGGCGTAGCCGTAGCGCGCTTCGTGTTCCCGCTCGAACAGTTCCCGCAGCCGACCGGGTTCACCCGAGGTGTCGGTGACCGTGAGTTCGAACGACTGGCCCGCGTAGCGGACATCCCACGCGGCCACGTCGGCGTCCCCGACGAGCTCCTCCAGGGTTTCCCGGTCCAGCCGGTGCTCCGGGAGCAGCACGGTGTGGACCTCGTCGCGACGGCGATCGGCAGCGGCCAGGCCGAGCGCGCTCAGGACCCCACCCGCGAGGGGAACGAGAACGGTCTCGATGCCGAGTTCCTCGGCCACCCCCGCCGCGTGGAGCGGCCCGGCCCCGCCGTAGGCGAGCAGCGTGAACCTCCGCGGGTCGAGACCCCGCTGGACCGTGGCGACCCTCAGCGCGCGCACCATCTCCGAGTCTGCCACCCGGACGATGCCCTCCGCGCACTCCTCGACTTCGAGTCCCAGCTCCCGCCCGAGCCGCCCCACGGCCTCCCGAGCCAGGTCGAGGTCGAGGCGGATCCCGCCGGCCAGCTCGGCGCCCGCCTCGAGTCGCCCGAGGACCAGGTTCGCGTCGGTCACAGTCGGACGGTCACCGCCCAGCCCGTAACAGGCCGGACCGGGACGGGCCCCCGACGATTCGGGTCCGACCCGCAGGGCGCCCCCACTGTCCCGCCAGGCGATCGAGCCCCCGCCCGCGCCGACCGTGTCGATGTCGACCATCGGCAGCGCGATCGGCCGGCCGGCGATCCGTTTCGAGGAGGTCTCGTGGATCCGGCCGCCCTCGACGGCGCACACGTCGCAGGAGGTGCCGCCCATGTCGAAACACAGCAGGTTCTCCTCGCCCGTCTGCTCTGCGATGAGCGCGGCAGCGGCGGCGCCTCCGGCCGGGCCCGAGAGCACCGCGACCGCGGCGTGGTCGGCCACCTCGCCCAGGCCGGCGAGGCCACCGCTCGACTGCATGATGTCCGGTTCCGGCAGGGCCTCTTCCCGGGTCCGGGCGGCGAGTCGCCTGAGGTAGCCGGCGAGAAGGGGGGAGAGGGCGGCATCGATCTCGGTGGTCGCCGCCCGTTCGAACTCCCGGAAGGTGCCGACGACGTCGTTGGACAGCGAGACGTGGACCTCTCCACCGAGCCGCTTCCGGATCGCCTCGCCGATCCGGTTCTCGTGTTCGGGATGGCGGTAGGAGTGGAGCAGGCAGACCGCGACCGAATCGACGCCCGCGGCCGCCACCGCGTCCGCGACCCGGTCGGCCTCTTCGTCCTCGAGCGGCTCGACCACACCTTCGGGACCGGTGCGCTCGGCGACCCCGAAACGTCGCTCCGGCGGGACCATCGGCGGAGGATGGGAAGCCTGGAGCCGGTAGAGGGAGGCCCGGTCCTGGCGGCCGATCTCGACCAGGTCGGTGAACCCCCGGGTCGCGATGAAGGCCGTCTTCGCCCCCTTGGACTCGAGCAGGGCGTTCGTGGCCACCGTCATCCCGTGGGCGAAGTGGCCGACCTCTCCGGGCCCGACCCCGGCTTTCTCGAGCACCTGCCTGGTCGCCTCGATCACGCCGAGGGACTGGTCTTCGGGCGTGGTCGGGGACTTGCCCGTGAAATGGCCCTCTTCCGTGACGAGTACGGCGTCGGTGAACGTTCCGCCTACGTCGACCCCGAGTATCGCGCCGGGCTCAGCGGCCATGGCCTCCTCCGCCGGGAGTTTCGATCCTCAGCCGATCGCCGGGCTCCAGCTCGCCGGCGGCCTTGGGTTCGAGTTCCTCGGTCGTCCCGTCCGCGCGGACCAGGAGGTTGCGGCCGCGCGCGCCCGGGCCGCCGCCCTCCGCACCGGCGGGGGCGTGGCGCCTCCGCTCCGTCAGCAGCGCAAAGCTCATCGGCTCGGTCGCGACGATCTCCCGGACCATCCCGTCGCCGCCCCGGTGCCTGCCATGGCCACCGGTCCCGCGGCGCACGGAGTACTCGCCGGCCAGCAGCGGGAACTCGTTCTCGAGGGCCTCGATCGGGGTGTTCAGCGTGTTCGACATCGCCACGTGGACCGCACTGGGGCCGTCCACCTCGGCGGAGGCGGCCTGGCCGCCGCCCAGGGTCTCGTAGTAGGTGAAGCGCTCGTTGCCGAGGGTCACGTTGTTCATCGTGCCCTGGCCCTGGGCGAACCCGAACGCGCTCAGGCAGAGGTCCGCGACCCTTGAGGACGTCTCGACGTTGCCCGCGACCACGGCGTTCGGGTAATCGGCCGCGAGCATGCAACCCTCCGGGACGACCACCTCGACCGGCCTCCAGGTGCCGGCACTCGCCGGGATGTCGGGGTCGGTCAGGACCCTCACCGCGAACAGGCACGAGGACTCGGTTACCGCGAGCGGGCAGTTCAGGTTCCCCCGGACCTGGTCCGACGTGCCGGTGAAGTCGAACTTGATCCCGCTCCCCCTGACCGTCGCCTCGAGCACCAGCTCGATGTCGCCGTCCCGGCCCTCGAGCACGTCACGCGATCGGTATACCCCGTCCGGGATCCGCTCGATCTCGGCCCGGGTCCGATGCTCCGCGTAGGTGACGACGTCGGCCATTGCCTCGGCGAGGCCATCGACGCCGCGGTCGGCGGCGAGCGCTTCCAGCCGCTCCACACCCGTCCGGTTCGCGGCGAGCTGGGCCTTCAGGTCGGCGCGGCGCTGCTCGGGCTGCCGCATCAGGGTCGTCAACTCGAGGATCGTCTCCTCGTCCAGGATTCGTGGCGGGATCACGACGCCCTCGTCCTCGATCCGGGTCGAGTCGGCGGGCATCGATCCCGGCACGGACCCGCCTACGTCGGCATGGTGCGCGCGGTTCGCGGCGAAACCGATCAACTCGCCGCCGGCGAAGGCCGGGGTGACCACCGTGATGTCAGGCAGATGGGAGCCGCCGGCGAAGGGATCGTTGAGGATCCAGGAAACACCCGGGGCATGGGGCTTCGAGGCGACGGCCTTGACCGAGGCGGGCATCGCGCCCAGATGGACCGGGATGTGCTCCGCCTGCATCACCATCTGCCCGTCGGGCCCGAAGATGGCGGCCGAACAGTCCCGGCGTTCCTTGATGTTGGACGAGTACGCCGACCGGATCAGGGCGGCTCCCATCTCCTCGCAGGCCGAGGCGAGCAGACCGGCGGTTATCTGGACCTCGACCGGATCCGGTGCCTGGCTCATCGGGTGCGCTCCTCCGTCAAGTTCACTCCCAACGGCGAAGCTCGATCCTTCCGTCGGGCATGTAGATGAGATGGGTGAGGTCGAGGGCGGGATCGGTCTCGGTGAAGTCGGTCCGCCGGTGCCCGCCCCTCGACTCCTCTCGTGCCAGCGCGGTCTTCCCGATCGCCCGCGCCAGGGGGTAGCGGTCGTCCGCGAGGTGCGCGAGGCCCGCCGCATCGCGGAGCGGGCCGGCGAACTCCCACACTGCCTGCCGGGTTTCCACGAGCGGTGGATCGAACCGCCACTCCGGCAGGGCCGGGAAGCGGGACGACCGTTCCTCGAGCCCGGCGCGGGCGGCGCGGCGGCCGAAGACGAAGCACTCGGTGAGTGAGTTCGAAGCGAGTCGGTTGGCCCCGTGGATGCCGGTGCAGGCGCACTCTCCGGCGGCGTACAGGCCGGCGACGGAGGTCCTCCCGTCGAGGTCCACCGCGATGCCTCCCATCATGTAGTGGGCACCCGGGGAGACCGGGACCGGGGTCTTCGTGCCGTCGAACCCGGCGGCTTCGAGCATCCCGAAGACGCTCGGGAACCGGGCCGGGTCGATCGACCTCAGATCCAGCCGGACCTCGCGGCCCTCCTGCTGGCGGGCCTGGGCGAGGATCGCGGCCGTGACGTCGTCCCGGGGGGCGAGTTCGTCGGTGAAGCGCCGGCCCTCGGAGTCGAGGAGGGTGGCGCCCTCGCCGCGGATCGCCTCGGTGATGAGGGCCCCGTCGAACCTGGTGCCGGGGGCGGAGAGGCAGGTGGGGTGGAACTGGCAGAACTCCAGGTCGGCCAGCTCGGCTCCGGCCGCGCTGGCGAGGACGGGGCCAGCCCCGATCGCTCCCCAGGGATTCGATGTCCGCCGCCAAAGCGCTGCGGCCCCGCCACTGGCCATCAGGGTGGCGGCGCTGCGGATCGTGCCGTCTTCGGTGACGACCCCGTGGCAGCGTTCGCCGTCGCTCACGAGGGCGACGGCCGAGGTCTCCTCGAGCACGGTGATGCGGTCCATGTCCGCGACCATCTGGGCGAGCGCGCTGGTGATCTCCCGGCCCGTCTGGCTGCCCCCCGCGTGGATGATCCGGCGCAGCGAATGGCCGCCCTCCAGGGCCAGCGAGAGCGAGCCGTCGGACTGTCGGTCGAAGGTCATGCCGCGGCGGATCAGGTCGTCGACGATGCCGGGAGCCTCGGCGGTCAGCACCTCCACCGCGGAGGCGCGACACAGGTTGCGGCCCGCCGCGATCGTGTCCTGGAAGTGCCGTTCGGGAGAATCCTCCGGGTCGAGCGCCGCCGCGAGGCCGCCCTGGGCGTGGAAGCTGGCGCTCTCGGCGAGCGGCTTGCGGGAGACGAGGCAGACCGAGCCGCCTTCCTCGGCCGCGCACAGGGCGGCCCAGAGCCCTGCGGCACCGCCCCCGACCACGGTCAGGTCGAAGGTTCCGAGATCCCGCTCTTCGGCGCTCGCCGGCACCTGGACGTCAGTTCCCGCCCGTCATCTACCGGGAACGGGATCCGGAATCCCCGCCGCGGGCCAGTTCCTCCAGCTCCTGCAGCGTGAGTCCCTCTTCGAGTCCGCGGGCGATCAGGTCCGCTTCGCGGTCGATCTTCACTACCTCGGCGGCCTGCTCGGACAGCTTCTGGCGGTCGAAACGTCCTTCCGACGCCATCTCACCGGTCATCTTCCCGAGCTCGGCCAGGTGCGTGCGCCTCATCTCGTCCAGCTCGTTGAGGTGGTCCTTCATCGCGCGTCGTTCGCGGCCGGTCTGGCCACCCTTGCGGAACAGGCCCATCACTTGCCTCCCGGTTCCTTGTCGGCGTCCTTGGCGATCTCCTGGCGGAGCGCCGCGATCTGGCCTCGCAGCCAGTTGACCGCGGCCTCGCGCGACTCGGCCTCGGCGGCCTTGTCGGCACCCGCCCTGGTGGCCGCGGTCCGGGCATCGATTTCGGCTTGCTTCTTCGCCTCGGCGGCGGCCTGCTCGGCCGCCTCGACCCGCGCCTCGGCCAGTTTCGCGTTGTGCTCGATCTCCTGGAGGCGGGCGGCCGCCTTGGTCAGGGCCTCCTCCTTCGAGGCCCGCTCGGCGGCCAGCTCGGCCTCGAGCGATGCCACGCGGGCGGCGGTGACCGGGTCGGGTCCCGCGTCGGACTTGCCGCCGTCGCTGCTCATCTCGGCGGCCAGGGCCGCGTCGGCCTCGATCTCGGCGGCCTGGCTGCGGACCCACTCGGCGGCCGATTCGCGGTTGGCGGCGGTCTCCCGCAGGAGCTTCGCCTCGGCCTGTGCCGCCTTCTCCTCGGCCTGCGCGATCGCCGCGGCCGCTTTCTTCAGCGACTCGTCGAGATCCTTGCGGCCGGTCTCCACCTCGCGGGTGATCGCGGAGAGTTCGGTCCGGGTGTCGGTCTTGAGCGACGCCTTCGCCGCTTCGATCGCGGTCTTGGCCTTGGCCTCGTGCTCCTCGATCTGCTTCTCGAGCCGATCGAGCGGGTCGGTCGGTTCCGGCTTCGGCGGGGCCGGGGGCGGCGGCACGTCGATTGCCTTGCCGGACTCGGGAGCCGGTTTGGCCGGAGCCTCGGGTTCCCCGGCCGGGGCGGATGCGGCCGCGGGAGTCTCGGCGGCGGGAGCCGGGGCGGAGGGCGTGGGTCCGGTCGCGGACGGGGTCGGTGCGGTCGCGGAGGGCGGGGTCGGAGCAGGCTTCGGAGCGGGCTTCTTCTCGGCCTCCGGCCCGGCGGGCTTCGCCGGCTGGACGACCTCGGTCCGGGGCTCCTCGGACTCGGCGGCGGTCCTGGCCGCCTCGCGGGCCGCGGCGGCCTCCCGTTCCTTCCGCTCCTGCTCCTTTCGCCGCTTCTTCTCGCGCTTCTTTTCGGCCCGGCTCAGCTTGCGTTCCTCGGGCGGATCCGGCAGCGGCTGCTCGGCCGTGTACTCGGCCGACTCGGGCACGGAATGCTCGGCCGTGTACTCCCCGGTCGGGGGGTAGTCGTGTTCGGCGGACTCGGGGAGCGAGTGCTCCGCGGTGTGCTCGCCGGTCTCGGGGATGGCGTGCTCGGCCGTGTATTCCCCGGTCTCCGGGTAGTCCTCGCGGCTGGGGAGCCGGTGCTCGCCCGTGACCGGGAAGTCCTTCTCGGTGGTGGAGGGGCCGGCGGGTTCGTTGCCGGCGATGAGCTCGTTCAGCTCGTTCTCGACCTCGGCGACCTCGGCCGATCCCCGGGCCAGAAGGTCGTCGTCCCAGTTGTTCTGGACGTACATCCCGAGGACCAGTTCGCCCAGCGCCTCGCGCCGGTCGAGCAGAAGCTCCTCGAGCTGCCTCTGCTTCTTCTTCAGGGCACCCTTCCTCATCAGCTCACACCATCATTACGTAAGTAGCCGCCGGAAACGCGCGCGCCTCCGGAATTCTCCACGCTCGCGGCCGGCTCCGCAAGCAGATCGCGGTAGGCGAGAGCGACCCGATCGGCCATGCGGCGTGCCGACAACGCCTGGGCCCTGGGGCGCCCGTCGGTCCTCGGGTCGTCCTCACCGAGCAGCGCGGCGGCGAAGTCGGACCACGTCCCGGGGTCGTACTCCATGCACAGCGAGCGGTCCAGTCCCCGCAGGGCGTGGGGCGCGATGCCGACCGGGGTCGAGAGGACCGGCACGTCGCAGGCCAGGGCCTCCAGGCAGGCCAGCCCGAATCCCTCGTAGTCGGAGGTCACCAGCACGGCGTGGGCCGCGTTCATCCAGAGGGGCATCTCGTCGGGGTCGATGCCGCCGCCCGTGAGCAGCTCGGCGCCGGACCGCTCGGCGACCTCCCGGGCCCGGTCGGCCCGTTTCTCGGGCCGGTTCGGGTTCGCCGGGAAGAAGAGGTACGGACGGTCGGGATCGAGGCCCAGGCGGTCCTTCGCCTCCCTGCGATCGATCGGCTCGAAGCGGGAGACGTCCGCGCCGCAGGGCAGCACGGCGCTGCGGCCCTCCGGCAGCGGCAGACCCGGGCGTCCCGCCTCCTCCTCGAAGAGGGCACGGGACGCGCCCGCCACGAGGGCGATCCGTCGGGTCAGTACCCGGGACATCCGGCCCACGATCCGGTGGCGCACGTCCGTGCCGTGAAAGGTGACGACGAGAGGCTTCGCACCCGCCAGGAGCGCGCACCAGCCGGCCAGTCCGTAGTGGGCGTGAACCAGGTCGTACCTGGTCTCCCTCAGCAGCCGCCGGATCTTCCGGGTCGCGGGGGCGTACTGGTCCTTCCCCGGCCGGAAGCTGAACAGGTCGACCTCGATGCCTCCGTCACGGAGCGCCTCCACCTGATCCACGACCCAGCGGCCGCGCTGGGGGGTCGACGGATCGGCTCCGAAGTTCATCACGACCAGAACCCGCATCCGCGCAGGTTATCCCGTGCGTACGGCGTCACGAAATCGTTGCCCGCTCGTCTTGTTCCGTCATGGAACTTGCCGCAGGATCGGGGCATCGGAGAAACGACGATTCGAGGAGGGCAGATGATCTACAGAGCGATGGGAAACGCACACGCAATGGCACTCAGCCGGTGCGAGTCGGTGGGACGCTCGTTGGCGTCCAGGTCGGGCCAGGGAACGGTCGAGTACGTGGGCCTGATCCTGCTGGTCTCGCTCCTGATGGTGGGAATGGTCGCCGCGATGCGCGGGTTCTCGGGCAAACAGGGAACCGAGCTCGCCGAGTTGATCGTGGACAAGATCCAGTCGGCGGTCGACAAGGTCGCGTTCCGCTGACGGTCAGGCGGGGCCCGGGTACGGCGTCCAGCGGTCCGAGTCGAACCGGATCGCGTACGCCCGCATCGTCCCGGTGACCTCGGGCCCCGCCTGGGCCGGCTCCTCGAAGGCCTTCCGGACCAGCTGTTCGGCGGTCGTGCCGCGGCCGTAGGTCAGCTCCGCCACGATCCTCAGCAACCCGGCTTGCGGGAGCTCGGAGTAGACGCGGTTATCCGCCGCGATCGGGGCCAGGGCGATCGGATTCCCCTCCGGTGCGAACGCGCCGAAGCGATTGACGAAGACGAGGCACGCGTCGAGGCCGTCCGCCTCGCCACCGAACGAGGATTCGAACTCGAACCGGGCGTCTAGTCTGCCCAACAGGTAGGGGATCTCCGCCCAGGCGAGCTGGGTCAGCTGGGCCGGGGTGAGCCAGATGGTCGAGGCCGCGACACGGGTCCCCGGGCTGGGGCATACCGTGGCCGGCAGGGCGCCGTAGAGAGCCAGCTCGGCCGAGGCGCAGATGTCGAAGTCATGGAGCAGGCCACTCACGGCGAGCAGCGTCCGGTCGGCGGGGTCCTCGAAATGGGCGAACTTGCGCCAAAGGCCCTCCGGCGAGGCATTCGAGCCGATCGCGAGCATCGGGGTCCTGCCGCTCGCCGGACCGGTGAATCCATCGATTGCTTCCGCGGATTCCCGGGGATCCAGGTCCGCGAGGAGGCGTCCCTCGCCTTCCTCGAGGATGAAAGAGCCGGACGGCCGGGGCCACGGGTACCCGGTGCCCGTCGCGAAGGCCTCGTCGTCATAGGCGCGGACCGGGAATCCACCGACCAGGCTCAACCAGAGTTCCAGGAAACGATCCTCGTCCATGAGCAGGCGCTCGACCAGTTCCGGCTCGCGGATGTCGGGCCAGATCCACTCGTTTCCCGGGCAGTTCATGGACCTTGCGACGCTAACCGTTCTGGAAGACTCAGGCAAATGAGCGACTCAATCTCCCGCAGTGGCGGTCGGTCGGCCGCAGAACTCCGCCCGGTCACCATCGAACCCGGTTTCGTCGGCAGCGCCGACGGCTCCGCCCTGATCTCGTGCGGCGGCACCAGGGTGATCTGTACCGCGTCGGTCACGGACCGGGTCCCGAAGTGGATGGAGGGACGCGGCCGCGGCTGGGTGACGGCCGAGTACGCGATGTTGCCGGCATCCACCGGCGAGCGAAAGCAGAGGGACATCAGCAAAGGCAAACAGGACGGGCGCGGGGTCGAGATCCAGCGCCTGATCGGCCGGTCGCTCCGGGTGGGAGTCGATTTCGAGGCGCTCGGCGAGCGGAGCGTCTACGTGGACTGCGACGTCCTCGAGGCGGATGGCGGGACCCGCTGCGCCTCCATCACGGGCGGTTGGGTCGCGCTCCGGCTCGCCCTGGGTTCACTGCTCGAGCGGGGCGAGATCGAGCGCATGCCCCTGACCACCTCGGTCGCCGCGGTCAGCGTCGGCATGGTCGACGGCCAGGCGCTCTGCGATCTCGACTACCCGGAGGACTCGACCGCCGAGGTGGACGCCAACGTCGTGATGACCGGTGACGGCGGGCTGGTCGAAGTGCAGGCCACCGCCGAGCGCACGCCCCTGTCGCGGGCCTCCCTGGACGAGATGCTCGCCCTCGCCGAGGCGGGGATCTCGCGACTCAGGGAGTTCCAGCTGGCCGCGGTCGGGGAATGAGGTTCGCGTGATCCTCGCCACCCGCAACCGGAACAAGGTCAGGGAGCTGGCCGAGATCCTCCCCACGGCGGACCTGCGGGCGCTGCCTGACGAAGTGGAGTTGCCGCCGGAGACCGGCACGACCTTCGAGGAGAACGCGCTGATCAAGGCCCGGGCGGCACGCGAGGCGACCGGAGAGGTCGCGCTCGCGGACGATTCCGGCCTGGAGGTCGACGCCCTGGACGGACGCCCGGGCGTCTACTCCGCCCGCTACGCGGGGGAGGGCGCGAGTGACGGAGAGAACCTTGAGAAGGTCCTCTGGGACCTCGCCGCGTCGGGTGGGGACGGCACGGCGAGGTATGTCTGCGTGATCGCCCTGGTCGACGACGCCGGCGAGCACCTCTTCCGCGGTACCTGCGAGGGCCGACTCATCCAGGAACCTCGCGGCGACGGCGGATTCGGTTACGACCCGGCCTTCGTGCCGGAAGCGACCGGTGCGGACGACGGACGGACCATGGCCGAACTCTCCCCGGAGGAGAAGAACGCGATCAGCCACCGCGGCGACGCGGCCAGGAAGCTGGCCGCACACCTGTCGGGTTGATCGGCTACTCGGGGTCGCCCGCGTCGGTGCGACGCGGCAGCAGGTTGACCGAGGCGGCGAGGCCGACCGCGGCGATCACCGCCGCGTAGCCCTCGTACCCGGCGATCAGGGTACCGGCGATGGCGATCACGCAGATCGCGACGACGACGATCCAGGAGGCCTGGGCGAGTGACATGGCCGGTATGTTGCTACACCGTGGCGGACGCAGGCGAAACCCCCCTTGCACGAGCGGCCGAGAGGGTGCTCGAGAATCTGGCCGAACTCGAGCCGGAACTGGTCTCCGCCGGAATCTTCAGGGATCGCCGGCCGGTGGCAGTCACCTCGGCCACGCCCGCCTGGCCCGCGACGGCGATCGAGGTCCTCGAGGCCGTGGAGGCCGGCGCGGAGGGAGAAGCAGTGGACTCGGCCCACATCGCCGGGTCCGACGGTGAGGTCTTCGTGGTGCGGGACTCCGGGCTCGAGCTCGTCGCCGTCACCGGAAGGTTCGTGCTGGCGTCGCTGACCGGCTACGACATGCGCATGGCGCTGCGCGACGCTGCTCGCGTGGATCCCGGTCTGGGAGCCGAAAACGGAGAGAAGGACCGATGCTGAAACCGCACCGGGTCGTGCTCGACAAGGTCAGTTCCTACACGGACGAGGCCGCCGCTTTCATGCGCCGCCGGCGCCATCACCGGCGTGAATTCGTGCGAATCCGCTTCAGGAGCGGAGCGGAGGCCGATCTGCCGCTGGGCACACCCGAGGCCGACCGGATCGCCGACGCCGCGCGGCGCCTTATCGAATTCGGCTGAATCCTGCATCGCGGTCCCGCCGCCGGAGGCGGCAGAAATGGCATCCGAATGCGGTGTTACGGTTCCCCCATTCCCTAAACCGAGGAGGATTACTGACGTGACCAAAGCAGAGTTTCTTGAGAAGGTTGCCGGTGACGAGCGCATCGGAAGCAAGAAGGCCGCGGCCGACGCCGTCGATGCCGTCCTGGACGCGATCACGGACACCCTGACCGCGGGTGGCGAGGTCAACTTCACCGGCTTCGGAAAGTTCCACGTCGCTGAGCGCAGCGCCCGTCAGGGCGTGAACCCCCGCACCGGCGAGCGCATCACCATCGCCGGCGGCAAGGTTCCGCGCTTCTCGGCCGGATCCGCTCTGAAGAAGCAGGTCAAGGGCTGAGCCTCTTCATTGACCGGGCTGCGGCGCTCATCGAAGAGCGCCGCAGCCAGATCTGCCTCGGTCTGGATCCCGATCCGGCCGGGCTCGGCGACGCGATCGCCGATTGGGACGAAGACTCCCCGGCCGAGATGGCCGGCGCGGCGGTCTCGGCCCACTGCCGCCGGCTGATCGAACTGGCGGGGAGCTCCTGTATTGCGGTCAAGCCCCAACTCGCCTGTTTCGAACGGCTCGGCTGGCCCGGCTGGAAGGCACTCCAGGAGGTCTGCGAGGCCGCCAGGGAGGCCGGCCTGCTCGTCATCGCCGACGGCAAACGGGGTGACGTACCCGTCACCGCCCGGGCCTACGGCCAGGCCATGGTCGGGCACACCGATTCACCCTTCGGATCCATCCCCGGACTCGGTGCGGACGCCTTCACCGCGAACCCGCTCCTCGGTGACGACGCCCTCGAGCCGATGGTCGAGGCGGCGAGGGAGGCCGGTGCGGGGGTCTTCGCCCTCGTGAGGACCAGCAATCCGGGTGCCGCGGACGTCGAGGATCTGCCGACCCCGGACGGCCCCGTCCACGAGCACCTGGCCGGGATGGTCGAGCGGTTCGGAGACCGGCTGGCCGGGGAGTCGGGGCTCTCCGGCATGGGGGCCGTGGTCGGTGCGACCGCACCCGAACACATCGCCAGGCTCCGTGAATTGATGCCGCGCGCCGTCTTCCTCATCCCCGGGGTCGGCGCGCAGGGCGGCAAGCCCGAGGATCTGGGCGCGGCGTTCGCCTGCGGGCGGGCCGGGGCGATCGTCCCCGCTTCACGCTCGATCGCGAACGCGGAGGATCCCGCTGCGGCGGCCGAGGAACTCCGGGCGGCGGTCTGGGCCGTGTCCGGATGATCGCGTTCGTGCCGGGCGGTTCATCACGGCACCTCGGCGGGTAGTTGTAAGTTTCCGGCTGCCAGTCCGACCATGGAAGAAACCGGGAAGAAGAACTCCTACGTCTCGCGGATCCTCGCGGTGGCCGCGCTGATCGCCGCGGCGGTGGTCCTCGTGGCCGTGGTCAGCGCCAACACCGGCGGTGGAGGCGACGAGAAGAAGGGCAAGGCCAACCCCACCCGCCAGGCCAACAAGCCGAAGACCAAGGCCAAGGTCTACAAGGTCGAGGAAGGCGACAACCTGACGATCATTTCCCAGAAGACCGGCATCTCGGTCGAACGGATCGAGGCGCTGAACCCGGACCTGGATCCGCAGGCGCTGCAACCGGGACAGAAGATCAAGCTGCGTTGACCGCTCGAGCCTGGTCGGCGGTCGCCTTGCTCGTATTCGCGATCTGGGGATCGACGGGCGGTCTCGCGAACTCCGCCGAGGTGCTCCAGCGCGGACCGACGCTGGACGCGAAGGCCTGGATCGTCATCGACGCGCGCACCGGTGAACCCCTCGCCGGGCGTGCGGTCCACCGCCACCTGCCGATGGCGTCCACCACGAAGATGATGACCGCCTACCTGGCGTTCGAGAAGCTGCCGCTGCGGAAGAAGGTCCGGGCCGTCGACTACCGGGGGGATCCGGCCGAATCCCTGATGGGCCTCGAACCGGGCCAGCGCGTCTCGGTCAGGGACCTGCTCTACGGGCTGATGATGCTGAGCGGCAACGACGCCGCCGTGACCCTGGCCAGGGCCGTGTCGGGCAGCGAGCCGGCGTTCGTCCGGCTGATGAACCGGACCGCACGGAAGCTCGGGCTCGACGACACCAGCTACCAGAATCCGGTCGGGCTCGACGGACCCCGTCACTACACGTCGGCCGACGACCTGGCCAGGCTGGGAAGGATCATCATGGGCATTCCGCGCCTCCGCCGGATCTCCGGCGCACGGGTCGCGAAACTGACCAGCTACACGCCACCCGTCACGATCGAGACGACCGACAGCTTCCTGCGGGAGAACCCGTGGGCGCGCGGGATCAAGACGGGGCACACACTCGGCTCGGGCTACACGCTCGCCTCGGACGGCCGCAGGAAGGCCACCGAACTGATCGGAGCGGTGATCGGGGCCCCGACCGAGGCGGCCCGCAACGCCGAGACGGTCAAGCTCCTCAACTGGGGATTCGGGCTCTACGACAAGCAGGTTCCGATCAAGGCCGGACGCCCGGTGGCCCGCATCCCGGTCAGGTACGAGGACGAGGAACTGCCGGTGATCGCCAAGCGGCGCGTACGGATCGGGGTACGCGAGGACGAAAGGCTGACCGTCGTCACCGACCTGCCCGGCGAGGTCGAGGGCCCGATCATGTCCGGGGAGAAGATGGGCACCGCCACGGTGCGGATCAACGGCGATCCCCTCGCCACCGTTCCGCTGTTCGCGGGCCGCACCGTCGAGGAACCGGGCATCCTCGACCGGGCCCTCGGGAACCCGCTCCTGGTCGCCGCGGTGCTCGCGGTGCTCCTGTTCGCCATACTCTTCGTAGTCCTCTTGGCCCGGAGGCGCCGGGAGGCTGATGCGAGGAGAAGGCTTCAGAGAGTGCTCAGGACGAAGTAGTGATCATCTCAGTGACCATGAACGCGGCGATCGACCGCACGGTCGCCGTGCCGAACTTCCGGCTCGGACACCGGCATCGATCGGTCGAGACCCGGACGGTTCCGGGCGGCAAGGGCATCAACGTGGCCCGGGCCCTCGGGCTTCTGGGCAGGCCCGTGATCGCCACCGGCCTCGTCGGCGGCGGCAACGGAGACCGCGTGCTCAAGCAACTCGGTGAGGAGGGCCTGCTCACCGACTTCATCCGGATCGCGGAGGAAACCAGGTTCAACCTGGCCCTCGTCGACCCGACGTCGGGTGAGCAGACCGAGGTGAACGAACGGGGGCCGAAGGTGACCCCCGAGGAACTCGACTCGTTCGTCGAGCGCCTGCACTACCTGGCCGGCGGGGCGAAGCTCTGCGTGCTCGCCGGGAGCCTGCCCCAGAACGTGGACGTCGAGTTCTACGCCCGGCTGGTCGAGGCGCTGAAGCAGGCCGGCCTGCCCGTGCTGCTCGACTCGGAGGGCGAAGCGATGTCCGCCGGCATGCGGGCCGGGCCCGACATGATCACGCCGAACAAGCTGGAGGCCGAGGAACTGGTCGGGCACGAGTTCGACGATTCCCGCGAGGAGATGGTCGCCGTGCTGGCCGAGCTGGTCGACATGGGACCGGCCGAGGCCGCGATCACCCTTCCCGAGGGTTGCGTCGCGATGGTGGGGGAGGGGCCCAACCAGCGGATCCTCGAGGCGGTCATCGAACCGCTCGAGCCGATCTCGACCGTCGGCTCCGGCGACGCGTTCGTGGCCGGGTACATCGCGGCCCGGTACGACGGCGGGAGCCCGGAGGAATGCCTCGCCTACGGCGTCGCGTGTGGCGCCGAGTCCACGCAGCACCTCGGGGCCGGCGTGGTCGATCGCGGCCGGGCCGAGAGCCTGCTCGGGAACGTGGAAGTGCGGCGGCTCGAGCTGCCGGCCGGCGTCTGACGCCTGCGACCGGGGGACAGGTGCGCCGGACGTTTCCTGTACGCCGGTCGATTCGTCGGGGTCCGGCGCGGATCTAGATTTCTCACTGCGATACGGGGTTTCTCCTCCCCGGTCATGTGGCAGTAATTGGGGGTTCCCGGTCCGGAAGTCCTGGAACCCTCTCCCTCCCTGTGCGGCCTCCATCCTTTCGGGTGGGGGCCGTGCTTGCGTTCGGGTTCGGCCCCGTGTGGGCCGCGGAGGAGGGTTCCGGAGCTGCTCCGCGCGGGGACCGGGTCGCGGCCGGAGGGCGCAGAGGCGTAGTCTCTACTCAAACGTCCGCAGGGGCGCGTAGTGTGTCCCTCTTCCCCTCGAAGCCCTGGAGGACCTAATTGGAAATTGAGATCGGCCGAGGCAAGAAAGGCCGACGCGCTTACGGATTCGACGATGTAGCCATTGTTCCTTCCCGAAGGACCCGGGACCCTGACGACATCGACATCAGCTGGACCCTGGGCCCCTACCGGTTCGACCTGCCTCTGGTCGCTTCCGCGATGGACGGGGTGGTGAGTCCGGAGACCGCTGTGCTCGTCCACAAGCTCGGTGGCCTCGGCGTGCTCAATCTCGAAGGCATCTGGACCCGGTTCGAGAACGCCGAGGAGAAGCTCGACGAGATCGCCCGGGCCCCGAAGGACAAGGCCACGGCGGTGATGCAGGACATCTACCAGACGCCGGTCAAGAAGGAACTGATCGCCCAGCGTGTGGCGGAGATCAAGGCCGAAGGCGCCGTGGTCTGCGGTTCGTTCACCCCCCAGTCGGTCCAGGAGTACTACGAGGTCGCCATCGAGGCGGGCCTCGACATCCTCGTCATCCAGGGGACCGTGATCTCGGCGGAACACGTCTCCACGACCGTCGAGCCGCTGAACCTGAAGGAGTTCATCGCCGAGGTGCCGGTCCCGACCGTGGTCGGCGGCTGTGCCTCCTACTCGACCGGACTCCACCTGATGCGGACCGGCGCCGTGGGCGTCCTGGTCGGCGTCGGTCCGGGTGCCGCGTGTACAACGCGGGGCGTCCTCGGGATCGGCGTTCCGCAGGCCACCGCGATCGCGGACGTCGCCGCCGCCCGTTCCCAGCACATGCTGGAGACCGGCGAGTACGTCAACGTGATCGGAGACGGCGGGATGCGCACCGGCGGTGACATCTCGAAGGCGATCGCCTGCGGTGCCGACGCGGTGATGATCGGTTCACCCCTCGCCCGCGCCAAGGAAGCTCCCGGCCGCGGATACCACTGGGGCATGGCGACCTTCCACTCGTCGCTGCCGCGCGGTACCCGCGTCGCCACCGTCCAGGACGGCACGATGGAGGAGATCCTCCTCGGTCCGGCCCACGAGAACGACGGCACCTTCAACCTGATGGGCGCCCTGAGGACCTCGATGGCCACGACCGGCTACGAGGACATCCGATCGTTCCAGCGGGCCGAGATGATGATCGCGCCCGCGCTCATGACCGAGGGCAAGAAGCTCCAGACCGAGCAGGCCGTGGGCATGGGTTCGAACGGACGCGCCGCCGTGTCGGCCGGAGTCGGAGTCGCTGACGACTGAGTCAGCCACTGATGACCGCCGCTACAACGGAGGAAGTACTGGTCCTCGACTTCGGGGGCCAGTACTCCCAGCTCATCGCGCGCCGCATCAGGGAATGCGGCGTTTTCGCCGAACTGCTGCCCGCCAGCACCCCGCTCGACCAGATCGAGGCGCGGAAGCCGAAGGCGCTCGTGCTCTCGGGCGGGCCGGCATCCGTCTACGACCCGGGGGCCCCGGCGTTCCCGGAGAAGCTGATCGGTCTCGGCATTCCCGTGCTGGGCATCTGTTACGGCATGCAGGCGATGGCGCACGCCCTCGGCGGCAAGGTCGAGGGCGCGGACGCCGGTGAGTTCGGCCGGACCGAGCTGACGGTCACGGGCGACGGCGGCACCCTGCTCGGCGGCCTGCCGAACGAACAGACCTGCTGGATGAGCCATCGGGACTCGGTGTTCGAGGCGCCCGAAGGGTTCACCCCGATCGCGTCGACGCCCGGTTCGCCGGTCGCCGCGCTCGAGTCGCCCGAGAAGGGCCTCTACGGCATCCAGTTCCACCCGGAGGTCGTCCACACCCCATACGGAACCGAGGTCCTCAAGCGGTTCCTGCGCGAGGTAGCGGGTTGCGAGGAGCAGTGGAGCGCCGCCTCCATCGTCACGGAACAGGTCGCCGCGATCCGTGAGCAGGTGGGAGACGGCAAGGCGATCTGCGGGCTTTCCGGCGGGGTCGACTCCAGCGTCGCCGCGAAGCTGGTTCACGAGGCCATCGGGGACCGGCTGACCTGCGTCTTCGTCGACCACGGCCTGATGCGTATGAACGAGGCCGAACAGGTCGTTGAGGACTTCCAGCACTTCGGGATCCCGCTCGTCCACGTGGATGCCGAGGAGCGGTTCCTCTCGAAGCTGGCCGGCGTCACCGACCCCGAGACGAAGCGAAAGATCATCGGCGAGGAGTTCATCCGCGTGTTCGAGGAGGAGGCGTCGAAGATCGAGGGTGCCGACTTCCTGGTCCAGGGAACGCTCTACTCGGACGTGATCGAGTCCGGCGGGTCTGACCACGCCGCGACGATCAAGTCGCACCACAACGTGGGCGGGCTGCCCGAGGACCTGCAGTTCGAACTGGTCGAGCCGCTTCGCATGCTGTTCAAGGACGAGGTCCGCGCGGTCGGGACGGAACTCGAGCTGCCCGACCGCATGGTCTGGCGTCAACCCTTCCCCGGTCCCGGCCTCGGCATCCGCATCGTCGGCGGCGAGGTGAACAAGGAGCGCCTGGACATCCTGCGCCAGGCCGATCACATCCTCCACGAGGAGGTCGGCGGGGCGAACATGTACCGGGATCTGTGGCAGTTCTTCTGCGTCCTCCCGGTGATCCGTTCGGTCGGTGTCCAGGGAGACGGCCGCACTTACGCCTATCCGATCGTCATCCGGGCGGTCACCTCGAAGGACGCGATGACCGCCGATTGGGCCCGGATCCCTTACGACGTCCTCGAAAAGGTCTCGAACCGGATCATCAACGAGGTCTCTGGCGTGAACCGGGTGGCCTACGACATCACGTCGAAGCCCCCGGGAACCATCGAGTGGGAGTGACCGGGGCGCGGGCCTCGCGCTAGGAACACTCGGCGCAGTGACCGTGGAGGGTCACCTCGTGGGTCTCCAGCTTGAAGCCCTTCTTCCGGATGTCGTGGATGGCCCGTTCCAGGGCCGGATCCTCGAACGGTTCGACCTTGCCGCAGTCGTCGCAGACGATGTGGTGATGGTGGTGGCCGGAGGGATCGAGCTTCTCGTACGCGGCGGCGGAACCGAGGTCGACCTTGTGGATCAGGCCGAGCTGCTCCAGCTGCTCGATCGTACGGTAGACGGTGGCCCGGCCGACTCCTTCCAGCCGCGCGTCGATCTCCAGGGCGGTGAGCGCGCAGTCCTGTCCGGAGAACAGGTCGATCACGCGCTGCCGGGGAAGGCTCCGGCGGAAGCCCGCCTTGGCGAGGGTCTCGCTGGCGAACTCGCCCCAGTCCGTGTCCCGCTTGCCGACAGCCGGGTTCATGACTCAAGGCTAGTCGCTCGGCCGAATCCGAATCCGGCCGCGGAAGCGGCGGCGGCGACGAGGTAGACGACGACGAGGCAGGCGACCACGGCGGCACCGGCGGCGACCCGCGCGTGGAACGAAAGGTAGATCCCTGCTATTCCGGCGGCGAGCGCGAACGCGACGCTGAGGGCCAGCATCGGGGCGAAGCGCTCCGTCAGCAGGCGGGCCGCGGCGGCCGGGGTGACGAGGACGGCGGCGACGAGCAGGTTGCCGAGCCCCTGAACCCCGACGAGCACGGTCAGCGCGACCAGCGTCAGGACCATGCCCGACATCAGGCCGGGTGACACCCCGAGGCTCGGTCCCGCGCCGGGGTCGAACCCCGCGGCGAGGAGGCGATCGTGAAACAGCCAGAGCGTGGCGACCACGGCCAGGGCGATCAGGGCGGAGGTGAAAAGCTGGGTAGAGGTGACCCCGAGCAGGTCGCCGAACAGGAGCCCGGAGACGCCGGGCGGGGCCTCGGGCGAGAGGGCCATCAGGACGCCGATCCCGAAGAGCGTCGTCACGACCACGGCGATCGCCGTATCGGCATCGCCGTCCGCGAATCTGTTCACGAGGGCGATCAGGACGGCGGCCGCGAGGATTCCGGCGGCGCCGCCGAGCAGTGTCGGCAGGCCGAGCAGGGTGGCGGCGACCAGGCCCGGCAGGAGTCCGTGGGCGAGCGACTCGGCGCTGTAGGACACCCGGTAGAGGACCACCCAGCACCCGACCGCGCCGCCGACGGCCCCGATGAGCGCGATTTCTACGAGGGCCCGGAGCGACGCCCCGAACCGGAGCGGTTCGAGGATCCAGTCCATCATCGCTGGTCCTCGCCGTGGTCGTGATGGTGGGCGGGAAGCACGCCGAGGTCCGGCTGACCCGGAATCTCGACGATGTGGCCGCCGTACGTGGCCTCCAGGACCGGGCGGCTGATCGCCCGCGCCGGATCCCCGAAGGAGATCTGGGTCCGGTTCAGGCAGAGCACGAGGTCCCAGCGCGCGGCCTGCTCGACCTCGTGGGTCGCGATCATCACGGTCTTTTTCTCCGCGCCAAGCCGGTCGATCAGCTCCTCGAGCATCGCCTCGGAGGGCGAGTCCAGGCCGGTGAACGGCTCGTCCATGAGGAGGATGTCGGCCTGCGCGGTGAGTGCCCGGGCGATCAGGACCCGCTGGCGCTGGCCCCCGGAAAGGCTCCCGAAATGGTGCCTGGCGAGACCGTCCAGCCCGACCATGGCCAGTGCTTCCTCGGCCCTGCGGCGCTGGGAGCGGCCCGGGCGCTTCCACCAGGGCAGGGTGGAGAGGGTGCCCATCACGGCGACGTCCAGGGCGGTGACCGGGTAATCGAGGCGGGACCGGTCGGTCTGGGGGACCGTCGCCACGGTCGCCCCGACCGAGAGCTCGCCCGAAACCGGTGCGATCTCTCCCTGCAGGGCCCGGAACAGGGTGGTCTTGCCGCCGCCGTTCGGTCCCAGAACGCCGACCCTGGAGCCGGCCGGCACCTGGAACTCGAGTCCCTGGAGCACCACACCGGACCCGTAGCCGAGCGCCGTGTGGCGGGCCGCGATCACGATGTCTCCGGCGGCCCTCGTCATCGGTCGACCTCGAAGCAGGCCTTCGAGCCGTCCGTCATCCCGAGCATGAGGCTGTCGACGTTCGCGCGCATCATCCCGAGCCATGTGCCTGCCGGTCCGCCCTCCTTGCCGAGCGTGTCTCCGTAGAGCGTGTACGCGGTGCTCGCTCCCGCGTCCCGGGCGACCGCGTCGGCGAGGGCGCCGGGAACCGACTCCTCGGCGAACACCGCGGTGACGCCTTCCTCCCGGATCGTTTCCTCGAGTTCCGCCAGGTCGCCGGCCGAGGGCTGCGCCTGGGTGGTCATCGCGGGGAACACCGTCCCCACGGTCTCGATCCCGTACCGGTCGGTGAGATAGGCGAAGGCTTCGTGGTCCGTCACGATCTTTCGCCTGGTCCCGGGCACTCCGCGGAGGCAGGCCTCGATCCGGCGGTCCAGGTTGCGGACCCGGTTGCCGAACCGCCGGAGCCTTCCCTCGTAGTAGGTGGAGCGCCCGGCATCGGATGCGGCGAGGGCGGATTCGATCCGAACCGCGGCAGCGCCGACGTTTCGCGGGTCGTGCCACCAGTGGGGGTCCAATTCCTCCTCGCCCTCGTGCCCGGCCTCGTGCTCGTGATGTTCTTCGCCGTGCTCGTCGCCGCCGTGGAGGACCACGGGCAGGTCCCGGCTCAGGTCGACCACCTCGGCATCGCTGGCGCCGTCGCGCACGAGCTGTTCGATCCAGTCGTCGACGTGTCCGCCGCTCCGGAAGACGATGTCGGCGTCGGCGACGGCGGTCACGTCGGACGGACGCGGCTCGTAGTCGTGGGGGTCGGCGTTCGGCTTGAGGATGGTCGTGAGGCGCACCTCGTCGCCACCGACCTCGCGCACGATGTCACCGACCTGCGTGGTCGTGGCGACGACCCGCGGCCCGTCGCCTTCGCCGGTGCCGGATCCGCAGCCGGAGAGGGATCCGCCGACCACGATGAGCGCCAGGACCGCCGCCTGACGGACCCGCCGGCGGGACAATCGGGCCGTGACCAGGGTGAGGGCGAAGACCGTGCCGCAGGCGACCGCGATCGTCGCCCCGGGCGGGGCGTCGGTCTCGACCGACAGCCAGAGCCCGAAGACGCCCTCGAGCGCGACCAGGAGCACCGAGAGCACCAGCTGGGTCCCGATCCGCTTTGTGACGAGGCGAACGGTCGCGGCGGGAATCACGATCAGCGCCGAGATGAGGAGGGCCCCGACGGCGTTCAGGCTCGCGGTCACCGTCAGGGCGACGATCGCCAGCAGCAGCCCGTCCAGGAGCCGCCGGTCACCGACCAGGGAGTACGGTGATTCGTCGAAGCCGCGGGCCAGCCACCGGGGCCCGAGGAGAAGGGTGGACCCGAGGGCGAGGACGGCCGCGATCGCGGCAAGGAGGATGTCGCGGGTCCCGATCGAGAGCAGCGAGCCGAAGAGCAGGCTGTCGACGGAGCTCGACGAGCCGAACACGTCGCTGGCCAGGATTACCCCGGCGGCCAGGCATCCGACCAGCGCGATCGCGGTGACGCTGTCGGTCGAGGAGCGACGGGCCCGCCCGAGCAGGGTCGTGAGCCCGGCGAAGGCTCCGGCCGCGCCGAACGCACCGAGGGCGGGGGAGAAGCCGATCCCGTCGGCGAGCACGAGCCCGGGGAAGGCGGCGGTTCCGATCGCATGGGAGAAGAAGGCGAGGCCGCGCAGGACTATCCAGCTGCCGATCAGCCCGGCCGGCACGGCCAGCAGGAGGATCTCGATGAGTCCCCGCTGGAAGAACGGAAGGGTGAAGACGTCGAACAAGGCCGGCACAGCCTACCAGAGAATGAGAATCGTTCTCATTAGTTCGGCTGGACTGGCGATCGGTGGGACTGACGGTCGGTGGCGGGAGACGGCGATCCGTGGCGATGGGTGGATCAGCGCGACCGGAGTTCGGCCCGACTCAGCTGTAGCGGTCCCAGTTCCTCAGGAGAGGCGTGGGATTCGTGAAGGTTCCGCCCTGGTACCAGCCGGGAGCCGACCAGATCTCGAAGTGGAGATGGCAGGCGCTGCTGCGACCGGTAGTGCCGACCGAGCCGATCCGCTGGCCGGTCTTGACCTGCGTGCCCACCTTCAGGGGGGAGCGGACCGGCATGTGCATGTAGACGTGGCTCCCGCCGCCCTTGACGTTGATGACCAGGTAATTCCCCGCGCCGCCGGCCTGGTAGTCGTTGTAGTAGACGGTTCCCGCCCGGGCGGCCACCAGCGGCTTGCCGCAGGGAGCGAGGATGTCCTGGCCCTGGTGGCCCCGGCCGGCGCCGACCCCGTCGCCGTACCTGTGGGGTGCACGGAGGGGGAACGCGAACGCGAACATCCGGAATGCGAACGGGTCGGAGACCGTCCTGGTGGCCTTGGCCTTGCGCATCGCGCGACGCAGACGGG
>Ga0182743_1000806_pt1 | contig 35077 bp, 23 predicted proteins | sample eDN3rd30CKraftOP_FD_128522 | JGI IMG/M metagenome (GOLD analysis project Ga0182743, IMG submission 128522) | Enriched Organic Plus compost microbial communities from Emeryville, California, USA - eDNA 3rd pass 30_C Kraft OP (version 2) (version 2) ... | reverse complement strand
GCCGGCGCGGCGGGCCGGCGGCGGCAGCGCGGATGCGCCCCGGCATCGCCCGCCGTCCTTGTCCGAATCGGCCCCCGGCCCGCCCGACGCCGATCCGTCCCCGCCCGAACGCCACGCCCAGGGATTGCCATTGAAAGATTCCGCCGCCGTTCCCGCTACCGACCCCGCCTCCGCGGCAACGGCCGCCGATTCCGCTCCCGCCGTTGCTGCGGCACGCGCGCCTGCCACCCCTCTGGCGGACGCGCCTGCCATCCCCGCCGGTGCGGCCACCTATTCCCTTCCTGCCACGCAGCCCCCTTCGGCGGCGGACGCCGACCTGGCCGCCTCCATAGACGGCCGCGCCCACGCCCTGTGGGCCCAGGCCTGGTCGTCGCTGTCGCCCGAGTCGGTGGCGCTGGCCTGGTTCGACTGGGCCTCGCACCTGGCGACCTCGCCCGGCAAGTGTGTGGAGCTGGCCCGGCTGGGCGGCGAGCAGGCCCAGGCGCTGGCCGAGTTCGTGCGCCAGTGCTGCGTGGCCGGGCCCACGCAGGCGCGTGCCTCGATCGAGCCGCCGGTGCAGGACAGGCGCTTCGGCGAGCCGCCCTGGTGCTGCTGGCCGTTCAGCCTGTGGCACCAGGCCTTCCTGCTGACCCAGCAGTGGTGGGAAAGCGCCACCACCGGCGTGTGGGGCGTGGAGCGCCACCACGAGAAAGTGGTCGGCTTCTGCGCGCGCCAGTGGCTGGACGTGTTCTCGCCCGGCAACCACCTGCTGACCAACCCGGTGGCGCTCAAGCGCACGGTGGACGAGGGCGGCGCCAACCTGGTCCGCGGCTACGCCAACCTGCAGGAGAACATCCGCCGCCGCCTGGCCGGCCTGCCGCCGGTGGGGGCCGAGGACTTCCAGGTCGGGCGCGAGGTGGCCGCCACGCCCGGCAAGGTGGTGCTGCGCAACCGGCTCATGGAGCTGATCCAGTATTCGCCGCGCACCCGCACCGTGCGGCCCGAGCCGGTGCTGGTGATGCCGGCCTGGATCATGAAGTACTACATCCTGGACCTGTCGCCGGGCAATTCGCTGATCGGCTACCTGGTCTCGCAGGGCTACACGGTGTTCTGCATCTCCTGGAAGAACCCCGGCCGCGAGGAAAGCGACCTGGGCATGGAGGACTACGTCGAGCTGGGTTTCGAGGCGGCGCTGGAGGCCATCGAGGCCATCGTCCCGGGCCGGCGCGTGCACGCCACCGGCTACTGCCTGGGCGGCACGCTGCTGGCCATCGCCGCCGCCGCCATGGTGCGCGACGGCCGCGCCGGCCGGCTGGCCTCGCTGAGCCTGTTCACGGCGCAGACCGACTTCAGCGAGCCGGGCGAGCTGGGCCTGTTCGTCGACGAGAGCCAGGTCAGTCTGCTGGAGGCGCAGATGGCGCAGACCGGCTACCTGCGCGCCGACCAGATGGCCGCGGCCTTCGAGATGCTGCGCTCCTACGACCTGCTGTGGTCGCGCCGGGTGCGCGAATACCTGCTGGGCGAGCGCCGCCCCATGACCGACCTGATGGCCTGGAACGCCGACGCCACGCGCATGCCGGCGCGCATGCATTCGCAGTACCTGCGCGGCCTGTTCCTGAACAACGACCTGGCCCATGGCCGCCACCTGGTGGGCGGGCGGCCGGTGTCGCTGGGCAGCCTGAACCTGCCGACCTTCTGCGTCGGCACGGCGACCGACCACGTGGCGCCGTGGAAGTCGGTCTACAAGCTGCACTACCTGTGCCCGGCCGAGATCACCTTCGTGCTGACCAGCGGCGGGCACAACGCGGGCATCGTCAGCGAGCCGGGCCACCCGCGCCGCCAGTACCAGGCGACCACGCGCCCGGCCGGCGGCGGCTACGTGTCGCCGGAGGAATGGCAGGCCACCGTGGCGGTGCATCAGGGCTCGTGGTGGCCGCAGTGGCTGGCCTGGCTGCGCGCGCGCTCGGGCGCGCCGGTGCGCCCGCCCGCCATGGGCGCGCCGGCCCGCGGCCTGCCGGTGCTGTACGACGCGCCGGGCGCCTATGTGCGGGAGAAATAGCATGGGCAAGCCGCGCGCCGCGCCGGCTGCGCTGGCGCTGGCGGCCATGCTGGGCGGCTGCGCCGCGCCCCCGGCCGACGAGACCGCGGCAACGCCGCCGGTCGCCGCGGACTGGCCCGCGGATACCGGGGCGGCCGGCGCGGCGCCGGGCGCAGCCTCCGCGGGGGCCGTCTCCTGGCAGCGCTATTTCGCCGACGCGCAGCTGCGCTCGCTGATCGCGCTGGCGCTGGCCAACAGCCGCGACCTGCGCGCCGCAGTGCTGCGCGTGCGGGAGGCGCGCGCCCGCTACGGCGTGCAGCGCGCCGACCGCTTCCCGGGCGTGAGCGCGGACGGGCAGGCGGCGCGCTCGCGCACGCCCGGCGACCTGAACGAGTCGGGCCGCGCCGTGACCGGCGGCGAGTACCGCGTCGAGGCGGGGCTGGCCGCCTGGGAGCTGGACCTGTGGGGCAGGGTGGCCAGCCTGAGCGAGGCAGCCCTGCAGGAATACCTGGCCAGCGCGTCGGCGCGGCGTGCGGCGCGCGTCGCGCTGATCGCCGAGGTGGCCGACGGCTACCTCAACCTGCGCGCGCTGGACGAGCGCATCGACCTGGCCGGGCAGACCCTGCGCAGCCGCGAGGCCTCGCAGCGCATCTTCGCGCGGCGCACCGAGTTGGGCGCGACCTCCCGGCTGGAGCTGGCCCAGGTCGAGACCCTGCTGCTGCAGGCCCGCGCGCTGGCCGCGCAGCTGGAGCAGGAGCGCGCCGCCCAGGCGCACGCGCTGTCGCTGCTGGCGGGCGCGCCGGTGGACATCCCGCGCGCGGCGCATGCCCGGCTCGCCGACGAGGCCGTGTTCGCAAGCCTGGATGCCGGGCTGCCGGCCGACCTCCTGGCGAACCGCCCCGACATCGAGGCCGCCGAGCGCCGGCTGGCTGCGTCGCGCGCCAGCGTGCGGGCCGCGCGCGCGGCCTTCTTCCCGCGCATCGCGCTGACCGGCGCCTGGGGCACGGCCAGCGCCGAGCTGGACGGCCTGTTCGACGCCGGCAGCCGGGCCTGGTCCTTCGTGCCGACGATTTCCCTGCCCATCTTCGACGGCGGCCGGCGGCGCGCCAACCTGGACCTGGCGCAGGCGCGCAGCGAGCTGGCCGTGGCCGATTACGAAAGAACCATCCAGCAGGCCTTCCGCGAGGTGTCCGACGCGCTGTCGGCCGGGCAGTGGCTGGGCCGGCAGGTCGCCGTCCAGCGCGAGACGCTGGCGGTGCAGGCCGAGCGCGCGCGGCTGGCGCAGCTGCGCTACGACAGCGGCGCGGCCGCCTACCTGGAGGTGCTGGACGCCCAGCGCGACCTGCTGCAGGCGCAGCAGCAGCTGGTGCAGCTGCGCCGCGAGCTGCTGGCCAGCCGCGTGTCGCTGTACGCGGCGCTGGGCGGCGGGGCGCCGGACGACGATGAAGCGGCCGGCGCGACGCCGGCCTACCAAGGGGAGTCCGTATCATGGCGTTAGCCCGACTATCGGGGAAAACGGGCAAGGCGCTGCTGGCCGCGGCGGCGCTGGCCGTCGCCGCTGCGGTGGCCTGGCAGGCCTGGACCTCGCTGCGCCCGGACGGGCCGGGCGAGGGCTTCGCCTCGGGCAACGGCCGCATCGAGGCCACCGAGATCGACGTCGCCACCAAGCTCGCCGGGCGGGTGGTCGATATCGCCGTGAACGAGGGCGATTTCGTGCGGGCCGGCCAGACGCTGGCGACGATGCAGGTCGACGTGCTGCAGGCGCAGCACCAGGAGGCCCGGGCCATGCACCAGGAAGCCTTGCACGCGGTGGCCGCGGCGCGCGCGCAGGTCGCCCTGCGCCAGAGCGACGCGACGGCCGCGCAGGCGGTGGTGGGCCAGCGCGAGGCCGAGCTCGACGCGGCGCGCCGGCGCCTGGCGCGCTCGCAGACCCTGGCCCGCGAAGGCGCGGCCTCGCAGCAGGAATACGACGACGACCGCGCGCGCAGCCGTAGCGCCCAGGCCGCGCTGGCGGCCAGCCGCGCCCAGGCGGTGGCCGCGCAGGCCGCGATCGACGCGGCCCGCGCGCAGGAAGTGGGCGCCGCCTCGCGCGTCCGCGCGGCCGAGGCGACCGTCGCGCGCATCGCCGCCGACATCGCCGACAGCGAGCTGAAGGCCCCGCGCGACGGCCGCGTCCAGTTCCGCGTGGCCCAGCCCGGCGAGGTGCTGGCCGCCGGCGGCAAGGTCCTGAACCTGGTCGACCTGTCCGACGTGTACATGACTTTTTTCCTGCCCGAGACCGTCGCCGGCCGGGTGGCCCTGGGCAGCGAGGCGCGCATCGTGCTGGACGCGGCGCCCCAGTACGTGATCCCGGCCACCGTGTCCTTCGTGTCGAGCACCGCCCAGTTCACGCCCAAGACGGTGGAGACGGCCTCGGAGCGGCAGAAGCTGATGTTCCGGGTCAAGGCGCAGATCGCGCCGGAGCTGCTGCGGGCGCACCTGGCCCAGGTCAAGACCGGCTTGCCGGGCGTGGCCTGGATACGCCACGACGGGCGGGCGCAGTGGCCCGAGTCCCTGTCGCTGCGGGTGCCGGAGTAGGGCCGTGGCGAGCGATCCGGCCCGCCCGAGCGTCGCGCAGCTGCGCGCGGTGCGCCTGCGCTACGGCAGGACGCAGGCGCTGCGGGGCGTGGACCTGGACCTGCCGGCCGGCTGCATGGTGGGGCTGATCGGCCCGGACGGCGTGGGTAAGTCCAGCCTGCTGTCGCTGGCGGCCGGCGCGCGCGCCGTCCAGGAGGGCGAGGTGCGCGTGCTGGGCGGCGATATGGCCCGGCGGGCACACCGGGACGCCGTCTGCCCGCGCATCGCCTACATGCCCCAGGGCCTGGGCCGCAACCTGTACCCCACGCTGTCGGTGGAAGAAAACCTGCAGTTCTTCGGCCGTCTGTTCGGCCACGACGCGGGCGAGCGGCGGCTGCGCATCGACGACCTGACCGCCAGCACCGGCCTGGACCCTTTCCTGGCGCGGCCGGCCGGCAAGCTGTCGGGCGGCATGAAGCAGAAGCTGGGCCTGTGCTGCGCGCTGATCCACGACCCCGACCTGCTGGTGCTGGACGAGCCGACCACCGGCGTCGACCCGCTGGCGCGCGCGCAGTTCTGGGACCTGATCGATCGCCTGCGCGCGGGGCGTCCGCTCAGCGTGGTCGTGGCCACCGCCTACATGGACGAGGCGCGCCGCTTCGACTGGCTGGTGGCCATGGACGGCGGCAAGGTGCTGGCCACCGGCACGCCCGCGGACATCCTGGCGCTGACCGGCGCCGGCACGCTGGAGGCGGCCTTCATCGCCCTGCTGTCCGAGGACAGGAGACGCGGCTACCGGCCGGTGGCCATCCCGCCGCTGCCCGCCGGCGACGGCGAGGACGACGTGGCCATCGAGGCTCGCGGCCTGACCATGCGCTTCGGCGACTTCACCGCGGTGGACCACGTGGACTTCCGCATCCGGCGCGGCGAGATCTTCGGCTTCCTGGGCTCGAACGGCTGCGGCAAGTCCACCACCATGAAGATGCTCACCGGCCTGCTGCCGGCTACCGAGGGCAAGGCCTGGCTGTTCGGCAAGGAGGTCGACCCGCGCGACATCGCCACCCGCCGCCGCGTGGGCTATATGTCGCAGGCCTTCTCGCTGTACGGCGAGCTGACCGTGCGGCAGAACCTGGTGCTGCACGCCCGGCTGTTCCACGTGCCCGAGGCGCAGGTCGACGAGCGGGTAGGGGAGATGCTGGCGCGCTTCGGCCTGGACGCGGTGCCCGACGGCCTGCCCGCCAGCCTGCCGCTGGGCATGCGCCAGCGCCTGTCGCTGGCCGTGGCCATGGTGCACCGGCCGGAGCTGCTGATCCTGGACGAACCGACCTCGGGCGTCGACCCGGTCGCCCGCGACGACTTCTGGCGCCTGCTGGTGGAGCTGTCGCGCCGCGACCGGGTGACCATTTTCATTTCCACCCATTTCATGAACGAAGCCCAGCGCTGCGACCGGATGTCGATGATGCACGCCGGCCGGGTGCTGGACAGCGACGCGCCCGATGCCCTGGTGCGCAAGCGCGGCGCCCGTGACCTGGAGGAGGCTTTCATCGGCTACCTGGTGCAGGCGCAGGAGGAAGCGGCGGGCGGCGCTGCGGCGCCGGCGCCGTCTCTGCCGTCGTCGCCGGCCGCCGCGCGGGCGCCGCGCCGCTTCAGCCTGCGCCGCCTGCTCGCCTTCAGCTGGCGAGAAGCGCTGGAGCTGCGCCGCGACCCGGTGCGCGCCACGCTGGCGCTGGCCGGCTCGCTGATCCTGATGTGCGTCATCGGCTTCGGCATCAACATGGACGTCGAGGACCTGAGCTACGCCGTGCTCGACCGCGACCAGACCACCGTCAGCCAGAGCTACACGCTGAACCTGGCCGGCTCGCGCTACTTCGTCGAGCACGCGCCCATCGCCGGCTACGAGGACCTGGACCGGCGCATGCGCAGCGGCGAGATCTCGCTCGCCGTCGAGATCCCGCCCGGCTTCGGCCGCGACGTCAAGCGCGGCGCGCCGGTGCAGGTCGGCGCCTGGGTGGACGGCGCCATGCCGCAGCGCGCCGAGACCGTGCGCGGCTACGTCCAGGGCATACACCGCCTGTGGCTGGCCGAGCAGGCGCGCCTGGCAGGCATGGCCGGCGCGGCCGCGGGCGCAGCCTCCATCGAGACCCGCTACCGCTACAACCCGGACGTGCGCAGCCTGCCGGCCATGGTGCCGGCGGTCATGCCGCTGCTGCTGCTCATGCTGCCGGCCATGCTGGCGGCGCTGGCCGTGGTGCGCGAGAAGGAGCTGGGATCCATCGTCAATTTCTACGTGACGCCGGCCGCGCGATCGGAATTCCTGATCGGCAAGCAGCTGCCCTACGTGGCGCTGGCCATGGTCAATTTCCTGGCCATGAGCCTGCTGGCGGTCACCGTCTTCGGCGTGCCGGTCACCGGCAGCTTCGCGGCGCTGGCGCTGGCCGCCTTCGTCTTCAGCCTGTGCGCCACCGGCATGGGGCTGCTGGCCTCGGCGCTTACGCGCAGCCAGGTGGCGGCGCTGTTCATCGCCATGATAGGGACCATGATCCCGGCCTCGCAGTTCGCCGGGCTGATCGACCCGGTGCCCTCGCTGGAAGGCGCCGGCCGCCTGATCGGCGAGGTCTACCCGGCCACCTATATGTTCGCCATCAGCCGCGGCGTGTTCAGCAAGGCGCTGGACCTGGGCGACCTGGCGGGCAGCTTCTGGCCCATGCTGGCGGCGGTGCCGGTGATCATGGGCCTGGCCATCGCGCTGCTGAGGAAACAGGATGCATGAAGGGCCCACCCCCGAAGCGCTGCGCGCTTCCCCCTCAAGGGGGCGACGCTGGCGGCCCGGCAAAGCCGGCTCCGCGGCGTCCCCGATCGAGCGGCACCTGCTTCATGCGTCGTGGGGCGCACGGTGCACAGTGGAGTAATTGACGTGCATCGTCGACTTCTCAATATCTACCGCCTGGGCGTCAAGGAACTGTGGAGCCTGTGGCGCGACCCGGTGATGCTGGTGCTGATCGTCTACGTGTTCACGGCCTCGGTCTACACCTCGGCCACGGCCATGCCCGAGCCGCTGAACCGCGCGCCCATCGCCATCGTCGACGAGGACCAGTCGGCGCTGTCGGCGCGCATCGCCTCGGCCTTCTATCCGCCGCAGTTCGGCCGGCCGGCCATGATCGCCCAGTCCGACATCGACCCGGGCATGGACGCCGGGCGCTACACCTTCGCGCTGGTCGTGCCGCCGGACTTCCAGCGCGACCTGCTGGCCGGGCGCGCGCCGGCGGTCCAGCTCAACGTCGACGCCACGCGCATGAGCCAGGCCTTCACGGGCAACGGCTACATCCAGGAGATCGTCCTGGGCGAGATCGACGCCTTCGTCCGGCGCTACCGCGGCGGCGAGCCGCCGCCGGTGGACCTGGCGCTGCGCGTGCGCTTCAACCCCAACCTGGAGAAATCCTGGTTCGGCGCGCTGACCGAGATCATCAATTCCGTGACCATGCTGGCCATCGTGCTGACCGGCGCGGCGCTGATCCGCGAGCGCGAGCACGGCACGGTCGAGCACCTGCTGGTGATGCCCGTCACCCCGGGGGAGATCATGCTGGCCAAGATCTGGTCCATGGGCCTGGTGGTGCTGCTGGCCGCGGGGCTGTCGCTGTTCGTGGTGGTGCGCGGCCTGCTGTCCGTGCCGGTGCAGGGCTCGCCCGCCCTGTTCCTGGCCGGCGCCGCCCTGTCGCTGTTCGCCACCACGTCCATGGGCATTTTCTTCGCGACCGTGGCGCGCAGCATGCCGCAGTTCGGCATGCTGCTGGTGCTGGTCATGCTGCCGCTGCAATTGCTGTCGGGCGGCACCACGCCGCGCGAAAGCATGCCGGCGCTGGTGCGCGACCTGATGCAGATCGCCCCGACCACCCATTTCGTCAGCCTGGGCCAGGCCATCCTCTATCGCGGGGCGGGCCTGGACGTGGTCTGGCAACCCTTTCTGGCGCTCGCGGCGATAGGCACCGTGCTGTTCGTGCTGTCGCTCAGGCGCTTTCGCAGGACCATCGCCAAGATGGCCTGAATTTCCCTCCCACCGATCAAGGAAACAGCCATGAACGCTCAAAGCGATTTCCCCTTCGGCCTGTTGCGGGCAGGCATAGAGCTGCACCTTCGCGTCACCAAGCTGCTGCACGAGAACGGCCAGCGCTGGGTCGAGCTCGGCTCGCGCGTCAGCAAGGAAGGCATAGAGGAATACCAGTCCGAGCTGGAGAACCTGCTGCACACGGACAACTGGCAGCGCCTGGCCACGCTGCCCAGCGAGGCCTTCTGGCGGCAGTTCCAGCAGCGCTTCGCCGACAACCAGACGGCCGTGCAGACGGCCATCGAGGCGCAGGCGGCCTTCACCCATGGCCTGCAGCAGGCGCTGCAGACCTGGCAGCAGGAGACCGCCGGCAACGCCGGCTCGGCCTCGGCCGCGCTGCCGTTCACGGACTTCTTCAAGAGCTGGGGCGCCGCGTGGACGGCCGACAAGCCCCAGCCCGCCCGCAAGGGAGGCCATCGTGCAAGCTGACGGCAAATCATCCGCAGGACGCACCGCGCTGGTCACAGGCGGCACCAGCGGGCTGGGCGAGGCCATCGCCCGCCGGCTGCACGACGCCGGCTGCGCCGTGCTGGTCACCCATACCCCCGCCAACGCCCGCGTGCGCCAGTGGCTGGACGAGCAGGCCGCGCAGGGCTACCGCTTCGAGGCCCACCCCGTGGACGTGGCCGATTTCGATTCCTGCCAGGCCCTGGCCGCGCAGCTGCTGGCCGGCGGCCGGCAGGTCGACATCCTGGTCAACGACGCCGGCATCACCCGCGACGGCACGCTGCGCAAGATGAGCAAGGAGAACTGGGACGCGGTGCTGCGCACCAACCTGGACTCCATGTTCAACATGACCCGGCCCTTCATCGACGGCATGATCGAGCGCGGCTGGGGCAGGGTGGTCAACATCTCGTCGATCAACGGCTCCAAGGGGCAGTTCGGCCAGACCAACTACGCGGCGGCCAAGGCCGGCATCCACGGCTTCACCAAGTCGCTGGCGCTGGAGGTGGCGCGCAAGGGCGTGACGGTCAACACCGTCTCGCCCGGCTACCTGGACACGCGCATGGTGGCGGCCGTGCCGAAGGACGTGCTGGAATCGCAGGTCATCCCGCAGATCCCGGTCGGCCGGCTGGGCCGCCCGGAGGAAGTCGCCGCGCTGGTCGCCTTCGTGTGCAGCGACGACGCGGCCTTCATGACCGGCAGCAACATCGCCATGAACGGCGGCCAGCACATGTACTGAGGCAGCGTCAGCCCAGGTACTGGGCCACGTCCACCCGGTCGATCTGCTCCGGCGGCAGGTAGGCCTGCGCATAGCGCAGGTACGTGCCGGAGCTCAGGAACAGGTCGAACAGGTCGGCGTCGATATGCTTCCTGGCCTTGAAGCCGGCCAGGATGCGCACCGCTTCGGACAGCGGCTTGGCCTGCTTGTACGGGCGGTCCGAGGCGGTGAGCGCCTCGAAGATGTCGGCGATGGCCATGATGCGCGCCGGCACGGACAACTGCTCGCCGGTCAGCTTGCGCGGGTAGCCGTTGCCCGTCAGGGTCTCGTGGTGGGTGCCGGCGTATTCCGGCACGCGCCCGAGCTCCGGCGGCAGGGGCAGCCGGTCCAGCATCACGATGGTCTGGACGATGTGCTCGTTGATCTTGTAGCGCTCCTCGTCGGTGAGCGTGCCGCGGCTCACGCACAGGTTGTGCAGCTCGCCGAAGTCGTACAGGTTCTCGGGCACGTCCATGCGGAAGCCGTAGCGCTCGTCGTGGCGGTCGTGGCTGGTGCGCGGCACGACGTGCTCGGGCCGGTCGGCCAGCAGGCGCTCGACCGCCGGCAGCGGCTCGGGCGGCCGGCCGCGCAGGCGCTCGCGCTCGGCGTGGGACAGGCCCAGGCGGTCGTCGAAATGGCGCAGCCAGGTCCGCGCGCCGATCTCGCGCAGGCGCTGCATGCTGTCGGCCGGCATGGATTCGTCGCCGATGTTGCAGTGGGCGACGAAGGCGAACTCCTCCTGCAGCCGGGCGCTCGCCTCGTCGTAGGCCCGGCGCGCATCGCCCGGGTCGGCGCCGGCCAGCAGCGCGTTCAGGTGCTCGATCCGGGCGTCGCGCAGCAGCACCTCGAAGCGGGTGCGGATCTCGTGGATGCGGTTGTAGATGGTTTCCAGCTTGGTGGCCTTGTCGACCACGTATTCCGGCGTGGTGACCTTGCCGCAGTCGTGCAGCCAGGTGCCTATGCGGAACTCGCGCCACTGCTCTTCCGTCTCGAAGCGGAAGTTCGCCAGCGGCCCGCTGTTCGCCTCGCTGGCCGCCTCGGCCAGCATGCGCGCCAGCTCCGGCACGCGCGCGCAGTGCGCGCCGGTGTAGGCGCTCTTGGCGTCGATGGCGCCGGCGATCAGCTGCAGGATCGCGTCCATCAGCTCGCGCTGCGATTCCAGCAGCTCGATGTTCTCCAGCGCGATGCCGGCCTGCGCGGCCAGGGTCTCGGCATAGCGCACCAGCGAGGGATCGAAGGCCGCGGCCGCGCCCGCCGCCCCGCCCGTATTGGCCAGCACCAGCACGCCCGAGACCTTGGCCCCGCGCGCCAGCACCGGCACGGCCAGCAGGCAGTCCGGGGTGGCGCCCAGCAGCAGGCGCTGCTTGCCCAGGTCGAACTCGTCGCCGGTGCGCTCCAGCCGCAGCGCGCGGCTGTGCCGCAGGACCCAGGCGCAGGGGTCGGCGGGCGACTCGGCGGGGGATATCGCCATCTCCTGTTCCGGCTCGCCCGGCTCCGCCCCGCGCGCTTGCGCCGCCAGGCGCAGCGTGCCGTCGTCGCCCAGCAGCCAGAACTGGCCGGCGTGCGCGTCGGTGAGCAGGCGCGCGCTCTCCAGCGTCTGCTGCAGCACGGTCGGCCGGTTGCGCCGCGAGGCGAGCTGCGTGCCGCTGATGACCAGCCGCTCCAGGCTGACCAGCGCGCGGTCCAGGGCCTCGGTGCGGTCCCGGATGGCCTTCCTGGCGGTGTGCTGGGCCGCGCCCAGCAGGTCGATCTCCAGGAAGGACGAGCGCACCGGCTCGTCGCCGCTGAAGTCCATGCGCTGGATGCGCTCGGCGTCGGCGGTCAGCCGCCGGAAGGTGCCGGACATGCGCTGCGCGGCGAAATAGGCCAGCGGCAGGAACAGCCCCAGGATCAGCAGGGCCAGCCCGGTCACGGCGGTGCTCGTCTCGTCGACCAGGCCGGTGTACAGGCTCATGGGCGCGAAGGCCACCACGTGCAGGGTGGAGTCGGGCGTGATGGCCACGGATCGGCTGGCGTAGGCGAAGGCGCCGTCGGCGATCTCGCTGATGCGCCCGCCGTCCCGGCGCAGCATGCCGGCCGCTTCGGCGAACAGCGGGTTGGCCGAGCGCGCGACCAGCTCCAGCGGCTGCGCCGTCGTCGCGCCGAAGCGCGGCGTGGCGTGCGCGGCCAGCACGCGGCCCTGGTCGTCGGCGACCACGATGCCGCCCTCGCGGCCCTCCAGCGAGGCGGCGGCATAGCTTTCCAGGTTGCCCAGCGCCAGGTCGGCGCCGAACACGCCGCTGCGGTCGGTCAACGCCCGCGATACGGTCAGCCCCAGGCCCTGCAGCGATTCGAACTCGTAGGGCTCGGTCACGTGCAGGCCCGGCGCGGCCAGGGCGCTGTCGTACCAGGGCCGGAAGTTGGGGATGTACTGGGCGCCGCGCACCGAGCTGGCCAGGGATTTCTCGTTGCCGGCCAGGAACTGCCAGCTTTCCTGCTGGCCGGCCTGGCCCTCGGGCGGGATGGGCTCGATGAAGCGCACCGCGAAATGCGTGCCGGCCGGCGCGCGCAGCAGGCTTTCGACGTGCGCGTCGGCGCGCACGCCGATGACCTGCAGGAAGGCGCCGTCGCCGAAGCCGTAGTACAGGCTGTAGATGTGCGGGTTGGCGCGCAGCGCCGCCACCAGCGCCGGCACCAGCACCTCGCGGTTGACCTGGCCGTCGCGGCGGATCTGCTGCGGCTCCAGCAGCGCCTGGGCCTGCACCGTGGTGCCGGTGGCCGACAGCAGGCCGTGGAGCTGGTCGGCGTTGCGCTGGGCGATGAGGGAGAAGACGGTCAGCGCGCTTTCCTGGGCCAGCTGGTTCAGGCGCGTGGTGGCGAAGAACAGCAGGGAGCCGGTCAGGACGATCCCGAAGGCCGCGAGCAGCGCCGTGGGCAGCAGGTGGAAGCGCAATTTCATGTCGGGCTCCGGGACGGCCGCGGCACGCCGTCCGTCGATTCATGGCGCGCGCGCCGGCATGGACCCGAGGCCTTCCATGGCCGGCATGCTCCCGCCCCGGCGCGGAGGGCGTCCTCCGGCCGGCGATATCCGCGAATGGAAGGATATGCGCAAATATGTGTGAATTCGTGACTATCGATGTTAGGAACTGTTACACCGATGTCGGCGCGGCCCGCGCAAGGCCGGCAGGCGTCGTTGCGCAGCCCTTGCGTGGGGCCGCCACGCGGCGTCCTGCACGCCTAGCCTGCCGCCCGCTTCCCGGCCAGTGCGTGGCTCCTTGTAGCGTTAACAGGCCCTAGCGCTTGAGCTTGGCGAAGGCCTGGGCCATGGCGCCGGCCAGCGCCGGCTCGGGCCGGGCCGCCTGGCGCGGCCGCCCGCCGCGCGGGGCTTCGCCCGCGCCCGCGCCGCCGCCGCGGCGCGCGGGCTGCGCGTCGTCGTTCAGCCGCATGGTCAGCGCGATGCGCTTGCGCGGCGCGTCCACTTCCAGCACCTTGACCTTGACGGTCTGGCCCACCCGCACCACGTCGCGCGGGTCCTTGACGAACTTCTCGGACAGGGCGGAGATGTGCACCAGGCCGTCCTGGTGCACGCCGATGTCGACGAAGGCGCCGAAGTTGGCCACGTTGGTGACCACGCCTTCGAGCACCATGCCGGGCAGCAGGTCGGCCAGGGTCTCGACGCCTTCCTTGAACTGGGCGGTCTTGAATTCCGGGCGCGGGTCGCGGCCGGGCTTTTCCAGCTCGGCGAAGATGTCGCGCACGGTGGGCAGGCCGAAGCGCTCGTCGGTGAATTCGGACGGCGACACGCCCTTGAGCGCCTCGCGGTTGCCTATCACCTGGCGCACGTCGGCCTGGATGCGCGCCAGGATGCGTTCGACCACCGGGTAGGCCTCGGGGTGCACGGCCGAGGCGTCCAGCGGATTGGCGCCGTCCTGGATGCGCAGGAAGCCGGCCGCCTGCTCGAAGGCCTTGTCGCCGAAGCGCGAGACCTCGCGCAGCGCCTCGCGCGAGGCGAAGGCGCCGTGGCTGTCGCGGTGCGCGACGATGTTCTTGGCCAGCAGGCTGTTCAGCCCCGACACGCGCGCCAGCAGCGCGGCCGACGCGGTGTTCACGTCCACGCCGACGGCGTTGACGCAGTCCTCGACCACCGCGTCCAGCGAGCGGGCCAGCTCGCGCTGGTTGACGTCGTGCTGGTACTGGCCCACGCCGATGGCCTTGGGCTCGATCTTGACCAGCTCGGCCAGCGGGTCCTGCAGGCGGCGCGCGATGGAGACCGCGCCGCGCAGGCTCACGTCCAGGTCGGGGAATTCCAGCGCGGCCGTCTCGGACGCGGAATACACCGACGCGCCGGCTTCCGACACCACCACGCGGGTCAGGTTCAGTTCGGGCTTGCGGCTCATCAGGTCGGCCACCAGCTTTTCGGTCTCGCGCGAGGCCGTGCCGTTGCCGATGGCCACCAGCTCGATGTTGTGGCGGGCGGCGATGGCCGCCAGCGCCGCGATCGCGCCTTCGCGGTCGCGGCGCGGCTCGAAGGGGTAGACGGTGGCGGTCTCGACCAGCTTGCCGGTGCGGTCGATGGCCGCCACCTTGACGCCGGTGCGGATGCCGGGGTCCAGGCCCAGCACCGACTTGGGGCCGGCCGGGGCGGCCAGCAGCAGGTCCTTGAGGTTGGCCGCGAACACGCGGATGGCCTCGGCCTCGGCCGCTTCGCGCAGGCGGGCGAAGAATTCGGTCTCGAAGGCGGTCAGCAGCTTGACCCGCCAGGTCCAGCGGCAGACCTCGCCCAGCCAGCGCGCGCGCGGGGCGGCGTCGGCGGCGAACAGGTTTTTGCCCAGGCCCAGGAATTCGGCCACCCGGGCCACGCAGGGGTGGGGCGTCTCGGCCTCGCGCTCGGCCTCCAGGCCCACGCGCAGTTCCAGCACGCCCTGCTGGCGGCCGCGCAGCAGCGCCAGCACGCGGTGCGAGGGCAGGGTGCGCAGCGGCTCGCTGAAGTCGAACCAGTCGCGGAAGTTGGCGCCTTCGGCTTCTTTGCCGTCGGCCACCTTGGAGATCAGCAGGCCGGTGCCCCACAGGTGGTCGCGCAGGTTGGCCAGCAGGTCGGCGTGCTCGGCGTAGCGCTCGGCCAGGATGTCGCGCGCGCCGTCCAGCGCCGCCTTGGCGTCGGCCACGCCGGCCTCGGCGTTGACGTAGCCGGCGGCCAGCGCCTGCGGGTCGCAGGCCGCATCGGCCAGGATGGCGTCGGCCAGCGGCTCCAGCCCGGCCTCGCGGGCGATCTGCGCGCGCGTGCGCCGCTTGGGCTTGTAGGGCGCGTACAGGTCTTCCAGCCGCTGCTTGGTGTCGGCCGATTCGATCTCGCGCTGCAGCTCGGCGGTCAGCTTGCCCTGCTGGGACACCGATTCCAGGATGGCGGCGCGGCGCTCTTCGAGCTCGCGCAGGTAGAGCAGGCGCACTTCCAGGTTGCGCAGCACCGTGTCGTCCAGCCCGCCGGTGGCTTCCTTGCGGTAGCGCGCGATGAAGGGCACGGTGGCGCCGTCGTCGAGCAGGTCCACGGCGGCGGCGACCTGGGCGGCGCGCGCGCCCAGTTCCTGGGCGAGCTGGGCGACGATGCGCGCGGCCGTGGCGGCGGGGTCGGCGGTGGCAGTGACGGTGGCGGGGGTATCGGGCATTCTGGGCGCTGCTGTCGGAAAACGGGACAAGCCGCGGATTTTGCCATACCGTGGCGCCGCAGCAGCGTGACGTTGTTGTCCCGCCGTGGCGCGGCCGGGATGGCCGCGGCGCAGTATCATCGGCCTGTCGGCCAGCACCGGCAGGCGTGCGCGCCCGCAGCCGCCCGTCGCCGCTTGCTCTTCCTGCCGCTCCCGGCCGCTTGCGCCGCGCCTGCCCCCCTTCCGTTGCCGATGCCCGATTCCGAACTCGCCCAGATCTTCGCCGCCGACGGCCCGCTGGCGCGTGCGCTGCCGGGCTACCGCACACGCCAGGCGCAGGTGGAGCTGGCCCAGGCCATCGGCCAGGCCGTGGCGCGCCGCGGCACGCTGGTGGCCGAAGCCGGCACCGGCATCGGCAAGACCTGGGCCTACCTGGTGCCGGCCTTCCTGGCCGGCGGCAAGGTGCTGGTGTCCACCGGCACGCGCACGCTGCAGGACCAGCTCTACGCGCGCGACCTGCCGCGCGTGCGCGACGCCCTGGCCGTGCCCGTCACCGCCGCGCTGCTCAAGGGCCGCGGCAACTACGTCTGCCACTACCACCTGGAGCGCCTGCTGGGCGACGACCGCGCGCTCAAGTCGCGCGCCGAGGTCGGCCAGCTGCGCCGCATCCAGGTCTTCGCCCAGCAGTCGCGCACGGGCGACCGCGCCGAGCTCGCCGACGTCCCGGAAGAAGCCGACATCTGGCAGCGCGTGACTTCCACCCGCGAGAACTGCCTGGGCCAGGACTGTCCGCGCGTGCGCGACTGCTTCGTGCTCAAGGCGCGCCGCCAGGCGCAGGACGCCGACGTGGTGGTGGTCAACCACGCGCTATTCCTGGCCGACCTGGTGCTGCGCGAGGAAGGCGTCACCGACCTGCTGCCCCAGGCCGACACCGTCATCTTCGACGAGGCCCACCAGCTGCCCGACACGGCCACGCGCTTCCTGGGCACCAGCGTGTCCACCCACCAGCTGCTGGACCTGGCCCGCACGGTCGAGGCCACCGGCCTGGCCCAGGCGCGCGAATCGGCCGACTGGAGCCAGGCCGCGCGCCGGCTGGAGCACCTGGCGCGCGAGCTGCGCCTGGCCTGCGCCCCGCTGGAAAGGCAGCCCGGGCGCAAGGCCACCTTCGAGGCCATGCCCGAGCCGCAGGGCTTCGACGTGGCCCTGGCCGAGCTGCGCGCCGGCATCGAATCGGTGGCGGCCATGCTGGACGGCGTGGCCGATCGCCACCCCGACCTGGCCGCCGCCGCGCGCGAGGCCGCCGAGCTGGCCGCGCGCCTGCAGCGCTGGAGCCTGCCGCCGCGCGGCGGCGCGGGGCGGGAGCTCGGGCAGGCATCCGGCCGGGAAACCCGGCAGGCGGCCGGGCAGCCGCCGCGGCAGGCGAGCGGCTTCGCCCCGGCCGGCGGCCTGCCGTTCGACCAGGACGCCCCGCCGCCCGCGGTCCGCTGGGCCGAGCTGGGCCTGCACCACGTGCGCCTGCATGCCGCGCCGCTGTCGGTGGCCGAGGCCTTCTCCGGCTACCGGCAGCCGGGCCAGGCCTGGATATTCACCTCAGCCACGCTGTCGGTGCATGGCGACTTCTCGCACTTCACTTCGCAGCTCGGCCTGGACGGCGCGAGCGCCCAGCGCTGGGAGTCGCCCTTCGACTATGCCGCCCAGGGCCTGCTGTTCGTGCCGGGCGACCTGCCCGCGCCCCAGGCGCCGGACTTCGCCGAGCGCTTCGTCGACACCCTGCGGCCCCTATTGGAGGCGAGCGCCGGCGGCGCCCTGGTGCTGTGCACGACGCTGCGCGCGGTCGAGAAGGTGGCCGGCCTGCTGGGCGAGACGCGCGATTCGCAGGGCCGCGCGCGGCCGCTGCTGCGCCAGGGCGGCATGCCCCGCCGGCAGTTGCTGGAGCGTTTCCGCGACCTGGGCAACGCGGTGCTGGTGGGCAGCGCCAGCTTCTGGGAAGGCGTGGACGTGCCGGGCGAGGCCCTGACCCTGGTGGCCATCGACAAGCTGCCCTTCGCGCCGCCGGACGACCCGGTGCTGGAGGCGCGCCTGCGCGCCTGCCGCGCGCGCGGCGGCAATCCCTTCGTGCAGTACCAGGTGCCGGAGGCGGCGATCGCGCTCAAGCAGGGCGCGGGCCGCCTGATCCGCACCGAGGCCGATTGGGGCGTGCTGATGGTGGGCGACGTGCGCCTGGTCGACAAGCCTTACGGCAAGCGCCTGTGGCGCGGCCTGCCGCCGTTCTCCCGCACGCGCGACCTGGCACAGGCGCTGGCGTTCTACCGCCAGCGGCAGGCAGGCGCGCCGGAATCCGGCCGGGAGGCGGGCCGGGACGAAGAAGCGGATGGGGACGGGGACTTGGGCGCAGATGCCGCCGGCGGCGAGCCTGCCCCGGCAACGGGTGAAGCGGCCTGAGGCAGGCCCGGCTGCCCGGGCCCTTCAGGCGTTCAGAACCAGCTGGTCGGGTCCCACCACGGGCGGGCGCCGCGGCTGAAGCCTTCCTTCAGCAGGCGCGAGTCCGGGTAGTTGGCCGTCAGCACGCGGCGCGAATCGTCGCGCAGCTGTTCCATGCCCAGCTTGTCGTAGGACAGCACCATGACGTAGAGCGCTTCCTCGGCGGCGGGCGCGCCCTGGAAGTCGGTGACCACGGTCTGCGCCCGGTTGATCGCCGCCACGTAGGCGTCGCGCTCGTAGTAGTAGCGCGCCACGTGCACTTCGTTCATGGCGATGGTGTTGACCAGCCAGGTCTGGCGCGCGCGCGCGTCCTCGGCGTAGCGGCTGTCGGGGTAGCGGTCGATCAGCTCGCGGAAGGCGTCGTAGGACTGGCGCAGCCCCTTGGGGTCGCGCTCGGACGGGTCCTGGCGCGTGACGCCCGACAGGAAGGCGCTGGGCGGCGTGAAGGTGACCAGGCCCTTGAGGTAGAGCATGTAGTCGGTGGCCGGGTGGTTGGGGTAGAGCTGCTGGAAGCGGTCGATGGTCGACAGCGCCTGCTCGGGCTCGGCGTCGCGCCAGTTGACGTAGGCCAGGTCGATCAGCGCCTGCTGGGCGTACACGCCGAAGGGGTAGCGCGACTCGACCGCGGTCAGGCGGGTGCGCGCGTCGTTCCAGTTGCGGGCGTTGATCTGTTCCTTGGCGTCCTGGTAGAGGCGTTCGGCCGACCAGTTGGTGGTGGGATCCACCTCGGCTTTCTGCGTGCCGCAGCCGGCGATGAGCGCCGCGGCCGCGAACGCCAGCAGCGCGCGCAGCAGGGAGCCGACCCGCGCGGGGCGCGGCGGTTGGACGGCGGTAGGCATCACGAGGGGTTCCTTGGTGTTAGCATGGCGAGGCAAATTATATCTTTGTGCCCATGTCCCACACAGCAGTCCCCGAGACCCTGGCGCCCGACGACGAACCCCAGGTGCTCAAGGTGCCCGCCGGCGCCGGCGCCGACCGCCTGGACAAGGTACTGGCCGGGCTGCTGCCGGACCACTCCCGCAGCCGCCTGCAGGGCTGGATCGCCGACGGCCACGTGCAGGTCAACGGCCGGCCGGCCAAGCCGCGCCAGCCGGTCGGCCCCGGCGACGTGGTCACGGTATGGGAGCAGGCCGCCCCGGAAGACCTCGCCTTCGCGCCCGAGCCGGTCGGATTCGGCGTGCTGGCCGAGGGCCCCGACTGGATCGTGGTCGACAAGCCCGCCGGCCTGGTCACCCACCCGGGGGCCGGCAACTGGTCGGGCACGCTGTTGAACGGCCTGCTGCACCGCTATCCCGAGCTCGCCCAGGTGGCGCGCGCCGGCATCGTGCACCGGCTGGACAAGGACACCTCCGGCCTGCTGGTGGTCGCGCGCAACGACAAGGCCCAGACCCACCTGGTGCGCCAGCTGCAGGCGCGCACCATGGGCCGCGGCTACCTGGCGCTGGCGCACGGCTGGCCCGCCGGGCCCGGCACCGTGGACCGCCCGGTCGGGCGCGACCCGCGCGTGCCGGTGCGCATGGCGGTGGAGCGGCCGGTGGCCGCGCGCCCGGCCGTCACCCACTACCGGCCGCTGCGGCTGGGCACGGCCGACGGCCTGCGCGTGGCCGAGATCGCCTGCCGGCTGGAAACCGGGCGCACCCACCAGATCCGCGTGCACATGGCCTCGCTGGGCCATCCGCTGCTGGGCGATACGCTCTACGGCGGGCGCGCCGCGGCCGGCGCCGCGCGCCAGATGCTGCACGCCCGCACGCTGCATTTCGACGACCCCGGGGGCGGCGGCGAGCTGGCTTTCGAATCGCCGGTGCCCGCGGACATGGAACAGGCCAGGGAGGCCATCGCATGGCAGGAGTAGACGAGGACGCGGCCCGCGGGCCGGCGGCTGGCGCGGACAACGGCGCGGCCCGCCGCGGCCGGCCCGCGCTGGCCGATTCGGCCGGCCTGCCGGTCGTGCCGGGCCCCGGCTGGCCGGGCGTGGCCTGCTTCTGCACCACCCGCGCCGGCGGCGTGGGCGCCGCTCCGTACGACACGCTCAACCTGGGCCTGAAGGCGGGCGACGATCCCGCCACCGTCGCCGAGAACCGCCGCCGGCTGCGCGCCGGCCTGCCGGGCGATCCCTTCTGGCTCGCCCAGGTGCACGGCAGCCGCGTCCTGGATGCCGACGCGGACCTGCCCGGCGGCCAGGCCGACGCCGCGGTCACGGCGCGCGCCGGCCGCGTGCTGGCCATCATGACCGCCGACTGCCTGCCGGTTGTGCTGTCCGACCTGGACGGCAGGGTGCTGGGCGCGGCGCACGCCGGCTGGCGCGGCCTGGCCGGCGGCGTGCTGGAGAACACGCTGGACGAACTGCGCCGCCGCCATCCGCGGGCGCGCGGCTGGCGCGCCTGGGTGGGCCCGGGCATAGGCCCCGAGGCCTTCGAGGTGGGCGAGGACGTGCGCGAGGCCTTCGCGCCCGGCGGGCCGCAGGCGCTGGCCGCCTTCGCGCCGCGCCCGCAGGCGCGGGGCAAGTGGCTGGCCGACCTGCCCGCCCTGGCCGAGCTGCGCCTGCGCCGGGCCGGCGTGGAGCAGGTCTCGCTCTCGCGCCTGTGCACCGTGCAGCATCGCGAGCTGTTCTTTTCCTACCGCCGGGACGGCCGCACCGGCCGCATGGCCACGCTGGCATGGCTCTTGGTATACCCGGATTGACACTATGCCGCGCCGCGCTGCACCATCGCCCGGGCGGTATGCCCCATAACAAGGTGTCGACGTGAACGCCCCCTTTCCTCCCGCATGGCCCGTCCCGGTAAGCGTGGCGCCGGACGCGCTGGCCGACATCCAGGCCGAGTTCTCGCGCGAGTGGGCGCGGCTGTCGCAGGCGGCCCGCCAGGACGGGCTGGAGCCGCCGCCGGACCGCCGCTTCGCGGGCGAAGCCTGGCGCGGCAGCCGCAGCCACCTGTTCATGGCCCATGCCTACCTGCTGTCGGCGCGCGCGCTGGCGCGCATGGTCGACGCCGCCCAGGTCAGCGAGCCCCTGCGCGAGCGGCTGCGCTTCTCGGTCATGCAATGGGTCGAGGCCGCGTCGCCGTCCAACTTCCTGGCGCTCAACCCCGAGGCGCAGCAGGCCGTGGTCGAGACCGGCGGCGAGGCGCTGCGCCGCGGCGCGGCCAACTTCCTGGACGACCTGCGGCGCGGCCGCATTTCGCAGACCGACGAGTCCTGCTTCGAGATCGGTCGCAACGTCGCCGCCACGCCCGGCAGCGTGGTGTTCGAGAACCGCCTGTTCCAGCTCATCCAATACAGCCCGACCACCGAGCAGGTCCACCGCCTGCCGCTGGTGATCGTGCCGCCGTGCATCAACAAGTTCTACGTGCTGGACCTGCAGGCCGACAACTCCTTCGTGCGCCACGCGGTGGAGCAGGGCCATACGGTGTTCATGGTGTCCTGGCGCAATCCGCTGGCCTCCGACACCGACGGCGCGGACGCCGCGACCTGGCAGGACTACCTGGATCAGGGCGTGCTGCGCGCGCTGGAAGTGGCCGCCGACATCGCCGGCCAGGAGCAGGTCAACGCCCTGGGCTTCTGCGTGGGCGGCACGCTGCTGGGCAGCGCGCTGGCGCTGGCGCACGCGCGCGGCCACCGCCCGGCCGCCTCGCTGACCCTGCTGACCTCGATGCTGGACTTCCGCGACGTGGGCGTGCTGGGCGTGTTCGTCGACGAGGCGCACGCCCGGCTGCGCGAGCAGCAGCTGGGCGCGGGCGGGCTGATGTCGGCGCGCGAGCTGGCCACCACCTTCTCCTTCCTGCGGCCCGCCGAGCTGGTCTGGAACTACGTGGTGGCCAACTACCTCAAGGGCCTGACGCCGCCGCCCTTCGACCTGCTGTTCTGGAACGCCGACGGCACCAACCTGCCCGGGCCCTTCTTCGCCTGGTACTTCCGCAACGCCTATCTCGAGAACAACCTCAAGGAGCCGGGGCGGGTGCAGCTGGGCGGGCAGGGGCTGGACCTGACCCTGCTGGACATGCCCGCCTATCTCTACGGCTCGCGCGACGACCACATCGTGCCGTGGACGTCGGCCTACGCCTCCACCGCGCTGCTGCGCGGACCCTGCCGCTTCGTGCTGGGGGCGGCCGGCCACGTCGCCGGCGTGGTCAACCCGCCGGCGCGCGGGCGGCGCAGCTACTGGACGCTGGACGCCGAGCGCCTGCCGGGCGACCCCGGCGCCTGGCTGGAGCGCGCGGCCGAGCGGCCCGGCAGCTGGTGGGCGGACTGGGGCGGCTGGCTGGCGGGCCACGGCGGCGGCATGGTGCGCAAGCGCGCGCGGCTGGGCAACCGGCGCTACCGGCCCATCGAGCCGGCGCCGGGGCGCTACGTCAAGGTGCGCGCCGTCTAGCGGCGTCGCGGCGCCGGCAGGCGCCCGGGTGGGCGGCGCGGCTTCTGGTAATGTTCGGATTGCAAACGGCTGGCACGGTACGGGAGAGACAGGCGATGAGCGGCAGACTGGCGTACGTAACGGGAGGCATGGGCGGCATCGGCACGGCGATCTGCCAGCGCCTGGCCAAGGAAGGCTTCACGGTCGTGGCCGGCTGCGGCCCGAGCCGCAACTACCGGCAGTGGCTGGACGAGCAGGCGGCCCTGGGCTACGCCTTCCATGCCTCGGTGGGCAACGTGGCCGACTGGGACTCCACCGTCCAGGCCTTCGAGAAAGTGGTCGCCGACCTGGGCCCGGTGGACGTGCTGGTCAACAACGCCGGCATCACCCGCGACGGCATGTTCCGCAAGATGTCGCTGGACGACTGGCGAGCGGTCATCGACACCAATCTCAACAGCCTGTTCAACGTCACCAAGCAGGTCATCGACGGCATGGTCGAGCGGCAGTGGGGGCGCATCGTCAACATCAGCTCGGTCAACGGCCAGAAGGGCCAGTTCGGGCAGACCAACTATTCCACGGCCAAGGCCGGCATCCACGGCTTCACCATGGCGCTGGCGCAGGAGGTCGCCAGCAAGGGCGTCACCGTCAACACCGTGTCGCCCGGCTACGTGGGGACCGACATGGTGCGCGCCATCCGCCCGGACGTGCTGGACAAGATCGTCGGCACCATACCCGTGCGGCGGCTGGGCAAGCCCGAGGAAATCGCCTCCATGGTGGCGTGGCTGTCCTCGGACGACTCGGGCTTCGCCACCGGCGCGGATTTCTCGCTCAACGGCGGCCTGCACATGGGCTAGGCCCGCGAGGCGGGCAGGCGGGCCCTGCGGGGCCTTTCGACACCAGATACATAATCGACAAACTGCCGCGATCGACATCGCGTTCGGGGACAACCGACATGACGCAAACGCAACAGGGCGCCGGCCCGCGCCTGATCAAGAAATATCCCAACAGGCGCCTGTACGATACCCAGACCAGCACCTACATCACGCTGGCCGACGTCAAGCAGCTGGTCCTGCAGCACGAGGACTTCCAGGTGATCGACGCCAAGAGCGGCTCGGACCTGACGCGCAGCATCCTGCTGCAGATCATCCTCGAAGAGGAGAGCGGCGGCGTGCCGATGTTCTCGTCGACCATGCTGGCGCAGATCATCCGCTTCTACGGCCACGCCATGCAGGGCATCATGGGCTCCTACCTGGAGAAGAACATCCAGGCCTTCATGGAGATCCAGGACCGCGTGGCCGAGCAGTCCAAGAGCCTGTACGGCGGCGCCAACCAGTTCGGCCCCGAGGCCTGGGCGCAGTTCATGAACGTGCAGACGCCCATGATGCAGAACATGATGAACAACTACATCGAGCAGAGCAAGAACCTGTTCGTGCAGATGCAGGACCAGATGCAGGACCAGGCCCGCAACATGTTCTCCACCTTCCCGTTCACGCCGCCGGGGGGCAACCCGCCGCGCAAGTAGGCGACTGCATTTGGCCGGCTGGCTGGCCCGCCGGGCTGATTCCCCCGGCCGATGCCCATGGCCAATGGCAATGGCGCCAGGATACCTGGCCCGACGCTTCAGGCGTGCTCCAGATGCCGCCGCACCAGGTCGGCCGTACCCTGGGCCTGCAGCTTGGCCATCATCCTGGCCTTGTGCACCTCCACCGTGCGCACGCTGATGGCCAGCTGGCCGGCGATCTCGCGGTTGTGGCGGCCGGCGATCACCAGCTCCATCACCTCGCGCTCGCGCGGCGTCAGGGTGGCCAGGCGGCGTGCGTAGTCGTGCTGGCGCCGGCGCGATTCGCTGCTGTGCTGGCGGCGCGCGAAGGCTTCTTCTATGGCGGCCACCAGGCGCGCCTCGTCCAGCGGCTTTTCCAGGAAGTCCACCGCCTGCGAGCGGAAGGCCGTGCGCGCCGAGTCCACGTCGCCGTGGCCGGTGATGATGATGACCGGCAATGTGCAGCCGCGGTCGCGTAGCGTCTTCTGCAGCGCCAGCCCGTCCATGCCGGGCATGCGGATGTCGATCAGCAGGCAGCCCGACCAGTGCTCGGACCAGGTTTCCAGGAAGCCGGCCGCGTCGGCGAACAGGGCGGTGCGGTAGCCGCGCAGGCTGAGCAGCAGGCCCAGCGCGTCGCGCACGGCGGGGTCGTCGTCGACCAGGTAGATGGTTTGCTCGGAACGGATCATGGCTCGGATTCGCGCGGCAGGGTGACTTCCAGTATGCCGTGCCGGCCGGCGGCGGCCGACAGGCGGCCGCCGTGCGCATCGACGATGGAGCGGCTGATCGCCAGGCCCAGCCCCATGCCGCTGGACTTCTGCGATACGAAGGGCTCGAACACGCGCGGGCGGATGCGGCTGTCTATGCCGGGGCCGTTGTCCTCGACACGGATGCGCACGGTGTCGGCGCCGACCTCGCAGCGCACCGACACCCGGCGCGGCGCCGGCGCGCCGGCGACCGCGTCGAAGGCGTTGGCCAGCAGGTTGCGCAGCACCACTTCCAGTTGCACGCGGTCGGCCAGCAGGCGCGCGGGCGGCACGTCGGCCACCTGGAAGTCGATGCTGGCCGCGCGCGCCGGATCGGCGAAGCGCGCGCAGGCGGCCGACACCACCTCGGCCAGCTCCAGCGCCTGCAGCCGGGTGGAGCCGGTGCGGAAGAAGTCGCGCAGGCGCGTCAGCACGTCGGAAGCGCGGCGCGACTCGGCGGCCAGGGCGTGCACCGTGCGGCCCAGCAGGACGCGGTCCGGCTCGTCCTGCGCGAGCAGCCTTTCGCAGGCGCTGCCGTAGGCCGATATCGCCGCCAGCGGCTGGTTCAGCTCGTGCGCCAGCGCGCCGGCCATTTCGCCGGCGGCGGCCAGGCGCAGCGTGCGGCGCAGGTCGGTGCTGGTGCGGCGCAGGTTGTCCACCGATGCGCCGATCAGCAGGCCGGCCAGCACCAGCGTCAGCATCAGCATCTGCAGGTCGGGCATGCTGGCCGCGAGCGCGCCGTCCAGCAGCGCCGCCACCGTCAGGGCGATCTCGATGGCCAGCGCGGCGGCGAGCGCGCCGGCCATGCCCTGGCGGGCGCCGGCCCAGGCCAGGGGCAGGAAGAGCAGGTACAGGATCTGCGGCCCGGCGGCCTCCCAGGCCAGCAGCGCGCCGACCGTCAGCACGATGGCCAGCACATAGGCCAGGGTCTCGCGGTTGGCCACCGCCTCGCGCATGGCATCGCGTCGGTTGGCGTCGAGCAGGCCGTGCATCAGCGGCGCGACCACGACGATGCCGGCGCAGTCGGCGGCCCAGTAGCGCAGGGTGGCGACCGGCCAGTGCCAGGGCGGCACCAGGCCGTAGGCGACCTGGGCGGCGGTGTACAGCATGGCGCCGGCCAGCCCGCACAGCGCCGCCACCGCCACCCAGGCCAGCATGCGGCCGTGGCCGGTGGCCAGCGCCGCCTCGCGCAGCCGGCGCCGCAGCGCCCAGGCGATCGCCGCGTAGCTGGCCGCCGGCCCCAGGCACAGCGCCAGCAGCCAGGGCTGCTCGCGCAGCGGCAGGCCGAGCAGCGGCGGCACGGCCAGCGCGGCGGCGGCCAGCGCCGGCAGGCCCGCGGCGCCGCGCCAGATCAGGTAGCCGGCGGCCAGCCCCGCGCCGGGGTGCCAGACGGCGTCGTAGTGGCGCTGGGGCAGGGTGGGGCCCAGCAGCAGGGTGAGCGCCACCTGGGCGGCGAAGAAGCCGCCCGTCCACCAGATCTGGTGCGGGATGCGGGAGTCGGTCATGGCGCGGTGCAGGGAAGCTTGCCGGTCGTGGCCGCGCAGGAAGGCGGCCGCACGCACGGAGAGCCGGGCAAGTCTGCCACATTTTGCATCGCCGGGTCGCGGGCACGCTGCTTGCTGCGGGCCGTGGCCGGGCTTCCATCTTCGGGGCCGCGGCCCCGCCGCGTCCCCGTGCGCGAGCAGACAGACTGGAGAATCGACATGCAGGCATCCCCGGACGACCGGCCCGTCGTACTGATTACCGGCGCGGCCGGCAACCTGGGCCGCACGCTGGCCGACGCCCTGGGGGGCGAATACCGCATCGTCGGCCTGGACCGCGACCGCGAGCGGGCCGACGAGCTGGACTTTCCCCTCCTGGCCGTGGACCTCGCCTCCGACGAGTCCGTCGCCCAGGCCTTCGAGGAAATCGCCGAATGGTTCGGCCGGCGCCTGGCCGCCGTCATCCACCTGGCCGCCTTCTTCGACGCCAGCGGCGAGGACCATCCCCTGTACCGCAGCGTCAACGTCGAAGGCACGCGCCGCCTGGTGCGCGCCCTGCGCGGCTTCGAGGTCGAGCGCTTCGTCTACGCCAGCACCATGCTCGTGCACGCCCCCGGCCGGCCCGGCCAGGCCATCGGCGAGGCGCAGCCCTACGGCCCGCAATACGTCTACCCGCAATCCAAGCTCGACGCCGAGCAGGCCCTGCGCGACGAGCGCGCCGGCATGCCTTATGCCATCCTGCGCCTGGCCGGCGTCTACGACGAGCGCAGCGTCGTGCCCACCCTGGCCAACCAGATCGCCCGCATCTACGAGCGCGACTTCCAGAGCCATTTCTACCCGGCCTCGCCGCTGGTGGGCCAGTCCATGCTGCACCGGGACGACCTGGTCGACGCCGTGCGCCGCACCGTGGCCCGGCGCGCCGAGCTGCCGGACGAGACGGAATTGCTGATCGGCGAGCCCGAGCCCATGGGCTACGAGGCCTTGCAGGACGAGATCGGCTACCTGGTCCACGGCCAGGAGGACTGGCCGACCCTGCGCCTGCCCAAGGCCGTGGCCGCGGCCGGCGCCTGGGCGCAGGCGCGCCTGGAGCCGGTGGTGCCCGACGCGCTGGACCAGGGCCAAAAGCCTTTCGTCAAGCCGTATATGGTGGCCATGGCCGACGCCCACTATGCGCTGGACGTCTCGCGCGCCTGGGAGCTGCTGGGCTGGCGGCCGCGCCACCGGCTCAAGCACGTCCTGCCGGAGATCGTCGCCGCGCTCAAGGGCGACCCGGCGGGCTGGTACCGCGCCCACGGCATGACGCTGCCGCCCGCCCTGGGCGAGGCCGCCGACGCCGCGGCCGACGCCGAGGCGCTGCGCGCGCGCGACGAGGCGGTCTGCCGCCGCGAGCACGCCGCCAACCGCTGGGCGCACTTCGTCAACATGGCCCTGGGCACCTGGCTGGTGACCCAGCCGCCGCTGATCGGCGTGGCCGAGCCCGGGCTGCGCGCGGCCGAGGTCGCGCTCGGCCTGGCGCTGGTCGTCTGCGCGGCCGCGTCGCTGAGCTGGCAGCTGCGCGCCGCGCGCTGGGCCTGCGCGGCCATCGGCGCGCTGGTCATGGCCGCGCCTTTCGTGTTCTGGACCGAGAACGCCGCGGCCTACCTGTCCGATACCCTGGTGGGCGGGCTGGCCTTCGGGCTGGCGGTGGCGCTGCGGCCCGAGCCGGGGCCGGCGCCGCTGGCCCGCCTGACCGGCCCGGAGTTGCCGCCGGGCTGGAGCTACAACCCCTCGGACTGGACCCAGCGCGTGCCCATCATCGCGCTGGCGCTGGTCGGCCTGTACGTGTCGCGCTACCTGGCCGCCTACCAGATGGGCCACGTCGGCGGGGTGTGGGAGCCGTTCTTCGCGGGCGATCCGGCCGACCCGCGCAACGGCACCGAGGAAATCGTCACCTCCAGCGTGTCGCGCGCCTGGCCGGTGCCGGACGCCGCCCTGGGCGGCTACACCTACATGCTGGAAGCGGTGACCGGGCTGGTCGGCTCGCGCGCGCGCTGGCGCACCATGCCCTGGCTGGTCGCGGCCTTCGGCTTCATGATCGTGCCGCTGGGCATCGTCTCCATCGCCTTCATCATCATCCAGCCCATCGTCATCGGCACCTGGAGCACGCTGGCGCTGATCGGGGCGGCGGCCATGCTGCTGCAGATCCCGTATTCGCTGGACGAGCTGCTGGCGACCTTCCAGTTCCTGCGCCGCCGCGTGCGGGCCGGCCGCAGCGGGCTGCGCGTCTTCCTGTTCGGCGACACCGACGAGGGCGGGCGAGGGCCCGCGCGCGACGAGTTCGACCGGCGGCCCGGGCAGGTGCTGCGCGACATGGCCTCCGGCGGCGTGTCCCTGCCGTGGAACCTGTGGCTGGCCGCCGCCGTGGGCCTGTGGCTGATGTTCACGCGCCTGACCCTGGGCGCCGAGGGCGCCATGGCCGACGCGGACCACCTGGTCGGCGCCCTGGTGCTGACGGTGCTGGCCATCGCCGCCGCGGAAATGGCCCGCCCGGCGCGCCTGCTGCTGCTGCCGCTGGCTGCCGGGCTGCTGGCGGCCACCTTCGCCTGGGGCGGCGGCGCGCTGCAGATGGCGGCCAACGTCGCCGCGGCGCTGGCCCTGGCGGCCCTCAGCCTGCGCCGCGGCCCCCTGCGGGGACATTACGGCAGTTGGGACCGGATGGTAGTGTAGAGTTAGGCAGCGAACCGGAAAGCCGCTGCGCGCCCGGTAAGGGTTCCCCGTATAAGGGTTCCCCTTAGGTAGCGCACGAATTTTCATTTCGCTTGCCATGACGCATACTGTCCCCTAATTACCCGGCCATCCCGGCAAGGGCCCGACACGCCGGAGGCACCCACCGCATGACCACCCCTGACGACCTCGACGGCCGCCGCCGGGCGGCGGTGCCCGCCTGCCTTGCCCACGGGATGCCCGCCGCATGCTGTTGCTGAGCCTCGTCCTCCTGCCGTTCGCGGGCAGCCTGTGCGCGGCGCTGCTGCCGTCCAACGCCCGCAACCTGGAATCCTGGCTGGCCGGCCTGATCGCCTTCGCCTGCGCCGCGCTGGCCGCGGCCGCCTACCCGGAGGTCGCCGGCGGCGGGGTGGTGCGCTACGCGCTGCCGTGGGTGCCGTCGCTGGGCCTGGAGTTCAGCCTGCGCATGGACGGCCTGGCGTGGCTGTTCGTCATGCTGATCTCGGTCATCGGCACGCTGGTCGTGATGTACGCGCGCTACTACATGTCCGCCCAGGACCCGGTGCCGCGCTTCTTCTCCTTCCTGCTCGCCTTCATGGGCGCCATGCTGGGCGTGGTGCTGTCGGGCAACCTGATCCAGCTCGCCCTGTTCTGGGAGCTGACCAGCCTGGCGTCCTTCCTGCTGATCGCCTACTGGCACCACCGGGTCGACGCCCGCCAGGGCGCGCGCATGGCCTTCACCGTGACCGGCGCGGGCGGGCTGTGCCTGCTGGCCGGCCTGCTGGTGCTCGGGCGCATCGTCGGCAGCTACGACCTGGACGCCGTGCTGCAGGCCGGCGACGCGGTGCGCGCCCATCCCGCCTACCCGGTGGTGCTGGTGCTGGTGGTGCTGGGCGCGCTGACCAAGAGCGCGCAATTCCCCTTCCACTTCTGGCTGCCGCACGCCATGGCCGCGCCCACGCCGGTGTCGGCCTACCTGCATTCGGCCACCATGGTCAAGGCCGGGGTCTTCCTGCTGGCGCGGCTGCTGCCGGTGCTGGGCTACACCGACGAATGGGTGTGGATCGTCGGCGGGGCGGGCGGAATCACCCTGGTGCTGGGCGCCTACGCGGCCATGTTCCAGCAGGACCTCAAGGGCGTGCTGGCCTATTCCACCATCAGCCACCTGGGCCTCATCACCATACTGCTGGGCATGGAAAGCGACCTGTCCACGGTCGCGGCCATCTTCCACATCGTCAACCACGCCACTTTCAAGGCCTCGCTCTTCATGGCCGTGGGCATCATCGACCACGAGACCGGCACGCGCGACATGCGCCGCCTGAGCGGCCTGGCCAGGGTGATGCCGATCACCGCGGTGCTGGCCATCATCGCCAGCGCGGCCATGGCCGGGGTGCCGCTGCTCAACGGCTTCCTGTCCAAGGAAATGTTCTTCGCCGAGACCGTCATGGTCGGCGGCTCGGCCCTGCAGCGCTACGGCATGCCGCTGGCCGCCACGCTGGCCGGCGCCTTCGGGGTGATCTACTCGCTGCGCTTCATCCACCAGGTCTTCTTCGGCCCGGTCGCGCAGGACCTGCCGCGCGAGCCGCACGAGGCGCCGCGCTGGATGCGCTTCCCCGTGGAGCTGCTGGTGCTGGCCTGCCTGGTGGTGGGCATCCTGCCGGCCGTCACCGTCGGCCCCTTCCTGCACACGGCGGCGCTGTCGGTGCTGGGCGGGCGGCTGCCCGACTACAGCCTGGCGATCTGGCACGGCGTGACCACGCCGCTGCTCATGAGCGTGCTGGCCACCGCCGGCGGCGTGGTCGTCTACGTGCTGATGCGGCGCTACCTGCGGCTGGGCCGCATCGACGGCACGCCGCTGATCTACCGCTTCGACGGCCGGCGCACCTTCGAGGCCGTGCAGGACGGCCTGGCCCTGGGCGCCGAATGGCTGGTGCGGCGCTGCGGCTCCGAGCGCCTGCAGACGCAGATGGCGCTGATCGCCGCCGCCGGCCTGCTGGCCGGCGCCGCGCCGGTGTTCGCCAGCGCCACCGGCTGGGCCGGCTGGCCGCCCACGCCGGCCGACCCGCTCTTCGCGCTGCTGTGGCTGATCGGCGCGGCCTGTTCGGTGGCCGCGGCCTACCAGGCCAAGTACCACCGCCTGGCCGCGCTCATCATGATGGGCGGCGCGGGCCTGGCCACCTGCCTGACCTTTGCCTGGCTGTCGGCGCCGGACCTGGCCCTGACCCAGCTCACGGTCGAGGTGGTCACGGTGGTGCTGATCCTGCTCGGCCTGCGCTGGCTGCCCAAGCGGCTGCCGGAGACCTACGGCGCCAGCCCGCCGCTGCGGGTGCGCGGTCGCCGCCTGCGCGACCTCGCCATCGCCCTGGCGGTGGGCGCGGGGCTGGCCTGGACGGCCTACGCGGCGCTGACCCACGCGCTGCCCGACTCGATCGCGCCCTTCTTCCTGCGGCATGCGCTGCCCGACGGCGGCGGCACCAACGTCGTCAACGTGATCCTGGTGGACTTCCGCGGCTTCGACACCATGGGCGAGATCGTCGTGCTGGGCACCGTGGCGCTGACCGTCTACGCGCTGCTGCGGCGCTTCCGCCCCGCGCCCGAAAGCATGGACCTGCCGCACCAGCAGCGCGACCCGGACGCCTACCGGCCCGACCCGCGCCGCAGCGAGGCCGACATCCGGCGCGACTACCTGATGATCCCGGCGGTGATCGTGCGCCTGCTGCTGCCCATGGCGGCCATGACCTCGATCTTCTTCCTGCTGCGCGGCCACAACCTGCCCGGCGGCGGCTTCGTCGGCGGGCTGGTGATGGCCATGGCCATCATCATCCAGTACATGGTGGGCGGCACCGCCTGGGTCGAGTCGCGCATGCGCCTGCACCCGCAGCAATGGCTGGCGATCGGGCTGCTGTGCGCCGTGCTGACCGGCGCGCTGCCCTGGCTGGCGGGCCGCTACTTCCTGGACGCGATGGATACGCACCTGCACCTGCCGCTGGTGGGCGATTTGCACCTGTCCACGGTGCTGCTGTTCGACGTCGGCGTCTACATGCTGGTGGTGGGCGCCACCGTGCTGGTGCTGGTGGCGCTGGCCCACCAATCGGCGCGCAGCCAGCGCGCCGCGCAGCTGCAGGCCGCCGCGGCGGCGCAAGGGGAACACTGATGGAGCTGATACTGGCCCTGGCCATAGGCGTGCTGGCGGGCTCGGGCGTCTGGCTGCTGCTGCGCCCGCGCACCTTCCAGGTCATCATGGGCCTGTCGCTGCTGTCCTACGCCGTCAACCTGTTCATCTTCGGCATGGGCCGGCTGCGCGTGGACGCCCCGCCGGTGCTGGAGCCGGGCCGCGCGGCGGACCTCGCCAGCCACGTCGATCCGGTGCCGCAGGCGCTGGTGCTGACGGCCATCGTCATCGGCTTCGCCATGACGGCGCTGTTCCTGGTGGTGCTGCTGGCCGCGCGCGGCCTGACCGGCACCGACCACGTCGACGGGCGGGAGGGCGAGACGTGATCGGCTGGTCCGCCCACCTCATCATCCTGCCGGTGGTCATTCCCATGATCGCCGGCGCGGCCATGCTGCTCATGGACGACAGCCGCCGCATCTGGCGCGCCCGGCTGGGCGTGCTGGCGGTGCTGGCGCAGCTGGCCGCCGCGCTGGCGCTGCTGGCGCGCGCCGACGCGGCCGGCGGCACGGCCGGCGTCTACCTGCTGGGCGACTGGGCCGCGCCCTTCGGCATCGTGCTGGTGGCCGACCGGCTGGCGGCCATGATGCTGGTGCTGGCCGCGGTCCTCGGCCTGGCCGCGCTGGTCTACGCGCAGGCGCGCTGGGACCGCGCCGGCGTGCATTTCCATACCCTGTTCCAGCTCCAGCTCATGGGGCTGAACGGCGCCTTCCTGACCGGCGACCTGTTCAACCTGTTCGTCTGCTTCGAGATCCTGCTGGCCGCCTCCTACGGCCTGCTGCTGCACGGCTCGGGCACGCCGCGGGTGAAGGCGGGGCTGCACTACATCGCGGTCAACCTGGTCGCCTCCTTCCTCTTCCTGATCGGGGCGAGCCTGATCTACGGCGCGGTCGGCACGCTCAACATGGCCGACCTGGCCGAGCGCATGGCCGGGCTGGCGGGGCAGGACAAGGTGCTGCTGCAGGTGGGCGCCGGCGTGCTGGGCTGCGCCTTCCTCATCAAGGCGGCCGCCTGGCCGCTGAACTTCTGGCTGCCCGCGGCCTATGCCTCGGCCGCCGCGCCGGTGGCGGCGCTGTTCGCCATCATGACCAAGGTGGGCGTGTACGCGGTGCTGCGCATGGGCACGCTGCTGGCCGCGGCCGACCCGGGCTCGGGCGGGGTGTACGGCGCGCCCTGGATCTTCTCCGTCGGCCTGGTCACGCTGGCCCTGGGCGCGGCCGGCCTGCTGGCCTCGCAGGAGCTGCGCCGCCAGGCCGCCTGGAGCGTGCTGGTTTCCTCGGGCACGCTGCTGGCGGCCGTGGGCTACGCGCAGGCCGAGGTGCTGGCCTCGGCGCTCTATTACCTGCTGGTCTCGACCCTGGCGATCGCCGCCTTCTTCCTGCTGATAGAGATCGTCGAATCCCAGAGCCCGGCCGGGGCCAGCGTGCTGGCGCTCACCCTGGAAGCCTTCGGCCTGGAGGACGCGCCGGCCGGGCCCGACCAGCCCGACGAGGTGGTCGGCGTGACCATCCCCGCCGCCATGGCCATACTGGGCGTGGCCTTCGTGGCCTGCGCGCTGCTCATCACCGGCCTGCCGCCGCTGTCCGGCTTCGTGGCCAAGTTCGGCATGCTGGCCGGCGCCCTGCGCGGCGCGGGGCCGGGCACGCCCATTTCCGGGTCGGCCTGGCTGCTGCTGGCGGTGGTGCTGGGATCGGGGCTGGCCGGCATGATCGCCCTGGTGCGCTCGGGCATCCGCACCTTCTGGGCGGTCGAGCGCGGGGCGGTGCGGCTGCGCCCCGTCGAGGCCCTGCCCATGCTGGGCCTGCTAGGCCTGTGCGTGGCCATGACCGCGGCCGGCGAGCCGCTGATGCGCTACCTGGACGCTACCGCGCGCGCGCTGCACGCGCCGCAGGGCTATGTCGAGGCCGTCATGTCGCAGCCGGCGCAGCGGCCGGCCGGACAGGAGGATGCCCGATGAGCCCGGCCAACCGCCGCAGGAACGCTGCCGCCGGCGATGGCGCGGGCGGGCAGGGGGCCGCCGCGCCCCCCGCCCGCCGACGCAAATGGCTGCCGTCCGTGCCCCTGAGCCTGCTGCTCTTCCTGCTGTGGCTGCTGCTCAATGACAGCGCCAGCCCGGGCCACATCGCCGTGGCCGCGGTCCTGGCGGTGGTCGGCCCCGTCGCCGCGGCGCGCCTGCGGCCCCTGCAGTCCAACCCCCGGCCCGCCTGGGCCGTCGTGCGCCTGGCCTTCAGCGTGGCGGTGGACGTGGTCCGGTCCAACTTCGCCGTGGCGCGCATCGTCGTCGGCGGGCGCGGCGCCATGCTGACCTCGGGCTTCATCTGCGTGCCGCTGGACCTGCGCGACCCGCACGCGCTCGCCATCCTGGCCTGCGTGCTGACCATTACGCCGGGCACGGTGTGGTCGGGCCTGGACGAGAGCACCGGCATCCTCACCCTGCACATCCTGGACCTGCGCGACGAAGGAGAGTGGGTGCGCTTCATCAAGGCCCGCTACGAGCAGCCCCTGAAGGAGATCTTCGAATCATGAACCAGATACTGCCCTGGGCGGCGAACTTCGCCGCGCTGTGCACCCTCCTGGCCATGGCCTGCGCGGCGCTGCGCATGATGCGCGGCCCCTCGGCCCAGGACCGGGTGGTGGCGCTGGACGCCTTCTACGTCAACGGCATGCTGCTGGTGCTGGTGATGGGGCTGCGCTTCGGCTCCTCGCTGTACTTCGAGATCGCGCTGCTGATGGCCTTGTTCGGCTTCGTGGGCACCATCGCCATGGCCAAGTTCCTGCTGCGCGGCGAGGTGATCGAGCCATGACGGCCATCCGCCTTGCCCCATGGGGAACACAGCCATGACGCCCGAAGACTTCCCGTTGTGGGTCAGCGTTCCGGCGGCGCTGTTGCTGGTGCTGGGCGGGCTGCTGGCGCTGATCGGCGGCATCGGCCTGCTGCGCCTGCCGGACTTCTTCCGCCGCATGCACGCGCCGTCGCTGTCCAACACCCTCGGCTGCGGCGCCATCCTGTTCGCCAGCCTGCTGACCTTCTCCTACCAGGAAGGCCGGCTGTCGCCGCACGTGGTGCTGGTCACGCTGTTCGTGGCCTTGACCGCGCCGGTCTCGGCCATGCTGC
>Ga0182743_1000803_pt1 | contig 35106 bp, 32 predicted proteins | sample eDN3rd30CKraftOP_FD_128522 | JGI IMG/M metagenome (GOLD analysis project Ga0182743, IMG submission 128522) | Enriched Organic Plus compost microbial communities from Emeryville, California, USA - eDNA 3rd pass 30_C Kraft OP (version 2) (version 2) ... | reverse complement strand
TTTCATGCTGGCCTGCGCCATCGAGACCTTCGGCGAGGCCGCCGCGCTGGTGGACGGCCACGGCGCGGGCGCGGCGCAGTTCCATGAGCTGATCACCAGCACCCTGTTTCCGGGGCCGGTGTATACGGGTTATGGCAAGCTCATCACCGAAGGCCGCTACGAGCCCGCGTTGTTCAAGGCCCGCCTGGGCCTGAAGGACGTGCGGCTGGCGCTGGCCGCCGGCGAGGCGATACACACGCCGCTGCCGCTGGGCAGCGTGGTGCGCGACAGCCTGATCGAGGCCATGGCCCACGGCGACGGCGAGAAGGATTTCGCCGTGCTGGGCCGCGTGGCGCAGCGCAGGGCGGGACGGCAATAAGCCCGCGGGCTGGGCCATGGGCCTGGCCCGGGAAAGGGCACCGCATCCTGCGCGGCGCCAGCCGCCTCAACCGCCGTGCGCGGTGCAGCCGGCATGGCCGCACGCGCCGTCGTTCCACGACGAATTCAGGATCATGCCGCAAAAGTTCAGGCGTTTGTAGTTGCCCGGATCCTTCAGCGCCAGCACGTCGGCCTTGACGTTGCCAAATGTCGTCTCGGGCTTGCGCATCGTGCCGCGCGCGAAGGCATCGATGATGTCCTCCTTGAAGGCCGGCCCGCGCGGGTGCACCTGCACCACCTGGTCGCGCTGGTCGGCGGTGAATTCGTCATAGGCCAGGCCCAGTACGTCCATCTCGACCCCGGCCGTCACCAGCGCCACCACCGGCTTCTTGTGCTTGGGGATGCCGGGCGTCGTGTGCAGCGCGATCGCGTCCCACACCTGCTCGATGTCCGTTTCCGCGATACCGCGGGCGCGCAGGAAGTCGGCCGCGGCATTGGCGCCGTCGACCTCGAAGCGCTCGTCCGCGCTGCTGTACGCGTCCATCAGGCCCATGTCGTGGAACATCGCGCCAATGTAGAGCAGCTCGGCGTCGTAGCGCAGGCCGCGGCGTTCGCCCGTCAGCGCGCCGAACAGGAACACGCGGCGGGAGTGGTGGTACAGCAGATCGGTCTCGGTATCGCGCACCAGTTCGGTGGCTTCCCGGGCCAGCTTGCTGTCGGGTATCGTGATGCCGGCAATGATTTGACTCATGGTCTACTCCAGAAAAAGAAGGGTCTGCGCCGCATGGGTCTGCGGCGTCGGCGCCATGGACGAAAGTGTCCGCCGCGCCGGCCCGTACCGGCAACGCCCGCGCGCCATCGAAACATGCCAACCATTCCGCAATCCCTGCCATCCCCGGCTTCCCGGCCGGCCCCGCGGCACATCGCCCTTGCCGTGTTTCCTGCCGTGCAGGCCCTGGACGTGGCCGGTCCGCTGGACGTGTTCAGCGAGGCCAACGGCTACCTGCCCGAAGGCGCCGGCTATACGCTGACGGTGCTGAGCGCCGATGGAGAGCCGGTGCGGGCCTCCAACGGCCTGCGCATCGGCGCCGACGCGTCGTTCGAGGCGGGGCAGGGCCCGTACGACCTTGCGCTGGTGGCCGGCGGCCCGCAGCTGCCCGATACCGAGCCCGACCCGCGCCTGACGCGCTGGCTGCGCGAGGTGGCCGCGCATTGCCCGCGCTATGGCTCCATCTGCACCGGTGCCTTCGCCCTGGGTGCCGCCGGGCTGCTCGACGGCAAGCGCGCGGCCACGCATTGGCAGAACGCCGGCCAGCTCGAACGACGCTATCCGCGCGCACGGGTCGAGCCCGATCACATCTACTGCCGCGACGGCGCCATGGTGACCTCGGCGGGCGTTACCGCCGGCATCGACCTGTCGCTCGCCTTGCTGGCCGAAGACCACGGCCCCGAGGTGTCGGTCGCCGTGGCCAAGCGCCTGCTGGTATTCGCGCAGCGCCAGGGCGGCCAATCCCAGTTCAGCCCTTATCTCGACCTCGCGCCGGGCGGCGAAGCCGACCCGCTGGCACGCGTGCAGGCCCATGTCATGGCGAACCCGCGCGGTGCGTTTTCGGTGGCGCGCCTGGCCGAGGTGGCGGGCATGAGCCCGCGCCATTTCGCCCGCAAGTTCGTCGAGTCGTCGGGCGTGACGCCGCACGAATTCATCGAACGCGTGCGCGTCGATGCCGCACGCAACCTGCTGGAGCGCAGCGACACGGTCCTCAAGGCCGTGGCCTACGAATGCGGTTTCTCGTCCACCGACCGCATGCGCGCCGTCTTCATGAAGCGCCTGGGTGTCTCCCCCGCCCAATACCGGGGGAGGTTTCGGCGGGTGGATTCGGAGGGATGAGAAGGGGGGCGGTGAAGGATGGGCTCTTGAGGCGCCGGTGTCTGGCGTGCCGGGGCCGCGCCGGCCAAGCCCCTCGGCTCGGGCGCGCCACGAGGCGCCCTCGGTCGCCCGGCGGGCGACTCCCCTCGGGCCAACTGGCCGTCGCAGCCCCGGCACACCAGACACCGGCTCGCGTCGGCTTTATGCATCGACACATCCATCCCGGCGTGGGAGAGAGAAAAAACCGGCGCTGCGCGGGTTGCGGTGGTCAAGTGCCACCCCCGTGGGCACGAAGACGGCGACAGCATCCTGATGCCATACGGGCCAGGACGCCCGCAGGCATGCCGGTTGCTGGAAGGATCGCTGCGCGCCCCGGCCTGTGTAGGAGCCCCTCATGTCTGTCATCACCGACGCCCGTCCAACTGCCGCCACGGTGGAAGGCGGCGTACCCGTCACGCTGTGCGTGAACGGCATGGATTACGAACTGTTGCTGGACCCCCGTGCCACCCTGCTCGATACGCTGCGCGAAGCGCTGGGCCTTACGGGCACCAAGAAGGGGTGCGACCATGGCCAGTGCGGCGCGTGTACGGTGCACGTCGACGGCCGGCGGGTCAATGCCTGCCTGTTGCTGGCCGTGTCGCTGGATGGCCGGGACATCACCACCATCGAGGGTATCGCCGGCGATGCGGCAATGCATCCCATGCAGCAGGCCTTCGTCGAGCACGACGGCTATCAATGCGGTTACTGCACCCCTGGCCAGATCATGTCGGCGGTGGCGCTGCTGGACGAACCCTGTGGTTCCGGCGACGACGCGGTGCGCGAAGCGATGAGCGGAAACATCTGCCGCTGCGGGGCCTATGCAAACATTGTCGCGGCCATCCAGGACGTGCGCGGAAAACGGTGAGGCGCATGGAAAATTTTCGCTATCGCAGGGCCGACACCGTCGAACAGGCTATCCGCATCGCGGGCGCCGAACAAGGCGCACGCGTGCGGTTCCTGGCGGGTGGCACGACCCTGGTGGATTTGATGAAGCTTGACGTGGAGGCGCCCGATCTGGTGGTGGACCTGAACCGCCTCGGGCTGGATCGCATCGAGATACTGTCAGATGGCCGCGTGCGCATCGGCGCGATGGTGCGCAACGCAGACCTGGCGCGTCATCCGCACATCCAGGCGCGTTATGCCGTGCTGTCGCAGGCCCTGCTGTCGGGCGCTTCGGCACAACTGCGCAACATGGCCACCACCGGCGGCAACCTGCTGCAGCGTACGCGCTGCGTGTATTTTCGCGATCGCGATTCCGCATGCAACAAGCGCGAGCCCGGCAGTGGCTGTCCCGCCCTGGGCGGCCACAACCGTAACCTGGCCGTGCTGGGCATCAGCCAATACTGCATCGCCAGCCATCCGTCGGACATGAACGTGGCGCTGGCCGCGCTGGACGCGCAGGTGCACATGCAGGGCGTGGACGGGCCGCGCACGGTGGCGGCGCGGGATTTCCACCTGCTGCCGGGGGACACGCCGCAACACGAGACCGTGTTGCGTCCTGGCGAACTGATCACCAGTGTGACGCTGCCGCCACTGGCGCCGGGCACGCGCTCGTCATACCTGAAGCTGCGCGACCGCGCGTCGTACGAGTTCGCGCTGGCGTCGGCCGCGGTGGTCGTGCGCGCCGAGGGCGGGCGCATCGTGCATGCCAACGTTGCGCTGGGCGGCGTGGGCACGCGGCCGTGGCGCAGCCCGCAGGCCGAGCAGGTGCTGCTGGGGCAGGTGCCCGGCATGCCGCTGTACGCGCGGGCGGCGGAGGCCGCGTTAAGTACCGCTGTGCCACAGAGCGAGAACGGCTTCAAGATCGAGCTGGCACGCCGTTGCCTGGCACATGCGCTGGCGACGACCCTGCCGCCGACCTCCGCTTGGGAATCCGCCTATGGACAATAGCAAACTGGCCCACCCCGACGTCATCGGCGCGCCGCGCACGCGTATCGACGGCCCCCTGAAAGTGGCCGGGTGGGCGCAGTACACCGCCGATTTCGCCTTGCCGGGCATGCTGCATGGGGTGCCCGTGTGCAGCACCATCGCCAGCGGCCGTGTAATGGCGCTGGACCCCTCGGCCGCGCTGGCGATGTCCGGCGTACGGGCTGTGCTGCACCGGGGCAACCGCCCGCCGCTCAAGCGCGCCGGGCACGGCAGCATCGACGAGGCGCGCCCCCCGCTGGACGACGACGTGATCCGCTACTACGGGCAGTATGTCGCGCTGGTAGTGGCCGACACGCTGGAGGCCGCCACTGCCGCGGCCGGCGCGGTGCAGGTGCATTACCAGGCGGAGCCGCATGACGTGTCCGAGCCGGGGGAAGGCGATACGCCGGACGTCGAAAGCGAGCGCGGCGATGCCGAGGCGGCCTATACCGAGGCCCCCGTGCGCATCGATGCCACCTACACCTCGCCCGTCGAGACGCACAACCCCATCGAGCTGCATGCCTGCCTGGCGGCCTATGATGGCGAGGCCTATACGCTTTACGAAACCACGCAGGCCGTGGTGAACCACCGCACTGTGATGGCCCAAATGCTGGACGTGCCCGAGGAAAACGTGCGCGTGATCTCGCATTACCTGGGTTCGGGCTTCGGCGGCAAGCTGTGGCCCTGGCCGCATTCGCTGCTGGCCGCCGCGGCCGCGCGCATGCTCGGCCGGCCGGTAAAAGTGGTGCTGAGCCGCCGCATGCTGTTCCAGAACGTCGGCCACCGGCCCGCACTGCGCCAGCGCATGCGGCTGGCAGCCACGCGCGAAGGGCGGCTGGTGTCGGTGCAGCAGCACTATCTCAGCCAGGCCTCCGTGCTGGACGACTACCGCGAGAACTGCGCCGAGGCCACGCCCCACATGTACAGCACGCCCAACCTGAAAGTGTGCTCGGGCCTGGCGCGGCGTCACGTGGGGGCGCCCACTTCGATGCGCGGGCCGGGTGCCGTGCCGGGCCTGTACGCTCTGGAATCGGCCATGGACGAGCTGGCTTTGGCCCTGGACATGGACCCGGTGCAGTTTCGGCTGCAGAACGAGCCGCAAATGGACGAGAGCAGCGGGCTGCCGTTCTCGTCGCGTCACTTGAAGGAGTGCCTGGAGCTGGGCGCCGAGCGTTTCGGCTGGGCGCGCCGCACGCCGCGGGTGGGCTCGATGCGGCGGGGCGAGCTCACGCTGGGCTGGGGCGTGGCCTCGTGCTCGTGGCTGGCGCTGCGCCTGCCCTCCAAGGCGCGCGTGCTGTTGCGGGCCGACGGCTCGGCGCGCGTACAGTGCGCCACGCAGGACATCGGCACCGGCACCTACACTGTGCTGGCCCAGCTCGTCAGCGCCGAGACCGGCATTCCGCTGGACCGCATCGAGGTCGCGCTGGGCGACACCGAGCTGCCGCCGGGGCCATTGTCGGGCGGCTCCGGCGCCACGGCCTCGGTCATTCCGGCGGTGCTGCAGGCGACGCGCCAGGCCGTGCGTGCGGCGGCGGAGCTGGCCGCGAGGCCGGGCGGCGCGTTGCCGGACTGCGCGGCTGCCGATCTGGTATGCCGCGACGGTCGCCTCTGTCCTCCCGAGAGCGATGCCGGCGCGGCGCTGGCCGACGTGATACAGGCCGCGGGCGTGGGCGAGGTGGCCGGAGACGGCGAGGGCACATCGGGCAATCCGCTGAAGAAGCACCATTCCATCCACTCGTACGGCGCGCATTTCGTGGAGGTGTCCTGGCATGCGCCCACTGCGCGCCTGCGCGTCTCGCGCGTGGTGACGGTGATCGACGGCGGCCGTATCATCAATCCGCGCACCGCGCGCAACCAGATCGAGGGCGCGGTAGTGATGGGCGTGGGCATGGCGCGGTTCGAGCGCACGCACTACGACCCACGCAGCGGCGCGCCGGTCAACAGCAATCTGGCCGACTACATCGTGCCCACGCATGCCGATGCGCCGCAGCTCGACGTGACCTTCCTGGACTATCCCGACCCGGTCTGGAACGAGCTGGGCGCACGCGGCATCGGCGAAATCGGCCTGGCGGGCGTGGCCGCCGCCATCGCCAACGCGGTCCATCACGCCACCGGCGTGCGCGTGCGTCGCCTGCCCATCATGGTGGAGGACCTGCTGCAGGCCACGGCCGCGTAAGACCGCCAAGTGCGGGAACACGGCTTGCTCCCTGGACAGGATGTCTTGCTGCTGGAGACGTCCATGTCGAGAACCGTTCGTTCCAAATCGAGCCGATCCGAAGGTTCCTCTTCCGAATCCGCCCCGCGTCCGCGCCGCTCCGCGCACAGGCGCGCCGGCGCCGAACCGGGACGCGCCGCCGGCATCCGGCGTCCGTTCGACCGCTTCGCAACGGCCGTGGCCAGCCGCGCCGGCTCACCGGTGGCCTTTGGCGCCGCGTTCGTGGTGGTCATCCTATGGGCCGTCGCCGGCCCCCTGTTCGGCTATTCCGATACCTGGCAGCTCGTTATCAACACCGGCACCACCATCATCACTTTCCTGATGGTGTTCCTGATCCAGCAGAGCCAGAACAAGGAGAGCAAGGCGCTGCAGATGAAGCTGGACGAACTGCTGTTCGCCCTGAAGGGCGCCGACGACGGCGTGATCGACGCCGAAGACCTGGATGAAGACAGCCTGAACAAGCTGGCCGAGCATTACGCTGCCCTGGCGCGCCGGGGGCACCCCAAGTCCTAGGGGTAATCCGGAGAGTCGTAAAAGCGAACGCCTCATCGAAATAATTCCATCGACACGGCGCGAGCGGGCCCCCTAAACTTGCCCGCAAGCCGACGCACGCCCCGGCATGCGCGGCCGATAAAACCGATACAAGAGACAAGCCCGACCAGCCGTCCTGCAGGTCCTCCGCGCGGTTTCCGCCCCACGGAGCCGCATGACATCCAGCCCGCCAGCCTTTGCCTTCCGGCGCAGCCGCGTACCGGACAGGGCCCGCTTGCGCCTGGAAAATGCGGTAGCGATCCGCCTCCGGCGCCGGGCACGCACTGGCGAGACGATGAACTACACCTTTGAATTCGCGGATGTGCTGGCCGCCTGGCCACGGCTGCTGGAGGGGGCGTTGTACACGGCGCAGCTATCCGCTGCGGCCATCGTGCTGGGATTCGCGCTGGGGACCTTGTCCGCCATCGTCCGACACCAACGCATCCCCTATCTTCGTCGCATCGTCGCGGCCTACGTCGAAGGCATACGCAACACGCCGTTCCTGGTGCAGGCCTTCCTGGTGTTCTTCGGTCTTTCTACGCTGGGACTGCGGCTTAGCGCCGGCGTGTCGGCCGTGCTCGCGCTGACGCTGAACGTGGGCGCCTATACCTGCGAGATCATGCGCGCCGGCCTGGACTCGATTCACCGCAGCCAGATCGAGGCGGCCGAGTCCCTGGGAATGACCCGGCCGTCGATCTACTGGCACGTGGTCCTCCTGCCCGCCATCGAGCGCGTCTACCCCTCGTTGACCAGCCAGTTCGTGCTGCTGATGCTGTCTTCCAGCATCACGTCGCAGATTTCCGCCGAAGAACTGACGGGCATCGCCAATGTGATTCAGGGCGAGACCTTCCGCAGCTTCGAGGTGTACATCATCGTGGGTGTGCTGTATCTCGTGCTGTCGTTCGTGTTCCGGATCGGCTTCTGGCTGATCAGCCGGGTCATCTTCCCTCGCAAGCGCCTGCTGGGCACCAGCATCTGAGGCCGATCCATGGACAGTTCCATCTACTTCGAATACCTGGGCGTCGCGGCGCTGTGGACGATCGGCTTGTCCATCACCGCGGTGGTCGGCGGCGGAATTCTCGGCTTCGTCATCGCGCTGATGCGTACTGCGCCCAACCGTGCGCTCGTGGCGCTCGCCGCGGCGTACATCCAGATTGTCCAGGGCATCCCTCTGCTGGTGCTGCTGTTCATCGCCTATTTCGGGCTGAGCATCATCGGGTTGGATCTCAATCCGTTCGTCGCCGTCGCCATCGCGTTCTCGATCTACAGCGCGGCATTCCTGGGAGAGATATGGCGCGGCGCCATCCAGGCGGTGTCGAAGACGCAATGGGAGGCTTCGGCCTGCCTGGGCTTTGCACGCCATCACCAGCTCGTCCACGTCATCCTGCCGCAGGCCGTGCGCATCGCGATTCCGCCCACTGTCGGCTTCGTGGTGCAGGTGGTGAAGAACACGTCCCTTGCGTCGGTCATCGGTTTCATCGAACTGACGCGGGCGGGGCAGATCATCAACAACGCGACGTTCCAGCCTTTCCGGGTCTTCCTGGTCGTGGCGGCCGTCTACTTTTGCATCTGCTACCCGCTTTCGTACCTCAGCAAAAAACTCGAGATCAAGCTCCATGTCGCAAATCGTTAACGTACAAAACGTCCACAAGCGATTCGGCCAGAGCCATGTGCTCAATGGCGTGTCGCTCGAGATCCTGCGAGGTCAGCTCGTCGCCATCATCGGCCGCAGCGGTTCCGGCAAGAGCACCCTGCTGCGCTGCCTGAACGGGCTGGAAACGATCGATTCCGGCTCTATCCGGGTCTGCGACACCGAACTGCTGGACCTGTCCTCGTCCGACCTGCGCACGCTGCGTCAGCGCGTGGGCATGGTGTTCCAGGGCTACAACCTGTTCCCGCACCTGACCGTGCGCCGTAACGTCACCCTGGCGCTTACCACCATCAAGAAAATGCGCCGTGCCGATGCGGAGGCCATTGCGCAGCGCGTGCTGGCGCAGGTGGGCATGGAACAGAAGCTGGACGCCTATCCCGAACAGCTGTCGGGCGGCCAGCAGCAGCGCGTGGCCATCGCCCGCTCGCTGGCCATGATGCCCGAGCTGATCCTGTTCGACGAAGTGACCTCCGCCCTGGACCCGGAACTGACGGGCGAGGTGCTGCGCGTCATGGAGAACCTGGCGCGCGACGGCATGACGATGGCGCTGGTCACTCACGAGATGGCGTTCGCCCGCAAGGTGGCCGACGTCGTCGTGTTCATGCATTCCGGAAAAGTCTGGGAGATCGGTCCCCCGGATGACCTGTTCAATCGTCCGAAGACGGAAGAACTGGCCCGTTTCATCAGTAGCGAACTTTGACAAGAAAACCCGCCTTCTAGGAGACAAGAACGTGAAATCGCTCAAGCAGATCATCGGCGCATGCGCCTTGGCCGCCGTAGCCGCCACCGCGGTGCACGCCGATACCCTGGCCGACATCAAGCAGCGTGGTCGCGTGCTCATCGGCATCGACCTCAGCTTTCCGCCGTTCGGCCTGATGGACGGCAAGATGCAGCCGATCGGCTCCGACGTCTCGGCGGCCAAGATGCTGGCCAAGGACCTGGGCGTGAAGCTCGAGATCGTCCAGCTCAATGGCCCGAACCGCGTGCCGTACCTCTTGACCAACAAGGTCGACATGGTGATCTCGTCGTTCAGCATCACACCCGAGCGCCAGAAGGTCATCGACTTCAGCCTGCCGTACAGCTCGTCGGAGTCGGTGGTGCTGGCGCCCAAGGCGGTGAACATCGCCAAGGTCGAAGACCTGGCCGACAAGCGCATCGGCGTGGTGCGCGGCAACCTGCAGGACAAGCTGCTGCAGCCGATCGCACCCAAGGAAACCCGCATCGTGCGTTTCGACGACGACGCCGCCAACGTGGTGGCCCTGCTGTCGGGCCAGGTGGACGGCATCGGCGCGTCGAAGGAATTGCTGCCCAGCATTACGCAGCGCGATCCGGCCAAGCAGGTCGAGGCCAAGGTGTCGATCGGCATCGTGCCGCACGGCATCGGTGTCCGCAAGAACGAGCCCGAGCTGCTTAAGTGGCTCGATCAGTGGGTCAAGACCAATATCGAGAACGGTCGCCTGAACGAGTCGTTCAAGCAGTCGGTTGGCTATGACCTGCCCCCGAACATGGACCAGTACGTGCCCAAGTAATACGCTATCCCGGTGCGGCCCGCGCGGCGGGCCGGCTTGTTCACCTCTACTTTTCCCGGACACGCGCATGCAATCCTCCAAGTCGCCCCGCATCGGCCTGATCGGCCTGGGCCTGATGGGCCACGGCATCGGCCGAAACCTGCTCAAGCACGGGCATCCCCTTACGGTGATGGGCCACGTCAACCGAAAGCCGGTCGACAGCTTGGTCGGCCTGGGCGCCACCGAGGCCTCCAGCGCCGCCCAACTCACGCGCGACAGCGACGTGGTGATCCTTTGCGTGACCGGTTCGCCGCAGGTTGAATCGCTGGTCTATGGCGAGAGCGGCATCCTGTCGGCCATCCAACCCGGCCAGGTCGTCATCGACTGTTCCACCAGCGAGCCCAGTTCCAGCGCTCGCATCAATGACGACCTGTGCAAGGCCGGCGCCACCTTCGTGGACGCGCCGCTGGGCCGCACGCCGGCCGAAGCAGAGCAGGGCCGGCTGAACACCATGGTGGGCGCCACCCCTGAGGTTCTCGAGACAGTCCGTCCCGTGCTGTCGGCCTTCTGCGAGAACATCATCCATGTGGGCGGCGTGCTGTCCGCCCAGAAAATCAAGCTGATCAACAATTTCGTTTTTTGCGGGGCGGCCACGCTGATCGCCGAGGCGCTGCGCACCTGCGATCGGGTCGGCGTGTCGCGCGAGGCGTTGTACGCGCTGATGAGCAAGGGCGCGCTGAGCAGCGGGCTGCTGCAGTCCACCGCCGGTGAGATCCTGAACGGCAACTATGCCGGCGTGAAGTTCTCCATCGGCAACGCCAGCAAGGACCTCAGCTATTTCAACAACCTGATCGCCGAGTTTGGCGGCGCCGAATCGCTCGCGCCCGACGTGGCGCGCGTGCTGAAGCAGGCGGTCGACCGCGGCCAGGGCGACCAGTTCCTGCCGGAGCTGGCGCGCTAGCGACTTTCGTACGCCTCCATGGACGCATCATGAAACCCTCGCCTGTCATACGTCTGCACCGCGACGACGATGTCGTCATCGCGCGCGACCAGCTTGTCTCCGGCACCGTCATCGCCGAGGAAGGCGTCACGGTTTCCGGGTTGATTCCTCCCGGGCACAAGATGGCGGTCCGCGCCGTCGAACCGGGCCAGCCCGTGCGCCGCTACGGCCAGATCATCGGCTTCGCCAGCCAGGCCATCCGACCGGGCCAGCACGTGCACGTGCACAATCTGGCGATGGGCGACTTCACGCGCGACTACGCCTACAGCAGTGAAGTGAAGCCGGTGCCGGCCATGGCTGACCCGGCGACTTTCGATGGCATCGTGCGTGCCGACGGCCGCGTGGCCACGCGCAACTACATTGGCATTCTCACTTCAGTCAACTGCTCGGCCACGGTAGCCCGCGCCATCGCCGACCGTTATCGGCGCGACATCCATCCCGGGATGCTGGCCGGCTTCGACAACGTGGATGGCGTGGTCGCGCTGACCCACGGTGTGGGCTGCGCGGTGGACCCCGAAGGCGAGGGCCTGGCCGTGCTGCAGCGCACGCTCGGCGGTTACGCGCTGCATGCGAATTTCGCCGCGGTGCTCGTCATCGGCCTGGGTTGCGAAACCAACCAGATCCCGGCGCTGCTGGCAAGCCAGGGGCTGGCCGACAGCGAACAGTTGCGCACCTTCACCATCCAGGACACCGGCGGTACGGCCAAGACGATCGAACATGGCGTGGCGCTGATTCGCGAGATGCTGCCGGCGGCCAACGCGGTCCGACGCCAGCCGGTGCCCGCCAGCTACCTCAGGGTAGGGCTGCAGTGCGGCGGGTCCGACGGTTATTCCGGTATTTCGGCCAACCCGGTGCTGGGCGCGGCGGTGGATCTGCTGGTGGCGCACGGCGGGACGGCGATCCTGTCGGAAACCCCCGAGATCTACGGCGCCGAACACCTGCTGACGCGTCGTGCCGTCACTCCCGAAGTGGGACGCAAGCTGGTGCGTCGCATCGAATGGTGGGAAGATTACTGTGCACGACACAACGCGCAGATCAACAACAATCCCTCGGCCGGCAACAAGGCGGGCGGCCTGACGACGGTGCTCGAGAAGTCGCTGGGCGGTATCGCGAAGGGTGGCTCCACTCCGCTGGCCGAGGTGTACGAGTACGCCCAGCCCGTGCGCGCGCACGGCCTGGTTTTCATGGACACGCCGGGCTACGACCCGGTGTCGGCCACCGGCCAGGTCGCCGGCGGGGCCAACCTGATTTGTTTCACCACTGGCCGCGGCTCGGCTTACGGCTGTGCGCCTTCGCCGTCCCTGAAGCTGGCCACCAACAGCGCGTTGTGGCGCCGCCAGGCCGACGACATCGACCTGAACTGTGGCGGTGTGCTGGATGGTACCGACCGCATCGAGGACCTCGGCCGGAAGCTGTTCCAGATGATGCTGCGTACCGCATCGGGCGAACGCACGCGCAGCGAGACGCATGGCTACGGCCAGAACGAGTTTGTGCCCTGGCAACTTGGCGCCATCACCTGATCGGCGCCCCAACTTGAACCCTTACCGGTCGCATCCGCGGCCCTCGGACCATTAAGCGGAGTCGCCATGACTTTCAGCAGTACCCGATACACCGGCGTGTTTCCCGTCGTTCCGACGACCTTCCGAGAGGACGGCAGCCTGGACCTGGACAGCCAGCGCCGCTGCATCGACTTCATGATCGATGCCGGCTCGGACGGCCTGTGTATCCTTGCCAATTTCTCCGAGCAGTTCCTGTTGTCCGACGATGAGCGCGACACCCTGACCCGTGTCATCCTGGAGCATGTGGCCGGCCGCGTGCCTGTCATCGTCACGACCTCGCACTTCAGCACCGACGTCTGCGCGCGCCGCAGCCGTGCGGCGCAGGACCTGGGCGCCGCCATGCTGATGGTGCTGCCGCCCTACCACGGTGCAACGTTGCGCGCATCCGAAGAAAAGATCTACGAGTTCTACGCGCGCCTGTCCGATGCGGTCGACATTCCCATCATGGTGCAGGACGCGCCCATCAGCGGCACCCAGCTCACGGCGGCCTTCCTGGCGCGCATGGCCCGCGAGATCGAGCACGTGTCGTACTTCAAGATCGAGACGGCTGGCGTGGCCTCCAAGCTGCGCGAGCTGATCCGCCTGGGCGGCGATGCGGTGGTCGGTCCGTGGGACGGCGAGGAAGCCATCACCCTGCTGCCCGACCTGGATGCCGGCGCCACGGGCGCGATGTCCGGCGGAGGCTATCCTGACGGCCTGCGCCCCATCATCGTGGCCCATCGGGAAGGCCGGCGCGAGGAAGCGTATGCCCTCTACGAGAAATGGCTGCCGCTGATCAACTTCGAGAACCGCCAGTCGGGCCTGCTGACGTGCAAGGCGCTGATGAAAGAAGGGGGCATCATCGCCTGCGAGGCGCCGCGGCATCCGCTTCCCCCGTTGCATCCTGCCACCCGCAAGGGTCTGCTCGACGTCGCGCGACGGCTCGATCCCCTGGTGCTCAACTGGACCAAATAGGAGACTGCCATGACCACCTCCCGGCATGACAACTACATCGATGGCAAGTGGACGGCAGGAGCCGCCTACACGCCCAACGTCAATCCGTCCAACCTGGCGGACGTGATCGGCGAGTACGCGCAGGGCGATGCCGCCCAGCTCGACGCCGCCGTGCGCGCGGCGCGGGCCGCGTTTCCCGCCTGGTCCACCGGTGGCGTGCAGGCGCGCGCCGACGCGCTGGAAAAGATCGCGGCCGAGATCCTGGCACGCCGCGAAGAGCTGGGCGAGCTGCTGGCCCGCGAAGAGGGCAAGACGCGCGCCGAGGGTATCGGCGAGGCCGCGCGCGCTGGGCAGATCTTCCGCTTCTTCGCCGGCGAGGTTGTGCGCCAGGCCGGCGAGCTGCTGCCGTCGGTCCGTCCGGGCATCGGCGTGGAGATCACGCGCGAGCCGGTCGGCGTCGTGGGCCTGATCACGCCGTGGAACTTCCCCATCGCGATTCCCGCTTGGAAGATCGCGCCGGCGCTGGCCTACGGCAACTGCGTGGTGCTCAAGCCAGCCGACCTGGTGCCGGGTTGCGCCTGGGCGCTGGCCGATATCATCAGCCGCAGCGGCATTCCCGCCGGCGTGTTCAACCTGGTGATGGGGCGTGGCAGCGTCATCGGCAACGCCATGGTCGAGCATTCCGAGGTGGACGCCATCAGCTTCACCGGCTCGGTTAGCGTGGGTCGTGGCATCGCCGAACGCGCCGTGCAGGGCATGAAGAAGGTGCAGCTCGAGATGGGCGGCAAGAACCCGCAGGTGGTGCTCGATGATGCCGACCTGGACGTGGCTGTGGAGCTGAGCGTGCAGAGCGCGTTCTATTCCACGGGCCAGCGCTGCACGGCCTCCAGCCGTCTGATCGTCACCGATGGCATCCACGACCGCTTCGTCAAGGCGATGCAGGCCCGCATGGCGCGAATCACGGTGGGTGATGCGCTGGCGCAGGGCACCGACATCGGCCCCGTGGTGTCCAGGCCACAGCTGGACCAGAACCAGGGCTATCTGGCCGTCGGACGCGACGAGGGCGCCACGCTGGCTTGCGGCGGCGACCTGCTGCGCGTCGGCACCGAAGGATTTTTCATGGCGCCCGCGCTGTTCACGGACACCTCGGCCTCCATGCGTATCAACCGCGAAGAGATTTTCGGGCCGGTCGCCAGCGTGATCCGCGTGAAGGACTACGACGAGGCGCTGCAGGTGGCCAATGATACGAGCTTCGGCTTGTCGGCGGGCATCGCCACCACGTCGCTGAAGTACGCCACGCACTTCAAGCGCCACTCGCAGGTCGGCATGGTGATGGTCAACCTGCCCACCGCGGGCGTGGACTACCACGTGCCGTTCGGCGGGCGCAAGGGCAGTAGCTATGGCCCGCGTGAGCAGGGCGCCTATGCGCGCGAGTTCTACACGACGGTGAAGACCTCGTACACGCTGGCCTGAAGGAGGAAACCTCGCGGGGTCGCCCAGGCGGCTCCGGGAGGCGACAGGTCAGGAGAGCTGGGCGGTCTGCGGCACCCACTTGGTGATGTGTTTGCCGACCGACACCAGTTCGCCATGCTGGTTGTGCACTTCCATCTCGGCCACGGTGCGTAGGCGTTCGTGGTCGATGGTGGCCACGCGGTAGGTGACGGTGACGGTATCGCCCAGGTACACCGGCTTCAGGAAGCGGATGCCGTCGTAGCCCAGCGACACCGGCGTGGTGTCGATGCCACGGGCCTGGCTCTGCTCCTGCATGCGGGCGGATGCCGTCGACATGAAGCCCACCAGCAGGGCGCCATGGGCGATACGCCGGCCGTAGGCGCTTTGCTGCATGAAGCTTTCGTTGGTGTGGTTCGGCGAGAAGTCGCCGGTGATGCCGGCGAATAGATAGACGTCGGTTTCGCCGACCGTCTTGGAAAACTCGACGGTATCGCCGACCTGGGTGTGGAAGGAAGCCATGTTGGAGTGTCTCCGGGCAGGGGGGGCCGAACGGAACGTCGGCATGCAGTCGTTGCCGTATTTTACGGCAATTCTGAAAGCGTTTTCTAGTTCAGTTTATCGCGTCTGGGCGCTAGTTTTGGCGCATTCCAGTGAAATTTTAGATGGCGGTTTCGCGTTTTTTAGAAAGCGCTTACAATAACGCGGAAGCAAATTCCTCCCCGCCCTGGAGGCTGGGTAACCGGAGCAGTGCAAGAATGAAGAAGGTGCAAATCCTCAGTGCGGAACAGGCCGCCGCGCTGGTGCAGGACGGAGACACGCTGGCCATCTGCGGCTGCGAAAACGTGCTGTCGCCTGAAGCGCTGCTGCGTGCGCTGGGCCGGCGCTATCAGGACACCGGGGCGCCGCGCGGCATCACCGAGATCCATCCCATCATCGTCGGCATGGGCGTCGAGCGTGGACTGGAGCACCTCGCCCATCCTGGCCTGGTGCGGCGCGCCATCGGCAGCGGCTTCAGTTTCCTCAAGACCTCGCGCTACACCCAGTTGCTGAAGGAAGACGCCTTCGAGGCGCACGTGGCGCCCATGGGCACCATCTTCCAGATGCTGCGCGACGTGGCCTCCGGCAAGCCCGCCACGTATACCCAGGTCGGGCTGGAGACCTTCGTGGACCCGGCCGGCGAGGGCGGCCGCATCAATGGCAAGTCTGAACAGTCGCTCGCCCGGCGCGTCGACCTGCACGGCGAGCCCTACCTGCGCTATGCCCCCGGCCCCATCCACGTCGCCTTCCTGCGCGGCACCACGGCGGACGAATTCGGCAACATCAGCCTCGAGAACGAGCCCGTGTCGCTGGGCGTGAAAACGCTGGCCATGGCGGCGCGCAATTCCGGCGGCAAGGTCATCGTGCAGGTCAGCCGCATGTCGCAGCACGGCACGCTGCATCCGCGCATGGTCGAGATCCCCGGCATCTTCGTCGATGCCGTGGTGGTCGTGCCCGACCAGGAACTGGCCGGTGGAGCGCTCAACCCCGCACTGACGGGCCAGACCCGCCTGCCCATCACCCACATCGCCCCGGTGCCGCCCAGTGTGGCGCGCATCGTCGTCAGTCGCGCGGCCGACGAGATCGAGCAGGGCGAAGTGGTGAACCTGGGCGTGGGTATCCCTGTCGATATTCCCAAGATCCTGGTCGAGCGCGGCGAGGCCGGCAAGGCGACGTTCTTCCCCGAGCATGGCTCGGTGGGCGGCGTGCCGGGCGAACGTGCCATCTTCGGCACCAACATCAATCCCGAGGCCATCATCGACTCGACGCAGGTCTTCGAGTATTTCCTGGGCGGCGGGCTGGACGCCACCTTCCTGGGCTTCGGACAGATCGACGCGCAAGGCAACGTCAACGTCAGCAAGTTCAACGGCATCATCCCTGGCTGCGGCGGCTTCATCGACATCACCCACCGCACGCGCAAGGTCGTGTTCTGCGGCTCCTTTTCGGCGGGCGGGGCAGACGTGGCGGCCGTGGACGGGCGCCTCGCCATTCGTGCGGAAGGCAAGTTCTCGAAATTCGTGCCGCAGGTCGAGCAGATTACCTTCAACGGCCGCGAGGCGCTGCGCAAGGGTCAGAAGGTGCTGTACGTCACCGAGCGCGCGGTCTTCTCGCTGCAGTCCGACGGGCTGCGCCTGGAGGAAGTGGCCCCCGGGGTGGACGCGCAGACCCAGGTGCTGAACCTGATTCCCTTCCCGGTGCAGACCGCGCCGAACGTGCGCCTCATGGGCGGCGGCCATTTCGCCTGAGCCCCCACGGCCGCGCATTTTACGGAGCAGACCATGAAACAGCCATACCGCGAGGTCTACACCGACGTCCTCATCATCGGCAGCGGCGGGGCCGCCCTGCGTGCGGCGCTCGATGCCGACGACGGCGGCGCGCAGGTGCTGGTGGTGATCAAGGGAGAATTCCGCAAGAGCGGCGCCACCTTCCACAGCGTGGCCGAGGTTGGCGCGTTCAACGTGCCCGACGGCGCCGGCGACCCGGCGGACAATCCAGACGTGTTCCTGGACGACATCCTGACCGCCGGCCAGGGCATGTCCGATCCGCGCCTGAGCCGCATCCTGGCGGACGAGGCCGAAGACGCGCTGCGCTACCTGGAACGCTACGGCGTCCATTTCGAGCGCAACGACGACCAGTCGAACTACCTGGTGTTCCGTGCCTGCTTCTCGTCGCGCCCGCGCTCGCACGTCATCCAGGACCACTTCAAGCCCATCCTGAAGGCACTGGGCAGTGAGGCGTCACGGCGCAACATCCAGGTGATGGACCGCCTCATGGTGGTCAACCTGATTGAGCGCGACGGCCAGTGCTGGGGCGCCTACGCAGTCGACGCGCAGGGCGAGCCGGTGGTCATTCGCGCCAAGTCCACCATCATGACGACCGGCGGCGCCAGCCAGTTGTTCGCCAAGAACCTGTATCCGGCCGACATCACAGGCGACGGCTACGCCATGGCGCACCGCGCCGGCGCATGGCTGGCCAACATGGAATACATGCAGGCCGGCGTCAGTATCGTTGCACCCTTCATCAACCTGTTCGGCAACTATCTGTGGGATGCGCGGCCGAACCTGACCGACCGCGACGGCCGGTCCTTCGTGCAGGACTACCTGCCGCCAGGCCTGGGGTTGGACGAGGTGCTGGCACAGAAAGAGCGGCATTTCCCTTTCAGCGCCAGCGACATTTCCCGCTATGTCGAGATTTCGATCCAACAGGCCATCAACGACGGTCGTGGTACTGACGAGGGCGGCGTCTACATGGACTTCCGCGGCCGCGACTTCGACAAGATCCTGGGGGACAAGACGCGCAGCATTGCGCGCATGTGGCCGCTGACCTACGACTGGTACAAGGCGCGCGGCGTCGACCTGTACCAGGACAAGGTACAGATCACCTGTTCGGCGCACGCCATCAACGGCGGCTTGTATATCGACGCCGATGCGCAGTCCAACCTGAAGGGCCTGTATGCCGCAGGCGAGGTCGCCGCAGGTCCGCATGGGGCCGACCGGCTGGGAGGCAACATGGCGCTGACGTGCCAAGTGTTCGGCCGGCGCGCGGGCCTGGCGGCCGCGTCTCGTGCCCGGGCCGTCGAGCATCCGCGCATCGACGACCTCATCGGCCCGCATCAGGCGTTCCTGGCGCAGTTCGGCCGGCGCGGCGCGCATACGCCGGCGGCGCTGCGCGAGCGTCTGCAGCGCGCCGCTAACCGCCATCTGCTGGTCATCCGCAACCAGGCCGGGCTGCAGGCGTTGCAGCGCGAATGCGCGTCGATCACGCAGGCGCTGCGCGAGGACACCACCATCGCCACGCCTCAGGACCTGGTCCATGCGCTGGAGCTGAACAACCTGCTGGAGGTCGGCATGCTGATGTCCACCGCGGCACTGACGCGGCAAGAAAGCCGTGGCGGACATTATCGCGAGGACTATCCCGAGCGCGATCCCGCCTGGGAGCGCAACATCGTGCTGGACGCCAGCCGGCCCGAGGGCTACTTCCTGGCACGCCTGGACGAGCTGTAGCAGATACCTGCCCGGCGTTGCGCCGCCTGCGGGCCGGCGCAACGCCGGGCTTTGTCGGACGCCGTATGAAAGCGCTTACAAAACTGCGCCGGAAAAACGCCTCAGCGCCCCTTGCGGGCCCGGCCTCGGTTACCGTCCGCGCGCGGCTTGGCCGACGAGGCGCGGATCACCAGTTCGGTGGAGATTGGCAGTGGCGTGTAAGGCTGCTTCAGGATGAGCTTCATGATGGCGTCGGCACAGGCCGTGCCAATGGCCTGGCTGGGGCTGCGTACGGTGGTCAGCGGCGGCAGCATGTGCTCGGCCAGTTCCAGGTCGTCGAAGCCGGTGATGGACACGTCGTCGGGCACGCGGTAGCCCAGTCGCGCGGCTTCGAGGATGGCGCCGAAGGCCAGGATGTCGGTGGTGCACATGACCGCGGTGATGGAGGGATGCCGATCCATCAGTCGGGCGAAGGCCTTGCGGCCCTCGGCGGCGGAGTAGGGCACCTCGAGCACGCGGTCGGCCGGCAGTTCGCCGTGCACTTGCGCGAGCGCATCGCGGATGCCTTGCAGCCGCGCGCTGACACGGTCGTTGTGGCGCAGCGGGCTGGTGACGACGCCGATGTCGCGATGGCCCACGCGCACCATGTAGCGGGCCAGTTCGCGCATGGCCTCGCGGTGGTCGAAGCCCACGCCCGGCACGCCGGCGCTGCTGTCGTCGGTATAGGCGCAGATTGCAGGCACGCCGCGCTGGCGCAGCAGCTTGTAGGTTTCGGGCAGGTGATCGTTGCCCACCAGCACCACGCCGTCCACGCCGCGATTGAGCAGGCTGACAATGGCGCGGTGTTCCTTGTCGGGCTCGTATTCGGAGCTGGCCGTGAGCAGCGCGAGGCCGTGCTGGTCGAGGCGATGCTGCAGGGCCACCATCCAGTCGGCGAAGATTGCCGTGCCCAGCGCGGGGACGACGACGCCGATGGTGTTCATGCGCTTGGAGGCCAGCGCGCGAGCCGCGGGATCGGGGATGTAGTCGAGGGTGCGCAGCGCGGCTTCGACGCGTTCGCGCAGCGGTTCGCGCACGGTATGTGGCGCGTTGATCACGCGCGAGACGGTGGCGACCGACACGCCGGCCAGCAATGCCACGTCGCTCAGTTTGGTCTGTCCGGAGGCTGTCGGCTTGCGGGACGGCCTGGCTCGCGTTGCTGTCATCGATGGCACTGGCGTGACTTCCGTGTCAGGCGCCGAGCATAGCACACGCCCCGGCCCGTCAGCCGTCGTGGACGGGGCCAATTCAGAGACGTTAAGGAGGAAGGAAAATGGGCACCATGACCCTTGATAAAAGCAGCGGCGCGGCCGTGCCGGAGGAGGATGCGGTCTACCGCAAAGTCACCTGGCGGATCCTGCCGTTCCTGACGTTGTGCTACGTGATCGCATACCTGGACCGTGTCAACGTCGGCTTTGCCAAACTGCAGATGCTCGACGACCTGAAGTTCAGCGAGGCGGTATACGGCCTGGGGGCCGGCATCTTCTTCCTGTTCTATGCCGCCTTCGAGGTGCCGAGCAACCTCGTGCTGCACAAGGTCGGCGCGCGCCGCTGGATTGCGCGCATCATGATCACGTGGGGCATCATCTCCGCCGCGTTCATGTTCGTGCAGACGCCGATACAGTTCTACGTGTTGCGCTCGCTGCTGGGCCTGGCCGAGGCGGGCTTCTTCCCCGGCATCATCCTCTACCTTACGTACTGGTATCCGGCGCAGCGCCGCTCGCGCATCGTCGCCATCTTCATGGCCGCCATGCCGCTGGCGGGTATCGTGGGCGGGCCGCTATCGGGGTGGATCATGGATACCTTTCACGAGAGCGGCGGGCTGGCCGGCTGGCGCTGGATGTTCCTGCTCGAGGGCCTGCCTGCCGTGCTGCTGGGCATCTTCACGCTGTACTGGCTGGACGACGGTATCCGCAAGGCCCGCTGGCTGGCACCGAACGAGCAGGAGATGCTCGAACGCAACATCGCCGCCGAGGAGCACCTGAAAGTCAGCCACGGCTCGCTGCGCGGCCTGTTCTCGGACGGGCGGGTGTGGCTGATGGGCTGGATCTACTTCTGCCTGGTCATGGGGCAGTACGGCATCACGCTGTGGCTGCCCTCGCTGGTCAAGAGTGCCGGCATCACCGGAAACCTGCATATCGGCATCGTGACCGCCATTCCGTACGTGGCGGCCGCCATCGCCATGGTGTATTTCGGCATGCGCAGCGATGCGACGCGCCGGCGCCGCTGGTACCTGGTGCTGCCGCTGCTGCTGGGCGCGATCGGCTTCGTCGCGACGGTGCTCGCGGAGGGCCATACCGTGGCAGGCATTGTCGCGCTGACGGTGGCAGCCATCGGCGCCGTGTCGGCCGCGCCGCTGTTTTGGCCGTTGCCCACGGCGTTCCTTGCCGGGGCGTCGGCGGCGGCTGGCATTGCGCTGATCACGGCACTGGGGAACCTGGGGGGCTTCTTCTCGCCCTACATGATCGGGTGGCTGATGGACAGTACGGGAAGCAGCCATGCGGGCATGTATGCACTGACCGGCTTCCTGCTCTTCGGTGCGTTGTGCGCGTGGCTGACGCCTTCGCGCACCGTCGACAAATAAGTCCCGTGGCAAGGACCGCGGCCCGTATCCGGGCTGCGGTCCGCGCGCGCTCAGTCCACCTTGGCGTTCGAGCGCTTCACCACGTCTTCCCAGCGCGGCACGTCGCTGCGCACGAACTTGGCGAACTCGGCGGCCGATTGCGGCGCCGAGGCAGAGCCCAGTTCGGTCAGCTTGGAGGCGATGTCGGGCGACTTCAGCGCGGTGTTGACGGCCTCGTTGAGCTGCTGCGTCAACGCATCGGAAAGACCCGCCGGCGCGAACACGCCATACCAGTTGGTGATTTCGAAGCCGTCGAAGCCGGATTCGATCATCGTCGGCAGCTGCGGGAACGCCGAGGCGCGCTCGCGGCCCGTGGTGGCCAGCGCCTTGACACGGCCCGCCTGCGCCTGCGGCAGCAGCGCGGCGGTGGTCTCGAAGGCGATCTGTACCTGTCCGGCGATCACGTCCATCATCGCCGGTCCCTGGCCCTTGTACGGGATGTGCAGCATCTGCACGTCGGCCTGCAGCTTCAGCAGTTCGCCGGCCAGGTGCTGCGGGCTGCCGCTGCCGCCCGAGGCGAAGTTGTATTGCGTCGGAGCCTTGCGCAGCAGCGCCATCAGATCCTGCACGCTGTCGGCGGGTACCTTCGGGTTGACGTACAGCACCAGCGGCACGGCCGCCACGTACGCAACAGGGCGTAGGCCCTCGACGGGGTCGATGCGCAGCGAGTACAGGTTGCGGTTGATGACCACGCCCGTGTTGTTGCCCAGCAGCAGAGTGCAGCCGTCGGCGTCGGCGCGGGCCACGTACTCGGTGCCGATGTTGCTGCTGGCGCCAGCGCGGTTGTCGACCACCACGGGTACGCCCAGCGTGGCCTGCATGGACGGCGCGATCAGGCGCGCCAGGATGTCGGTGGTGCCGCCGGGCGGATAGGGGGAGACGATTTTCAGGTTGGCGCAGGGATAGGCCGCGGCGGCCAGCGGCGCGACGGCGGCAAGCGCCAGGCCGGCCAGCGCACGTCCAAGCGTGGTGTGTAGGGACATTGTCTTCTCCTGTGAGTTGTCATGAGGGCCGCCTCGTTGCGCGGCCGGGTGGAACCGTGGCCGGGCCTCAGGCCCAGCCGAAGATTTCCAGGGTGCTGCGACCTTCGTGCAGCGCCCGCAGGATGCCGGCTTCCTTTTCCACGCGCTGCGCGGCGGCCTCTGCCACGGTGGCAGCGCCGGCGGCCGGGATGGCGACGACACCCTCGCGGTCGGCGACGATCGTGTCGCCCGTGGCGATGGAGACACGGCCCAGCGTGATGCGTCCGCCGTGTTCGCCGGCGTCGCATTTCTCGGTGCCGCGGATGGCATGCATGCGGGCGAATACGGGAAAGCCGCTGGCCTCGATCTCGGCCAGGTCGCGCACGCCGCCGTCGATGACCAGGCCAGCCAGGCCGCGCTGTTGCGCCGCGCACGTCATGATGTCGCCCCAGTAGCCGAATTCGTGGCCGGGTTCGCCGCCCACGTCCACCACCAGCACGGCGCCGCGCGGCGCCGCGTAGATGGCCCGGTGCAGCATCAGGTTGTGGCCCGGCACCGTGCGTACACAGTAGGCCGGCCCGCACAGCCGCATGCCGGGGTGTACCGGCTTGATGGCCGCGGGCAGGGCGCCGATGCGGCCCTGGGCTTCGTCCAGCGTGGCCGTGCCGTAGCCGGCCAGGCGTTGATACAGCGCGTCGCTCATGCTTGTCCCCGTTGCAGTGTGTGGTAACCGTGTTTGCGGCGCGCCTCGGCCAGTGGCATGCCGGCCAGCGCGTCCTGCAGGATGGCGTGCTCGGTCCGGCGCGTGGCCAGGGCCTTGTCGAACACCTCGCGGGCGTGTTCGCGCGGCACGACCACGATGCCGTCCTCGTCGCCGGCCACGATGTCGCCCGGCCGCACGCGCACGCCGCCCAGCGTAACGGGGCCCTGCACCTGCTCGACCTGCACGCGGTCCTTGCCGGTGCGCATGAAGCGGCCGCACGCATAGAGGGGATAGCCGCAGCCGTCGGCCTCGACGGTGTCGCGGCACACCCCGTCGATCACCGTGCCGGCGATGCCGCGCTGGTTGCCCAGGCGGCTGAGAATCCCCCCCCAGACCGTGCAATCGGGCCGCCCGCCGTTATCGAGCACGATGACTGAACCGGCCGGGACCTCGTCGATGTAATCGCCCACCGTGCCGATGACCGCCGTGTCCACCGGCGCAAAACGGACGGTGTAGGCGGCGCCGAACACGCGGGGCCGGCCGGCGACTCGGCCGATGCCGAGGGCGCTGCCAGGCAGGTGGAAATAGTCCAGCGCGTCGGAGATCTCGGCGGTGGAGAGCTCCTGCGCCGCGGGATCGAATAGGGATTGCTGCATGGGCGCTTCCTGGAAAAGGGAGGACAGGCGTGCAGTATAAAAACGTCAAACAATAAATACAAGATTGACTGACAATTTATTGAAATTGAACAGGCAATTTGGATAGAGGCTGCCGGTATAGTCGGGGTTTCGCACCGATGCGCCTGTGCGGCGCCCGCCTTTCCCATGCCCATCGCCAGTCCCGCCGCCGACGCCGATTCCTCTTCCCAAGGCGTGTCCAAGCGCCAGCAGGTGGCCGAATTCCTGCGCGAGGCGATCCTCAGTGGTCGCCTGTTGCCGGGCATGCGGCTGATCGAGCGCGAAATCTGCGAGATGACGCAGGCCAGCCGCCCGCTCGTGCGCGAAGCCATCCTGCAGCTGGAGATGGAGGGGTTCGTGTACAGCACGCCCAATCGCGGTTCGGTGGTGGCGACACTGACCGTCCAGGAGGCCGCCGACATCTACCAGATGCGCGGCGTGCTGGAGGGCCTGGCGGCCAAGAACTTCATCGCGTTGGCCACCGTGCAGCAGCGCGCCGCGCTGCGCGAGTCGATGGAACAGCTGGAGCAGCGCATCGCCGAGCGCGATGTGCCGGGGCAACTGCGTTCCATCTCGGCGTTCTACGACACGCTGCTCGAGGGCTGCTGCAACGCCACGTTAGCCGAGACACTGCGCCGCATGCACGGCCGCATCGCGCGGCTGCGGGCCACCAGCATCACCAGCCCGGGCCGCATCAAGCAGTCGCACAAGGAAATGCTGGCGATCCTGGAGGCGATCGAGGCTGACGACGAGCAGGCCGCGTGGGAGGCATGCATCCATCACATGGCTGTCACGGCCTCTGTTGCCCTGAAGGTGATCGGCCGGATGCAGCGCGGCGCCTGAGCGCCGCGCCGGCCTACGCCGGCCGCTGCCGCAACAGGATATCGATGAACTGCCGGGCCGTGGGCGAGGGCGTCACGCCTGCGCGCGTCACCACGCCGAAAGGCTGGCCGCGCGAGACCAGCGCGATGGGCAGCACGCGCAGCATGTTTTCCTGGCGGAACAGGTCGCAGATTTCGGCCGGCAGCAGCGCCACCATGTCGGGGCAGCGGCGCAGCAGCGCCACGGTGGCGAAGGCCGAGGCCGTCTCGATCAGGTTCTGCGGCATCGCCATGCCCGCGGCGGCGAATTCGCGCTCCAGCAGCGCGCGCAGCGGCATGCGGCTGGGATAGACCAGCCAGCTGTAGTGCTGCAGGTCCTGGAAGCGCACCTTGCGCGCGCGCGCCAGCTCGTGCCCGCGGCCCACCGCGATGTTCAGCGGTTCGTCGCGCAGCAACTGGTACTGGTACTGCTCGGGATGCGGGCTGACGGCGGGACGGCCCAGAACCAGGTCCAGCTGTCCCTGGTCCAGCATGCCTAGCAGGCGCGCACTGGTGTCTTCCACGATCTGGATCGACACGTCCGCGCCGGCTTCGCTGGCGCGCAGCTCGGCCACCGCGTCGGCCAGCACGGTGGGCACCGCGCCCATGACGGCGCCCACCGACAGGCGCCCGCCGCGGCCCAGTTGGATGTTGGCGACCTCCTGGCACATCGATTCCACGTCCGCGCGCAGCAGCCAGGCATAGCGGATGACGCAGCGCCCCAGGTCGTTCGGCGCGATGCCGGCGCGGCTGCGCTCGAACAGCGCGCCGCCGATCACCGTCTCGATCTCGGCCAGCGCCTTGCTGGCGGCCGACTGCGTCATGGACAGCTGGCTGGCCGCCTTGCGCAGCGAACGGTGCTGGTCCAGCGCGATCATCAGGCTGAGTTGCTTCAGGCGCAGGCGGCCCAGGACGTTTTGCGGATTGGCGGCCATGGATGACGGGAAAACGGAAGGCGCCACGAGGGCGGGGCGGCGCTGGCGCGTCGCGCCAGAGTGCCGTGCCAAATGCGTCGAGCCAGAGTATAGGCGCGCCCGCGCTACGCGACGGCGGCGACAGAATCGTCGCATGTCCGACATCGAGGTAAGCGGACGTATCGGCTCCCCACCTCGTTCGCCGCCGGGCATCTGCGGCAGCGGCGCGCCAAGCCTGCCTGTGCGCGCGACGCGCGCCCGCCCGGGCCGCGCCCGGGTCTACAGCCTGTTACTGGAGCGGCGTGGAAGGCCCCTATCATCCGGGGCGGCGATGCCGCCATTTTCCATCCTTGCGGAGGACATCCGAGATGAACATCTTCAAAACCATCCTGAGCAAGATCTTCCCCTCCGACCATCCGGCCAACCAGGCCGATGCCGCCACGGCGGGCGGTACGGCCGTGCCCGGTTCGCCGACGCCCCCGCCCGGCGGCGCTGCCGCGGGTGCGCCAGCGGGTACGCCGGCCGCCGCGCCCGCTGTGGACGTGGACGCCGTCCTGGCCGACATGCAGGCCAGGCATAACGAGAAACTCAACTGGAAGACCTCCATCGTGGATTTGCTGAAGCTGCTGGGCCTGGACAGCAGCCTGACGGCGCGCAAGCAGCTGGCCGCCGAGCTGGGCTACACCGGCAGTACCGACGATTCGGCCGCCATGAACATCTGGCTGCATCAGCAGGTCATGCGCAAGCTGGCCGAGAACGGCGGCCAGCTTCCTCCCGACCTGAAAGACTGACAGGAGCGCGCCATGGGACTGCTCGATTCGCTGGCCGGTCTTGCCGGCGGCGGTGGCAATGGCGGCGGCCTGCTGCCCATCGTGATGCAGCAGCTCGCCAGGTATCCGGGTGGCCTGACCGGGCTGATCGGCGACTTCCAGCAGGGTGGGTTGGGCGAGATCATCCAGTCGTGGATCGGCACCGGCGCCAACCAGCCCGTCAGCTCCCGGCAGCTCGACGATGTGCTGGCCCCGGGCGTGGTCGACGGCATTGCCGAGCAGAGCGGCCAGGACCGCGGCTCGGTGCTCGAGACCCTGGCCGGCCTGCTGCCGCAGATCATCGACCGTGCCACGCCGGGTGGCACGGCCGAGGGAGCCGGCTCGTTCGACACGGCGCCGCTGCTGGGCATGCTGGCGCAGTTCAATCGCCAAAGTTGACACGGCGGGCGTGCCCGAGCCTGGGCCGGTGCGAGCCGGCCCAGGCGTGCTGCTGAAGGCGCCTTGCCCTCGGTCCTCGAGCCTTTCGGCACGCTGAGACAAAAATATCGTGCACTATTTAATAGCTGGCTATTGACAAGGCGGATTGGTGTGCGTAATCTTAATCGCACGCTATTTAATAGTTATCTATATATTCCTTGTTGCCAGCCCGGCTTTTTCCTTCACGGAGGTCACCATGTCCAAGTTCCGCACCGCCCTTGCCGCCATTGCTCTCACCGCTGGCGGCGCCACTCATGCCGCCGCGCCTGCGCCGGTTCTCGAACCCGTCACGCAAGCATTCATCGATAGCCTTGCCGGCGGCAAGCCAATCTACACGCTGACGCCCCAGGCCGCCCGCGACCTGTTGCACGGCGCCCAGTCGGGCCCCACGGTGCTGCCGGCCGTGCAGATCGCGGACCGGGTCCTGCCCGTGGGTCCCACCGGCCAGACCCGCATCCGCGTCATCCGTCCGGAAGGCGCCACCGGCACGCTGCCGGTGGTCCTGTACTTCCACGGGGCGGGCTGGGTGATGGGCGATACCACCACGCACGACCGCCTGGTGCGCGAACTGGCCGTCGGGGCGCAGGCCGCAGTGGTCTTCGTGGACTACGAGCGCTCGCCCGAGCATCACTATCCCGTGGCAATCGAGCAGGACTACGCCGTAACGAAATACGTGGCCGAGCACGCCGCGGAATTCGGCATCGACGCCTCGCGCCTGGCCATCGCCGGCGACAGCGTCGGCGGTAACATGGCGGCCGTCGTCAGCCTGCTGGCGAAGGAGCGCAAGGGCCCGGCCATCGTGGCGCAACTGCTGTTCTATCCCGTTACCGACGCCGGCATGGATAACGGCTCGTACCAGGCCTATGCCAACGGCCCGTGGCTGACGAAGCCGGCCATGGCCTGGTTCTGGGACGCCTACCTGCCCGACGCCAAGGCGCGCGCCGACATCCACGTGTCGCCGCTGAACGCCACGCCCGAGCAACTGCGCGGCCTGCCGACCGCCCTGGTGATCACGGCCGAGAACGACGTGCTGCGCGACGAGGGCGAGGCGTATGCGCGCAAGCTGATCCAGGCGGGTGTCAACGTCACCGCCACCCGCTACGTGGGTACCATCCACGACTTCGTCATGCTCAATGCGCTGGCCGGCACGCCCGCTACGCGTGGCGCCATCGAACAGGCCACTACGTTCCTGCGCCAGGCGTTTGCCCGCTGACCGCGGCGCACCGCGGGCGGTACTTCGGTGACGGGCGCGCCGCCTGCAGGCGGCGCGCCCGATGTGGCACACTGCGCGATTGTCAGTCGATCTGGCGGCCGTCGTCACGGCCGCGCTTTCCGAGACACCGCACATGACCAGGCTCTTTCTGTCAGGGCTCTTCTGCCTCGCGCTGGCCGGCGCGCCGCTGCCCGGGCTGGCCGGACAGGCGCCGGCGGCCGCGCAGGCCGTGCAGGCCCGCGAAACCTTCATCACCGAGCTGATGCAGCGCATGACGCTGCAGGAAAAGATCGGCCAGCTGCGCCTGCGCAGCGTGGCCGCCGGCCCCAACCCGCACAAGGAGCGGCTGCTCGACGAGATACGCGGCGGCCAGGTGGGCGCCATTTTCAATACGGTGACGCGTCCCGACATCCGTGCGCTGCAGGACGCGGCGATGCAAAGCCGGCTGAAGATCCCGATGTTCTTCGCCTATGACGTCATCCATGGCCACCGTACGATCTTCCCGATCGGGTTGGGCCTGGCGTCGACCTGGAACCTGGACGCCATCGCGCAGACGGCTCGCGTATCGGCGGTGGAAGCCAGCGCCGATGGCTTGAACATGACGTTCTCGCCCATGGTGGACATCTCGCGCGACCCGCGCTGGGGCCGCAATTCCGAGGGCTTCGGCGAAGACACGTACCTGACGTCGCAGATCGGCGCGGCCATGGTGCGCGCCTATCAGGGGGACGACCCTTCCCGGCCGGGCACCATCATGGCGGCCGTCAAGCACTTCGCGCTGTACGGCGCGGTGGAGGGTGCGCGCGACTACAACTCCGTGGACATGAGCCCTCAGCGCATGTACGAGGACTATCTGCCGCCCTACAAGGCCGCGCTGGATGCCGGCGCCGCGGGCGTGATGATCGCGCTGAACGCCGTCAACGGCGTGCCCGCCACCGCCGACAAGTGGCTGCTGCAGGACCTGCTGCGCAAACAGTGGGGCTTCAAGGGCATCACCATCAGCGACCACGGCGCCATCATGGAGCTGACGCGCCACGGCGTGGCGGCCGACGGCCGCGATGCGGCGCGGCTGGCCATCACCGCCGGCGCCGACCTCAGCATGGACGACACCATCTATGGCGCCAACCTCGAGGCGCTGGTGCAAAGCGGGGCCGTGCCGGTGGCCGACATCGACCGGGCCTGCCGCGACGTGCTGCGCGTGAAGTACGACCTGGGCCTGTTCGAGGACGCCTATCGCCACGTCGGCCAGGCGGCGGACGATCCTCCCGACACCGACGCGGAAAGCCGCCTGCACCGCGAGGCCGCGCGCAAGGTGGCGCGCGAGAGCCTGGTGCTGCTGAAGAACGAGGCGGGCACGTTGCCGCTCAAGCGCCAGGGCACCATCGCCGTGGTCGGTCCGTTGGCCAAGAGCCAGCGCGATGTCATGGGCAACTGGTCGGCAGCCGGCAAGGCGCGCCAGGCCGTCTCGGTGTATGCCGGCATGGAGGCGGCGCTGGGCGGCCGCGCGAAGCTGCTGTACGCCAAGGGCGCCAACGTCATCGACGATCCCGAGATCGTGAACTATCTGAACCTGTACGAAGAAGACGTCGTGGTCGATCCGCGAGGCGCCGACGAGATGATCGCCGAAGCCGTGGAGACGGCACGCAAGGCCGACGTGGTGGTGGCCGTGGTGGGCGAGTCGCAGGGCATGGCGCACGAGGCCTCCAGCCGCACCGACATCGACATCCCGGCCAGCCAGCGCCGCCTGCTGCAGGCCCTGAAGGCCACCGGCAAGCCGCTGGTGCTGGTGCTGATGAACGGCCGCCCGCTGTCGCTGGTATGGGAGAACGCACACGCCGATGCCATGCTGGAGACCTGGTTCGCCGGCACCGAGGGCGGCAACGCCATCGCCGACGTGCTGTTTGGCGACTACAACCCTTCGGGCAAGCTGCCCATGACCTTTCCGCGCGTGGTGGGCCAGGTGCCGCTGTACTACAACCACCTGAACACGGGCCGGCCGTTCAACCCGGACAAGCCCGACAAGTACACCTCGCGCTACTTCGACAGCGAGAACGGCCCGCTGTTTCCGTTCGGCTATGGCCTGAGCTACACGCGCTTCGAGGTGTCGGACGTGAAGCTGTCGCAGACCACGATGCGGCACGGCGGCAAGCTGCGCGCCAGCGTCACCGTGCGCAATGCGGGCGGCCGCGATGGCGCTACCGTGGTGCAGCTCTATCTGCAGGACCCCGTGGCGTCCATCAGCCGGCCCGTCAAGGCCCTGAAGGGCTTTCGCAAGATCGCACTGAAAGCCGGCGAGTCGCGCGAGGTGGACTTCGAGATCTCCGAGGACGATCTCGCGTTCTACGATGCGCAGCTGCGCCGGGTGACCGAGCCGGGCCGTTTCAACGTCTACGTGGGCCTGGACTCGGTCGACCTGAAGCAGGCCAGCTTCACGCTGCAGTAGCGCGCGCCGCGCCCTTGCGCGACCGGCCGGACGAGGTGCCGAGCCAGGTGCACAGCAGCGTCAGCACCAGCAGCCCGGCGCTGGTCAGGAACAGCAGCTGGTGATTGCCGCCCGTGGCGTTGAACAGCGCTGAACTGGCGTAGGCGCCCGCCGCGAGCGCCGAGGCGCCGATGATGCTGGCCCGCATCCACGCGAGGTTCTGGGGCGCGTGGTGTTCGACGATTTCGTGCACGCGGGCCAGCGCCAGCGGCACCGTGCCGGGCGCGAAAGTACCGATGACGGCGGTGAGCACACCCAGCCAAAATACGTCGTGCACGGTTGCCATCGCCGCCAGGCACCCTCCGATGACCACCGAAACCAGCCGTATGGTCGTCTTCGCGCCCAGACGGTCCGCCAGCAGGCCGTACAGCGGCGGGCCGGCGATCGCGCCCAGCCCGTAGATGGCCCAGAAGAGCGAGCCCTGGCGCGTGCCCCATCCCAGACCACGCGCGATGAAGTCCACCAGGAACACCATCGGCGGCACGGCGGCCATGGCCATCATGGCGTACTGCACATACAGCAGCCACACCTCGCGGCCGAAACGCATGTCGTGGGGAACCTGCGTCCCGATCCGCGCGGCCGGTCCGCCAACGGGGGCGGGCCAGGCGAACCAACTGGCAAGCGTCAGCACGGCTGACAGCACGCCCAGTCCCATCCAGGTCTGGGCCAGCCCTGCCCCCAACAGCAGCGGGATCAACGTGCCCGAGCAGGCGATGCCCAACCCCAGGCCCAGGAACACCGCGCCGCTGGCCATGCCCTTGCGGGCCGGCGGCACGTGCGGCAGCACGGTGGCCGTGACCAGCACCATCACCACGCCTCCGGCGATGCCCGAGATGAAGCGCCAGCCGAAATACCAGGCAAAGGACAGCGGAAAGGCGCAACCGAAGAAGGCCGCGGTGATCAGCACCATCATCAGCCGCAATGCGTACTCCTTCGGCATGTGCGTGGCCAGTGTCCGGGCAGCCAGTGCACCGCACAGATAGCCCAGCAGATTGGCCGCGCCAAGATATACGGCGCTGGAAGGCGTAAACCAATGGGCCTGGATCAGTTCCGGCAACAGCGGTGTGAAGGCGAAGCGGGCCAGGCCGATGCTGTCGAGGCTGGCGCACAGGCCGGCGAATATGTACAGCCAGAGGCGGGATCGGTGCAGCGCCTGGGCGTGCGGGGAGAATTCTTGGGAGGACATTGCTTATCCATGCAGGAAGGAGGGCGTATATTTGACTAGAGTGTCAAGATTGACAATTTAGTCAATCTTGACGAGAACGTCAAACATAAAACACAGCGCTGGATTGTTGTGGTTAGAGAAATAGTGGTGCTAGGTTTTGCCCGATTATTTATGGCGGGGTTGGGCGCATAGTGAAGCCATGCCGCATCGAGATGCGGCCCTATCTCGAATCCCATCGATCAAGGAGTCCAGCCATGACCACTCACACCTCCGTCGCCATCGTCACTGGCGCTTCCCGCGGCATCGGTGCCGCCATCGCCCAGCGCCTGGCACGTGATGGCTACACCGTCGTCATCAACTATGCCGGCAGCGCCGGCGAGGCCGAAGCCCTGGCCACCTGTATCGAACAGGAGGGCGGTCGCGCCATCACCGCCCAGGCCGACGTGTCGGATCCCGACGCCGTGCGCCGCATGTTCGACGCGGCCGAGGCGGCCTACGGCGGCGTCGACGTGCTCGTCAACAACGCGGGCATCATGCGCCTGGCCACGCTGGCCGACAGCGACGACAAACTGTTCGACAGCCAGGTCGCGATCAACCTGAAGGGCACTTTCAATACCCTGCGCGAGGCGGCGCGTCGCCTGCGCGAGGGCGGCCGCATCGTCAACCTGTCGTCCAGCGTGGTCGGCCTGTACCAGCCCTCGTATGCCGTGTACGCCGCTACCAAGGCCGGCGTCGAGGCTATGACGCACGTGCTGGCCAAGGAACTGCGCGGTCGCCGCATCACCGTGAACACCGTGGCGCCCGGCCCGACGGCCACCTCGCTGTTCCTCGAGGGCAAGCCGCAGGAAGTGATCGACCACCTGGCCCGCCTCGCCCCGCTGGAACGCCTGGGCCGGCCGGAGGACATCGCCAACACCGTGTCCTTCCTGGCAGGCCCCGACGGCGCCTGGATCAACGGCCAGACGCTGCGCGCCAACGGTGGGATCGTCTAAATCCCCGACCCCCTTGAACAGGATCAATCATGAAACAAGTCATCCTCATCACGGGCGCCTCTAGTGGCTTTGGCCGCCTTACCGCCGAGGCGCTTGCCCGGGCCGGCCACACCGTCTACGCCTCGATGCGCAACACCGCCAGCCGCAACGCGCCGGTGGTATCGCAGATGGCCGATTTCTCCCGCAGCTACGGCGTGGACCTGCGCACCGTGGACATGGACGTGCAATCGGAGGCTTCGGTGGACGCAGCGGTAGCGCAGGTCGTCGCGGAGGCGGGCCGCATCGACGTGTTGATGCACAATGCGGGCCGTGAACCGCGCGGCGTTGCCGCAGATGCGCGGCCAGGGCCATGGCCTGGTGCTGTGGATATCCAGCAGCAGCGTGACGGGCGGCACGCCGCCCTACCTGGCACCCTACTTCGGGGCCAAGGCGGCAATGGATGCCATCGCCGTGCAATATGCGCGCGAGCTGTCGCGCTGGGGCATCGAGACATCCATCATCGTCCCCGGCGCCTTCACCAGTGGCACCAACCACTTCGCGCACACCGGTGCGCCAGCCGACGAGGCGCGCGCGGCCGAGTATGAAAACGGCCCCTACGCCGGCTTCGGCGCAACCGTGCAGAAGGCCTTCGCCGAGATCGTGCCGCCCGACGCGGACGCGGGGCTGGTGGCCGCCGCCATCGTGGAGGTGGTGGACGCGCCCATCGGAAAACGGCCTTTCCGCGTGCACATCGATCCCACCCAGGATGGCGCCGATGTGGGCTTTGCGGTAATCGACCGGGTACGAGCCGAGATGCTGCATCGCGTGGGGCTGTCGGATTTGCTAACCACCCGCCGTCTTGACAGCAAATCAACCAACTAGTAGATTGATTTTGTTCGAGCGGGCAGGGTTGCCCGCTACTTACCCCAGCCCTTAGTCTTCCGGGCATCTGGCCGCTGGCAGGCTCTCAGAAGGGCGCTTTTTTTTACCATCAAATCAACCAACTAGTCGGTCGCCTTGATGCGGCGAGCCAGTTTGCAGCATCTTGATTGTGAGAAACGCAGGAGTTAGATATGACTGATATGACACTTGGACCGGCCTATACCGTCCGAGACGACTGGCTAAAGCGGTACTACTTTTCACGCGCGGCATTCTCCATCGCCTGGATCGTGGCCGCATTGACCGCCGGACACACGATACCGACCATGGCCATGCTGCTGTTGGTGGTCTATCCGGCCTGGGATGCATTGGCCAACCTGGTGGACGCGCGGCGTAACGGCGGCCTTCGGCAAAACACCACGCAGGCGCTCAACGTTGCAGCCAGCGGCGCCGCCACCGTGGCCATTGCCGTGGCGGTCGGGATGGACATGCATGCCGTGCTGGGCGTATTCGGCGTGTGGGCGATACTCTCCGGGTTTTCCCAGCTTGCCACGGGCGCGCGCCGCTGGAAACGCCATGGCGCGCAATGGGCGATGGTGCTCAGTGGCGCGCAATCCATGCTTGCCGGGCTTCTGTTCGTGAAGCGGGCCACGGGCCTGCAGATGCCCGACATTGCCGACATCGTGCCCTACGTGGCGTTCGGCGCGTTCTACTTCCTGGTGTCGGCGGCCTGGTTGACGGCGGCCGGCGTGCGCAGATCGAAGGGGTGGTTGTGATGGCGAATCCACAGAATTCATCGTTGCCGACGGCGTCCGTGGTCGCACGCGTCGCGGCGATCGCGCTGCTTGTCATCGCAGCTGTGGCCGCTTTTGCCTATACGGCGGGGTGGCTGACGCCCGCTCGCCTCACTCCCGCCAAGATCGTGGATTCGCTGGCGCCGCCAGGCGGCCCGGTGAAAGGCTACCGGCGCAATCACGCCAAGGGCATCTGCTTTGCCGGCAGTTTCGAAGCCAACGGCGCCGGCGTCAGCCTGTCGCGCGCCGCTGTGTTCCAAACCGGTTCCTATCCCGTTACCGGACGGTTCAATCTGGCCGGCCCCGCCCCCACCATGGCGGACGCCACGGGCCGGGTGCGCGGCCTGAGCCTGCGGATACAGACGCCCGACGGACAGGAATGGCGTACTGCCATGATCAATCCGCCGATCTTTCCGGTCGCGCAGCCGCAGGACCTGTATGCCCTGCAACGGGCCACCGCGGACAAGAACGACCCGGAGGCGGTGAAGAAGTTCGCGGCCAGCCACCCCTCGCTTGCGGCGTTTGGCGCATGGGCGGGCAGCGC
>Ga0182743_1000798_pt1 | contig 35161 bp, 30 predicted proteins | sample eDN3rd30CKraftOP_FD_128522 | JGI IMG/M metagenome (GOLD analysis project Ga0182743, IMG submission 128522) | Enriched Organic Plus compost microbial communities from Emeryville, California, USA - eDNA 3rd pass 30_C Kraft OP (version 2) (version 2) ... | reverse complement strand
CGGCATAGCAGGGCTGCCGATCATGCTGGAGCGTGATCAGCGCGCGGTCGTTGATGCGCAGCGCCGCCTCGTTCCAGGCCCCGGCTATTTCGAACCCGTGGGGAAAGAAATTGCGCGTGCCGCGACTGGTGTATTCGCCCCCCGCGCTGCCATCGGGATGCACGAAGTGATCGATGAAAGCGATGGCCCGGGCGCAGGGTTCGCGCAGGCCCAGATCGGGCCGCAGCCGGTCGGTTTCCGCCATGAGACCGATCGTCAGGGAGAGATAGCCCGGGTCCGCCCCGCCGTATTCGTCGAACCAGCCTTCGGCATCCTGCCAGCTTTTCAGCCGCGCGGCGCGTTCGGCCAGGGGCCCGTCCCATTCGGGCGAGCCGGTCAAGGCGCGCAGGCGAGCCAGACAGTTGACGATCAGCGCCTCGTGATTGGACAGCCGCCCGCTTTCCTTGTGATGCGCCAGCCAGCGCCCGCGCAGGCGCAGGAAAGCGGCGATTTCCGGATCGCCAGCGCAATCGAGCAGGTCCGCCGCGCGCAACGCGGCATAAAGCGAGAAAGCCGCCGCGCCCGCCGCCCGTTCGAAAGGATAGTAATCGTCGCACGATCCATCGGCATGGGCGGAACGCGCGGCGAAGCGGATTCCCGCGATGGCCCATTCGCGCAGCGCCGGATCGCCGAACCAGCGGTTGCCCGGCATGTCCAGCGCCCAGGCGAGCGCCAGCGGCAGAACGAATTCCTGGCTCATCCCGCAGGGGAAATCCATCATCCGGTAATGCCAGTAGGCGCGGTCGAAACAGCCGTATGTGGGGCTGACCGGGGTGCGATCCTGCAAGGTGAGAATCTTCGGGATTTCGGCTAGCGCCCGCAGCGCCAGCGCATCACGGGGCGTAAGCGGCGCGGCAGCCGGATCAGTCATGAACGGGCAGCTTTTCCATCGGATGGGCATCCGCATCGGCACGGCGGAGGGTATACTGGATATTTTCAAGCAAGCGCCGGTTGATCCCCAGCAATTCGCCCAGCAATCCGCCGATCCACATGATCGCCACGATCAGCAGCAGAATCGCCGCCGCGACCAGGCTGGGCAGGTGGACCCGCCCATCGGGCACCACATAAGTCAGCCAGGTCCAGCGCCCGATCAACAGCAGGCCGAGCAGGAGCGGCGCAAGCGATAACCAGAAGAAGGCCTTGAACGGCTTGTAAACGAAATAGGTGCGCAGGATCGAACCCATCGAACGGCGCACATAATCGGGTATCGATTTCACCAGCCGGGATGGGCGGGTTTCCCCGGTCACGCGGATCGGCACCGATACGATACGGATATTCGACAGGCCCGCCTGAATGATCGATTCCAGCGTATAGGTGTAACTGTCGAAAATGTTGATCCGCATCGCCGCTTCACGGGTCAACGCCCGGAAACCGCTGGGCGCATCGTTGATCGGCGTCGTCGAAACGCGCTTCACCACTCCGCTGCCCAGTTTTTGCAGCAGGCGCTTGGTAGGCGAAAAATGCGCGATCGTGGCAATCGGGCGGTCGCCCACCACGAATTGCGCCCGCCGGTCGAGAATCGGTTGAATCAGGTCGGGGATACAACTTGCGTCGTACTGATTGTCGGCATCGGTGTTGACGATGATATCCGCGCCTTCGGCCACGGCCCGGGCCAGCCCGGCCATGAACCCATGGGCCAGCCCCATGTTCACCGGAAGATCGACGATATGATCGACCCCGCAGGCCCGCGCGATCTCCACTGTCCGGTCGCTGCTGCCATCGTTGATAATCAGCCATTCGACCGTATCGATCCCGGGCAGGCTGCGCGGCAATTGCGCCAGCGCCTCGGGCAGGGCCTTCTCTTCATTGTAGCACGGAATCTGGATGATAAGCTTCAAAACGTGCCTCGGAATATTGCTTCGCCGCGAAATAACCCGTTCTCCCGGCACAGACAACCGAGCGGAATGGTCCCAGCCGATGGGCGGCACGGATAGACCCGGCGATCCTTGCTGGGCGCTGAACGCCGCGCATGCCGCACCGCTTCGCTTGTCATGCCCCTGTCATGCCTGCATGACAGGGCAGACAGGATATGCAGGCCCACGATACGATGATGCACGATGCGCCCTTGCCGCCCTTTTCCACCAGCCGCCGGGCCATGCTCACGGGCACCGGTGCCGCATTCGCCGCACTGATCGCTGCCAGCCGGGGCGGGCGGGCGCTGGCGCAGGGGGTGCCGTTGAAAGCGATGGGGCGGTTCAATCACGAGGCGGCGGCGGTCGATCCCGCCACCGGCCATGTCTATCTGACCGAGGATCGCGACGATGGGCTGCTGTACCGCTTCATCCCGAAAGTTCCGGGCAAGCTGTCCGAAGGCGGGCAGTTGCAGGCGCTCGCGTTGCTGCCCAACGCAGCCGCCGACAGCCGCAACTGGCAAGGTGTGACCATGCAGCCGCATAGCTGGCATTCGGTTCGCTGGATCGATTGCGACGATCCCGAAAGCCCGAACGACGATCTGCGTCAGCGCGGCGCGGCACTGGGCGCATTGCCGTTCGCGCGGGGCGAAGGCATCCACATGGGCAATGGCGAGCTGTATTTTTGCTGCACTTCCGGCGGCGCGGCGCGCTACGGTCAGGTGTTCCGCCTGACTTTGGGTGAAAGCGGGGACCGGCTGCAACTGTTCTTCGAATCGCGCGGGCCGGAAGAATTCAGCTATGGCGACAATCTCACCGTGGCCCCCAATGGCCACCTGATCGTCTGCGAGGATCAGTACGCCGAAGTGGTGGACAACTATCTGCGCGGGATCACGCCGCAGGGCATGGCCTATCCGCTCGCCCGTCTGCGCCGCCAGACGGAACTGGCCGGCGCCTGCTTTTCGCCCGATGGGCGGACCCTGTTCGTCAACGCCTACAGCCCGACGATGACTCTGGCGATCACCGGCCCCTGGGCCGCCTGACGACACACGCCGGCACCTGCTTACGCTCCGCGGCATCGATGCCGCGGTCCTGCCCGCTGCTTCTCCCGAACAAAAACATTGCGCTTAAAATCTTTTTTGCCATGATCGTGCCACAAGACTGGACCTGAACGCGAAAACGCGCCGGGCAATCGCGATGGAGGAGTGGATGAGCGAGGCAAGCGTGCAGGCAACGGCCCGGCTGGCGCCGCCACTGGTCAGCGGGGCCGTGCCGGGCACCGGGCATTACGAGGAATTCTGCCGCAACCCCGCCCCGTTCCTCATGCGCTGCCATGCCGAATGCGGCGAAGTCTCCTCGTTCGATCTCGCGGGGCTGCAAACCACATTGCTGGTGGGCGAGGAAGCGCACGAAGCGGTCTATCGCGCGCCTGATTCACAGTTGAGCGCGGCACAGGCCTATCAGTTCATGGTCCCGGTATTCGGCCAAGGCATCCAGTATGGCGCGCCGCCCATGATCGAACGGCAGCAACTCAAGATCCAGGCAGCGGGCCTGCGGCATGATCGCATGGTGCTCTACGCCCCGATCGTGGCGCAGGAAGTGCGCGACTGGATCGCCGACTGGCCCGACGAGGGGGAGGAGGATTTCTACGAGAAATTCACCGAACTGACGCTCAAGACCTCCACCCATTGCCTGATGGGGGCCGATTTTCGAGCCAATATGAGCGATGAGTTTCGCGGCCTGTACCACGATCTCGAAATGGCGGTGGACCCGGAAGGACTGGCCGATCCCGATCAGCACGGGGTGATGGCGGAACGGCGCGATATCGCCCGCGCGCGGCTGGGCGAACTGATCGGCGAACGCGTGGCCCAACGCCGCGCCGCGCTGGCCCGGGGGGAAACGTTCCACGACATGTTCCAGCATTATCTGGACGCCACGTATGCCGATGGCACCCCGCTCAGCGATCATGAAATCGCGGGCATGGTCGTCTGGTTCATGTTTGCCGGGCATCACACATCGGGCAACACGTCGAGCTGGATGCTGGTCGAACTGGCCCGCCATCCGGACCTGATGGCCGAAGTCGTCGCCGAACTGGACAGCGTGTTGGGCGACAGCGAGGAAGTGAGTTTCCAGTCGCTGCGCGAAATGCCACTCCTTGAAGCGTTTCTGGAGGAAGTGCTGCGCCTCCATGCCCCGCTCGTCACGCTGACCCGCCGGGTGATGACGGATTTCCACTACAAGGACTATCTGATCCCGGCGGGAGGCAATGTCATGGTCAGCCCCTATGTCGCGCATCGCCAGCCCGAAGCGTTTGCCGATCCGCTGACATTCAATCCCGGGCGGACATTCCCCGAGGGGCCCTTCGCCTACCTGCCGTTCGGCGGGGGGCGGCACAAATGCGTCGGCAATGCCTTCGCCCTGCTGCAAATCCGCACGATCTTCGCCTATCTGCTGCGCAAATTCACATTCGAACTGAGCGAGCCGCCCGAATATTATCGTGATATCATGCCGTCACTGATCCTGCGGCCGAGCGATCCCTGCAGGCTGCGTTTCCGCAGGAGAGCGCGTTGATGGGGCAGGCGACGGAAGGCAGATTCCGCATCGAACTGGATTTCGATCTGTGCCAGGGTCATGGGGTCTGCGCCGCGGAAGCGCCCGATATCTTCGCCGTAGCGGAAAACCGGCTGGGCTATGCCAAAGTCCGCCTGCTCGATCCCGCACCGGGGCCCACGCACCATGCGGCGCTGCGCAACGCGGCCAAATACTGCCCCAACCGCGTCATCCGCATCGTGATGCTTGAGGATTGATCGCAGGGCGTTAACAGCGGCCCCACAATATGCCGGCGACAGCGCCGGCCAAGGGGTAGCAAACATGGAAACGGACGCGCCGCCGCTGGGACGGCAAGCCCAGAAATCATTGCGCACGCGCGAAAAGCTGATTCAGTCGACCATATCGCTGATTCGGCGTGGCGGGCTGGCCGCCGCCAGCGCCAAGCGCATCGCCAGCGGCGCGGGAATGACCTGGGGCGCCGCCCAGCACCATTTCGGATCAAAGGAACAGATTCTCGAAGCGATCGTCGCCCGTTCGCACGAAAGCTTCGTCGCCCGTTTCGCCGATATGGACAGCGCGCAGCCGTTCGCCGAACGGATCGATCTGTTCGTGGCCCGGATGTGGGAGCATTATCGCAGCGAAGTCTATCTCGCGACGATCGAGATCATCATGGCCGAACGCGATCCGGAGCAGGAAGATCTGCCGCTGACCCCATTCGACTGGCCTAACCAGGATCACCTGGAGATGATGGTCCGCATTTTCGGCGATCAGGCCGTCGCACCGGAAGACCTGTTGGAGGGGCTGATCTTCCTCCACTGCCTGCTCACCGGGCTGGCCATCCAGGAAGTGCTGGAAGGCGACACACCGCGTCTGGAATCGCATCTCGGCCGCTGCCGCGCAATCGCGGCCGGAATGTTCGGCGGCGGTTGATGCAAAAAGGGCGGCCGATCGGCCGCCCTTTTCCTTTTGGCCGGAGAAACCGGCCCAGCATTCCGTCAGAAGTCGAACTTCACGTCCACGCCATAAGTGCGCGGTTCGGCGAAGACGACCCCGGCAAAGCCGAGCGCGCCGAAATCGATCCCCGAATAGAGGTAATCCCTGTTCGTGATGTTCTTGCCCCACAGCGCCACGGTGGCGCGCGTCGGGCCAAGATCGATATCCGACAGCGCGATGCGCGCATCGAACCGGCCGACCGGACCATCCGACATACCCTGATTGAACGGATTGAACCGATCCAGCGGATGGAAGTAGATCCGGCTGCGGTAAGTCCAGTCCACACGGGCCATCAGCTTGCCGACATTGGCGATTTCCGTATCGTACTGGATACCCGCGTTGGCGGTGGTGCTGGCCGAATAGTTGAAGTGCGCTTCGTCGGCGGCGTTGACATCCCGGCCTTCGGCGGGATCATAGACCCAGAAGCTCTTGAACTTGCGGTCCGTGTAACCGAACGATGCGTTCAACGTCAGGCCGTCGACCGGGTTCGCCAGGATTTCCGCTTCCACCCCGGTGTACTTCGCCTTGCCCGCGTTGACGGTGATGCTCGATGCACCGTTGCTGTCCGCCGTGAACTGGCTGACCTGCATATCCTTGTAGATCGAATGGAACGCGGTCAGGTTCAGGCGCAGGCGGCGGTCAAGCAGTTCGGTCTTGAGGCCGGCTTCGTAAGACGTGATCTTTTCCGGCTTGAAGCTGCCGCCGACCGAGCGCGGGTTGAAGCCACCCGACTTGTATCCGGTGGCGACGCGCACGTAGCCGAGGATATCGTCGGTGAACTTGTAATCGACGCTGGCCGCCCAGTTGAACTGCCTGAAGGTTTCACGCAGATCGCGCACGGCAACCCCGGCCGTCTGGTCGAGATGCTTGCGATCTTCGGTATAGCGCATGCCCCCCGTCAGGCTGAGGCGGTCGGTCGCACGATAAGTGACCTGGCCGAAAGCCGCGACCGATTCCGAACTGTGGCGGTAAGCCAGATTCGAAGCCAGCGGGATTGCCGCATAGTCGGTGCTGAGGCCATTGCCGAGCGGAACCGGAGCAGGTGTCGGCACAATGATCGAAAACTGCTGCGGATTGTTCTCGCGGACCTTTTCCTTGAAATAGAAACCGCCCAGAACGAAATCAACGTTGTCGCCGATCTTGCCGATCAGGTTCAATTCCTGCGAGAACTGCTTCTGCGAACGCCTGTTCTGCGCGCTGAACAGCGTGATTTCCTTAACGCCCGTGGTCTGGAAGTCCGGCTTCGGCGCAAGGTAAGCCGGGTGAATCGTCATGCCCAGAAGACCGTCGTTACCGTCGAGATCGGTATTGCCGACCGTGTTCTTCCACTTGCGCAGGCCGGTGAGCGAACGCAGCGTGAGGGTGTCGGTCAAATCGGCTTCCACAGTCAGCGTGTGGCCGCGCACCTTGTCAGTCAAACGCCCCTGATTGAGGTTCAGATTCTTGATCCGATCACGCGAATATTCCAGCGGGCTGCCGCCCAGCGCCTGCGAATTCGCGAAATAGGCCGCGATATCGGGACGCACGAACGCGAGTTGGAACGGCACCGCATAGCTCTTGGTATCGTTGTAATCGAACGCGTAATCGACCCGCACCGGGCCGCCGTTGTCGAACCGCGCCGCGATGCGGAAAGCATCGGTGTTGTAAGCGCCCGGATCGCGCTTGTCGGGCTGGTTGATATCGTTCGCATAACCGTCACGCTGCTTGTGCGCGTAGGACAGCTTGAACATCAGACCCGAATTGCCGATTTCACCGGTATCGATGCTGGTGCGCGACACCATGTAATCGAGATTGCCGTAGCTGAAAGTCTGCGAGCCCTTGAATTCCTTGGCGGGCTTCGCCGAAATGAAATTGACCGCGCCGCCGGTGGTGTTGCGGCCATAAAGCGTGCCTTGCGGCCCGCGCAGCACTTCCACGCGTTCCAGATCGACCAGATCGAACACCGCGCCAGCCGTGCGGCCGATCACCACGCCATCGACATAGATGCCGACCGGCGAATCCGCCGTCAGCACCGGATCGGATTCACCGATGCCGCGGATCTGCACGGTGATGTTGGTGGTCGACGAAGGCGTGATGCTGGTCGTCAGGTTCGGTGCGGCGGCGCTGATATCGGCGACATCGGAAATGCCGCGCGCTTCCAGTGTTTCCGCCGTCATGGCGCTGACCGCCAGCGGCGTCTTCTGGAGGTTTTCGGCGCGCTTCTGTGCGGTGACGACGATTTCCTGCAGGCCGCCGGTCGGCTGCGCCGCTTCGGCCCCATCCTGCGCAACGGCGGTGCCGCTCCACATGATCGCTGCCATCGATGCTCCGGCAAGAGCGCCGTACTTCAAAACAATCTTCACTTAAACTTCCCCTGAACCAAATTGCCGTTTTCTAATCGGCAGAACAAATTGCGTTCGCTTGCGCGTTGATTTCAACTTATCGGGTCACTTCAATTTTATTTATTTTGCCGTTAAATTCAGTGCCTTCGGGCATGTTCACGACGGGGGCGCCGGTATCACGTCCGATGTCGAATGTCTCTCCCAAACCAGCCACGATATATGCGGTTCGTCCGATTTTGCCGCTGGCGATCTGCTGTCCGTCGAGCATGATCGCCATCGTGCCACCCTTGCCCGGCGCTCCATCCAGGACGTACCGGTATGTCAACTTGTGCGGACCTGCCGGGAGCGGCTGATCCGCCTCCACGCGGAACTGGTCTTCCGGCTTTTGCGAAGCGTTGTGCTGCACGAACGGGCGCCCCTGATCGAAGCCGAAGCTCCAGCCGCCGAACTGGCTGCCGGTCGCCACTAGCACGCCCCGCGCGCCGCCTTCGGGCACGGCGATATCCGCGTTCAGCGAAAACGACATGAAATTGATCGGCGGCGCCTTGCTTTGCACCACGCTGATGCCCGGCCCCCAGTAAACGTAGCGGGGCAGCAGCGAAATCTGCTTGCCCATTGCACGGGCCGCGCCTTGCCGATCATCCAGCGGATAGACGTTGTTGGCTTTCGCTTCCTCGTCCCAGGCGGCCTGCATGGCGGCGAGCCGCGCCGGTTCCGCCTTGGCCAGATCGCGTGACTGGCTGAAATCGTTGTTGAGATTGTACAGTTCCCACTTGTAATCGGTGGGCAGGATGCCCTTCGCCCCGTTGTCCTGCCACGGCAAGCGGGCGGGCGTGGTGCTGGCCATCCAACCGTTATCGTAAAGCGCCCGGTTGCCGAGCAATTCGAAGTATTGCCGAACGTGACGCTCGGGCGCCTTGGCGGAATCGAAACTGTAAACCAGGCTGACGCCATCGATCCGCTGCTGTTTCACCCCATCGACCACAGCAGGCGCGGCCACGCCGACCGCTTCGAGAATGGTGGGCATGATATCGTTCACATGACCGAACTGGGTGCGGATGCCGCCCTTGTCCTTGATGCGGGCGGGCCAGGAAACGACCATCCCGTTGCGCGTGCCGCCAAGGTGCGAGCCGACCTGCTTGGTCCACTGGAAGGGAGCATTGGTCGCCCACGACCAGCCGACAGGAAAGAGCTGATAGCTGTCTGGCGTGCCCATTTTCGGTATCTGGCCAGCCAGCCATGCGGAATCTTCCTGCATGCCGTTTGCCAGGTGGCCCAGTTCGTTCATCGTGCCGGTCAGCGCCCCTTCCGGGCTGCCGCCGTTATCCCCTTCTATGAAGATGACCAGCGTGTTGTCCAACTGGCCCATGCGCTGCAATTCATCCAGCACAGTGCCGATCTGGTCGTCCTGATAAGCCAGCATCGCCGCGAAGACTTCCATCATCCGCGCATAAGTGCGGCGCTGTTCGTCGGTCAGGCTGGACCATGCGGGAATGGCATCGGGGCGCGGTGTCAGCACCGTATTCTTCGGCACGATCCCGGCCCGCTTCTGACGGGCAAGGCTTTCTTCGCGCAGCTTGTCCCAGCCCTGATCGAACTTGCCCTTGAAACGGGCGATCCATTCGGCCGGAGCCTGATGCGGCGCATGAGCGCTGCCGGGCGCGAGATAGGCAAGGAACGGCTTGTCGGGCGCGGCCGCTTTCTGGCCATGGACCCAGCGGATCAGATCTTGGGCCAGATAGTGATCGAGCGTGGTGTCCATCTTGGGCGAATCGACCAGATTGGTGCCGCGATAGAGGCGCGGGTTCCACTGATTGCTGTCGCCGCCCATGAAACCATAGAAATATTCGAAACCGAGCCCGGTCGGCCAGAGATCGAACGGGCCGCTGTTGGGATCATCCTGTCCTTGGGGCGTGTTGTGATGCTTGCCGAAAAAGGCGGTGTTGTAGCCGTTGCTTTTCAACACGTCCGCGACCGTCGCGGCGGAAGGTGGGATCACCCCGTCATAACCCGGAAAACCGCTGGCGGTGTCCAGCACAATGCCGGTGCCCACCGCATGATGATTGCGCCCCGTCAGCAGCGAAGCACGCGTAGGCGAACACATCGCGGTGGTGTGGAAACGGGTGTAGCGCAGGCCGTTGGCCGCCAGCCGATCCAGCGCGGGCGTCGGCACCGGGCCGCCGAAGGTGCTCGAAGCGGCAAAGCCCACATCGTCCGTCAGGACCAGCAGGATATTGGGCGCATTGGCCGGCGCTTTGACCGGCTCGGGATAAGCGGGTGTCGAATCCTTGTATGTCTTGCCGATCTTGCCCGCAAACGGCCGCTGGGAGGCCAACGGGGCGCTGCTTTCCGCCTGCGCCGGTGCGGGGTCGGCAGCCGTAACCGCCGTGGACGACAGCAGCGCAGCGCACAGCGCGCCGCCCCACACAAAACCGTGCCTCATGCAAAAACTCCCTCCTGAACCGCCCGTACTATACGGTATAGTTCAGGCAGTTGCAAGCGGGCCACGCTTGCGTCACAAGCAACGGATATGGCCGCACGATCAGCCCAACCTCTGCCCGAAACCCCATCTGGCGTACGCGATCGCCTGCTGCGCGCGGCACAGGCGCAGATTCTGGCCGCCGGCTTCTTCGAAGCCAACATGGAACAGATTGCCCGCCGCGCCGGAACCAGCAAACAGACGATCTACGCCAACTTTCAGTCAAAGGAGGATCTGTTTCGCGAAGTGCTGCGCATGACCATGGCCGAAGCGGGGCAAGCAGGCGAGCCCGATATCGCCAGCCTCGGTTTTGCGGAAGCGGTCAGGGCCTATGTCCTGTGGATCGAAAAAAGCGCGCTGAACCCGGAAAATCTCGAACTCTACCGGGCCAATATCGCGGCAGCGGCGGCATTTCCGGCCCTGGCGGCGGAGCTGCACCATCTGCGGCAAACGGCCTCGCACATGGGGCACAGGTTGCTGACCCACCCGGGCAGAGCACACCTTCCCGCCATCCCGGCGGAGCGCCTGTCCAGTTGGCTGGGCGTGCTGGCGATGGCCGGGCCCCGCGCGCTGCTCGGTTTCACGCCCACGCCGGACGAGCGGCGCGCCCGCCAGCAGGCGATCGTCCAGCTATGCACCGGCGGCTGGCGCATGCTGGTGGAACCGTGCCCCGCTGCTCTGCCCCTTATAGAACCGGCAGCCCATGCCCCACGCCAGATTGAGCCTGGCAGCCGCTTGTCCCCCGAACGCTGGACTCACCTCCTGCGCATCGCCCTGCGTGGTTTTGCCCAGACGGGGCTGCGTCACACCAGCGTGGAAGAGATCGGCGCCGTGGCGCAAATCTCGAAAATGACGATCTACAAGCGCTTTGGGAACAAGCAGGGCCTGTTCGCCGCGGCAATAGATCAGGCGGTGGACGATCTTCTGGCGGTGCGCGAACCGCTGACTTTCGACGGCGATATCCGCAGTGCGCTGGAAATCGTGGCCCGGCAGCAGGACCATTGGGTTCAGCGGCCCGAATACAGCGCTTTGCTGTGTCTGATGATCACCCAGGCCCCAGCGCATGAGGCAATGATCCAGTGCGCATGGAGCCGCCTGACCGCGCCCACGCTCAACGAGCTGTCCACCCGGTTGCGCCAATGGCAGGCCGAAGGTGCGGTGCATCTGGTGGACCCGGTGATCGCCGCCGAGCAGTTCCTCCTGCTTGCCGCGCGGGGCAATCGCCGCCTCACCGCCACTCTCCCCTGGGAGGAAGACGAAGTCCGCCGCCACGCCAGGGACGTGGTCTCGCTGTTCTATCATTGAGCGCCGATGCATCCGGGGCATGCCCGCATCAGAACGCCATAATAACGCCCTTGCGCCATAAATGCGGCCACTTTTCGCGCAACGCCCGTTCCGTTCATCTGCGAATGCCGCCATAAGCCATGGCTTCCAATGATCGGCCGGCCCGAAACCGGCCAGGACAAAACATAAGGCGATGAGGAGGAACGCGGCATGGCACAATGGGATCGAAGCTGCGACGTGCTGGTGGTCGGTTCGGGTGCGGGGGGCATGGTGGCCGCCTACACCGCCGCGCGTGAGGGGCTGGATGTCACCCTGATCGAAAGCACGGACAAATATGGCGGCACGTCGGCCTATTCGGGTGGGGGCATGTGGCTGCCCTGCAATGCCGTGCTGCGCCGGGCAGGCGATGACGACACGATGGAAAGCGCCCGTGCCTATTACCATGCCGTGGTGGGCGACCGCACACCCCGCGCGTTGCAGGATGCCTATCTCGATACCGGCGCCAAGCTGATCGACTATCTCGAACGGGACCCGGGCTTCGCTTTCGAAATCCTGCCCTGGCCTGACTATTACGGCAAAGTCCCCCATGCCAGCGCCACCGGCCGCCATATCATACCTGCCGCCATGCCCACCGAACAGCTCGGCGCACTGATCGACACCCTGCGGCCTGCGCTGGCGGTCGAACGCCGGGGCGAACCAATGCCCGAAGAACTGGTCGGCGGGCAGGCGCTGATCGCCCGCTTCCTGCTGGCGCTGCAGGCGTCGGGCAACGTCGCCATGCACTTGTCGACCGCGCTCGAAAGCCTAGTGCGCGAAGGGCAGAAGGTGACCGGGGCGGTGCTGCGCACGCCTAAGGGACCGGTCCGCATCGAGGCGCGGCGGGGTATCGTGCTCGCCGCAGGCGGTTTTGAACGCAACGCCCAGATGCGCGCTACCTATCAGGTGCCGGGCACAGTGGCGGGCAGCATGGCCCCGCCGGGCAACACCGGCGGCGCGATCGCCGCCGGGATCGCCATCGGCGCGGACACCGACCTGATGGATCAGGCATGGTGGTCCCCCGGGCTGCTTCAGCCCGACGGCAGCGCGACGTTTACGCTCGGCTTCCTCGGCGGCATTTTCGTCGATGACAATGGGCAGCGGTTCATGGACGAATCCGTGGCCTATGACCGGGCGGGGCGCAGAATTATCGAACTGGTTCGGGAAGGCAGCCTGACCTTGCCGTTCTGGTATATCTACGACAATCGCGACGATGGCATGCCACCGATCCTGTGGCCCAATGTGCCGTTCGACGATCCGGCCGCCTATCGCGCCGCCGGGCTCTGGCGCAGCGCGCCCACGCTGGCCGAACTGGCGCAACAGATCGATGTTCCGGCCGAAGCGCTCGAAGCGGCCGTCGCCCGTTTCAACGATCATTGCGAGCGCCAGCAGGACACCGATTTCCAGCGCGGCGACGAACCTTATGAGCGGGTGGTCGTCTATGGCCAGTCGCCGCTGGTGCCGATCACCGACGGCCCGTTCCACGCCGCTGCTTTCGCCCTGTCCGATCTCGGCACCAAGGGCGGCTTGCGGACCGACGAACATGCCCGGGTGCTGGACACCTCGGGCGCGGTGCTCGAAGGGCTCTATGCCGCGGGCAACACGATGGCCGCCGTCAGCGGCGAGGCCTATCCCGGCGGGGGCAATCCCGTGGGATCGAGCATGGTGTTCGGTTTCCTCGCCGCGCAGCATATCGGCGCGAAAGGCTAGGCTGACAGGGGGGCGGCGGACGGGGCGGCCCCATCCACGGCACGCGATCTTGCCGCCCCGCATCGCTGCGGCATAATGCACCGATGCACAGCAACGGGCACCGAGGCGCGCGATGATCCGGGTAAGCGTCACCCGCCTGCGCCTCCGGGCTGCATGGCTCATGCCGCTCTTCGTGCCGCACGCGCTGCGCGCGGCCGGACAGGCGCGCCGGGCCGATGGCTATCTTGGCGGGGCGTTGTTACTGGATCGCAAGCGCGCTTTCTGGACGATGACCGTGTGGCGCGATGCGGCGGCCATGCGCGGCTATGTCACCGCCGATGCGCATCGCCAGGCCATGCCGCGCCTGCCGCACTGGTGCGATGAAGCGAGCGTAGCGCATTGGGAACAGCCGGACGATGATCTTCCCTCATGGAACCATGCCTGTCAGCAAATGAAAGCCCACGGCCGCCCCAGCACGGTCCACATGCCCAGCCCCGATCATCAGGACATGGCCTTTCCGCCGCCGCGCCCGATCCTGTCCCGGTTTCTCCCTCCCATGTGCAAACTGTAACCGGCCCTCCGATGCCGCTCAGCGCAGATGGCGGTCGATCACCGCCAGCGCTCGGGCGCTGGTCTGAGTCACATTGAAGCGCATAAAGCCGCCCGCACTCTGCGCCACGCTGAACACATTGCCGGGTGCGAGAACCACGCCTTGCGCCAGGCAGCGCCGCGCCAGATCCACCGCATCGCAGCCGGGCGGGAGACGGCACCAGAGATGGAACCCGCCACGCGGCATGATCCACGGCTCGATCCCACGCGGGGCCAGCTTGGTGGCCAGATCATCGCGCGCCCGGGCGAGACGGGCGCGCAACTCGGCCATGTGCTTGCGATAGCCGCCACCCGCCAACACGGCGGCGATCACTTCGGCGGCGATCGGGCTCGGCCCGCTGAAGCTCGTGGCCACCTGCAGATCGATCAGCGCTTCGATCCAGTCGGCGCGCGCCGCAATGTATCCGCACCGCAATGAGGCCGACAGCGTCTTGGAGAAGCTGCCGATACGGATGACTCTGTCCAGCCCGTCGAGCACGGCCAGCCGGGTGGACGGGGTCGGTTCGAAATCGGCGAAGATATCGTCTTCGACCACAATCATGTCATGCTCGGCAGCGGCCCGGAGCAGGCGATAGGCAGTTTGCGGGGCAAGGCTCGCACCGGTGGGGTTATGCACCGCCGAATTGGTGATGTAGAGGCGCGGGCGGGCCTCGACCACAATCGCTTCGAAGGCCGCGATGTCCGGCCCGTTCGCGGTGTAGGGCACGCTGGCGATCGTCGCCCGATGCGCGCGCAGCAGCGACTGGAAATTGAAATAGCACGGATCGTCGATCAGCACCGTATCGCCGGGGCGCAGCAGGAAGCGACAGATCAGGTCTATCGCCTGCGTGCCCGATCCGGTCAGCATCAGTTGCGCCGGCGTGGTTTCGATCCCTTCTTCGGCGAAGCGCCCGAGCAGCAACCGCCGCAACGCCGCCGGACCGCGCGTGCCGCCATATTCGGCCAGCAGCGCATCCCCGCCCCGCGCGACATCGCGCAGGGCGCGGCGCAGGGCCGCACCCGGCATCCAGCCGGGCGGCAACCAGCCGCAACCGGGCTTTTCCATGCGCGGATCGGCATCGAGCGACTGGCGCGCGACCCAGAACGGGTCCACCGCCCGGTCTCCATGCGGCGCCATATCCGCCAGCACCATCGGCGCGGCCCCGGTCTGGGCGACGTAGAAGCCCGAGCCCCGGCGCGCATGCAGCACGCCTTCGGCCACCAGCCGGTCATACGCTTCCACCACGGTTGAAGGGGAAACCCGCATCGTTGCGGCGAAGCGGCGGATCGAGGGCACCCGGTCCCCCGGCAACAGCGTGCGGCTGGTGATCCAGCCGCGAATGGCGGCGATCAGCGCTTCCGTCCTCGTGCCCTGCTGCTCACTCATAGCCTCTCCCCCTTTGTACCACCAAGCATACCCATACACTTTATCGAAATTGTATCATATCGTCCCTGCCCGGTCAGCCTGCTTCACACTAACCGCCCGGCGGAAAGCGAGGGTACATGACGAAGACGTGGAACGGCTGGGGCAGCGGATTTCTCGGCATGCTGATATTCAGCGGCTCGCTGCCCGCGACACGGCTGGCGGTGATGGACTTCTCGCCCCCCTTCCTTACCGCCGCGCGCGCGGTGATCGCCGCCATTCTGGCCGCGCTGCTGCTGGGCCTCAGCCGGGCGCCGCGGCCGGCGCGTTCAGACTATATTCCGCTGATGGCCGTCGCGGTCGGTGTGGTCATCGGCTTCCCGCTGCTGACCGGCTTGGCTCTCCGCCATATAGATGCCGCCCGTTCCGTGGTGTTCGTGGGCCTTCTCCCTCTGGCCACCGCCCTATTCGGTGTCTGGCGCGCCGGGGAACGGCCACGCCCCGCGTTCTGGCTTTTCTCGCTGCTCGGCGCCGCGACTATCGCGGGTTTCGCCTGGCACAGCAGCGGGCCGGGCAGTCTGACCGGCGATCTGTTGATGGTGACCGCAATTGCGGCATGCGGACTGGGCTATGCCGAAGGTGGCCGTCTGGCGCGCCATCTGGGCGGCTGGCAGGTCATCAGTTGGGCGCTGATTCTGGCACTGCCGTTGATGGCGGCCATCGCACTGGCGACGCTGCCCGCCACATGGCACCACATCAGCCGGACAAGCTGGGCGGCGCTGGCCTATGTCTCGGTCTTTTCGATGCTGGTCGGTTTCGTGTTCTGGTATCGCGGGCTCGCGCTGGGCGGCATTGCCGGAGTCGGCCAGTTGCAATTGCTCCAGCCCTTTTTCGGACTGGCGCTCGCCGCGCTGGTGCTGGGGGAGCCGGTCGCCTGGCCGATGATCGCCGCCATTCTGGCCGTGGTGCTTTGCGTGATGGGCGCCCGGCGGTTTGCCGGGCCCTGACGGAACCGTGTCTCCGGCGGAATGGCGGACCATTTACGACCAAAGCGAACATTGTTTCCCGTCCGGCCTCGCCGGAAAGCTGTATAAGCCACGAAGGCAGAAAGAGGGGCATTCGATGGCAGGTTTCGTGCGGGACATTCTGGCAACCCTATCCTACGAGCCGCGCCCTGAGCTGCCACACGCCGCCGGAGCGGACCTTTCCCGCCTTGACGAACGTCTGGCCGGATTCGTTCAGGGTGGGGCCCGCACCCGCGATACGATTTCGATCCGCCCCGGCGATTGCAGCGTGTGGGACGGCAATCCCCGCGACATTCCGGGCCTTTCGGCGGAAAACTGCCGTTCGCTGATCGAATCGATCGCGCAGGAAGACGGCAACCGCATCCCGGTGCTGGTGCGGATCAACCCGCCGGGCGCCGATCGTCCCTACGAACTGCTCGTCGGCAGCAGGCGGCGCTTCGCGGTCGACTGGCTCAACCACAACGGCCGCCCCGAAATCCGTCTCAATGCTCTGATCGTCGACCTGAGCGACGAGGAAGCCTTCCGGCTCGCCGATATCGAAAACCGCGAACGGCAGGACATCACCGAACTGGACCGTGCGCGCAGCTATCAGAACGCGGTCGACCGTTTTTATGGCGGGGTGCAATCGCGCATGGCCGAAGCACTCAATCTGTCGAACAGCCAGTTGAGCCGCCTGCTCGCGCTCGCCCAGATGCCGGATGAGGTCGTCAACGCCTTTTCCACGCGCGACGAACTGCGCGTCCGCCATTCCGAAGTGCTGACCCCGCTGCTCCGCAAGCCCGACCAGCGGGAGCGGGTGCTCGCCGCCGCGAAAGCGATCGGCGCCGAACAGGAACGTCTGGCCGCAAGTGGCGAGCGCTTGATCCCCACCCCCACCGTGCTGATGCAACTGAAGGAAGCGGGCCTTGCCGGAGGGTCGCGGACGGCGCGCGAATGGCCGATCCTGTCACGCGGTGAAAAGGTCGGCCGGGTCCGGCCCGGCCGCGATGGCCTGACGGTGGAACTGACGGTTTCGGAAGAGACCGATCTGGATGATCTGCTCATCCGCCTGCGCGCCACCATTCAGGAAAAGCGCGACCTGGCCATGGGCACCGCGATTGCGGACGAATCGGCCTGATTCACTCCCGGCAACAGGGCTGTTGACGGGGCAGTCTCGGTGCGTAATCCGCTCCGCAAACGCATATCGGGTGCTGTTTGCACCTCCAATTTCTCAGCCTGCCTCCTTTTCGCACTCGTATCGACGCTAACCCCCAAACGCCCTGTTTGCGTGGATTAGCCGGGGTTTTCCGGTCGTCCCACCCCTCTTTTCCGGCCCCGTCCCGGCTTTTGCGCATGGCGGCATCCCCTTTTGCGTACCTTCCGCAGGCCATTCCGCATGGTCGGTTTTTCACCCTCTTCATAGCACCCCGCATGGGGCCATCCCGGCTGCTTCTCGGCGCGCCCGGCGGCCACCTGCTGCCTATGCTTCCACTCATGTTCTTAACGTGTGGAGAATGGACATGCCGGGTTATCAATCGAGCCGTTCCGCCAGAAAGCTGCTGCTGTGCGCTTCTGCGATTCCCTTACTGCTGCTGGGTGCCTGTTCCGACGGTGTCGGACTGAAGCTGGGCGCCGGCGGCGCACCGTCTGGTCCTAGTGGGCCGAGTGGCCCGAGCGGGCCTTCCGGTCCGAGCGGACCGACTGATCCGAGCGGCCCCGGCGGGCCAACCGGTCCTGGAGGGCCGACTGGACCTGGTGGGCCGACTGGACCTGGTGGGCCGACTGGACCTGGTGGGCCGACCGGACCTGGTGGACCGACCGGACCCGGCGGGCCGACTGGACCCGGTGGACCGACTGGACCCGGTGGACCGACCGGACCTGGCGCTCCGAGCAGCTACACCGGCCCTGTGGCAGGCGTTTCGCTCGGCGGCAATCCGGTGCTCGGCCCGAGCGGCCCCGGCACGCTGGTGGATGTCAACGTGCTGCCCGATCAAGCGTCGACCAGCACCGACGGGATCGTCGTCGATGTCCTCACCGGCGACGGCAAAGTCATCCAGGTTACGCTGCCCAAGACGGCAGCGGGAACCCAGGCCGCGCTGGCACCGGTCGGTGCGCTCACCGGATCGCTCCTTGGCGATCAGGCAGGCAGTGCGGTGACGCAACTCACCGACGGTCTCGCCCCGACGGTGGCCGCGGTGACGACAGTGGTCGATCAGGTGACTGCGCCGGTGCTCGGCACGGTCAATGGCGTGCTCGGCCCGGTGGTCGGCCAGAACGGTGTGCTCGCCCCGGTGACGGGTCAGCTCGGCGGACTGGTCGATGGCCTGACCGGCAGCCTGCCGGGCGGCGGGGACGGCTCTGCGCCGACGTTCAACGGTCCGCTGCTGGGTGTCGATGCCGGGGGTAATCTCCTCACCGGCCCCAGCACCGGCGACACATTGGCCGGGGTCAATCTGCTGAACAACGGCAATGGCGCCGCGACCGGGCAACTGGTGACCGCCGATGTGCTGTCGGGCGGCAAAGTCGTGGGCCTTGACCTGCCGACCACGGCCGATGGGGTTGCGGCGGGCCTGCAGCCGGTCGGCAATCTGGCGGGCTCGCTGCTCGGGCCGCAGGTCGGCGGCGCGGTCAATCAGTTGACTGATACCGTTGCTCCGATCCTCGCCCCGGTCACCGGTGCGGTGGACAGCCTGACCAGCCCGGCGCTTGGCGCGGTCAATTCCGCTCTCGGCGGTGTGGCCGGCGGCATCGGCGGCGGTGGCACCGGCGGCGCGGGATCGGTTCTCGCTCCGGTGACGGGCGTGGTCGATGGCCTGCTCGGCGGCACCACGGGTGGTGGCAACATCCTCGCCCCAGTCACCGGTGTGGTCGATGGGGTGCTGGGTGGTGTCACCGGCGGCACCGGCGGCGGCGCGGGCAACATTCTTGCCCCGGTGACGGGCGTGGTCGACGGTGTGCTCGGCGGGACGACCGGCGGCGGCAACATCCTCGCTCCGGTTACCGGCGTGGTCGATGGGGTGCTGGGTGGTGTCACCGGCGGTACCGGCGGCGGTTCCAATGGCGGGCTGCTCGGAGGCCTCCTCGGCGGCAAGAAGTAATCAACCAAATGGATATGCGGTCCGGTGCGGGTAGCCCCCCACAACACCGGGCCGCATATTTTGGTCCGTCTTCTGCAAAGAGGCGGGCCGCTGGAGGTGGCCCAGACCCGGGGGCCGCCTCCAGCTATTTTTCGCCGCCCCATGCGATGGCAGGCGCACCGATGGCCGGAAAGGTATCGACCATGAATGAAGCCACGAAAGAAAGTGGCCCGCAGGTTCTCGTCATCGACGACATGGCCGCGATCGTGGAGGAATTGACCACGCTTCTCACCCTGCAAGGTATCCCGGCAGCCGGTGCCGGTACGCTGACCGAGGCGGTCGCGATACTGGAACGCGAACCGGCGGTGCGCATCATCGCCTGCGACATCTGGCTGGATGGGGAATCGGGGCTCGATATCGTCTATCGTATCCTGGCCCGCGCCGCTCTGCGCGACAGAGTCCTGCACTATGCCTTCATCACCGGCAGCCCGGCGCAAGCCGGCACACTGCCCGCCGATCTCCCGCATTCCATCCTGGCCAAGCCGGTCAGCCCGCAGGATCTTGTCGCGCATTTCCGCGAGCTGCTCGCGGCATGAGGCTGCACGATTGGCCCCGGCGGCAAAACTTGGCATAACCGCCTGACAGAACGACAGGGATAGCCAATCGATCGGGGATAATGTCCAATCCTGAAGACCTGTATGCGGCCATTTGCCCCCAACCCGGCGGATCGGGCACAGTGTCCGATCTGGAACGGGAACTGGGGAATAGCGGGAACATCGCACTCCTGCGCGATATCCGGTTCGATCACGATACGGGCCGCTTGGTCTTCACTCGCGCCGATGCCGGGCACGCGCAAACGCCCACTTTCCTCACCGTGCATCCGGACGATCGCCCCCAGTTCGCGGCGCTGGCCGGGCGCGATCGGGTTTCAGCCCAGTTGCACACCGGCCGCGATGAGGGCGCAACGCTGGTGGTCATCTTGCAGACATGCCGTGGCGGTCTTTCCTGGCATACCGGTCAGATCGCGGCGGTGCGCCCGCGAATGGTCGGCTTTTCGATGGATGCGCTGACAATGCTCAGCCACGAACTGCGGCAACCGTTGTTCACCATCGCCATGGCGCAGGAAAATCTGCGCCTTATGCTGAACAGGTCCGAAACCTCACCCACGCCGATACAGCGCGCCCTGGGCCAGATCGAGGAACAGGTTCAACGGGCGCAAACGTTGGTTACCCAAGCGCTCGATCATGCGAAAGGCAAAGCGGCCAAGCCGAAACGGGCCGGGATGGAACAGGCGCTGTATAACGCCTCCGCCATGCTCGCCCCGCTGTTCGCCGAACACGATATCCGCTTCACCCGGCAGCCTGCGGGTGCAGCGACACCGGTGGACCTTGGCCCGGTCGAGATCGAGCAGATTTTCGTCAACGTCCTGCGCAACGCTGCGGAAAGCATTGCGGCCCGGCGCGAACAAGGCTGGCAGGGCCAAGGGCGGATAGAAGCTGTCTTCTCCCTCGATCCGCAAACAGTATGCTGCGTGGTGACGGATAACGGTGTCGGGCCTGTCCCTCAACTCACGGAGCGGCCCCCGCTGCCGTTCTTCACCACCAAAGGGGACGCGGGAACCGGGCTGGGCCTGTGCATCTGCCACGATCTCGCCCATCGGGCGGGCGGCACCATCCGCCTGCTCCCGGGCGAGGTGGACGGCGCGCGTTGTGAAATCACTTTGCCGTTGTGCGGCAGCGCATCAGACAATGCCGCGCGTTAGCCTGATCGTGAATTGCGAGAAGGGATCGCCGGACGATGGGCCGTGGAACTGTCCGCCCGCACCATTCGCAAGCCGTTTCACCAGCCCATGCATTGTGGGGTCCAGCCCATACCCCATGATCGGTTCGCCCATTTCGTCAGCGCAGACCAGAACGATCTCCACTCCGCTGCTCTGAGGCACCGCGCGCAGGATCAGCGTGCCGTCACGTTTCTTTCCATCGGGTGGCAGATAGGCACCAAAGCCGCCCAGCAACGCCGCGGCCACGATCATTTCCAGCCGGTCATGGAAGCGATGGACCGGATAATCGAGCGCTTCGCCGGTCAGCTCTATCGTGATGCCCGGATGACGGTGGGTGGAGCGGGTGGCGGCAATCGCCCGTTCGAGTGCGCTCCTGATCGTGCGCCCATCTTCCTGCCGCTCACGCCCGAAATGGCGGAACAGGGCGAGAATCGCAGCCGCCCCTTCCGTCTGGGACGAAATGCGCACGCTTCGGTCCAGAAGCTGCTTCCGGCTGTCGGCATCGATCCCCGCCCGCTCGATGAGGTAGCCGAGATTACCCGCGGCCATAACGATGACGTTGAGCGGCTGGGCCAGATCGTGAACCATGCCGACGGTCATTCTGCCCAGCAGCAGATCACGCGTGAACGCTTCCAGATCGTCTGCGCCCGCGCCATCGGAGACGGCAATCCCGCGCCTGCTGTGATAGAGCCATCCCGCCCCCGCGCCAGCCGCGCACAGGGATGCTATCACCACCGCCGGGGCCAGCCACGGTCCTTGGTATAACAGGGCAAGACACATTCCCGCCGCAGCCGCAATCAGGCCCATAGCCAGGGCCGCAGTGGGCAGGCGCGGGAAAAGCATGGCAGGGTGTCGAGACAGCAAGGCCGCCATGGCCAGCAGAGCGAGCAGCACCCAATAGCCCGCCGCAGTCCATGTCTGCGGCCAGAAATAGAGCGCGGGCAGTATTCCCAGCCCAGCCGCGAGAGCGAGCCTGCGTCGCCCCAAGGCGAGAAGAACACCTGCTCCCGCCGCGCCGGGAATCGCCGCCGCCGGGGCCATCCCTGCGATGAGGCCGAGCATAAGCACGCACAGCGCCACCACGCGGGGGCAAAGCCCTGCCGCACCCCCGCCGCGCCCCATCGCGCGATCGGCCGGCCCGCTGGTCACCGGGGGAAGGCCCGTTTGTCTATAGAATGGTCATAGGCCGCCATCGCCCGCGAAAGCCCGGTACGGCAAAGGCCATCCCAATCCCGCAAAGAACGCTTCGTCGAGGCAGCGCCCCGGTTCATCGCAGCCCATACGCCGCGCATAAAATAACCGATCCGGATATAAATTGCGTCTTTATCCTTTTGCCGCTGATTTCTTCGATGGCCCGATTGTCCGCCGCCTGCGGTTATGAACGGTATACTAAAACGTTTCACAGCGGCCTTCCCCTCTGCCCGGTTTGCCGCCGATGTAGTCGCATCGGCTGTTTCTCATGCAGACCGGGTCAATGCTGCTGATATCCTTCTGATACGCAAGGCGTCTGATTTCGATCAATAAGGCGACCGAGGGGATTTAACCGGTTGCGTAAGCGCAAGACGCTATTGAGGGGGTAGCATGCGCCTGGGGGCGAAAGCGAAGCTGACAATTGGCGTTGGATTGGCCGCCGCCTGCGGTTTCGCCGTTCTGGGCATCCGCGAACTGGGCCGCGTTCCACCGCCCGCGCAGGGCAAGGAAGCCCCGCTCTATCGCAAGCAGGATACGCCGCAGGTGTTGCTGGCCGCGACCACGCGCCCGATCAGCGTGGGCGAGACGATTACCGCCGATATGATCCGCAATGCCACGCTCGATCCCGCGCGCTATCCCAATGCTGCCATTCCGGCGGAAATTATCGGCAAAGTGGCGATGCGCGATCTTCCAGCCAATTCGCTGATCCCCCGCACCGCGCTGGCGCAGGAAACCAAGCTGGCCATCCGTGTACCGCGCGGCATGCGCGCGATCAGTATCGATACCAATTCCGAAATCGCGGTGGCCGGGCTGGTCCGGCCAGGCGACAAGGTCGATGTACAGGTGGTCTATCCCGGCGCGGACGCGATCAGCGGCGCGCGCGGCACCGGGCGCAGCCAGGCAGTGACGCTGCTGCAGATGGTCAGTGTGTTGGCCGTGGGCGATCTGGTGGTGGGCACGCCGCCCGCCGGCGGCGTGGCGGGCCAGACATCGGCCCCGCCACAACCCGCCCGCACGGTCACGCTGGCGCTATCGCCCGAGCAGGTTTCCACGCTCTCGCTCGCGAAAAGCACGGGCGCGCTCTACCTATCGCTGCGCAACCCGGATGACGATGCGCAAGTGGCCGTGGCCCGTGCGGTATCCTCCGGGCCGATCCCGCTGGCGCCGCAGCCGGTTGCCGTGCCCACCGCTGTCGCGGTGGCCCCCGCCCTGTCTCCGCAAGCCCCGAGGCCGCAACCCCGGCCCCATGCGATCGAACTGGTCGTGGGCGGCCAGCAGGATGTCATCTATTCCGGGAGTGGTTCGCGTTGAAAGCCCTGATCGCCACGTGCCTGCTTTCCTGCACTGCCCCTCTGGTCCTCGCCCCGGCAACCGCCGCCGCGCAGGAACACCAGCAGCAGACGCTGCAAGTCAACGAACGGCGCACGCTTTCCTATCCCCGCGCCATCGGCCGGGTGGAAGTGGACCGGCAAAATGTGATCGGTGTCAGCGCGCCCACCGCACGGTCGCTCCGCATCACCGGCACCGGGCAAGGCATGGCCACGCTGACCGTCTATGCCACTGACGGTGCGCTGATGGGCGAAGCACAGATCCGGGTAATGCCCACCGGCTTCGCGGGCGGCGGCGCAGGCTTTGCCGGAGCGGGCGAGAAAGTGGTGGCGGTCGATGTTCAGTTCGCCGCCGTCTCCTCCTCCACGCTGAAAGCGCTGGGTTTCAATTTCTCCAAGCTGAGCGGCGATCTGCAGGGGGCGGTTGTCTCGCCCAGCACGCTCAACAGCGCAAGTTTCGGATCGGGCGGGCTGACACTCGATACCTCGGCCCCGATCCAGAGCGCGTTCAACCTGTTCCTGTCCGCGCCCAAGCGCGGGATCGGCGCGGTGCTGAGCGCACTGTCGTCTAACGGCCTGTCGCAATTGCTTGCCCAGCCGACATTGCTGGTCCGTTCGGGTGAAACGGCCGAATTCCTGGCAGGCGGAGAATTCCCGGTGCCGGTGCCGAGCGGGAACGGCACGGGCGGCAATACGATTTCGATCGATTACAAGGAATTCGGCGTCAAGCTCAAGGTCACGCCGGTCGTGCTGTCGCGCGACAACATTATCCTCAGGCTGGCGCCCGAAGTCAGCGAACTGGACTATCGCAACGGAGTGCAGCTTCAGGGCTACGTCGTCCCCGGCATCCGCCGCCGCTCTGCCGAAACCACCGTGGAACTGGGCAGCGGGCAGAGCTTCGTGATCGCGGGCCTTAATTACAGCATGAGTTCGGTCACCAAGGACAAGCTGCCGCTGCTGGGTGATATCCCGATCATCGGCGCGTTCTTCAAGCGCCAGCAGAACCAGAAGGAACGGCAGGAACTCATTATCGTCGCCACGCCCCGGCTGGTCGATCCGCTGCATCCCGATGACGTGCCGCCCCTGCCCGGCGCCAATGCGGATATCGTGCCGACATTCGGGGAAATGGTCGTGGGCAACGACAGCGTGAAGCAAAGCGATGAAGCGCTGTTCGGCGTGGTGAGGCGCTGACATGCCATCCATCCACCTCCTTTCCATCGACCGCACGCTGACCCAGCGCCTGAGCGCTGCCATGGGCGAGCGGATCACTGTGGACATGGTGCAATCGCTCGACGCAATCGGCCTGGAGGGGCCCGGCATCATCGTGATCGATCATGCCGCGGTCCCCGCCGAACGCTCGCTCGCATCCGCCATCGCCACCGTGGCGGCGGCGGCACCGGGCCGCGCGATCGTGCTGGCGACCGATGACATGAACGCCGGTCAGGTCCTGGCGGCCGTTCGGGCGGGGGCCACCGATGTCATCCCGCGCGGGGGCGAAGGGGCCGAAATTGCGGGCATCCTTTCACGCCTGCTCAACAACGCTCTCGCCACCCAGGGGCTGCCCGGACGACTGACCATTGTCCTCGGGGCGGATTGCGAAGCGGCGGCCATTCTCGCCACCGACATCGCCATCAGCCACAGCCTGAACCAGACACCGACGCTGCTGATCGACTGCACTTTGCCGTCAAGCACGGCAGAGGCTTATCTCGATCTCAAGGCCGATTACGGCATCGCTTCGGCCGTGGCCGATCTCGACCGGCTGGATACCAGCCTGCTGGCCGATGCGCTCGTCCGGCATGAGGCGAGCGGGCTTGCGCTGCTGACGCTCGACGGCGGCACCGCGTCCGAGCCGGTGGGGCTGTCCCCCAACGATATCGTCGGCCTGATCCAGTTGCTGCGCGCCTGCTACGACAATGTCGTGCTCTGCGCGGGCAGCCTGCGCAACGCCGGGCTGCTGCGCGAACTCGCCTCGCAGGCCCATGCGATCGAAATCGTGTGCAGCCAGTCGATCCGCGAACTGGACGCCACCCGGCGGCTGCTCGGCCGGATCGCGCTCGACACGGCCAGCGCCGGGCGCCTGCGCCTGCTGGTCTGGGATCACGACCCCGGCATTCTTCTCGACGGCCGCCGCATGGCCGACGTGCTGGGTATCGAAGCCGTCCTGCCCGTGCCCACCGACCGGGTGCGGATGCGCAACGCGCTCAATGCGGGCCGTCCGCTGGCGATGCAGCGCGACAATGGCCCCTATGCGCAGGCGATCCAGCGGATCTGCGGTATCGCCGCATCGCGGAAAAGCCTGATGCCCAGCTTCGACACCATGCGGCGCATGCTGCAACGGTCGGCGGAGCGGACCGGATGAGCCTGCTCACTTCCGAAGGCCTTTACGGCGAAAGCGCACAGGACCGGCGCAAAGCCCCGGTCGCGCAGCCTTCGGCGCAGCGGATGAGCGACAGCTACCAGGCGGTCAAAGCGATGACCTGCCAGCAGGTGATCGAACATCTCGAAACGCAGGGCATCACGGTCGAAACGCTCGACCAGCGCACCCTCCGCCAGGAAATCGAACAGGTCATCAACAGCCGCAGCCGCCGCGGGCAACTGGCGCTGAACAGCGCGGAGCGGCTGCTGTTGATCGAGGATGTGGAGGACGAAGTCATCGGGCTCGGCCCGCTGGCCCCGCTGCTGCGCGATCCGACAATCGACGATATCATCGTCAACGGGGCCAACACCGTCTATGCCGAACGGGGCGGCCTGCTGGAGCGGATCGACACCCGATTCCGCGACGACACCCATCTGATGCACATCATCCAGCGGATCGTCGGCCCGATCGGCCGCCGCGTGGACGAAGCGACACCCTATGTCGATGCGCGCCTGGCCGACGGTTCGCGCGTCAACATCGTCATCCCGCCGATCGCGCTCGACGGGCCGCTGGTTTCGATCCGCAAGTTCCGCCTGCAAGCGCTGAGCATGGAAGATTGCGTCAGCGGCCAGACGATGAGCCAGCCCATGGCCGCCTATCTCGGCGCGGCGGTGCGTTCGCGGCTCAATATCCTGATCTGCGGCGGCACCGGTGCGGGCAAGTCCACTCTGCTCAACGTCCTGTCAAGCTGCATCAGCAACCGCGAACGGCTTGTCACCATCGAAGACGCGGCGGAACTGCAATTGCGGCAGGATCACGTCGTCCGCCTCGAAACACGCCCGCCCAATGTCGACGGCAACCGTGAGATCAGCTCGCGCGATCTGGTGCGCAACGCGCTGCGCATGCGGCCGGATCGCATCATCCTGGGCGAAGTGCGCGGGGTGGAAGCGGTGGAGATGCTCCAGGCGATGTCCACCGGGCATGACGGCTCGATGGCCACGCTGCACGGCAATTCGCCGCGCGATGCGCTGTCCCGGCTGGAAATGCTGCTGGGCTTCGCCGGGCAGCAGATGGACATGCGCGCGATCCGCCGGTTCATCGCCAACAGCATTCACGTGATCGTCAATATCCAGCGGCTCAGCAACGGCAGCCGCCGGGTGACATCGGTCACCGAAGTGACCGGGATCGAAGGCGAAGCCTATACCCTGAACGAACTGTTCCGCTTCGACGAACAACCCCCGATGTCGGGCCTGGGCGAATTCCGCGTGCTTTCCCCCCGCCCCTACCATCTCGCGCGATTGCAGGATTATATCCCGCCGTCCGTCTCCAGCGGAGGCCGCGCATGATCGGGGGTGCGGCCTATCTGATCCTCGCCGTGCTGCTGTCAGGCGGTATCGCGTTCTACCTGTTCAACGAACGCGCCCGCGACATGGCGGAGATCGACCGGCGGCTTTCGACGATCGTGGTTTCCGGCGGCCGCACGGTGCGCCATGCCATACCGGTTTCGGTGCCGGGCATGTTCGCCCCATTGCTGGCCCAGGCGCAGGTCGAAATCACCACACCCACGCTGCGCATGTTGGGCGGGGTCGCCATCGCGCTGGCCCTGCTCTCGCTGCTTCTGGCCGGGCCGGTGATCACATTGGCATTGATCGCCTTGGTGCCGATGCTGGCATTGGCCGCGCTGCGCCACCGCGCACGCAAGCGGACCGATGCACTGATCGCCGCCCTGCCCCACTATATCGACAGCGTGCGGCAGTTGCAGGCCGTGGGCAATTCGCTGTCGCAGGCGCTCGAACGGGCGCTGGCCGACGCCCCGGACGCGGTGCAGAGCTATTTCGCCCCGGTTGCACGCCGGCTCGAAATGGGCGCGCCGGTGGGCGATACGATGCAGCAGTTCGCCGAACGGCTGCGCATCCCCGAAATCTCGATGCTGGCCGCGGCGATCCGCACCAATCTGCGCTTCGGCGGCTCGCTCAGCACCGTTCTGCGCAATCTCGCGCAGATCCTGCGCGATCGGCAGAATATCAAGCGCGAACTGGCCGCCGCAACATCGGAAGCCAAAGTCAGCTCCCGCGTGCTCATCGCCATGCCGATCATCGCCATGATCATACTCGTGGTGCCGAACCCCGCCTACATCACCTTCTTCACGCAGGATCCGCGCGGGCAGACCCAGATCATGATCGCGCTGATCCTGCAGGGGTGCGGCATATTGGTACTGCGCCGCCTGATGAGGCTGAATTTCTGATGGGCGCGCTGGCCCCCACTCTGTTTTTCGTGCTGGCTGCGGCAAGCCTGCTGCTGATAGCGGTCGGCGTGCGCTTGCTGCTGGCCGACCGAAAGCTCGGTGAACGCATCACCTCCGACACGCAGATCGCGCCGCGCAACAGCAGTTCCCGACAGTGGCAGTTGCCGCGCATTTTCGCTGCGCGCGGACGCGACCGGGAGGAAATTGAACAAAAGCTGAAAAGCGCAGGCTACTTTGACACCAAAGCCGTGGATCGGTTCGTCAAGCTACGCCTGATACTGGCGTTGGTGGTGGCTTGCCTGGGCATGCTCGGTTCGTTCCTCGCATCGGGCGATCCATTCCATCATTGGCTGGCGCTCATCGCGGCAACCTGGGTGGCCTATACTGGTCCGAAATATCTGCTCAAATGGCGCGCCGCCGAACGCGAACGCACGCTAACGGCGGAATTCCCGTTCCTGCTCGATCTGATGCTGATGATGCTGGAAAGCGGGGTCTCGCTCGATCAGTGCTTCCGATCCATCGCACGCGAGGAACAAACCGCCATCCCGTATCATGCGCCGCTGATCGCGATGCTGGTGGACGATCTCGACCGGGGTCAGGACTATCAGACCGCGTTCGACCGCTGGGCCGCGCGTGTCGGCGTCAACGGGGCGAAGGAAATCGCCAGCCTATTCCGGCAATCGCTGTTCCAGGGAATGGAACTGATCCCCGCCCTGCGCGAATTCATCGTCGAATTTTCGCACCGCCGCGTTGCCCGCGCCCGCGAAGCGATCGGCATGATCACCGTCCGCATGGTGGTGCTGATGCTGGTGTTCTTCATGCCCGCGCTGTTCATCGTGCTGGGTGGACCGCCGGTTGCCGCGATTTTCGACGGCTTGTCGGGAACCAAGCCATGAGAGGCCACACCCTGCCCCTGTTGGCAGCCCTGTGTGCTGCTTTGGCGATCCCTGCCGCACCCGCCGCTGCCCGTTCCGGGAGCGAACTGCAAATCGCCGGATCGACCAAAGCGCTCTACCTGATGCTGATCCATCAGGCCCGCGCCGATGGGCGGGCGCGGGCGGCCCTCGCGTATCTCGACGATTTCGAGCGGCAGTATCCTGGCGAACTCGATGCCCGCGTCCTGCGGATCAACTGCCTGCTCGATCTTGGTCAGATCGACTACGCGGCGACTCTGGCGGACCAGCTTCCCGATAATGACCGCACGGGCAAAGTCAGCCTGATCCGCGGCCATGTGCAGACCGCGCGCCAGCAATGGGGCGAAGCCGTTGCCCATTATCACGATGCGTTGCGGGCCAATCCGGCCGATCCGCTGACGATCAACGCCATGGGCTATGCCCAGTTGCGCACCGGGCAGGCAAACGCCGCCGTCGAAACGCTGAAAAGGGCGGCCGATCTCGCCCCGCGCGATGCGGTGGTGCGCAACAATCTGTTGCTGGCCCTGACCATGGCCGGGCGCACCGCTGAAGCCGGCACCCGCCTGCACGCGATCCGCGATCCACAGGTGCGGGAGCGGCTGCAGCGCCAGATCACCGAGCAATCGCTGCAGCTTGCCGCGCTGCAAGAACAATCCGCGCAGGAGACGCCATGATGCGCACGCTTCTCCCGAAGAATCCCCTGCGTCGCCTCGCGCGCCAGTTTACCCACTGGCAACCCCGCCGGGTGCATGAACTGGCGCGCGATACCGACGCAGCCATCGCCCCGATGGTGGCCGTGTTGGGCGGATCACTGGTACTGGCGGCGGGGCTGGCGCTTGACATAACGCTTTACATCACCGGAAATCGCGACCTGCGCAGCGCGACCGAGGCTGCCGCGCTGGCGGCTGCCCAGAATCCGGCGGATGCACAGAACCGCGCCACCACCTATCTCACCCGGCAAGGCTACGATGCCTCGGTGCTGCAATCGGTTCAGGTCGGCCGCTATTGCGCCAATAGCCACCTAACCGTTGACCAGCGCTTCGATCCCACATTCAGCCGGTGTCCCGGCAGCGGCATGGCCAATGCCGTGCGCGTGACCGCCACCAGGCCGAGCCGCCGCTTCCTGACCGGTGTTCTGGGCGCCAGCAACCCAATCCCTGATCTTGCCGCCACCGCCACTGCTGCCCGGATCGATGAGGCGGGTATAGGGATCACCTCAGGCGTCCTCGACATTAGCACTCCGCTGGTGCCGAGCATCATCGACACGCTGGAAGTGCCAGTCAACACCATCTTGGGTGCTCTGCTCAATACCGCGCCGCTCGATCTGCAAAGCAGGGATGTGGAGGCCATGATGAGCCATGATGTGGATGCGGGATTGTTTTTCGACAATCTGGCTCAGCGCAGGAATTTTACTGGCACCTATAACGATCTATTAGAGGAAAACGGCCCCTTCGTTCTTAGCGATGTCCTGAATGCTGCGGCTGACGCGACCAGCGATCAACTCAGCGCCGCTGCTCTTAGAAAGGTTGCCGGATCACCCGGCGCACAAACACAGATCGACCTTTCACATATGTTTGGTTTGGGCGTCTGGAAAAACATGCCAGTAGGCGAAGCCGATGCCCGCCCAGCCCTGCGCGCAGGCATGAATGCCTACCAATTGCTGACCTTCGCCACGCAGCGGGTGGGCGGAAAAATCGACCTTTCCGGGCTGACAAGTACGCTATCCGGCACCAACAGCACGGTCCGGGTCGGTGCAGTCGTCATGGATTCAGGCGCACAGCCGAACTTTTCCTTCGGTCCGGCAGGGGAAACCACTGTGGCCACCGCTGCGGCTCGTCTGGAAGTGAAAGTCGGTTTACCGGACATTACATTGCTAAACCAGAGAGTTACAGTCAACATCCCGCTCGTTCTAGAAGTTGCGCCAGCATCAGGCACTATAGATCGCATTACATGCTCGGGCACGAATGAGCAAAGGCGCGACACCGAGATCGAGGTTACTGCGCGAACTGGTCTCGTATCGGCATTTATAGGCAAGGCCACCCCTGAGGTAATGAATCGGCCTTTTGGGACACCTATTCTTGTTCCTACACCCGAAGCAATCACTAAGCTGGAACTCGACTTAACTATCATTCCTATTCTCCCGCTGAAAATTAATGCGGGCATCGAAGGTAAAGCTGAACTGACCAATTTGGTGCAGGCAGCCACTGATACGCGGACATTCGGTCCCAATGGGAGCGGAAAAATTGGGTCACCAGACACACTTGGCATCCCCATAACCGTCAATAATCGCTCACAGATCAGTAACTCAGTCTCGACTTTACTGAACAAACTTGAATTGAATGTTGGGACGGAAGTAAATTTGCTTGGGCTGAACCTATCCCTTCTTAATTTGCGACTTGCAACACTCAAGTCACAACTCATCCAGCAAATCACAGGCCTTCTTACTGACACCATTAGCGGGGTGGTTGACCCATTGCTTGATGCAGTTCTCGGCGCGCTGGGCATCCGCCTTGGCCACGCCACAGTCTGGGCCACGGGCGCGCGGTGCGGAGTGCCGGTGCTGGTTTAAAACTTTCCCAGCGGACCGGGGCCCCTCCCTCCCGGTCCACCAGCAAAACGGGAGGGAGAGAAAACCAAGGAGAAGCAAGATGATTGGATATATTCGCAACCTGCTGACACAGCTTCGGCATGATGAGCATGGTCTGACTGCCGTGGAATATGCCGTGCTGGGCGGTCTGATCGTCGCGGCTCTGGCTACTGTCATTGGTCCCGCTTTTGTCGGCGAACTCACGACTGCCTTCGGCAATCTCATTCCTTAAGCGGGATAGAATGAAGGGGCCTGTACCTTCATGTCGTTCGTGAAGAACGCAACGAACCGCATGCGGAAATGCGAGCGTGGCCTTGCAGCGCTGGAGTTTGCCTTGCTGGCTCCGGCGCTGCTGATGCTCGCTTTCGGCATCGTGATCTATTCGCTCTACTTTACCACACAGTTCGGTGTGCGGCAGGCCGCATCCGAAGGGGCGCGGGCCTCGTTGCAGGCTCTCTCGGGGCCGGAGCGGACAGAGCTGGCGACGGAGCGTGCCCAGGAAGTCGCTGCCGCTTATGGTTCCCTGCTGGGTGTGGGCACAAGCCCGACAATCACCGCATCGGGCGATAGCGATGTTTTTACCGTCACGGTCTCATACGACATCAGCAACAGCCCGATCATGAATTATGCCGGGTTCGTGCCGCTGCCTTCCTCGACGATTTCTTCCACCGTGAAAGTCACCAACGGGAGTTATTGAATGACCGGTTTCGGCTTCCTTGCTCTTGCCATGCTGATCGTGCTGCTGTTGCCGATCGTCGTCCTGCCATGGGAGGGCCGCCGGGTGCCCGATCTCGTCTATGCCTTGCTGGCGGTCGGGGGTATCCTGGTATCGGGCATCGGCGGCGGCCTCGGTGCCGCGCTGTGGGCCGCTGCGGCCTGCCTTATCTGCCTCGCCGTCGTGGCGGCGGGGGTAACGCTGCTGCGCCTGACATTGCAGTTCCAGCTTCTCACCGGCGGGCATATCAAGCTGCTGGCCGCAGGTGCCGCCTGGCTGGGCATCGGCGGCACATTCGCCATGCTGCTGCTGGCCTTTGCCGCGCTGTTTGCCGTGGGGGCCATCGGGCAATTCCGGCCGCTGACGCGCCGCCCGGATTTCTCCGTTATCGCGGCGCTGGCGATTTTCTCACTCAATCTTCAGCAATCTCTGTTCACGATCTAAATTTGCGTTACTCTGGGGTTCCCTGAAATGTGTTCCATGGCAAGCAACTGGCGAATGAAACTCGGAGCCATGCTCAATCCCAATCCGGCATTTACCTCGCAGGAGCCGGGCAGCGACACGGGAGATACCACCACACCGCGCAAGCGCGAACCGGTGCTGATCATCGATGACGATGCGGATTGGGGCAACGAATGCGCGTTCAGCCTGCAAGTGCTGGGCTATCAGCCCTTCCTGGCGCAGAACGCGGAAACCGCTGTCGACCTTTTCCTGTCCTATGACATCGCCATTGCCATCGTCGATTACAACATGCCCGGACAGGACGGGATCTCGCTGATTCAGGACCTTTCCCACGCGGCCGAGGCGCAGGGGCGGCGGTTGAACTTCATTCTCGCCACCGGCTACGCCACGAAGGACATGGCAATCGACGCAATCCGCGCTTCGGCCGTGGACATTCTCGAAAAGCCCATCCTCGCCGCCGATCTCGAACAGGCCCTGCAACGCATCAGCGCCTTGCATGAAACGCCGACGATGCAGGATATGCTGCTCGACAAGATGTCCAGCCTGAGCATGGAATTGCAGCGCCTGTCGCAGCTGATGGGCCAAGGTGGGCCATCGGGCAATGCCCCGCCGCGCGATGAGGCTGCTGCCCGCCCAGCACTGCGTGGACCCGAGCCGGGCCACCACAGCGAACACGAGCTGGCCGCGTTTATCCGTGAACTGCTCAAGACCGAGAGCAAGCGGCGCGAAATCGGCGGCGGCGGGCTGTTCGGCGATCCCGCGTGGGAAATGCTGCTCGATCTGCTGCTTGCCAATATCGAACAGCGCAGGGTTTCGGTGTCCAGCGCCTGCATTGCTTCGGGTGCGCCGATGAGCACGGCCCTGCGCCTCGTCCGCCGTCTGGTGAGCGATGGCGTCCTGTTCAAGATTCCTGACGAGACGGACCGGCGGCGCCATTTCCTCACCATCAATCCGAAGTTCGAGCAGCCGCTGATCGACTATCTCGCCCAGCAACTCGAACAGGCCACGCCGCACGAACGGCGGCGGGCCAAGCCCGAAATCGATACTCTGACCCCTTCGCTGTTCTGAGCACCGCGGAGGGCAACGCCCACACGCAAACGGCTGGCAGAAACGTGTAGGCCGCCCCTGCGGCACCATAGCGCGCAGAGTACCGGTCACCCACGGCAGGGCAGTAGCGCACCAGCAGGATGACTGTGATCACAGCGCGTGACAGCCATCATCCCGGGCAGAGCACGCAAATCGATCCGCAAACTTAGCGCGAGGCGCGATTTCACGCGGATTCCATCATCGCAGAGTTCGCACAGCCAAGAGACGCGCCTGCTAGCGCCCGAAAGACCGGATTACCGCCAGCGCGGCCCCTCCACCCACGTGACCAGGCTTCGCCTGTGGCCATCCGTCACCGGTCGCACGCAATGCTGCAGATAGGACGGGAAAATCAGCAAACTCCCCCTCGGCGTGAACGCATCGCCGGGGCTTTGCAGGCCGAAGAATTCGAATTGCCCGCCTTGATAGTCTTCCGGCGGGGAAAGCTGCACCACCACCGACAATTTCCGATCGTAAGGCCGGGGCGATTCCAGCCACACGTCCTGATGCCAATCGTAGTGGCCTTTGTTCGACGCGCGATATTCGGTGAACTGGATATCGAACGGCGCCACGATATCGACGCCGAAATTCGCCCGATTGGATCGCCGCACGAACGACATGACACGCCCAACGATATCGGTTTCGCGATCCGCATCGAGCCAGCGGATCGTCGACGTGCGATAGCCGAGATCGCTGCGCTGCGTTTCGGAGAAGCCAACCGTCGCTTCCGCCTCGGGATAAAGCTCGGCCCGCTGGACGATGGCATCGCATTCCACCGGAGTCAGAGCGGCGGTCCAGACCTCCCATACGTTCTTCACAAGAACACCGTTCTTTCCGGTTTTGCGTATACGCAAAAACGCACCATCATCCGACCTTGCTGATGCTGAAGAAGAACCGCGCCTTTTCGCTATAGCTGTCGAGCGGGCGCTTGACAGGCACCGCGACCTGCGCGCTGGCCGTCCAGCCCTTGAGCGGCGAAATCCTGACACCGGCACCTGCCGAAGCGAGAGAGAAATCCTCGGCCTTCAGGCGGTATCGTTCACGGGCCACCGCATGCGCCACGGCCCCATCAGCATAAGCGAAGAGCGCCAGCCCACGAGAGCCGCTTCGCGCTCCAAGCACTTGCCACGACAACTCGACACCGCCGGCAAGCGCGCTTTCGGCCGTGATCGTCCCCAGGTTAAACGCAAGGCCCGCCCCCTCGCCACCGAGAGAAAATCTTTCTGT
>Ga0182743_1000797_pt1 | contig 35218 bp, 30 predicted proteins | sample eDN3rd30CKraftOP_FD_128522 | JGI IMG/M metagenome (GOLD analysis project Ga0182743, IMG submission 128522) | Enriched Organic Plus compost microbial communities from Emeryville, California, USA - eDNA 3rd pass 30_C Kraft OP (version 2) (version 2) ... | reverse complement strand
TTGCGCTTGTCGCCCGAGATGCGCAGGTATTCCCGGGCGGCCTGCTTCTTGTCCTGGTTGATCAGGTCGGTGGCCTCCTGCAGCGCGGCCAGGAAGGCGCCGTAGACCTTGGGGTTCTCGTCGTGGAACTTCTGCGTGGTCCACACCAGGTTGAAGGTGGCCGGCCCGCCCAGCACCTCGTAGGACGACAGCACGCGGTGCACGTCCGGCTCGCGCAGCTCGGCCTCCTGGAAGGGTGGCGAGGTGAAGTGCGCCGTCACCTCGCCCGAGCGCGACAGCATCGCCGTCATCGCATCCGGGTGGCTGAGCGAGACCGTCAGCGGGTCGAGCCGGTTCTGCTGGCCCTCGCCGAAGGCCTGCTCGGCCGCCATCTGCAGCGTCACGGCCTGGATGGACACGCGCACCGCCGGCAGGGCGATCTTGTCCTTGGGGGTGAAGTCCTTGATGGTCTTGACCGCGGGGTTGCGCGTGGTCAGGTAGAGCGGCATCGAGTTGATGGCCGACACCGCCTTGACCTTCAGGTTCTTCTGCGTGCGCGCCCACATCGTCACCATGGGCCCCACGCCGCCCGAAGCGAAGTGCAGCACGCCCGAGAGCAGGGCGTCGTTCATCACGTTGCCCCCGGCGAAGGTGGACCAGGTGACCTTGAGCTCGTCTAGGCCGGCGGCCTTGGCGTGCTTCTCGACCAGCTTGCGGTCCTGCATGACGAGCAGCGACAGGTAGCTGATGCCGGGCTGCTGCGCCACCCGCAGCTCGGTGACTTCGGCGCGCGCGGGCGCGCCCGCGCCTGCCAGCATGGCGAGCGCCAAACAAGCGCCGGCGATGGTCTTGGTGCCTTGCATGTCTTCCTCCTTATCGTGGATAAGCCCGTCCGTCCGTCACGCCCGCGCCGCCTGGGCGGCGCGGGATCGTGGGCGTCCGGGTCTTGCCGCAACGGGGCGGGGTCGCCCCTTGCCGCGGTCTTGCATCGGGCGCGGGCCGGCGGGGTCTGTCGCCCCTGTCTCCTCGGCCGGCCTGCGCCCTGGGCGCCGCCTCAGGCGCTTTCGAACAGGCGGGTCAGCACGAACTCGCGGTGGCCCAGGGCCTCGGCCGAGGTCCAGCGGCCGTTGGCGGTGGCCAGCATGCACTCCAGCAGCTTGTCGCCGGCCTGGTCCAGGTCGATCTCGCGCTGCAGCAGGCCGCTGGTGTCCACGTCGACGTGCTCGGCCATGGTGCGCACGGTGCGCGGGTTGGCGCAGATCTTGATGACCGGCAGGATGGGGTTGCCGATCACGTTGCCCTGGCCGGTCGGGAAGAAGTGCACCGCGAAGCCCGAGGCCGCGCACAGCGTGACCATCTCGGCCGCGGCCGAGGACGAATCCATGAACCACAGGCCGGGGGCGTCGGGGATCTCGGCCTTGTCCAGCACGCCGTCCACCTTGCAGCGCTTGCCTATCTTCTGGATGTTGCCCAGGGCCTTTTCCTCGATGGTGGTCAGGCCGCCGGCGATGTTGCCCTTGGTGGGCTGGGACTCGGACAGGTCGCTGGTCTTCCAGCGGTTGATCATGTCCTGGTAGCGGTTGAACATGAACATGAAGCGCTCGCGCACCTTGTCGTTGGCGCAGCGCTGCGCCACGATGTGCTCGCCGCCGGTGATCTCGGACGTCTCGCCGAAGACCAGCGTGCTGCCCAGCGCGTAGAGCTTGTCGAAGGCGTTGCCCACGGTGGGGTTGGCGCCACAGCCCGAGGTGGTGTCGGACTCGCCGCACTTGGTCGACACCCACAGGTCGGAGATCGGGCATTCCTCGCGCTGCAGGCCGGTGGCGTAGTGGACGAATTCCTTGGCCTTGCGCGAGGCGCGCAGGATGGTGTCGTGGTCGCCGTGCAGCTCGATGCCGAAGCCGGCCACCGGCTTGCCGGTGGCGGCGATGCCGTCGACCACCCGCTGGGTCCAACCTTCCTCGATGCCGATCACGATCACCGCGGCCACGTTGGGGTTGCAGCCGGTGCCGATCAGGGTGCGGAAGTGCAGCTCCAGGTCCTCGCCGAACTGCAGCCGGCCGTAGGGGTGGGGCAGGGCCAGGGTGCCCTTGATGTTGTTGGCCACGGCCTCGGCCGCGGCGTTGGAGATGTCGTCCACGGGCAGGACGATGACGTGGTTGCGCACGCCGACGCGGCCGTTGTCGCGGCGGTAGCCCAGGAAGGTGGTGGAAGAAGAAACGACTGCCATTGTGGGTGTCCTCGGTTCGCTCGGTTCTATGAGGGGCGGGGCTTTCGCGCGCGGGGCGCGGCCTACCAGCGCTTGGTCTTGATGTTGTGGACGTGGGCGTGCTCGCCCGCCCTGATGTCGGCGACGACCCGGCCGATGTCGATGCCGTACTTGTAGACGGTGTCGTCCTTGGCCATGTCCTTGAGCGCGACCTTGTGGCCGATGGGGATGTCCTGCAGGGCCTTGACGTGGACGATCTTGTCCTCGTCCATGATCCAGGCGTTCAGCTCGGTGCCGGCGCTGATGCCTTCGACCACCGCGACCGCGACGGTGTCCTTGGAGTCGTGCAATACGGCGTGAATCATCGTTTTCCTCTCCTGGTGGGGTGCCGGCCGATGCGTGCATGGCGCGGCCGGCCGGCACATATTAGGGGGGCTGTTTCGCCGAGTCAACTAAATCATATATATGAATCAGATGATTTATGCCCGGCGCTGCACTACAATGACGCCGGTCAAGTATTTCTTTGCCACATCATGAAAATCCCCGAGGCCCATGCCGTCCCGCTGGGCAGCCCGCTGTACAGGCAGGTCAAGCAGGCCATGCTGGCGGCGCTGGCGCGCGGCGAGTGGAAGCAGGGCGAGGCCGTGCCGCCCGAAAAGACCCTGGCCGAACGCTTCGGCGTGTCCATCGGCACGCTGCGCAAGGCCATCGACGAGCTCGCCGCCGAGAACATCCTGATCCGCCACCAGGGGCGCGGCACCTTCGTGGCCATCCACGCGCGCAACCAGCACTTCTTCAAGTTCTTCCGCATCGTGCGCGGCGACGGCCACCGCTCCTACCCGTCCACCGAGCTGGTGCGCTTCCGGCGCGTGCGCGCCTCGGCCACGGTGCGGGAGAAACTGCTGCTGGGGCCGGGCGCCTATGTGTACGAGTTCTCCAACGTGCTGTCGCTGAACGGCGACGTGGTGCTGATGGACGACATCGCGCTGCCCGAGGCGCTGTTTTCCGGCCTGACCGAGAAGCAGCTGCGCGAGCGGCCCAGCACGCTCTACAACTTCTACCAGGACGCCTACGGCCTGAACGTGATCGCCACCGACGAGCGCCTGCGCGTGTGCCGGGCCGAGCCCGCCCAGGCGCGCTGGCTGGGCGTGGAGGCGGGCGAGCCCCTGCTGGAGATCCGCCGCGTGGCCTATTCCTACCACCAGCGGCCGGTGGAGTGGCGCGTCTCGCGCGTGAACACCGAGGGCTACGAATACCTGGGCCAGGAGCCGGGCCACCCGCCCGGGGAGTGAGCGCCGCCGGGCAGTGCTAGAATTCCCATCAGCTTATTTCCCATAGTTCGTTGTCGGCGCCGATTTGCCTGATCCGCTTGCGGGCGCCTCATAAATCCAGCTAAAGAGGTCCCCGTGACTGACACCTTCCTGCCGTCCCCGGCGACAGCGTCGCCGACCGCCCCCGCTTCCTGCTCGGGCCTTTCCCTCGCTCCCTCTTCCGAACCGCGCTCCGTCGGCCTGGTCAGGCCCGTCATGGAAGCCTTCGACGAGCCGTTGCCGCTGGCCAGCGGCAGCACGCTGGACCGCTACGAGCTGGCCGTGGAAACCTACGGCACGCTCAACGAAGCGCGCAGCAACGCCGTCCTGGTCTGCCACGCGCTGAACGCCTCGCACCACGTGGCCGGCGTCTCGGCCAGCGACCCGGACGACCTGGGATGGTGGGACAACATGGTCGGCCCGGGCAAGCCGGTCGACACCGACCGCTACTTCGTCATCGGCGTCAACAACCTGGGCTCCTGCTTCGGCTCGACCGGCCCGGCCAGCATCAACCCGGCCACCGGCCGGCCCTGGGGCGCGGCCTTCCCGGTGCTCACGGTCGAGGACTGGGTCAACGCCCAGGCGCGCCTGGCCGACCGCTTCGGCATCGCGCGCTTCGCCGCGGTCATGGGCGGCTCGCTGGGCGGCATGCAGGCGCTCAGCTGGGCCATCACTTGCCCCGAGCGGGTGGCGCACTGCGTGGTCATCGCCAGCACGCCGCGCCTGTCGGCGCAGAACATCGGCTTCAACGAGGTGGCGCGCCGCGCCATCATCACCGACCCGGACTTCCACGGCGGCGACTACTACGCGCACAACACCGTGCCGCGCCGCGGCCTGTCGGTGGCGCGCATGCTGGGCCACATCACCTACCTGTCCGACGACGACATGGCCGCCAAGTTCGGCCGCGCCCAGCGCGAGCCGGCGCAGGACGGCGCCTACCGCTACGGCTACGACGTGGAGTTCGAGGTCGAGTCCTACCTGCGCTACCAGGGCGAGAAGTTCTCGCGCTACTTCGACGCCAACACCTACCTGCTGATCACGCGCGCGCTGGACTACTTCGACCCGGCGCGCGGCCACGGCGGCGACCTGGCGCGCGCCCTGGCGCCGGCCGCGGCCGACTTCCTGCTGGTGTCCTTCTCCACCGACTGGCGCTTCCCGCCCGAGCGCTCGCGCGAGATCGTGCGCGCCCTGGTCAACAACCGGCGCCCGGTGACCTACGCCGAGATCGACGCGCCGCACGGCCACGACGCCTTCCTGCTGGACGACGCCCGCTACCACTCGGTCGTGGCCGGCTACTTCGACCGCATCGCCCGCACGCTGGACCTGGGCGAGCGCGCGGGCGGCCAGGCCGCGCCCGCCGGCCCCGCTGCGCAGGCGGCGGCAGTGGCGGCGGCAGGGGAGGCAGCGGCATGAGCCGGCAGAGCCGCCTCAAGGGCGAATTCCCCCTCGGGGGGACGGCGCGCAGCGCCCAGGGGGCATCATGAGCCCCGCCCGCAACCAGCCCGGCCAGGCCGCGCTGCGGCCCGACCTGGCGCGCATCGCCAGCTGGATAGAGCCCGGCAGCCGGGTGCTGGACCTGGGCTGCGGCGACGGCGCGCTGCTGGCCTGGCTGCGCGACGCCCGCCGCGTCCAGGGCGCCGGCGTGGAGATCGACGACGCCTGCATGATCGCCTGCGTGCGCCGCGGCGTCGAGGTCATCCAGCAGAACCTGGAGGACGGCCTGGCGCTGTTCGACGACGGGCAGTTCGATACCGTGGTGCTGTCGCAGACCCTGCAGTCCATGCGCCACACCGAGCACATCCTGCGCGAGATGATGCGGGTCGGCCGTCACGGCGTGGTGTCCTTCCCCAACTTCGGCTACTGGCCGCACGGCTGGTCCATCCTGCGCGGGCGCATGCCGGTCACCGGGCAGATGCCCTACGAGTGGTACAACACGCCCAACATCCACCTGTGCACGCTGCGCGACTTCGAGGACCTGGCCCGCAAGCTGGGCCTGCGCATCGTCGGGCGCGCCACCTTCAACGGCGCGCGCGAGGTTCGCGTCATGCCGGGCTGGCGCAGCACCCTGGCGGTCTACCGGCTGACCCAGCCCTAGGGCCGCCTTCCCACGCCCTGCCCACATCCCCACCCATTCCGAAAGGAGCCCCGTGTCCAGCAGCCGGCCGATCACCCAACCCGACACGCAGCCCGCCCCCGTCCGCGCATGGGACCTCTACGCCGGCAGGCGGGTCGCGCCGCTGCTGGCGCTGGGCTTCGCCAGCGGCCTGCCGCTGGCCCTGACCGGCGGCACCCTGCAGGCCTGGGCCACCGTCGAGGACGTGTCCCTGCAGGAGATCGGCTTCCTGACCCTGGTCGGCTCGGCCTACACGCTCAAGTTCCTGTGGGCGCCGCTGGTGGACCGCTACGTGCCGCCGCTGCTGGGCCGGCGCCGCGGCTGGATGCTGCTCACCCAGCTGCTGCTGGCCGCCGGCATCATGGCCATGGGGCTGCTCTCGCCCGGCGGCGCACTGCTGCCGCTGGCGCTGCTGGCCGTGGCGGTGGCCTTCTTCTCGGCCACCCAGGACATCGCCTTCGACGCCTACCGCACCGACGTGCTGCGCCAGGAAGAGCGCGGCGCGGGCGCGGCCCTGTCGGTGCTGGGCTACCGGCTGGCCATGCTGGTCTCGGGCGGGCTGGCGCTGATCCTGGCCGACCGCTGGCTGGGCTGGGGCAATACCTATGTGCTGATGGGCGCGCTGATGGGCCTGGCCGCGCTGGTGACGCTGGCCGCGCCCGAGCCGGAGGCGCCGGCGCAGGCGCCGCGCTCGCTGGCCGACGCGGTGGCGCTGCCCTTCCGCGAATTCTTCGGCCGCCCCGAGGCGCTGACGGTGCTGCTGCTCATCGTGCTCTACAAGCTGGGCGACGCCTTCGCGGGTGCCTTGTCGACCACCTTCCTGATCCGCGGCGCGGGCTTCTCGCCTGCCGAGGTGGGCACCGTCAACAAGGTGCTGGGCCTGGCCGCCACCATCTTCGGCGCGCTGGCCGGCGGCGCGCTGATGGCGCGGCTCGGCCTGTACCGTTCGCTGATGCTGTTCGGCCTGCTGCAGGCCGTGTCCAACCTGGGCTACTGGCTGATCGCCGTCAGCCCCAAGAGCCTGCCCCTGATGGCGGCCGCCGTCGGGGTGGAGAACCTGTGCGGCGGCCTGGGCACGGCGGCCTTCGTGGCGCTGCTGATGGGCCTGTGCGACGCGCGCTTCACCGCCACCCAGTTCGCCCTGCTGTCGGCGCTGTCGGCCGTGGGGCGCACCTACCTGGCCGGGCCGCTCACCCCGCCCCTGGTCGAAAGCCTGGGCTGGCCCGGCTTCTTCCTGTTGACGGTGCTCATCGCGCTGCCCGGCCTGCTGCTGCTGTACTGGCGGCGCGCGGACGTGCGCAAGGCCGACCGCTCGCCCCGCTGAGCTGTCGTTTAGATTTCCGCGTCCAGCTTGCGCCGCAGCGCCTGCAGGTCGAGGATGCGCACCGAGCGCTGCTGGACCGCGATCACTTCCTCGCGCGCCAGCCGCGAGAACAGCCGGCTGACCGTCTCCAGCGTCATGCCCAGGTAGTTGCCGAGCTCGGCGCGGCTCATGCGCATCAGGAATTCGTTGGGGGAATAGCCCAGCACCGCCAGCCGCTGCGACAGGTTGAGCAGGAAGGCCGCCAGCCGCTTCTCGGCCGGGGCCGAGCCCAGCGCCAGCAGCATGCGCTGCGAGCGCGACAGCTCGCGGCTGAGCAGGCTGCGCACCTGCTTCTCCAGGGTGGGCAGGCGGGCCGAGACGTCGTCGATGCGGTCCATCCGGATGACGCACAGCTCCGCGTCCTCCAGCGCCACGGCGCGGCTGTCGTGCCGGCCTTCCATCATGCCGTCCAGGCCGACGACCTCGCCGGGCATGGGAAAGCCGGTGATCTGCACGTCGCCGGAAGCGTCCTCGACCTGGATCTTCATGAAGCCGCTGCGCAGCCCGTAGACCGCGCGCAGCGGGTCGCCCGGGGCGAACAGGGTTTCGCCGCGCGGCACCCGGATCCGCTCGCGCACGATCTCGTCGAGCTCGGCGGATTCGTCGGGCGGCAGGCCGACGGGCAGACAGACGTGGCCCAGCATGCAGGTGGAGCACCGGGCAGTACCGGGGGCGACGGGGATGCGCTTGGTCATGGCGGGCACTCGGCTGGTGGGGATGGAACGGGGCGCCGGCCGTGCTGCCGCGCCGGCTGCAACCTGGCCGCCGAACCCCGCGGGGGCGACGATACCACGCGGGCTGCGGGCCGGCGGCCAATACCCCTGTGCTGCGGGCGGGTACCCGTAGCGGCGGCCCGCGCCGCGACTAAGGGAAATCACTGAATTGCAGGCCCTGTGCGCCCGGCGCATAATTTCAACCATCACGTATTGAATAGCAATACGGTTAAATCGATAAATGGATTCAAGGGGAAGCAGCGATGCCCGACACCTCCATCGCCTGGCCCGGCGGCGCCAGGATCGCCGTCACGCTCACTTTCGACGTGGACGCGGAAACCCTGTGGCTGTCCCGCGATCCGGAGAACGCCAAGCGTCCCGGCGTGCTCAGCCAGGGCACCTACGGTCCCAAGGTGGGCGTGCCCAGGATCCTGGAAACCCTGAAGGATGCGGGCGTGCCGGGCACCTTCTTCGTGCCCGGCTGGACGGCCGAGCACCATACCCAGCGCATCGAGTCCATCGTGCGCGACGGCCACGAGATCGGGCACCACAGCTATTCGCACCGCTGGGCCGCCGACCTGGACGCCCTGACCGAGGAAATGGAAAAAGGGCTGGAGGCCCTGTCGCGCACCCTGGGCGTGGTGCCCAAGGGCTACCGCTCGCCGGCCGGCGAGACCAGCGACGACCTGTTCCAGCTGCTCGACAGGCACGGCTTCGTCTACGACTCGTCGCTGATGGACGACGTCATGCCCTACCGGCACACGCTGCCCGGCGGCCGGCCCGGGGTGGTGGAACTGCCCTGGCACTGGAGCCTGGACGACGCGCCCTACGCGCTGTTCTCGATGCGCAACCCGCGCCCCATCATGACCAACAGCCACATCCTGGAAATCTTCAAGGCCGAGTTCCGCGAGCTCTACAAGTGGGGCGGCCTGTTCAACCCCATCTTCCACCCGCAGGTGGTGGGCCGGCCCAGCCGCATCGCCATGCTGCGCGAGCTGATCGCCTGGATCCAGACCTTTCCCGGCGTCTGGTTCGCCACCGGTACGCAGGCCGCGCAGGCCTGGGCGCAATCGACGGAACGGGCCTGACCATGAATGCTTCCGCTACCGCGCCGGCCATCCTGGCCATCGGCGGCACCACGCGCGCGGGCTCGACCTCCGAGCGCGCGCTGCTGCATGCCGCCGGGCAGGCGCGCAAGCTCGGCGCGGCCGTCACCGTCCTGTGCGGCCAGGACCTGATGTTCCCCATCCTGGACCCGGCCGCCGCCTGCGACGATCCCCGGGTCGAGCGCTTCCTGCGCGCCGTGCGCGCGAGCGACGGGCTGATCATTTCGTCGGCCGCCTACCACGGCGGCGTCTCGGGCATGCTCAAGAACGCCATCGACTACATCGACAGCGACAGCCCGGCCGACCCCTACCTGTCCAACCGCGCCGTGGGCTGCATCGCCTGCGCCGGCGGCTGGCAGGCCACCGTCACCACCATGTCCTCGCTGCGCTCGATCGTGCACGCCCTGCGCGGCTGGCCGGTGCCGCTGGGCGTGACCATCAATTCCAGCGAGAAGGTCTTCGGCCCGGACGGCAGCTGCCAGGACGAGCGGGTGGCCGACAGCCTGGACCAGCTCGCGCGCGAGGTCGTCGCCTTCGCCTCGGTGCGCCGCAGGCTGGCGGCCGTCTCGCGGGGCGCGGCCGCCGCCTGAGGCGGGCGGCGCGCAGCCCGGGACCCCATCGAACCACGCAGCACCACACGGACGCAGGACCACACCATGAACAGCGCGAACCCGCTTTTCAACAGCAACAAGATGAAGCTGGGCATCTTCGGCACCAACGGCCGCGGCGGCCCGCAGACCCTGGTGCCGGAGGCCTACAAGCCCACTTGGCCCAACGCCACGGGAACGGCGCAGATGGCCGACCGCGCGGGCTTCGAGGCCATCGTCGCCTATGCCCGCTGGAAGGGCTATATGTCCGGGCGGCCGGACCACCCCAGCGGCATCGTCCTGGACCCGTTCACCTTCGCGGCCGGGATCTCGCAGCTGACCCGCCATGCGGCCGTCTTCGCGACCTGCCACGCGCCGGCCCTGCATCCCATCGCCGCGGCCAAGATGTGCACCACCATCGACATCATGTCGGGCGGGCGCTTCGCGCTGAACGTGGTGGGCGGCTGGAACAAGGCCGAGCTGGAGATGTTCGGCGCGCCGCTCAAGGAGCACGACGCCCGCTACGACCACCTGGAGGAATGGCTGAAGATCGTCAAGCGCCTGTGGAAGGAGCCCGACGAGTTCGACTACGCCGGCGACTTCTACCAGGTCAAGGAAGGCATGTCCTCGCCCAAGCCGCTGCAGCAGAGCCCGAACATCCCCATCATGAGCGCCGGGGGCTCGGAGCGCGGGCGCCGCTTCGCCTGCGAGCACGCCGACATGTGCTTCGTCATGCTCAAGACCGACGACCTGGCCACCTGCCGCAAGCAGATCGACGAATACAAGCAGTACGCGCTGGAAGAGTTCGGCCGCAAGGTGCAGGTGTGGACCTATACGCCGGTGATCCAGCGCGAGACCCGCAAGGAGGCCGAGGCCTACCTGCACCATTTCGCCGTCGAGCACGCCGACAACGAAAGCATCGACGCCTGGACCGCCGGCCTGGCCGCGCAGACCCGCATCCTGTCGCCCAAGGAGCTGCAGGAATTCCGCGTGCGCTTCGCGGCCGGGGCCGGCGGCTCCATCCTGATGGGCACCGCCGGGGACATCGCCGATACGCTGGAAATGTATTCCGAGGCCGGCCTGGACGGCGCGCTGCTGACCTGGGTGGATTTCTTCGACGGCCTGGGCCGCTTCACGGCGGACGTGCTGCCCATCCTGGAGGCGCGCGGCCTGCGCGCCCCGTTCACCGCGCAGGCCGACTAGGCGTGCGCACGGCCAACGCGACACGAGGAGACCCATGTCCCGCTCCAAGAACCCCGCCGGCGACGCACCGGAGCCGGCCAAGGTGACCCGGCTGAACATGCCCACCGGCCTGGCGGACTCGCGCGCCCAGGCGCCCGGCGTGGACGAGCGCCTGTTCCTGAAATCGGTCGAGCGCACCTTCCGCGTGCTGGAGGCCTTCGGCGTGTCGTACCGGCCGCTGTCGCTGGCCGAGATCGCCAAGATCGCCGGCATGGACAAGAGCGGCGCGCAGCGCATCTGCCACACGCTGCTGGCCCTGAACTACCTGGAGCGCGACGCCGCCGACACCGGCTTCGTGCCGGGCAAGCGGCTGCTGGAAAGGTCGTTCGACTACCTGCGCTACAACCCGCTGATCGAGCGCGCCATCCCCATCCTGATCGAGCTGCGCAAGAACGTGCAGGAACGCGTGGACCTCAGCCTGTTCGACGACCTGAGCGTGATCTACGCCTACCGCCTGCAGAGCAAGCGCGACTCGTTCGCCGCCACGCTGGTCGGCCGCCGCCTGCCCACCTACGTCGCCTCCGGCGGGCGCGCGATCCTGGCCCACCTGCCCGACGCCGAGGTCGACGACATCCTGGCGCGCTCGGACCGGCGCGCGCTCACGTCCAAGACCGTCACCGACGTCGGCGAGATCTGGAAGATCATCCGCCAGGCGCGCATCGACGGCTACGTCCTGACGCAGGAGGAATGGCTGCAGGGCGAGATCGTCATCGCCGCGGCGATCACCGACGCGGCGCAGCGTCCGGTGGCCGCCATCCACGTGTCGGCCTCGCTGTCCGAATGGCAGGTCGACGACTTCCGCCGCCGGATCGCGCCGCTGGTCATGGAGGCCGCCCGCGCCCTGAGCGGCAAGTAGCCCCGCCGCGTCCGCGCGGCCGCAGGGCGCGCCCGGCCGCGGCATCCGATTCCCCCCACCTGAAACGCATCATGTCCTACGATCCCGTCCGATACACGCCCTTGACCTTCCACGACGCCGTCCCGCGCTTCCTGGACGGCAGCGACACGCCGCGCGCCTACCTGGAGCGCTGCCTGGCCGTCATCGCCCAGCGCGAGCCCGTCGTGCGCGCCTGGGTCACGCTCAACGAGGAAGGCGCGCGCAGGAGCGCGGACGAATCGACCAGGCGCTACCGGGCCGGCCGGCCGCTGTCGTCGATCGACGGCCTGCCGCTGGGCGTGAAGGACCTGATCCACACCAAGGACCTGCCCACCGGCATGGGCAGCGACCTGTACAAGGACAACCACACGCATACGGATTCCGCCGCCATCCGCGCGCTGCGCGACGCCGGCGCGATCATCCTGGGCAAGACCGTGACCACCGAGCTGGGCATGTCCCATCCCGGGCCGACCACCAACCCCTTCGACCCCAGCCGCACGCCCGGCGGCTCGTCCAGCGGCTCGGCCGCCGTGGTGGGGGCGGGCATGGTGCCGGCGGCCATCGGCACCCAGGTGGTCGGGTCCATCATCCGCCCGGCAGGCTTCTGCGCCAACTACGCGCTCAAGCCCACCTACGGCGCCATCAACCGCGGCGAGCGCCAGGGCTACAGCCAGAGCCACTTCGGCGTGCACGCGGGCTGCCTGCGCGACATGTGGCAGGTGGCCGTGGAGATGGCCCGGCGCGCCGGCGGCGACCCCGGCCACCCCGGCCTGTACGGCGGCGTCGAGCTGCCCCCGCCGGAGCGGCCCACGCGCCTGATCGTGATGGAAGGCCAGGGCTGGGACTCGGTCGACGGCCAGGCGAAGGAAGGCTTCGAGCGCCTGCTCGACGCCCTGCGCAAGGCGGGCGTCCAGATCCTGCGGCGATCCGACAACCGGGCGATAGAGGCCTTCGAGGCCAGCATCGCCGACTGCATGGCGCTGTGCCGGGACATCTGCGGCTACGAGCTGCGCTGGTCGCTGGAGAACCTGGTCGAACGCCACGGCAACGTGCTGAGCGAAAGCATGATGGGCCGCCTGGCGCTGTCGCGCAAGATGGACATCGACGATTACCGCGCCCTGCTGCGTCAGCGCGCCGCCATGCACCGCTGCCACGAAGACCTGGCCGGCGTGGGCGACGCCATCATCAGCCTGTCGTCGCTGGGGCCGGCGCCGCTCATGGGCGACGCCAGCGGCAGCGACCCCGGCATCGCCCACACCACCGGCTCGCCCGTGATGAACGCGCCCTCGTCGGCGCTGTGGGCGCCGGCGATCAGCGTGCCGATGCTGGCGGTGCGCGCCATGCCGGTGGGCGTGCAGATCATGGGCCAGCGCCATGGCGACGAGCGCCTGGCTCGGCTGGCCGGCTGGCTGCGGCAGAACGTCCAGCCCGTTTCCATCCACTGACCGCGGGACAGGCGCCATGACGCTCACGGTTCGCAATCTCCAGGCGTACTACGGCAAGAGCCACATCCTGCAGGGCGTGGACCTGAGCGTGGGCGAGCGCGAGATCGTCACCCTGCTGGGCCGCAACGGGGCGGGCAAGACCACGTCCATGCGCTGCATCGCCGGCCTGGTCGCCCCGCGCGGCGGCGCCATCGAGTTCGACGGCCGGCCGCTGGCCGGCCTGCCGGCGCACGCGATCAACCGGCTGGGCATCGCGCTGGTGCCCGAGCACCGCGGCATCTTCTCGGCCCTGACGGTGCACGAGAACCTGGCCATCGCCGCCCGGCCGGGCGACAGCGGCTGGACCATCCCGCGGGTCTACGAGCTGTTCCCGCGCCCGGGCGAGCGGCGCGGCAACGGCGGCGGCAAGCTGTCCGGGGGCGAGCAGCAGATGCTGTCGATCGCGCGCGCCCTGCTCACGCACCCGCGCCTGCTGCTGCTGGACGAGCCCACGGAAGGCCTGGCCCCGGTCATCGTCAAGCTGCTGGTCGAGACCTTCCGGACCATACGCGACTCGGGCGTGTCCATCCTGATGGTCGAGCAGAACCTGAAGGTCTGCGCAGAGCTGGCCGACCGCCATCACGTCGTCGAGCTGGGCAGGAGCGTTTTTTCCGGCACCTACGCCGAACTGAGCCAGGGCAGCCTGATCGCCCGCTACCTGGGTGTGGAGACATGAGCACACGCTGTTCGCCTTTCCCTGCTGTACCCGTTCATCCCGTACGAGCATCAAGGAATCCATCATGAACCGTAGATCGTTTCTCTCCAGCGCCGCCGCCGTCGCGGCGGGCCTGTCCGCACCCCTGGTCGGGCGCAGCGCCTTCGCCAAGGAAACCGTGACCGTGGGCGGCCCGCTGTCCCTGTCCGGCGTGTTCGCCAACGTCGGCACGCCGGTGGACATGGGCAACCGCATGGCGGTGGAGTTCTTCAACCGCAGCCTGCCGGTGCAGCTGCAATACCTGTCGCTGGACGACCAGAGCGACCCCGGCAAGGGCGTGCGCAAGGTCCAGGAAGCCATCCAGCAGAGCGGCGTCAAGTATTTCTCGGGCACGTCCAACTCGGCCAGCGCCATGGCGGTGGCCAAGGAGGTCTACGGCGCGGGCGGCGTCTACGTCAACCAGGCCGGGGCCGATTCCGTGACCGGCGCCGACTGCAACCGTTCCACCTTCCGCTGGCCGGCCGCCACCTACGGCGCCATCGAGCAGTCGGTGCGGCCGCTGATCGACCTGCATCCCAAGGCCAGGCGCTGGTACACCATCACCGGCCAGTACGTGTTCGGCGAGGCCCTGCTGGCCAACACCAAGCGGGTGCTGGCCGAGAAGCAGTGCGAGCACGTGGGCAACGTCTCGCACTCGCTGTCGGAGAAGGAGTTCTCGGGCTACATCGCCAACGCCATGGCGGCGCAGCCCGACGTGCTGTGCATCCTGAACTTCGGCAACCAGACCATGGACGTGATCCGCGCGGCCGTCAATTTCGGCATGAAGCGCAACGTCATCATCATCGCGCCCTGGTCCACCGGGCTGGACCAGTTCCAGGCCCTGGGCCCGGACGTGGTCGAGGGCCTGTACTTCGGCATCCAGTACTGGCACGACCTGCAGACGCCCGGCAACCGCCGGCTGCTGGAAGCCTACGCGCAGCAGTACAAGGACCGCCCCAACCACAGCTTCGCAACCGCCTTCGCCTGCACCCAGGTGATCGCCGAAGGCATCGCCAAGGCGGGCACGGCCGACTGCGCCCAGGTCATCAAGGCGCTGGAGGGGCTGCAGTACGAGGGCATCTGCGGCACCGAGACCGTCCGGGCGGGCGACCACCAGATCCTCAAGGACTGCTACCTGGCCCGCGGCAAGGCCAAGTCGGCCATGAAGGACGCCTACGACTTCGCCGACATCCTGTCCGGGGGCCAATCCTTCCTGCCGGTCGAGCAGACCGGATGCACCTTCCCGGCGTGACCGGGCAGGCAGCGCGGAGCGGCCCTACATGAATATCTACCTGTTCCAGCTCGTCAACGGCCTCGGCCTGGGCATGATCTATTTCCTGACGGCGGTCGGGCTGTCCATCCTTTTCGGGCTGCTCAACTTCGTCAACTTCGCGCACGGCGCCTTCTTCCTGTTCGGCGCCTACGCCTGCTTCGAGATCGCCAGCCGGACGGGCAGCTTCTACCTGTCGCTGCTGCTCGCGCCGCTGTGCGTGGCGGCGCTGGGCTGGGGGCTGAACAAGTTCCTGCTCAACCGCGTCATGCACCTGGCCCACAGCGCCCACATCCTGATCACCTTCGGGATCATGCTGGTCCTGCAGGAACTGGTGGTGCTGGCCTGGGGGCCGCTGCCGCAGAACGTGCCCATGCCGGCCGGGCTGTCGGGCGCGCTGATCCTGGGCAGCTTCGTGTATCCGCAGTACCGGCTGTTCGTGATCGGCCTGTCCATCGCCGTGGCCGTGCTGCTCTACCTGGTGCTGGAGAAGACCCGCTTCGGCGCGCTGCTGCGCGCGGCCAGCCAGGACGCCTCCACGGTGTCGCTGATCGGCGTGAACGTGGCCGGGATATTCTCCGCCGCCTTCGCGCTGGGCGGCTGGCTGGCCGGGCTGGCGGGCGTGCTGACCGCGCCCATGCGCGGCGTCGACCCGGCCATGGGCATGGACGCGCTGGCCATCGCCTTCGCGGTGGTGATCGTGGGCGGGCTGGGCTCGTTCACGGGCGCCCTGGTGGGCGGCCTGCTGGTCGGGGTGGTGCAGAGCATGATGAGCACCGTCTGGCCGGAAGGCGCCCGGCTGATGATTTATTGCGCCGTCGCCGCCGTGCTCCTCCTGCGCCCCAACGGGCTGCTGGGGCGGGCCTGACGCGGCACATACAACGACAAGGGGATCGAATCGATGCGCTGGAGTTTTCCTATCCTGCTGGCGACGATGGGGGCGCTGGCGTGGCTGTCCGCGTCGTCGTCGCTGCCGACGGAGATATTCATCTTCGCCATCGCCGCGCTGGGCTTCAACGTGCTCTACGGCATGACCGGGCTGCTGTCCTTCGGCCAGAGCGTGTTCTTCGGCGGCGCGGCCTACTGCTGCGGGCTGCTGGGCATGGCGTATCCGCTGGGCGCGCCCATGCTCACCCTGGCGGGCGGCCTGACCGGCCTGCTGGTGGCGCTGTTCTTCTCGCTCATCTCGCTGCGCAGCCGCGGCATCTACTTCGTCATGCTGACCCTGGCGCTGGGCCAGGTCGGCTATTTCCTGGCGCTGACCTTCAAGGAGTACACCGGCGGGGAGAACGGCCTGTCCGGCCTGGCGCGGCCCGACGTGACCGTGTTCGGCCGGGTGCTGTTCGAGCTGCAGTCGCCCGCGTCCTTCATGGGGTATTGCGCCGCGGTGCTGATCCTGGCCTTCCTGTTCGTGGAAATGCTGTCGCGCTCGCCGCTGGGCAGCGTGCTGACAGCGCTGCGCCTGAACGAGGCGCGCACCGAGGTGCTGGGCTACCGCACGCGCTGGTTCCGGCTGGCGGCGTTTTCCATATCGGGCTTCATGACCGGCGTGGCCGGCGCGCTCTACGCCATGTTCCTGCGCTTCGTGCCGCTGAACACCATCGATTTCGAAACCGCGGAAAAGCTCGTCATCATGACCATCATCGGCGGCGTGGGCTCGTCGCTGGGTCCGGTGGTGGGCGCCGCCCTGTTCCTGCTGGCCGCCGACCTGCTCTCGCCCATCTGGCCGCGCTGGCTGATGATCATGGGCGTGCTGCTGGTCCTGGTGGTGATGGTGTTCAAGGGCGGGGTGGTGGACCTGGCGCTCGCCCGCATCCGCCAGCGCCGCGGCGCCGCGCGCGACGGCGCGCTGCGTGCGGCCGAGGAGGACGCGGCATGAGCGCGCCGGCCCGTCCCAAGCCCGAGTCGCCGGGCGCGCGCCGCGAAGGCGGCCCGGCGAGCGATCCCATCCTGGAAGCGCGCGGCATCTCGGTGCGCTTCGGCGGCTTCAAGGCCGTCAACGACGTCGACATCACGGTCGAGCGCGGCGCCATACACGCCATACTGGGCCCCAACGGCGCCGGCAAGACCACGCTGTTCAACGCCCTGAGCGGCCTGGTCCCGCTGGCCGGCGGCACCATCCGCTTCGACGGCCGGCAGATCGAATCCGTACCCGTCTCGCGGCGCGCGCACCTGGGCTTCGCGCGCTCGTTCCAGATCAGCAACCTGTATGGCGACCTGCCCGTGCGCGAGAACGTGCGCCTGGCCCTGCAGGCCATGCGCGGGGCGCGCGCCTTCGACTTCCTGTCCTTCACCGCCAGGCAGGCCGACCTGCTGGGCAAGGCGGACCGCCTGCTGCAGGAAGTGGCGCTGGCCGGCAAGGCCGGGTCCCCGGCGGCCGAGCTGTCGCATGGAGAGCAGCGGCGCCTGGAGATCGCGCTGGCCCTGGCGGGCGATCCCAGCATCCTGTTCCTGGACGAGCCGACCGCCGGCATGGGCATCGACGACATCGCCTTCACCAAGCAGCTGATCCTGGACCTGGTCGCGCGCAAGGGCGTCAGCGTGGTGCTCATCGAGCACAACATGCCCCTGGTCATGGACATCAGCGACCGCATCACCGTGCTGCAGCAGGGCGAGAAGATCGCCGAGGGCGACCCGCAGGCGATACGGGCCGACCCGGTGGTGCGCATGGCCTATCTGGGCGAGTAGCCGTGCGGGCGCAGGCGTTTCCATCCGATCCATTGGGGGCATATCCGACATGACGACACTGGCGGGCAGGACGGCCCTCATCACCGGCGGGGCCAACGGCATCGGCGCGGCCATCGCGCGGCGCTTCGCGCAGGAAGGCGCGGCGCTGGCGCTGCTGGACGCCGACGGCGAGGGCCTGGACAGGCTGGCCGGCGAGCTGCGGACCGCGGGCGCCCGGGTCGCGGCCTGCCGCTGCGACGTGACCGCGGGCGACAGCCTGCGCGGCGCGGTCGCCGATGCGCAGGCGCAGCTGGGCGGCATCGACGTGCTGGTCAACAACGCCGGCGGCAGCGGCCCCAGGCCGGTGCTGGACGTCGAGGACATCGACGACGACGTCTGGGACCACGTCATGGCGCTCAACCTGCGCAGCGCCTTCCTGTGCTGCAAGCTGGTGGTGCCCGGGATGCGCGAGCGCCGCTACGGCCGCATCGTCAATATGTCCTCGACCCTGCGCGACGGCCTGGTCGGGCCGCTGAACACGCTCAACGCCCGCCTGCCCTACGCCACGGCCAAGAGCGCGCTGGTGGGGTTCACCCGCCAGCTGGCCAAGGACCTGGGGCCCTTCGGCATCACCGTCAACGCCATCGCCCCCGGCCTGATCCATGCCGACCCGCAGGCCCGGATCGCCCTCAAGTACCGCTCGCTGGACCCCGATAGCCAGCGCCGCATGACCGCCGCGATCCCGGCGCAGCGGCCCGGCACCGGCGCGGAGGTGGCCGAGGCGGCGCTGTTCCTGGCGAGCGCCGGCAGCAGCTATGTGTCCGGGGATCTGCTGCGGGTGGACGGGGGCATCTAGCGGCGTGCCGCCGCGCAGGCCCGCTCGCGCGGCCTGCAAGGTAAGCGCCGCGGTTCCCCGCACGCGGGGCGCGGCCCCGCTGCGCCCGCCGCGGCGGGCGGCCCTACAGCGTCCAGTCGTAGTCCAGCGTCAGCGGCGCGTGGTCGCTGAAGCGCTCGGCCTTGTAGATCGACGCCGCCGTGGCCCGGCGGGCGATCTCCGGCGTGGCGATCTGGTAGTCGATGCGCCAGCCCACGTTCTTGGCCCAGGCCTGGCCGCGGTTGCTCCACCAGGTGTAGGCCTCGCCCGTGGTTTCCGGATGCAGCAGGCGGTAGACGTCCACCCAGCCCAGCTCGTCGAAGACCCGCGTCAGCCAGGCCCGTTCCTCGGGCAGGAAGCCGCTGTTCTTCAGGTTGCCCTTCCAGTTCTTCAGGTCGATTTCCTTGTGGGCGATGTTCCAGTCGCCGCACATGACGACCTGCCGGCCGCAGCGCACCAGCCGGGCCAGATGCTCGAAGAAGTGCTCCATGAAGACGTACTTGGTGGCCTGGCGGTGGTCGCCGCTGGAGCCCGAAGGCAGGTACAGCGACAGCACCGACAGCTCGTCGTAGACCAGTTCCAGGTAGCGGCCCTCGGCGTCGATCTCGGGCACGCCCAGGCCTTCGATGACCTGCAGCGGCTGCTTGCGGGCGTAGATGCCCACGCCGCTGTAGCCCTTCTTCTCGGCGTAGTGGAAGTAGCCGTACAGGCCGGGCGGGTTGAGCATGTCGGCCTTCATGTCGGCGGCCTGGGCCTTGAGTTCCTGCAGGCAGACGAAGTCGGCGTCCTGGGCGGCGACCCAGGGCAGGAAGCCCTTGCTGGTGGCCGAGCGGATGCCGTTGAGGTTGGCGGAGATGACTCGCATGGTGTGTGTTCGTCCCGGGGGTTCGTTTCCGTGTAGGCCGTAAGCGTACTAGATCGCGCGGCGCCCCTGCCCGCGGCCGACATGGCGGATAATTGCGCCTTTCCCATCTTCCGAAAGCCGCGGCCCGGCCGCGCTTTTCTTCGCCCGGATTTCCGCATGGACTCTTTCCGTTCCGAATTCGTCCGCTTCGCCCTGGACGAGGGCGTGCTGCGTTTCGGCAGCTTCGTCGTCAAGTCGGGCCGCACCAGCCCCTATTTCTTCAACGCCGGCCTGTTCAACCGCGGCGGCAGCGTGGGCCGGCTGGGCCGCTTCTACGCGCGCGCGCTGCTCGAATCGGGCGTGCCCTTCGACATGCTGTTCGGCCCGGCCTACAAGGGCATCCCGCTGGCCACGGCGGCCGCCGTGGCGCTGGCCGCGGAGCCCGCCATGGCCGGGCGCGACGTGCCCTTCGCCTTCAACCGCAAGGAGGCCAAGGACCACGGCGAAGGCGGCGTGCTGGTGGGCGCGCCGCTGGCCGGCCGCGTGGTCATCATCGACGACGTGATCACCGCCGGCACCTCGGTGCGCGAGTCGGTGGAGATCATCCGCGCCGCCGGCGCCGAGCCCGCCGCGGTGCTGATCGCGCTCGACCGCATGGAGCGCGCCGGCCCCGACGGCGCCCTGTCGGCGCATTCGGCGGTGCAGGACGTGGCCCGCACCTACGGCATGCCGGTGGTCAGCATCGCCTCGCTGGACGACATCCTGGCGCTGCTGGCCGACGACCCGGCCTTCGCCGGTCACCGGGAAGCGGTGCTGGCGTACCGGGCGAAGTACGGGGTGGCGTGAGGGCGCCAATGGCGGAAGGGCGGCGCGTTCACGGCGCGCAGGCCGGCATTTTGCTGCGGCTGGTCGTGGTATTCGCGGGCCTCGGCATGGCGTGGCTTGCGCTGCTGCATGCGCCCCGGCTGGTGGGCGGCGCGGTATTGGCGATCCTTGCGCTGGCCGGGGTGCTCAGCGTCCGCGATTACGCACGCAGCGTGCGTTGGCCATCGCTGCGCGACAGGGTGGCGCTGGTGCGCAGGATCCGGCGTTCGTTCGCCGCGCCGCCCATTGCCCTGGCTCTCTATGGCGCCTGCTCGGCGATGATGATGCTGGCCACGCTGCTGATGCTGTTGCAGCCGAGCCCCTGGGTCATAACGGCGTGTGGCATCGCGTGCGTCATGTTGCTCGCACTGGCGGCTTTTTTCGACTGGCGCGCTCGCCTGGCCTATTTGCTCCGGTTCCGGTCGATTCGGCGGTTCGTCAGGCTTGCCTTCGCGTTCCTTGCAACGGCTACGGTGTTTCTTGCCGGGGTACTGGTCAAGCGTGCCGTCGGCGAACTGACGCGCGTCGATCCTGCGGCCTTTCCCGATTTCGTCTGGCTGGCCGGAGTGATCGTCTATCCCTTCGCGCTATTGCTTGTCCTGGCCGCCGCGCTTGCAGCGTACATGCTGGCGCAGTATGTGGTGGTGATGACGGCTTTCTTCTTCGACATGGTATTGCGGTGGGTGGGAGGGATATTCATATTTCCCCAGACCCGCCTCAAGCTGGCCGATCTGCGCTATCGCCTCGTCAATGGCAGGCGCCGCCCGCGGCATTATCCTTGGTGGCGTCGCGCGACTGACGGGATACAGTATTTGCTAAGGCCGGCAGGCACCGCAGTCATGCTGCTCGCGATCTGCCTGGCGGCCGATGGCGCGGCGAGCCTATCGGAGCCCTTGTTCACGCGGTCTCTTGCCGGCCGCCTCCTGGTGGAGGTGGAGTACCGCCCCTCGCACGCATGCGAGGAGGTCCAGGCCGGCGCACGGGTCGCCTATCTTGGCGATGGCTACGTCTCCGTCGCCACCCGGCGGGGCGACGGATATGAGTTCTCCGTCGGCAAGTGCCACCACACTGACGCTTCGTCGTGACGGGCGAAGGCGGGCCGGCGCGCGCATGCGCCGGCCCGCTTCGGCCTACGAATCCAGCTTCGCCTTCAGCACGTCGTTGACCTGCTGCGGGTTGGCCTTGCCCTTGGCAGCCTTCATGACCTGGCCGACCAGGGAGTTGAAGGCCTTCTGCTTGCCGGCCCGGTACTCGGCGACGATGGCCGGGCTGGCGGCCAGGACCTCGTCGATCATCGCCTCGATGGCGCCGGTGTCGCTGATCTGCTTCAGGCCCCGCGCGGCGATGATGGCGTCGGGCGAGCCGCCGTGCTCGCCCGCCCACATGGCGGCGAAGACCTCGCGGGCCATCTTGTTGGAGATCGTGCCGTCGGCGATGCGCCCGACCAGCGCGGCCAGCGCGGCCGCCGGCACCGGGCAGGCGGCGATGTCCAGCTCGTCGCGGTTCAGCGCCGCGGCGACCTCGCCCATGATCCAGTTGGCCGCCGTCTTGGCCTGGCCGGCCGGCAGCGCCTGGGCGGCGGCCTGGAAGTAGGCGGCCATGTCGCGGCTGGCGGTCAGCTGCGCGGCGTCGTAGGCGGTCAGGCCGTGCTCGGCCTGCAGGCGCGCGCGCATGGCCTCGGGCAGCTCGGGCAGCTCGCCGCGCACCCGGGCGACCCAATCGTCGCCGATGACCAGCGGCGGCAGGTCGGGGTCGGGGAAGTAGCGGTAGTCGTGCGCGTCTTCCTTGCTGCGCATGCTGCGCGTCTCGTCGCGGTCGGCGTCGTACAGGCGGGTTTCCTGCACCACGGTGCCGCCGTCCTCGATCAGCTCGATCTGGCGGCGCGCCTCGAACAGGATGGCGCGCTCCAGGAAGCGGAAGGAGTTGACGTTCTTGATCTCGGTGCGGGTGCCGAATTCCTGCTGGCCGACGGGGCGCACCGACACGTTGGCGTCGCAGCGGAAGGAGCCTTCCTGCATGTTGCCGTCGCAGATGCCCAGCCAGACCACCAGCGCATGCAGGGTGCGGGCGTAGGCCACGGCCTCGGCGGCCGAGCGCATTTCCGGTTCGGAGACGATTTCCAGCAGCGGCGTGCCGGCGCGGTTCAGGTCTATGCCCGAGGCCGGCTCGCCGTCCGGGCCGCGGAAGTCGTCGTGCAGCGACTTGCCGGCGTCCTCTTCGAGGTGGGCGCGGGTGAGCCGGACGGTCTTTTCCTGGTCGCCGACGAAGAAGGTCAGCGAGCCGCCCTGCACCACCGGGATCTCGTACTGGCTGATCTGGTAGTTCTTGGGCAGGTCGGGGTAGAAGTAGTTCTTGCGCGCGAACACCGAGCGCGGGGCGATCGTCGCGCCCACGGCCAGGCCGAAGCGGATGGCGCGCTCGACCGCGCCGCGGTTCATCACGGGCAGGCTGCCGGGCAGGGCCAGGTCGACCAGGTTGGCCTGGGTGTTGGGCTCGGCGCCGAAGCGCGTGCTGCTGCCGGAAAAGATCTTGGACGCCGTCGACAGCTGGGCGTGGGTTTCCAGGCCGATGACGATTTCCCAGGCCTTGCTCATGGGCGGCCCCCTTCTCGTTGCGCTGCGCCGTCCGCGCCCGGCACGCGCCGGTGCCAGTCGGTGTGCCGCTGGTAGCGGTCGGCCAGGGCCAGCAGGCGGCCTTCGTCGAAATAGCCGCCGACGATCTGCAGGCCGACCGGGCGGCGCGCGTGCTCGCCCGCGCCGAAGCCGCAGGGCACCGACATGGCCGGCAGGCCGGCCAGGCTGATGCCCAGGGTGTAGATGTCGGCCAGCCAGTCGGCGGTGGGGTCGTCGCGGTTCTCGCCGATGTCCTTGGCCACCGTGGGCGCCACCGGCCCCATGATGACGTCGCAGCGGTCGGCGAAGGCGCGCCGGAAGTCGTCGGCGATCATGCGGCGCAGGCGCTGGGCCTGCAGGTAGTAGGCGTCGTAGTAGCCGTGCGACAGCACGTAGGTGCCGACCAGGATGCGGCGCTGCACTTCCGGGCCGAAGCCCTCGGCGCGCGACCTGGCGGTCATGTCGGCCAGGTCGCGGTAGCCCGCGGCGCGGTGGCCGTAGCGCACCCCGTCGTAGCGGGCCAGGTTGCTGGAGGCCTCGGCCGGGGCGATCACGTAGTAGGCGGGGATGGACAGCTCGGTGCGCGGCAGGGAGATGTCCACCCGCTCGGCGCCCAGGGCCTCGAACTGGCGCAGCGCGGCCTCGACCGCGGCGGCCACGTCGGCGGCCAGGCCGGCGCCGAAGAATTCGCGCGGCACGCCGATGCGCAGGCCCTTGAGCGGCAGGCTGCCGGCCGCGTCGTAGGCCGCGCAGGCGGCGTCGAAGGCGGCCCGCACGCGGCCCGGCGCGTTGGCCGCGCCGTCGCACTGCTGCAGGCTGGTGGAGTCGCGCTCGTCGAAGCCGCTGATGACGTCCAGCAATTCCAGCAGGTCGCGCGCGCTGGGCGCCAGCGGCCCGGCCTGGTCCAGGCTGGAGCCGTAGGCCACCATGCCGAAGCGCGACACCGTGCCGTAGGTGGGCTTGATGCCGCTCACGCCGCACAGGGCGGCGGGCTGGCGCACCGAGCCGCCGGTGTCGGTGCCGGTGGCCGCGGCCACCAGGCGGGCGGCCACGGCGGCGGCCGAGCCGCCCGAGGAGCCGCCCGGCACGGCGCGCTCGTCCCAGGGGTTGCGCACCGGCCCGAAGGCGGAGTTCTCGTTGCCCGAGCCCATGGCGAACTCGTCGCAGTTGAGCTTGCCCAGCGACACGGCGCCGGCTGCGGCCAGGCTCTCGACCACGGCGGCGTCGTAGGGGCTGGCGTAGTCGGCCAGCATGCGGCTGCCCGCCGTGGTGCGCCAGCCGCGCGTCACGAACACGTCCTTGTGGGCGATGGGCACGCCGGCCAGCGGGCCCGCCGTGCCCTGGGCGATGGCGCGGTCGGCCGCGGCCGCCTGGGCCAGGGTCAGATCGGGATCGACGTGCAGGAAGGCGTTCAGGCCGGAACTGGCCGACACGGCCTGCAGGGCGCTGTCGGCCAGTTCCGCGGCGCTGACCTCGCGCGCGGCCAGGGCGGCGCGCAGCCCGGCGATGCCGTCGAAACGGGTATGCAGGGGAAGCGTCATGGGTTTATTCGATGACCTTGGGGACCAGGAACAGCCCGCCCTCGGCGGCCGGGGCGTTGGCCATCAGCTCGGCGCGGCGCGCCGGGTCGGCGGGCTCGGTGACGGCGTCCTCGCGCAGGCGCAGCACCACGTCCTCGCGCGCCGACAGGGGGTGGGCCAGCGGCTCGACGCCGGCGGTGTCCACCGCCTGCAGGCGGGCGATCAGGTCCATGATGCCGTTGAGCTCGGCGCGGGCCTGCTCCAGCCGCTGCGGGGTCATGTCGATTCTGGCCAGCCGGGCGATGCGGGCCACGTCGTTTTCGGTGAGCGCCATGGGATGGAAAGGGAGCGGGGAAGACGGCCCGACGCAGGGCGGGGCCAGGCCGGGGCGAGTGGTTACAAAGCTTGATAGGCCGGTATTTACAGCCTATTTCACCAAAATTATAAGTTATCATTCATCGTTTAATTGCAGAGCCTTCCGGCCCTGTGCGGCGCCCGCATGCCGTTGCCCGGGCGCGGCCACTTACATCTCCTGATCTAGCTGAGTTCCCATGTTCGGATTCCTGCGCAGTTACTTTTCCAGCGACATGGCCATCGATCTCGGTACGGCCAACACGCTGATCTACGTCCGAGGCAAGGGTATCGTGCTGGACGAGCCGTCGGTGGTGGCGATCCGCCACGAGGGCGGCCCCAACGGCAAGAAAATCATCCAGGCGGTCGGCCACGACGCCAAGCAGATGCTGGGCCGGGTGCCCGGCAACATCGAGGCCATCCGCCCCATGAAGGACGGCGTGATCGCCGACTTCACCGTCACCGAGCAGATGCTCAAGCAGTTCATCCGCATGGTGCACCCCCGCAACATGCTGGCCCCCAGCCCGCGCATCATCGTCTGCGTGCCCTGCGGCTCCACCCAGGTCGAGCGCCGCGCCATCCGCGAATCGGCCCTGGGCGCCGGCGCCAGCCAGGTCTACCTGATCGAGGAACCCATGGCCGCGGCCATCGGCGCCGGCCTGAACGTCTCCGACGCCAGCGGCTCCATGGTGGTGGACATCGGCGGCGGCACCACCGAGGTCGCCGTGATCTCCCTGGGCGGCATGGTCTACAAGGGCTCGGTCAGGGTCGGCGGCGACAAGTTCGACGAGGCCATCGTCAACTACATCCGCCGCAACTACGGCATGCTGATCGGCGAGCCCACCGCCGAGCTCATCAAGAAGGAAATCGGCTCGGCCTTCCCCGGCTCCGAGGTCCGCGAGATCGAGGTCAAGGGCCGCAACCTGGCCGAAGGCGTGCCGCGCAGCTTCACGGTCTCGTCCAACGAGATCCTCGAATCGCTCACCGACCCGCTCAACCAGATCGTCTCGGCCGTCAAGATCGCGCTGGAGAACACCCCGCCGGAACTGGGCGCCGACATCACCGACAAGGGCATCGCGCTGACCGGCGGCGGCGCGCTGCTGCGCGACCTGGACCGCCTGCTCCAGGAAGAGACCGGCCTGCCCGTGGTGGTGGCCGAGGACCCCCTGACCTGCGTGGTGCGCGGCTGCGGCGACGCGCTGGAACACCTGGAAAAGCTGGGCGCCATCTTCATCAATGACTAGCGGGCCGGCCGGCCGCCTGCGCGGCGCCGGCCGCCACAGGGCAGGGACGGGCCGGGCGGCGCAGCAGGCAACCAGCGTTAACGGGCCCTAACCGCCAATGCAACAACACGCGACCCCCCGGCTGTTCAAGCGCGGACCTTCCGCCGAGATCCGGCTGTTCGTCCTGGTCGTGCTGGCGATGGTGCTGCTGGTGCTGGATACGCAGATGCGGGTGCTGGAGCCCCTGCGCCAGGCCGTGGCGGTGGTGCTGTATCCCTTCCAGCGGGCGGTGCTGCTGCCGCGCGACGCCGTGGTGCAGGTCAACGACTGGCTCAACGCCGCGCGCCTGGTGCGCAGCGAGAACGAGGCCCTGCAGCGCCAGCGCATCGAGCTGGCCCAGGTGTCGACCCACGCCGCCCAGATGGCCGCCGAGAACGCCCAGCTGCGCCGCCTGCTGGGGGTGACCGACACCGTGTCGCAGTCGGCCGTGGTGGTGGAAGTCCTCTACGAGCCGCCCAACGCCTTCAACCGCCGGCTGGTGTTCAACAAGGGCAGCGCCAGCGGCATCGCCCCGGGCATGCCGGTCATCGACGAGGGCGGGGTGGTCGGGCAGATCGTGCGCGTCACCCCCATGACCTCCGAGGCCGCGCTGCTGACCGACGAGCAGGTGTCCATCCCGGTGCAATTGCTGCGCAACGGCTTGCGCCTGATCGCATTCGGGGGCAATGTACCGGGCAAGGTGGAAGTGCGCTATTTCGCGGCCGACGCGGACATCCGCGAAGGCGACACGCTGATCACCAGCGGGGTCGGCAAGCTGTTCCCCGCCGGGCTGCCGGTGGCGCGGGTCGAGCGGGTGGACCGCGACTCGGCCTCGGGCTTCGCCCGGGCGATCGCCGAGCCGCTGTCGCACCCCGAGCGCTACCGGCACTTCCTGGTCCTGCAGATATCCGAGGACGACGCCGAACCTGCCGAGCCGCAGGCGGTCCAAGCGCCAGTCCCGGGAGAGGAGCCGGCTGCCGCGCCGCCAGCGGCCGAGCCGGCGCCCGACCCGGCCCCGCCCATGGAGAGCCCAGCCGTTGTCCCGCAGCCCTCTCGCTAATCTCCGTCCCGGCCGCGAGCCGGCGGCCACCCCGCCGGTGCCGCGGCCCAAGTCGGTCGCGCCCGAGCACCTGACCGTGCCGGCGCGGCCCTGGTTCGTCTGGATATCGCTGCTGGTCGTCTGGCTGCTGTCGCTGCTGCCCTGGCGCCTGTGGCCCTCGGCGCCCGACCTGCTGCTGCTGGTCCTGGCCTTCTGGAGCGTGCACGAGCCCCGCCGCGTGGGCATGGCCACCGCCTTCGGCTTCGGCCTGCTGATGGACGTGCACGACGCCGGCATCCTGGGCGAGCACGCCCTGCAGTACACCCTGGTGGCCTACGGGGCCATCGTGCTGCACCGGCGGCTGCAGCACTTCGACCTGTGGAGCCAGGCCATGCACATGCTGCCGGTGTTCTTCCTGGCGCAGCTGCTGGTGCGGGCCATGCATTCCTGGCTGGCCGGCGCCTGGCCGGGCTGGCAGTGGGCCGCGGGCTGCGCGCTGACGGCCGCCCTGTGGCCGCTGGCCGGCTGGCTGCTGCAATTGCCCCAGCGCCGGCCTGAAGATTCCGAGTCGACGGCCGTATAAGGCCCAGGGAGCGGGCCATGTTCGACTTCAAGCAGACCGGGCAGCACCAGAGACAGCGCTTCCGCCTGCGCGCGTGGGTGGCGGGCGCCTTCGTGCTCGCCTGCTTCGGCCTGCTGGGCATGCGCTTCTGGCAGCTGCAGGTCGAGCGCCACGAGGGCCTGGCCGCCCGGGCCGACCGCAACCGCATCGCCGTCGTGCCGGTGCCGCCGCGGCGCGGCGAGATCGTCGACCGCAACGGCGAGGTGCTGGCCCGCAACTACCGCACCTATACGCTGGAAGTGGTGCCGGCCCACGTCGATAGCATCGACGCCATGCTGGACTCCCTGAGCAGCATCGTCTACCTGAGCCCGGCCGACCAGCGCCGCTTCAAGCGCCGGGTATCCGAATCGGGCCGCTACGCCAGCGTGCTGCTGCGCAACAACCTCAACGACACCGAGGCCGCCTGGTTCGCCGCCCACGCCTTCCGCTTCCCCGGGGTCGAGCTCAAGGCCCGCTGGGTCAGGGAATACCCGCAGGGCGCCTCGGCCGCCCACGTGCTGGGCTACATCGGCCGCATCTCCGAGTCCGACCTGCAGGCGCTCGACCAGGACGGCGTGCTGGGCAACTACCGCGGCACCGACGTGATCGGCAAGAAGGGCCTGGAAAAGACCTGGGAGCAGGTGCTGCACGGCCGCACCGGGCTGGAGGAGGTCGAGGTCACCGCCACCGGCCGGCCGGTGCGCACCCTGCGCCGCATCGACCCGGTGCCGGGCTCCAGCCTGACGCTGTCGCTGGACATGGGCCTGCAGCGCGTGGCCGAGGCCGCCTTCGAGGGCCGGCGCGGCGCCCTGGTGGCCATCGAGCCGGCCAGCGGCGACGTGCTGGCCTTCGTCTCCAACCCGTCCTTCGACCCCAACCTGTTCGTCGACGGCATCGACACCGAAAGCTGGCGCCTGCTCAACGAATCGCCCGACCATCCGCTGATCAACCGGCCGCTGTACGGCACCTACCCCATCGGCTCGACCTACAAGCCCTTCGTGGCGCTTGCCGCGCTGGAGCTCGGCAAGCGCTCCGCCAGCGAAAGGCTGTACGACCCGGGCTATTTCGAGTTCGCCGGCCAGCGCTTCCGCAACGCCGGCTCGGCCGCCTACGGCATGACCGACATGCACAAGGCGCTGGTGGTCTCTTCCGACACCTACTTCTATTCGCTGGGGCCGGAGATCGGCGTCAACGCCCTGCACGATTTCATGAAGCCCTTCGGCTTCGGCCAGCTGACCGGCATCGACCTGGAAGGCGAGCGCACCGGCGTGCTGCCGTCCACCGACTGGAAGCGCAAGACCTACAAGACGCGCGAGCAGCAGCGCTGGTACACCGGCGAGACCATCTCGGTGGCCGTGGGCCAGGGCTACAACGCCTTCACCCTGCTGCAGGTGGCGCAGGCCACCGCCGTGCTGGCCAACAACGGCACCTACATGAAGCCGCACCTGGTGCGCGCGGTCAACGACCCGCAGACCGGCGAGGGCCGCCTGACGGTGTCGGAGCCTTCCTACCGCATCCCGCTGCGCCAGCAGAACGTGGACGCGGTCAAGGATGCGCTGGTCGACGTGATCCGCAAGGGCACGGCGCGCCAGGCTTTCGCCGGCGCGGCCTACCAGGCCGCGGGCAAGACCGGCACGGCCCAGGTGTTCAGCCTGCGCGGGGCCAAGTACCGCTCCGCCGAGCTGGACGAGCGCCTGCGCGACCACGCGCTGTTCATGGCCTTCGCGCCTGCCGAGCAGCCGCGCATCGCCCTGGCTCTGATCGTCGAGAACGGCGGCTGGGGCGCGACGGTGGCCGCGCCGATCGCGCGCAAGGTGTTCGACTACTGGCTGGCGCGCGACGAGCCGGCCCCGCTGCCCCCGCCTGCGCTGTCCGCCGCGGCGGGCGCGCCGGCCCCCGCCGCGCCCGCTGCCCTGCCGGCCCCGGTGGCCAGCGCCGCGCCGCCCGCCCGGGCGGGAGACGGGGTGCAATGAGGCGGCTGCTGTACTACGCGGCCCGGGTGCTCACCGCCTTCGACTGGCCGCTGCTGCTGATCCTGCTGCTGCTGGCCGGCCTGGGCCTGACCGTCATGCATTCGGCGGTGGGCGGCACCGACTGGCGCTTCGCCGACCAGGCGCGCAACTTCCTGATCGCCTTCGCGGTCATGTGGGCGGTCGCCCTCATCCCCCCGCCCACGCTGCGCCGGCTGGCGCTGCCCTTCTACGTCGTCGGGGTGGTGCTGCTGCTGGGCGTGGAGTTCTTCGGCGAGACCAGCAAGGGCGCCACGCGCTGGCTGAACCTGGGCGTGACCCGCATCCAGCCGTCGGAAATGATGAAGATCGCCCTGCCCATGATGCTGGCCTGGTACTTCCAGCGCCACGAGGGCAACGTGCGGGTGCGCGACTTCCTGTTCGCCGCGCTGCTGCTGGCGCTGCCCTTCGGGCTGATCGTGCTGCAGCCCGACCTGGGCACGGCGCTGCTGGTGTTCGGCGCGGGCTTCTGCGTCATCTATTTCGCCGGCCTGTCCTTCAAGCTGCTGGTGCCGGCGACGCTGGCGCTGGTGATAGGCGTGGGCGCGCTGGTGTCCTACGAGGACGCGCTGTGCGCGCCCGAGACCGACTGGGTGGTGCTGCACGACTACCAGAAGCACCGGGTGTGCACCCTGCTCGACCCCAATTCCGACCCGCTCGGGCGGGGCTTCCACACCATCCAGTCCATGATCGCCGTGGGTTCGGGCGGGCTGTACGGCAAGGGCTACATGCAGGGCACGCAGACCCACCTGGACTTCATCCCCGAGCGCACCACCGACTTCGTCTTCGCCGTCTACGCCGAGGAATTCGGCCTGTACGGCGGGGTGCTGCTGCTGGTGCTGTACGCTCTGCTGCTGGCGCGCGGCCTGGCCATCGCGGCCATGGCCCGCACGCAGTTCGGGCGCCTGCTGGCCGGGGCGCTGACGATGGTGTTCTTCGTCTACGTGTTCGTCAACATCGGCATGGTGACGGGGATACTGCCGGTGGTGGGCGTGCCGCTGCCCTTCATGAGCTACGGCGGCACGGCGCTGCTGACGCTGGGCATGGCCTGCGGCATCCTGATGAGCATCAGCCGCTACCGGCCGCCGAAGATATAGCCGTCGCTCAAAGCGGCAGAGGCCGGTTGCCGCCTTCCCCTTCCAGCCCGTACAGCCCTTCCAGCAGCTTGCGCACCGGCGCCGGCATGGCCGTGCCGGGCAGGGCGGCCAGGGGTGTCCAGGCGTGGCCCGGGCTGGGCTCGGACAGCGCCGGGACGGCGGCGCGGGCCAGGTAGGGGCGCACGTGCAGCCGGTAGTGGGTGAAAGCATGCGCGAAAGGGGCCAGGGCGCTCGCCTCGGCGGCCCGGGCGCCCAGGGCCAGGCTGGCCGACAGGGGATCGCCGTCGGCGTCGAACTCGGGCAGGCTCCACAGGCCGCCCCAGATGCCGGGCTCGGGCCGGCGGTGCAGCAGGACGCTGTCGCCGCTCTGCAGGATGAGCATGGCGGTGGCGCGCTCGGGCACGGCCTTGCGCGCCTTGGGCGTGGGCAGCTCCTGCTGGCGGCCGTCGCGGCGCGCGATGCAGGTCTGCTGCATGGGACAGGCGGCACAGGCGGGCCGCCCACGGGTGCAGACGGTGGCGCCCAGGTCCATCAGGCCCTGGGTGTAGGCGGGCATGCCGGGGTCGGTATCGCCCGCGCCGGGCAGCAGCGAGCCGGCCAGCTCCCACAGGCGGCGCTCCACCTCCCGCCGGGCCGGGTCGCCGGCGATGCCGAAGTGGCGGCACAGCACGCGCTTGACGTTGCCGTCCAGGATGGCGGCGCGCCGGTCGTGGGCGAAGGCGGCGATGGCCGCCGCCGTGGACGGCCCGATGCCGGGCAGCGCGGCGATGTCCGCCGGGTCCTCGGGAAAGCGCCCGCCCCATTGCGACGCGACGGCCTGCGCGCAGCGGTGCAGGTTGCGGGCGCGCGCGTAGTAGCCCAGCCCGGCCCAATAGGGCATGACGTCCGCCTGCCCGGCCGCGGCCAGCGCGGCCACGTCGGGAAAGCGCTGCAGGAAGCGCTCGTAGTAGGGGATGACGGTGGCGACCTGGGTCTGCTGCAGCATGATTTCCGACAGCCAGATGCGGTAGGGGTCGCGCGTGTCCTGCCAGGGCAGGCCATGGCGGCCGTGCGCGCGCTGCCAGGCGATCAGGCGGGGGGCGAATTCCATGGGGGCGATTATGGCACTGCGGGGCGAGGCCGGCCTTCCGTCCCCGGAGGGCCGGTGGCGGCCGGGCCGGGTCCTGGCGCGCCGGGACGGGCTGCGCCAAGGGTAGCCCCGTCTTGCGGCCCCGCCGCCGCGCGCAGTAAAACGGACCCATAACAAAGCTGGCGCAGTCGGCGCCGGACGCGTTCCGCGGGTGCTCCACAAGAGCACGGCCCGCCGGGCGCGCCGGCATTCCAATACCCACGGAGTCGAGACGACATGAATGCCCCCCTCACGCCCGCGCAGCGCGCGGCGCTGGCGTCCGTCCACCTGGACGACAAATACACCCTGGAAACCGGCCGCGCCTGGATGAGCGGCATCCACGCCCTGGTGCGCCTGCCCATCGCCCAGCGCCTGCGCGACCTGCGCGCCGGCCTGAACACCGCAGGCTTCGTGTCCGGCTACCGCGGCTCGCCCCTGGGCGGCGTGGACCAGAACATGTGGAAGGCCGCCGAGCACCTGAAGCGCCGCCACGTCGTCTTCCAGCCCGGCATCAACGAGGACCTGGCCGCCACCGCCGTGTGGGGCTCCCAGCAGGTCAACCTGTTCCCCGGCGCGCGCTACGACGGCGTGTTCGGCATGTGGTACGGCAAGGGCCCCGGCGTGGACCGCAGCGGCGACGTGTTCAAGCACGCCAACGCGGCCGGCACCTCGCCGCACGGCGGCGTGCTGGTGGTGGCCGGCGACGACCACCCGGCCAAGTCGTCCACCCTGCCGCACCAGAGCGACCACGTGCTCAAGGCCTGCATGATCCCGGTGCTGTTCCCCTCCAGCGTGCAGGAGATCCTGGACTACGGCCTGCACGGCTGGGCCATGAGCCGCTACGCCGGCGTGTGGGTGGGCATCAAGTGCATCACCGACATCGTCGAGGTCTCGGCCTCGGTCGACGTGGACGTGGAGCGCGTGCGCGTGCGGCTGCCCGAAGACTTCGCGCTGCCGCCCGGCGGGCTGAACATCCGCCTGCCCGACACCCCGCTGGAGCAGGAGGCCAGGCTGCTCGACTACAAGCTGTACGCGGCGCTGGCCTACGCCCGCGCCAACGGCCTGAACCGCCAGCCGTGGCACGTGCCGGCCGGGCAGGCGCGGCTGGGCATCATCACGTCCGGCAAGGCCTATCTGGACACCCGCCAGGCGCTGGCCGACCTGGGGCTGTCCGAGGACGCCTGCCGGCGCATCGGCCTGCGCCTCTTCAAGATCGGCATGGTCTGGCCGCTGGAGGCCGCCGGCCTGCAGGAGTTCGCCGACGGGCTGGACGAGATCCTGGTGGTCGAGGAAAAGCGCCAGATCCTGGAATACCAGGTCAAGGAAGAACTGTTCGGCTGGATAGGCTCGGGGCGCAAGATCCCGCGCGTGGTCGGCAAGTTCGACGACAAGGACGGCGGCGAATGGGCGGTGCCGCAGGGCAACTGGCTGCTGCCGGCGCACTACGAGTTCTCGCCCGCCATGGTGGCCAAGGCGGTGGGCGCGCGCCTGCTGCGCATGGAATTGCCCGAGGACGTGCGCGCCGGCATCCGGGCGCGCCTGGACTTCGTCGCCGAGCGCGAGCGCGAGCTGGCCCGCCCGCGCGTGGTGGCCGAGCGCAAGCCCTGGTTCTGTTCGGGCTGTCCGCACAACACCTCCACCCGCGTGCCGGAAGGCTCGCGCGGCATGGCCGGCATCGGCTGCCACTACATGGTGCTGTGGATGGGGCGCGACACGCAGGTCTACACCCAGATGGGCGGCGAGGGCGTGCCGTGGCTGGGCCAGGCCCCCTTCACCGACGAGAAGCACGTGTTCGCCAACCTGGGCGACGGCACCTACTACCACTCCGGCCTGCTGGCCGTGCGCGCGGCGGTCGCGGCCAAGGCGCCCATCACCTACAAGATCCTGTTCAACGATGCGGTGGCCATGACCGGCGGCCAGCCGGTGGACGGGCCGCTGACCGTGCCCATGATCGTGCGCCAGGTGGCGGCCGAAGGGGTGGAGAAGATCGTCGTGGTTACCGACGAGCCGGACAAGTACCGCGGCGCGCGGGCGCTGCCCGGCGGCGTGCCGGTGCGCCACCGCGACGACCTGGACGCCGTGCAGCGCGAGCTGCGCGGCCATGCCGGCGTGTCGGTGCTGGTCTACGACCAGACCTGCGCCACCGAGAAGCGCCGCCGCCGCAAGCGCGGCGCCTACCCGGACCCGGCCCGCCGCGTGCTGATCAACGAGCGCGTGTGCGAAGGCTGCGGCGACTGCTCGGAGCAGTCCAACTGCCTGTCCATCGAGCCGCTGGAGACCGACTACGGCCGCAAGCGCACGATCAACCAGTCCAGCTGCAACAAGGATTTCTCCTGCCTGAAGGGCTTCTGCCCCAGCTTCGTCACCGTCGAGGGCGGCCGGCTGCGCAGGCCGCAGGGGCCGGCCGGCGGCGCGCCCGAGGGCATGCCCGAGCCCGGGCAGGCGGCGCTGGACCATCCCTACGGCATCTTCGTCGCCGGGGTGGGGGGCACCGGCGTGGTCACCATCGGCCAGCTGCTGGGCATGGCCGCCCACCTGGAAGGCAAGGGCGGATCGGTGCTGGACATGGCCGGCCTGGCGCAGAAGGGCGGCGCGGTGTTCTCGCACGTGGTGCTGGCCGGGCGCCCCGACGCCTTGCAGAACACCCGCGTGGCCATGGGCGAGGCCGACCTGATGCTGTGCGCCGACCTGGTCGTGGGCAGCGGCCCGGAAGCCGTGGCGCGCCTGCGCCCGGGCCGCACCCGGGTGCTGCTCAACGCCGGCGTCGCGCCCACCGCCGCCTTCATCGGCAACCCCGACTGGCGCCTGCCTGCCGGCCTGGCGCGCGAGCTGGACGCGGCCGGCCGGATCGAGCGCCTGGACGCCGCCGAGCTGGCCGTGGCCGTGCTGGGCGACGCCATCTACGCCAACGCCATCCTGCTGGGCTACGCCTGCCAGAAGGGCTGGCTGCCGCTGCGGCGCGAATCGCTGGAGCGCGCCATCGAGCTGAACGGCGCCCAGGTGGAAGGCAACCTGGCCGCCTTCGCCTGGGGCCGCCAGGCGGCGCACAGCCCGCGGGCGGTGCGCGCCGTGCTGGAGCGCGCGCGCGGGCTGGCTGCGCCGGAGCCGGCAGGGACCCAGGCCGGAACCCAGGCGGGGGCCCAGGCCGGGGTTGCATCCAGCGCCGATGCCGGGGCCCGGTTCGGCGCCGATGCCAGGGCACGCACCGCAGCCGGGCCCCGAGCCGATGCCGCAGCCAGGCCCGCATCCGGCGCCGCCGACGTGCTGGCGCTGCGCCGCCCCGCCAGCGAATTCGAGCGCCTGCGCGACCGGCGCGCCGCCGAACTGCGCCTGTACCAGGACGAGGCCTACGCGCGCCGCTACCTGGACCTGGTCGACCGCGTCGCCCAGGCCGAAGGCCAGGCCTGCGGCAGCGAGCGGCTGGCC
>Ga0182743_1000796_pt1 | contig 35330 bp, 32 predicted proteins | sample eDN3rd30CKraftOP_FD_128522 | JGI IMG/M metagenome (GOLD analysis project Ga0182743, IMG submission 128522) | Enriched Organic Plus compost microbial communities from Emeryville, California, USA - eDNA 3rd pass 30_C Kraft OP (version 2) (version 2) ... | reverse complement strand
GCGCTGGGCCGCGCCATCGTGCGCGAGCCCAAGGCCTTCCTGTTCGACGAGCCGCTGTCCAACCTGGACGCCGCGCTGCGGGTACGCACGCGCAACGAGCTGGTGCGGCTGCACAAGCAGCTGGGCGCCACCATGATCTACGTCACGCACGACCAGGTCGAGGCCATGACGATGGGCCAGCGCATCTGCGTGATGAACAACGGCCGGGTGGCGCAGGTCGGCGAGCCGCTGGAGGTCTACCGGCGCCCCGCCGACGCCTTCGTGGCGCGTTTCCTGGGCAATCCGCCCATGAACGTGCTGAAGGCGGCCGTGGAACGGCGTGATGGCCGTCCCGGCGCGCGCCTGGGCGGCGGCTGGTTGCCGCTATCGCGCTGGGACGCCGCCGCGCTGCCCCCGGCGGACGTGCTGGTCGGCATGCGGCCCGAGGAACTGCAGCTGCAGGCCCCGGACGCGGCGGGCCCGGTTTTGCGCGGCGCCGTCGTCGGCGTGGAGCCGCTGGGCGCCGAGACGCTGCTGCTGGTGGAACTGGACGGAGGCGCCGGCGAAGTGACGGCACGTGTGCACCGCGACGTGCGGACCCGGCCGGGCGACCGCGTCGGCCTGGGCGTGCCCGAGGCCGCCACCTACCTGTTCGACGCCGTCACCGAGAAGGCCATCGCCGCGCGCGAGGTGCAGCCATGACGGCCGCGGCGCAAGCCCCGTTGCGCGTGGGTCTCATCGGTGCGGGCTGGGTGACCCAGCACCACCTGGCCGGCTGGCGCCGCCTGGACGGGAAGGCGCAGGTGATGGCCATCGCCGATCCCAGCCGTGAGCGGGCGGCCGCCCGCGCCGCCGAGCATGGCATCGCGCGCGTGTACGACGATGCGCGCCAGATGCTCGACGAGGTCGAGCTGGATGCCGTCGACGTCGCCGCGCCCCGTGAATTCCATGCCGAGCTGGTGCGGCTGGCGGCCGAGCGCGGCCTGGCGGTGTTGTGCCAGAAGCCGCTGGCGCCCACCTACGCCGAGGCGCTGGCGCTCGCCGAGGACGTCAAGACGCGTTGCCGCCTGATGGTGCACGAGAACTGGCGTTTCCGGCCCTACTACCGCGACCTGGCGGGTTGGTTGCGCGCGGGCCGCATCGGCAAGGTGCTGCAGGCCGAAATGAGCCTGTTCACCTCCGGCGTGGTGCCCGACGCGGACGGCAAGCTGCCCGCGCTGGAGCGCCAGCCATTCATCGCCACGCTGGACCGCGCGCTGGTGATGGAGATCCTGATCCATCACCTGGACACGCTGCGCTACCTGCTGGGCGACCTGACGCTGGCGTACTCCCGCCTGGGCCACGCCAGCCCCGCGATGCGCGGCGAGGATCGCGCCACGCTGTGCCTGGAGACCGCCGGCGGTGCGCCGGTGGCGGTGCTGGCCAACCTTGCCGTGCATGGGCGTTCGCCCGCCCAGGCCGATCGCCTGACTCTGGTCGGCGAGCGCGGCACCATCGAGCTGGAGGGCGATACGCTGCGTTGCTTCGGCGAGCAGCCGGCCACGCTACAATACGATCTGTCCGCCGCTTACCTGCAATCCTATGCGGCGACGATCGAGCACTTCGTGGATGGCGTGCGCGGCAACCGTCCCTTCGAGACGGATCCCTCGGACAACCTGCGCACGCTGGAAGTGGTCGAAGCCATCTACGCGCGCGCGGGCGCCGACACCCAAGCTCCATGACAGACAAGGCCTTGCTGGACAAGACGACCGATGCGACTCTCGACGTTGCCGACATCGCCAAGCAGTTGGGCGAAGACATCATCTTCGGTCGCTTGTCGCCCGGCCAACGCCTGATCGAAGACAATCTCATCGCCCGTTTCGGCGTCACGCGTCATTTCGTGCGCCAGGCGCTGGCCGAGCTCGAGCGCACCGGCATCGTGGTGCGCGAGAAGAACAAGGGCGTGGCGGTGCGCTCCCTCACGGCCAGCGAAGTGCAGCAGATCTACGAGGTGCGCGAGATGCTGCAGCGCCAGGCCGCGCTGCGCATTCCGCTGCCGGCGCCCGCCTCGCTCATCCAGGCACTGGAAGCGCTGCACGAGCGCTATGGCCGCTGTCTGCGCGCGGGCGATTTCTCGGGCGTGCACGAGGCCAACGACGCGTTCCACCTGACCATGTTCGCGGCCTGTGGCAATCAGTACCTGGTCGCGTCGATCAAGCACTACATGTGGCTGAGCCTGCCGGTGCGGGCCAAGAAGACCACCGACTACGAGCATGCGCTGGCCTCCGAGCGCGAGCACTACATGCTGATCCAGCTGCTCAAGGGCACGGATAGCTGGACCCTGGCCCAGCTGTGCGTCGACCACCTGCAGGGCGCCAAGCGCGAGTACCTGCGCAACGTCGAGCGCGACGCGCTCTAGCCTGTGGCCGCCGCGTGCGCGCGGCGCGTCAGCCGCGCACCTCGTCGGCCTGCACCAGTACGCCCGCGCTGACGATGTATTGCGCGGCGCTGTCGATATCCCCCTTCAACGCCTCGTAGGCGCCCGCTTCGTCGTGGTGCTGCAGCGCGTCGATCAGCCGCGCGTGGTGGCCGGCCGCCGTGCGCTGCTGCACCCGCGTCGAGCCCGAGCGCAGGTCGTAGTTGAGGATGGGCCCGATGCGCAGCCACAGGCTTTCGATCATCTGCAGCAGGATGGGCATGCCGGCGGCCTGGTACACGGCAAAATGCAGCGCCTTGTTCAGCGCGATCAACCTGGAGGCGTCCGGCTCGGGGGCGCCCATCTCGCGCGCCAGCGTGTCGTTGCAGTCGGTCAGCTGCGCCACCAGCGCTGCCGTGGCGGTCTGCGCGGCGCGCTGGGCCGCCAGGCCCTCGACGTGGATGCGGATGGCGGTGATCTCGAGAAACTGGCTGACGGTGATGCGCGGCACGCGCACGGCCCGGTTGGGCATGACCTCCAGCGCCTGTTCGGCCACCAGCTGGTACACCGCCTCGCGCACGGGCATGACGCTGACGCCCAGCGCCTGCGCGGTGGTGCGCAGCGAGATCTGCTCGCCCGGCATGATGCGCCCGCTGATGAGCAGTTCGCGGATCTGCGCATAAACATCGGCGCCCAGTGTCTGGCGCTTGGAGAGGGGGGTGACGAGATCGGTCAGGGCCATGCGGCGGATTATATGGGGGTATCTCCTATATTGGTATCTGAGATCACACATATATACTGGGTCCACAACTCCTAGAGGCGGCGCGCCCGTTCGGGCCGCAGCCGCACGCGCAGCGTGGGTCAATCTTTGCCACCCTGGAGGAGACACATGAGTACGGAGCTATCGCCTTTTTCCCCGCGGCGCCGTCGCCTGATGCTGGGCGCCTCCACTGCCGCCATGCTGGGAGCCGCGCCTGCCGTGCTGCGCGCCCAGTCCGATGCCTACAAGATCGGCCACCTTACCCCGCGCACGGGCTTTCTGGGTCCCATGGGCGAATACGCCGTCATGGGCGTCACCCTGGCGGTGGAAGAGGTCAATGCCGCCGGCGGCGTGCTGGGCCGGCCGTTCCAGCTGGTGGCCGAAGACAGCGTCAATCCCCAGACGGCCTCCACCAAGGCGCAGCGCATGGTCGAGCGCGACCAGGTGCTGGCCCTGGTGGGCGAGATCAGCACGCCGGCCGGGCTGGCGATCTCGCAGGTGGCCACGCGCGCCAACAAGCTGTTCGTGCAGACGGGCTGCAATTCCGATGAACTGCGCGGCAAGAGCTGCAGCCGCACCATGTTCCACCTGGAAGCCAGCAACACCATGTATGTGCGCACCGTGGGACGCTCGCTGCTGCGCGACAACATGGTCAAGGGCAAGCGCTGGATGGCCTTCACGGCCGACTACGCGTTCGGCCACGACCTGTTCGCCCGCACGCGCGCCTTCATGGACGCCAACGGCGGCCAGTTCGTCTCCAATGACCTCATCCCCACCGACGCCACCGAGTTCAGCGCCGTCATCCTGAAGATCCGGCAGCAGAAGCCCGACCTGGTGATGAGCAACCTTGCCGGCAACCAGACCACCAACTTCATGAAGCAGTTCAACGAGTTCGGCCTGTCCATCCCGCTGGCGGGCGCCGACCTCAACGCCGTCAGCATCTGGGGCGCCGGCGCCTCGGGTTTCAGCGGCACGTGGCCCATCATCTGGACGCACCAGGTGCAGACACCGTCGGCGCAGCGCTTCGTGCAGGCCTTCACCAAGCGCTGGGGGCGGCCGCCCGACAACCAGTCGGTCAACGACTATCTGGCGGTGAAGATCCTGGCTCAGGCCATGAACGAAACCCGCAGCGACGACACGGCCAAGCTGGTCGACTACCTGGAAAGCGGCGTCAAGTTCGACGTGCTGCGCGGCCGCGAAGGCCAGTTCCGCAAGTGGGACCACCAGATGCTGTTCGAGATGTACACGGTCACGCCCAACCCGGACAAGTCGGCGGGCAAGTGGGACGTGATGCAGACCAGCCCGCCGGTGCCCGGCCCCGAGGAAGACCTGGAAGTGATCCTGCCGACCATGCAGGAGAACGCCTGCAAGTTCGCCTAGGGACCGCGGCGCCGTGGACGGCGCGGGTCCGCCCGCGTTCGTCCGCCACCGCATGCCGTTGCAACCGGGGCGCGGCCCGTTGGCCGCGCCCGCAGCCGGAGCAGTGCATTGGGCAGCGAGTTCGTTTTCGTTCTGGAGCAGGTGGCCAACGGCCTGCTGCTCGGCTTTTACTACCTGTTGATCGCGCTGGGCCTGTCGATCATCTTCAGCCTGGGCGGCATCGTGAACCTGGCCCACGGCGCGATGTACGCCGTGGGCGCCTACCTGATGGTGTTCGTGGCGCAGCACGCGAGCTACGGGGTGGCCTTCGTGGCGTCCCCGCTCATCGTGGCGCTGCTGGGCATGGCGATCGAGCGCCTGTTCCTGCGCCGCTTCTATCGCGCCGATCCCGCGCTGGGCCTGCTCTTCACCTTCGGCCTGGCCATGGTGGTGGAGCAGGGCCTGCGCATGACGTTCGGCGCCTCGCCGCTGCAGTTCGCCATTCCGGATTTCGCGCGCGGCATGCTGTCGGCCGGCGACTTCATGTACCCCACCTATCGCGCCGGGGTGCTGGGCGTGGCGTTGGCCGCACTGGCCGCCACCTGGTGGCTGCTGCACCGCACGCCGTTCGGCAAGGTGGTGCGCGCCGGCATCAACGACCCGGATATGGTGCGCGCGCTGGGCATCTCGCTGGCGCCCGTGCTGACGGCCGTGTGCGGCATCGGCATCGGCCTGGCCGGGCTGGCTGGCGCATTGCTCGCGCCCATTACCGGCGTGCACCCGGCGATGGGGCAGGAGATCCTCACCGCCGCCTTCGTGGTCGTCGTCATCGGCGGGCTGGGCAGTTTCTGGGGCGTGGTGGTGGCCGCCATGCTGGTCGGCGTGATCCGCGGACTGACCGCCTACTTCTACCCGCCCGCCTCCGAGGCCTCGCTGTACCTGCTGATGCTGATCATCCTGCTGGTACGCCCGCGCGGCCTGATGGGCGAGCGCATGGAACGCCTGGAATAGGGAGCGGCGCATGGCTAGACGCGAACTGCAGATTCTCGCGGCCCTGGCCGCCGGCCTGGTGGTGCTGCCGGCCGTGCTGCTGTGGGGCGGACTGACCTACACCACCGCGGTGGAGTGCGTGCTACTGGCTATGGCCGGCCTGGGCCTGAATGTGCTCTTGGGGCAGACCGGCCTGGTGTCGTTCGGCCACGGCGCGTGGTTCGGCATCGGCGCCTACGCGGTGGGCATCTTTCAGCTCCGGTACTTCCCGGATTCCGCGGTAGTGCCGCTGCTGCTGGCGCTCGCGTTCGTGATCGCGGGCGCGGTGCTGATCGGCGCGCTGGTGCTGCGCCGGCGCGGGGTGTATTTCTCGCTGCTGACGCTGGCCTTCAGCGCGCTGTGTTTTACGGTGGCGTTTCGCTGGACCGCCTTGACGGGCGGCGAGAACGGCATGGGCGGCATCGAGCGGCGCAGCGTGCTGGGGCTGTCGCTGGACGATTCGCTGAACTTCTATGCCGGCGTGGCGCTGGTCGGCTTCGTGGTGGCGGCGTTCCTGCTGCGCCTGGCCGGCTCGCCCTTCGGCCAGGTGCTGGCGGCCATCCGCGAAAACGAGACTCGCGCGCGCTTCCTGGGCTATCCGGTGCGCCGCTACAAGCTGCTGGCCTTCGTCATCTCGGCCGGCGTCACCGGCCTGGCCGGCGGCCTGTCGGTGCTGAACCACCGCATCGCCTCGGCCGAGAGCCTGTCCGTGGTCTTCTCGGGCGAACTGCTGGCCATCGTGCTGATCGGCGGCATGCGCAGCTATGCGGGGCCGATCTTCGGCGCGCTGTTCTTCGTGCTGTTCCGCGAGTACCTGTCCATGTACACCGAGAACTGGCTGCTGTACTTCGGCCTGGTGTTCGTGGGTTTCATCCTGTTTACGCCGCAGGGCCTGGCCGGCATCGGCCGGCGGCTGTGGCGCCTGGCGGTGCCCGAGCGCGAGCGCGCCGCCGCCATGGCGCAGCGCACGGTGCCGGCCGAGCCCGCGCCGTTTCCCGATTTCCTGCAAGACGGCGAGGGCAGCGCGCTGGAATGCGCCGGCGTGGGCAAGCGCTTCGGCGGCATTGCCGCGGTGGACGAGGTCAGCCTGCGCGTGGCCGCGCCCGGCGTGCACGTGCTGATCGGACCCAACGGCGCGGGCAAGACCTCGCTGTTCAATCTGCTGTCGGGCATGTTCGCGCCCGACCACGGCAGCGTGCGCTTTGGCGGCCGCGAGCTGGCCGGCGCGTCGCCCAGCACCGTTTGCACCGCCGGCGTGGCGCGCTCGTTCCAGATCACCAATCTGTTCAAGGGCCTGACGGTATACGACAACCTGCGCCTGGCCGTGATGGCGCGCGACCCGCACCGCTATTCGCTGTTGCGGCGCGTGGATACGCTGGGGCAGACGGCCGCCCGCACCGGCGAACTGATCCGCTACCTGGGCGTGCAGGGCATGGAACAGGCTGGCGCGGAAGACCTGTCGTACGGGGGGCAGCGGCTGGTGGACATGGGCCTGGCCATCGGCACCGCGCCGCGCCTGCTGCTGCTGGACGAGCCGCTGGCCGGCCTGGCCGCGGCCGAACGCGACCGCATCGGCAAGCTGATCCGCCATATCGGCGACCACATCGGCGTGCTGCTGGTCGAGCACGACGTGGACCGCGTCTTCGCCATCGGTGACCGCATCACGGTGATGAACCAGGGGCGCGTGCTGCTGGAAGGCGGCGCCGACGAGGTGCGCGGCGACGCGCGGGTGCGCGAGATCTACATCGGCTCGGGCAGCCAGGCCCTGGCCAGCCGGGTGCATCCGGCCCAGGTATCGCAGGAGCTTGCGCTGCGCGTCTCGGGCATCGAGGCCTACTACGGCAAGAGCCACATCCTGTCGGGCATCGGCTTCGGTGCGCACCGCGGCGAGGTGGTGGCGGTGCTGGGCCGCAACGGCGCGGGCAAGTCCACGCTGCTGAAAAGCCTGATCGGGCTGGCGCGGCTGGGGGCGGGCGAGATTGAGATCGCCGGCCAGCGCGTGCGCGTGCCGGTGCCCGAGGCCATGGCGCGGCTGGGCATCGCCTTCGTGCCACAGGGCCGGCGGCTGTTTCCCGGGCTGACGGTGCGCGACAACCTGATGCTGGGTCGGCTGCGGCGCCGCGGCCGCAACGGCGAGGCCTGGAGCGACGAACGCATCTTCGAGGTCTTCCCGCGCCTGCGCGAACGCCAGGACGTCAATGCCGAGCTGCTGTCCGGCGGCGAGCAGCAGATGGTGGCCATCGCCCGCGCGCTGGCCGGCCACGTGCGCGTGCTGCTGCTGGACGAGCCCTTCGAGGGCCTGTCGCCCGCAATGACCGAGGAGGTCTTCAACGCCATCCTGCGCCTGAAGGGGCAGGTGACCATCCTGATCGTGGACCACAACCTGGACCTGACGCTTGCGCTGTCCGACACCGCGGTGGTGCTGGACCGGGGCCGCATCTCGCACCACGGGCCGGCCCTGCCGCTGCTGCAGGACCTGGCGCTGCGCCGCGAGAAGCTGTGGGTGTAGGCCGCGGCGGACCGATCGATTCATGTGACGAGGAGCAAGACGCATCATGTTCAGTGACACGGCATTGGCCGGCAAGCGCGCGTTGGTGACGGCCGGCGCCAGCGGCATCGGGCTGGCGATCGCCCGCACCTATTCGGCGGCGGGGGCGAAGGTATTGATCTGCGACGTGGACGGCGCGGCCCTGCGGGCGGCGCTCGGGCAGTTGCCCGGCGTGCACGGCGTGCAGGCCGACGTGGCCGACGAGGACAGCGTGGCCGCGCTGTTCGGCGCGGTGGACGACAAGCTGGGCGGACTGGACGTACTGGTCAACAACGCCGGCATCGCGGGGCCCACCGGGCCGGTCGAGTCGCTGTCGCGCGCCGACTGGGACCGCACGCTGGCCGTCAACATCACCGGCCAGTTCCTGTGCGTGCGGCAGGCGGTGCCGCGGCTGCGGCGCGGCGCGCGGCCCAGCATCATCAACCTGTCGTCGGCGGCGGGCCACCTGGGCTTTCCCGGGCGTACGCCGTACTCGGCCTCGAAGTGGGCGGTCGTGGGTTTCACCAAGTCGCTGGCGCTGGAGCTGGGCAAGGACGGGATCCGCGTCAACGCCATCCTGCCAGGTGCGGTGGACGGGCCGCGCATCCGCGCCGTGATCGCCGCCAAGGCGGACTCGCTGGGCCGGCCGGTGCAGGAACTGGCGCGCATATACGAGTCGCAGTCCGCCCTGGGCCGGCTGATCGACCCGCAGGACATCGCCAACATGGCGCTGTTTGCCGCCAGCGACGCGGCGGCCAACGTCAACGGCCAGGAGCTGGTCGTCGACGGCCTGACCCAGGCCCTCAGCTGAATTCCTTCCCAGAAACGGAGCATCGAACATGGCGAGTTCCCGCAAGGTCATCATCACTTGCGCGCCCACCGGCGCCATCCATACGCCCAGCATGTCGCCGCACCTGCCGGTGACGGCCGACGAGATCGCGCGCGCCGCCATCGAGGCCGCGCAGGCCGGCGCCGCCATCCTGCACCTGCACGCGCGCGACCCCGCCGACGGCCGTCCCTCGCAGGACCCGGACCTGTTCCGGCCATTCCTGGCGCAGATCAAGGCGGCCACCGATGCGGTGGTCAACATCACCACCGGCGGCAGCCCCCACATGACGGTAGAGGAGCGCATGCGCCCGGCCATGACGTTCAAGCCCGAGGTGGCCTCGCTGAACATGGGCTCGATGAACTTCGGCCTGTTTCCCATGCTGCAGCGCTTCACCGAGTTCAAGCACGACTGGGAGCGCCAGCACCTGGAGAACAGCCGCGACCTGATCTTCAAGAACACCTACAAGGACATCGAGGAGATCCTGCGGCGCGGCGCCGACAACGGCACGCGCTTCGAGTGCGAGTGCTACGACATCAGCCACCTGTACAACGTGGCGCACTTCCTGGAGCAGGGCCTGCTGAAGCCACCCGTGTTCATCCAGTCGGTGTTCGGCATCCTGGGCGGCATCGGCCCGCATCCCGAGGACTTGATGCACATGCGCCGCACGGCGGACCGGCTGTTGGGCGACGCCTACCAGTGGTCCATCCTGGGCGCGGGCCGCAACCAGATCCCGCTGGCGACCATCGGCGCGGCCATGGGCTCGCACGTGCGTGTGGGCCTGGAAGATTCGCTGTGGATCGGGCCCGGCAAGTTGGCCTCCTCCAGCGCCGAGCAGGTGCGCCGCATCCGCACGGTGCTCGAGGCGCTGAACTTCGAAGTGGCCACGCCGGCCGACGCGCGCCGCATCCTGGCGCTGAAGGGCGGCAGCGATGTCGCGTTCTGAGGCGCCGCGCCGCCTGTTCGACCTGGGCGGCCAGGTGGCGCTGGTGACCGGCGCCTCGCGCGGCATCGGGCTGGCCTGCGCCCGCGCGCTGGGCCGCCAGGGCGCCACCGTGGTGCTGAACGGCCGCGACGCGGCCACGCTGCAGCGCGCCGTGCGCGCGCTGCGCGGCGAGGGCATCCGCGCGCACTCGGCGGTGTTCGACATGCTGGACATCGACTCGGCCCTGGAGGCGGCGGATCGCGCGGCCACCGAGGCCGGCCCCATCGACATCCTGTTCGCCAACGCCGGCGTGCAGCATCGCGCGCCACTGATGGCGTTTCCACTGGACGCCTTCCAGCACGTCATCCACGCCAACCTGACGGCGCAGTGGGCGCTGGGCCGCCATCTGGCGGGCGGCATGCTGGCGCGCGGCCATGGCCGCATCGTGTTCACCGGCTCGATTACCGCGTTGCTGGGGCGGCGCGACATCACCGCGTACACCGCCGCCAAGGGCGCGCTGCACGCGCTGGTGCGGCAATGGTCGGCCGAGCTGGCGCCGGGCGGCGTCACCGTCAACGCGCTGGCGCCCGGCTACATCCGCACCGAGCTGACCCGGGCGCTGCACCAGGACGCGTCCTTCGATGCCTGGCTGCGCCAGCGCGCGCCGGCCGGCCGCTGGGGCGAACCGGAGGACCTGGCCGCCGCGGTGGCCTTCCTGGCCTCGCGCGAGGCCGGCTTCGTCACGGGACAGGTGCTGGCGGTGGACGGGGGGCTGTCGACGTCGATGTAGGCGGCGCCGCGCCGGAATCGGCGCCGCGTTATGCCGGCGGCGCGGCGGGGGCGGTCCTGCGCTGGCCGAAGCGCAGCGCCAGCCACACCGACGCCAGCAGTACGACGCAGGCGGCGGCCAGCGACATCAGCATGGCGGCGGCCGCGCCCCAGCGGTCGATCACTTCGGCGTAAGCCAGCGGCGCGGCGGCCGTCAGCAGCAACCCGGGCACCAGCAGCCGACCCGTCAGGGCGCCGTACACCCGGTGGTCGAACAGTACCAGCGGCAGGGTGCCCCGCGTGATGGTCAGCAGCCCGTTGCAGGCCCCATAGCAAAACGTATACAGCACCGCGGGTAGCGCGTGGCCGGCGCCCAGGCCGGCGATGAAGCATAGCGGCAGCACCAGCGCCGTGGCCGTGTTCAGCGCGATGGGCGGCACGCGCCGCCCAATCAGCAGTTCCAGCACCCGCCCCGATACCTGGCCGATGCCCCACAGGGCCGACACGCCCACCGCCGTCTCCGCGGCCAGCCCCAGTCCGTGCAGCATGGCGATCAAGTGCGTGGCATTGCCGGCGGTAAGGAAGCTGACCAGCATCACAATCAGGGCGTACAGCGCCTCGGCCAGACGCGGGCTGCCGCGCGCCGCGGGCGGGGGCGGTTCGGGCGCGTCGGCCCGCACCTCGTAGCGCCCGGCGGGCAGCGCGCGATAGAGCGGGATGATGGCCAGGGCCAGCAGCGCGTACACCAATACCGCGCCGCGCCAGCCGAGCGCGCCGGCCAGCGCCTGGCCCACCGGCCACATCACGGTCGAGGACAGTCCGCCGAACAGGGTGATCTGCGACATGGCGCGCCGCGCCGTGGGCCCGCCCGCGCGCGCCAGCGCGGCGAAGGCGGCGTCGTACAGGGTCAGTCGCATGCCGCAGCCCAGCACCGCCCAGGCCGTCCAGTACAGGACCGGCCCGCGCGTGACCGCCAGCAGCAAGCAACCGGCCGCCATCAGCAGCGCACCGGCGGGCATGACCACGCGGCCGCCCCAGCGGTCCATGGCGCGGCCCGCCGCGGGCGAGGCCAGCGCCATGCAGACGATGCCCCACGAGAATCCGCCGTACACCTCGGCGGGCGTCCATCCCAGCTCGGCCTGCATCGCCGGCCCGAAATTGCCGATGAGATAGAACGACACGCCCCAGCCGAGAAGCTGCGACAGCCCCAGGCAGACGACGGTGCGCAGCCCGATCAACGCGGGCCGTCCTGCGGGGCGGCGCGGTCTCCGTCGCCCAGCTCGCGCTGCATCAGCACGGTGTCGCGCCACTGGCCCAGCTTGTAGCCCACCGAGCGCAGCGTGCCCACCGGATGGAAGCCCTGGCGCGCATGCAGCGCCAGCGATGCGGCGTTGCGGCTGTCGCCTACCACCGCCAGCATCTGGCGCCAGCCGGCGGCCTGGCAGCGCTCGATCAGTGCGGCCAGCAGCAGGTTGCCGATGCCGCGCCCGCCCCAGCCGTGCTCCACGTATACCGAGTCTTCCACCGTGTGGCGGTAGGCCGGGCGCGGCCGGTACGGCGTGACGTAGGCGTAGCCACGCACCTCGCCGTCGATTTCCGCGACCACGTAGGGCATGCCGCGCGCCAGCACGTCGGCGCGCCGCTCACGCATCTGCTCCAGGGTGGGAGGCTCCAGTTCGAACGAAGCGGTGCCGTGGCGCACGTGGTGGTCGTAGATCTGCTGGATGCGGACGACGTCGGCATCGGCCGCGTCGCGCACGAGGACGGGAGAGACGGGGGCGTTCATGCGTTCATGGATGGCAGGGTTGTGGCTATGCGCGCAGTGTGCCTCGGGACATCGAATAAGAGAAGGTTTGGAGGCTTTTGCTTATCATAAGCAAATCTTTGGTTAGGCCTTCCCATGCGCGGACTCAATCTCGACCATCTCCGCATCTTCCTCGACGTGATCGAACACGGCAGCTTCACAGCCGCAGCCGAGCGCAATGGCCTGACGCAGCCGGCCGTCAGCCAGCAGGTGCGGCAACTGGAGCGCCGCTACGGCCTGCGGCTGGCCGAGCGGGTGGGCCGGCGCGTCACCGCCACGCCCGCCGGCCACGAGCTGCTGGCCCACATCCGCCGCATCGACGCAGCGGTGGCCGAGGCCGACCGCGCCATGCAGTCGCATTCGGCCGGCGTGGGCGGCCGCGTGCGGCTGGGCACCGGCGGCACCGCCTGCACCTACCTGCTGCCGCCGCTGCTGGCCAGCCTGCGGCAGCGCTTCCCGGGGCTGGACGTGGTCGTCAGCACCGGCAACACCGCGGACGTGCTGCGCGGCATCGAGAGCAACGCGCTGGACATCGGGCTGGTGACGCTGCCCGCGCCGGGCCGCATGCTGCAGGTTACGCCGGTGCTGGACGACGAGTTCGTTGCCATCTTCCCCGCCGACGGTCCGCCGCCGCCCGCGCGCGTCACCGCGCAAGCGCTGGCCCGGCGCGCGCTGGTGCTGTTCGAGCCCGGCGCGCGTACGCGCCGGCTGGTGGACGACTGGTTCGAGCAGGCCGGCGTGCCGGCGCGCCCGGTGATGGAGCTGGGCAGCACCGAGGCCATGAAAGAGATCGTGGCCGCGGGCCTGGGCTGTGCCGTGCTGCCCGGCATGGCGGTGTCCGGCCAGGGCGTCCGGCCGAGCCTGGCGGTGCGCGCCCTGCATCCGCGCCTGCACCGCCAGCTGGCGGTGGTGATGCGGCGCGACAAGCCCGTGGGCCGCGGACTGCGCCAGGTGGCCGACCTGCTGCTGGGCCTGGGTGAGCGGCCTATTGCTTCGGCACCTTGCCCTGCGACACGTCCATGATCATGCGGCTGACCAGGTAAAGGCGCGGCACGATGGTGTCGGTCAGCACGTACTCGGCGTCGTTGGAGTGCGCGCCGAAGCCGCTCAGCCCCATGCCCTCGATGACGGGGCCGCGCGCCTTCACCGCCGCGAAGGCCGCGTCGGTACCGCCGCCCGTGGCCTTGTCCAGCACCTTCATGTCCAGGTCCAATTCGCGGTAGATCGCTACGCCATGCTGGGCCAGGGCGCGCGAGGCCGGCGTGGCCTCCAGCGGCGGACGGCGCACCTCGAACTTCAGGCTGACCTTGGATTCGGGCAGCAGCTGGTTGCGGATGCGCTCCTGCAGCGACCGCTCCAGGGCATCGAAGTCGGAGATGCGCAGCGCCCGCGCATCGGCCTGCGCCTTGGCCTGCCCGGGGATGACGTTGCGGTTGGTGCCCGCCTGCGCCACCGTCCAGTTCAGTTTCAGGCCCTCGTCGGGACGCGACAGGTCGCGCATCTGCATGATCTGGTGCGACAGCTCGTATAGCGCATTGACGCCGCCCTCCGGCCGCGAACCCGCATGCGAGGTGCGGCCCTGCACCGTCAGGTAGGCCGCGCCGATGCCGCTGGTGGCCAGCCGCAGGTCGCCCTTCAGGCCGCCGCCCTCGAACGACAGCACGGCGTCCTGGTCGGCGGCCAGGCGGGTGATGGTGCTGCGCGCGCCCGGCGAGCTGATCTCCTCGTCGCCGTTGATCAGCACGGTGATCGTGCCGTAGTCGCGGAAATCCAGCTTCTGCAGCAGGGCGATCGTATGCAGGATCGCCGCGACGCCGTGCTTGTCGTCGGCGATGCCCAGGCCGTATGCCCGGTTGCCCTCGATGCGAAACGGCTGGTCCTTCAGCATGCCGTTGCGGTAGACGGTGTCCATGTGGGCGATCAGCATGACCTTCTTGTCGCCCGCGCCCTTGAATTCGGCGTGCACCATCGGGCCGGTTTCGTCCGGCGTGTCGTCCATGCGGTACACGTCGGTGGGCGGCAGGATCTCGGCCTGGCCGCCCAGCGCGCGCAGGCGGTCGCGGATCAGCGCGGCGATCTGTTTCACGCCTTCGACGTCCTTGCTGCCGGACTCGATGCCGACCAGGTCGCGCATGGTGTCCAGCATGGGCTGCTCCTGCGCGCGCGCGGCCTGCAGGACGGCGTCCACGGGAGCGGCCTGGGCCGCGGCGGCGTACAGGGCGAAGGCAAGGGCGGCGCAGCGTGCGGCGGTCGAGGGCAGGCGGCGTGCGGGCAGGGCGGGGCATCGCATGGGCAGTCTCCTTCCGGGTGGCGGGCCGCACACCGGCTGCGCGGCTCTTCGGCCTTCCAAGATATACCCGGGGGCGGCGGCCGTCAGCGTTTTTTCCGGGCGTGCGCCCAGCCTCCGCCGTGCGCCCATGCCAATCAGGCGTATGATTTGAGGCTTTGCCGCCGCATCCGTACGGCCCCGTTACCCCAGAACATCCCGAGACCCGCCTCCGAGACTGCCATGCCGCAATACCGTTCCCGCACCTCCACCCACGGCCGCAACATGGCCGGCGCCCGCGCCCTGTGGCGCGCCACCGGCATGAAGGACGGCGATTTCGGCAAGCCCATCATCGCCGTGGTGAACTCCTTCACGCAGTTCGTGCCGGGCCACGTGCACCTGCGCGACCTGGGCGCCCTGGTGGCCCGCGAGATCGAGGCGGCCGGCGGCGTGGCCAAGGAATTCAACACCATCGCGGTGGACGACGGCATCGCCATGGGCCACAACGGCATGCTGTATTCGCTGCCGTCGCGCGAGCTGATCGCCGACTCGGTCGAGTACATGGTCAACGCGCACTGCGCCGACGCCATGGTGTGCATCTCGAACTGCGACAAGATCACCCCGGGCATGCTGATGGCCGCCATGCGCCTGAACATCCCCGTGGTGTTCGTGTCGGGCGGCCCGATGGAGGCCGGCAAGATCACCTCGCCCACCACGGGCAAGGTCATCGCCAAGATCGACCTGGTCGACGCCATGATCAAGGCGGCCGACCCCAACGTGTCCGACGCCGAGGCCGAGGCCATCGAGCGCAGCGCGTGCCCCACCTGCGGTTCCTGTTCGGGCATGTTCACGGCCAACTCCATGAACTGCCTCACCGAGGCCATCGGCCTGGCGCTGCCGGGCAACGGCACCATCGTGGCCACGCACGCATGGCGCAAGGGCCTGTTCGAGCAGGCCGGCCGCCTGGTGGTGGACCTGTGCCGCCGCTACTACGAGCAGGACGACGCCTCGGTGCTGCCGCGCAGCATCGCCACCAAGAGCGCATTCCAGAACGCCATGACGCTGGACGTGGCCATGGGCGGCTCCACCAACACCGTGCTGCACCTGCTGGCCGCGGCGCAAGAGGCCGGCGTGGACTTCACCATGGCCGACATCGACCGCATTTCGCGCAACGTGCCGTGCCTGTGCAAGGCGGCGCCCGCCACCGACAAGTACCACATCGAGGATGTGCACCGCGCCGGCGGCATCCTGGGCATCCTGGGCGAGCTGGCGCGCGCCGACCTGCTCGACCTGTCCTGTGGCAATGTGCACAGCGGCACGCTGGGCAAGGCCATCGCGGCCTGGGACATCAACGGCGGCGCGGGCGAAGCGGCGCAGAAATTCTTCCGTGCGGCGCCCGGCGGCATTGCCACCACCGAGGCCTTCAGCCAGGACTCCACCTTCCTCACGCTGGACCTGGACCGCAAGTCGGGCTGCATCCGCAGCAAGGAAAACGCCTACTCCAAGGACGGCGGCCTGGCCGTGCTGTACGGCAACCTGGCCGAGAAGGGCTGCATCGTCAAGACCGCCGGCGTGGACGAATCCCAATGGGTGTTCACCGGCCGTGCGCGTGTCTTCGAAAGCCAGGAAGACGCGGTCGAGGGCATCCTGGGCGACAAGGTCGTGGCGGGCGACGTGGTCGTCATCCGCTACGAAGGCCCCAAGGGCGGCCCCGGCATGCAGGAGATGCTGTATCCCACGTCCTACCTGAAGTCCAAGGGCCTGGGCAAGACCTGCGCGCTCTTCACCGACGGCCGCTTCTCGGGCGGCTCGTCCGGCCTGGTCATCGGCCACGCCTCGCCCGAGGCGGCCGAGGGCGGCGCGGTGGGTCTGGTCGAAGATGGCGACACCATCGAGATCGACATTCCCAACCGCCGCATCCACCTGGCGGTGGCCGACGACGAGCTGGCCCGCCGCCGCGCCGCCATGGAAGCCCGCGGCGACAAGGCCTGGCAGCCGGCCGACCGGCAGCGCGAGGTGTCGGTGGCGCTGCGCGCCTACGCGGCCCTGGCCACCTCTGCCGACCGGGGCGCGGTGCGCGACCTGTCGCAGCTCAAGCGTTAAGGGAGTCGGGACGCTCCGTGCGGCGCTGGGTTTCAGCGCCGACGAAGCCTAGGGGGCGCCGGCCGCGCGGCGGTGCACCTGGCCGGCAATGTCGGCCAATGCCGCCAGCGGCAAACCCGAATCTTCGCGAAAGACCACCCACAGCGGGATAGGGGGCAACGAAGGTTCGGTGTACACCCGCTGCAGCCTGCCGGATGCCAGCGCATCCAGGAACAACGGCACCGGCAGCATCGCCATGCCCATCCCTGCCATCACCAGGTTCGAAACCACGCTCAGGCTGTTGCATGTATCGATGCGCGACGCCTTGGCCTTGGCGCGCGCTAGCCACTCCGTCACCATGATGTGATTGTTGCTCTCTGCAGATAGCGTCATCAGCGGCCAGCGCGCCAGCTCGGCCGCTGCCAGCGGGCGGTTCGGCACCCCCAGCCGCGGACTGGCCATCCAGGCGAACGTAATATCGTCCAGCACGACCTGGCGGCCTTCCGTGGGAGGCTTGCCCGGCAGGAACAGCATGTCCAGTTCTCCGTGTTCGAAGCGGTGAATGTGCCGCTCGGACAGATCCACGTCCAATTCCAGCGTGACGCCTGGGTACAGCCTCGCCACCCGCAGCGTGAACTGAGGCAGCCACCACATCGCCACCGTTTCGCCCGCCCCGATGCGCACGGTACCCGTCTCTCGATCTGCCTTACCTAACGCATAGCGAAGCTTGCTTTCGGTCGCGATGATCTGCTGAGCATAGTCCAGGCAAATGCGGCCGTCCGAGGTCAGCGTGGCCTTCTTTGCGCCGCGCTCGAACAGCGTCACCCCCAGCCGGCTTTCCAGCTCCGCCACTCGTCGCGTCACGGCTGATTGCGTCACGTGCATCTGCCCGGCTGCCGCCGTAAAGCTGCCGAGGCGGACGATGGCGACAAAAGTGACGAAGTCGTCGATACGGATAGGCATGCGAAATCCTCATGGGTTTCGATCATTTCTTTTCAATTTACAGCATGTCGCACCGCCGCATACGATCGTTGTGAATCTCCTCCCTCCAGTTGCAGCCGCCAGTGAAGTATCCAGTTTCCCCGGACTAGGAACGTCAATGAACATTTCTCAAAAAATGATGCGCCGCAATATACTTGCACTGATGGCCGCGCTCCCCGTGGCATCCCTCGTCCGGCCCGCCCGCGCCGCCGAAAAGCTGGTGCTCAGTTCCGGCTTTCCCGACAACAGCCAGATGGTGCGCAACAATCGCGCGTTCGCCGAGGCTCTGAACAAGCGGCTGGGTGGCAAGGCGGCCGTAGAGGTGTACGGCAACGCCTCGCTTTACAAGGTGCCGGAGACCAAGCGCGCCGTACAGACGGGGCAGGTGCAGATGGGAGAACTCTTTCTGGCCGGCCTAGCCAATGAGAACCCGATTTACGCGCTGGATGCCCTGCCGTTCCTTGTGGCCAACATCGAACAGGCCGGTATCTTGTGGGAAATCCAGCGGCCCTATGTCGAAAAGCTATTTGACGCGCAGGGCCTGAAGCTGCTGTTCGGCGTGGTCTGGCCAGGCCAGTCGCTGTTCTCCAGCAAGCCGGTGAATACCTTCGGGGATCTGGCTGGCACCAAGTTCCGGATCCAGAACCCCACCACCGCCCGCTTGGCCGAGCTGATGAAAGTGACGGGCGTGCGTGTCGAGACCGCCGATCTGCCGCAGGCCTATCTCACGGGCATCATTCAGGGCATGTATACCTCGACCGCAACCGGTGCCGGCGCCGCCTCCTGGGATTACTGCAAGTATGTCTACGAGACCAACGCCTGGTATCCGAAGAACATAACGTTCATCAACAAGCGAGTATTTCAGGGCCTGCCGTCCGACGTGCAAGCGGTCGTTCTGGAAGAGGCCGCCATCGCGGAGAAGCGCGGCTGGGCCATGGAGCAGGAAGAGACCGAAAAGGCGACGGCGATGATGCACCAGCACGGCGTCGATGTGCAGCAGCCGTCGGCGGACCTGATGGCCGAGTTCCGCAAGGTCGGCCAGGTCATGGTCGACGAATGGCTGGCTGGCGCTGGCGCAGAGGGCAAGGCGGCGATCGCGGCGTTTCGCCAGCGCACCGCCTGACGGAGAAGACGATGCGCCGCGTCCTGGATCTGCTTTACACCTGCTCCCTATGGGGATCGGCGGTGCTGATCGTGGCCATCCTGGCGCTGATCGTGCTGCAGATGGCGGGCCGTATCACGGGTCACGTGCTGGCCGGCACTGACGATTTCGCCGGGTATGCGGTGGTGGGCAGCGCCTATCTGGGCTTGGCCGCGACACTGCGTGCCCAGGGGCATATCCGCGTGCAGCTATTGCTGCAGCATCTGCCGGCACGCGCGGCGGCGTGGTGCGAAGTGCTGTGCGGCATCGTCGGTACCGCGATGGTGGGCTTCCTGGCTTATGCCTCGTTCGACTTTGTACGCGACTCCTATCAGTTCCATGAGGTCGCGGGCGGGTTGCTCTCCACGCCACTGTGGATTCCTCAAAGTCTGCTTGTGTTCGGCCTGCTGCTGATGCTGATGGCGATGATGGAATTTTGCTTCGATGCGCTGGTGGCCGCCTGCGGAGGCGCGAGGCCATCGCATTCCGGGGCTCCCACGTTGCCCGCCACCCAGGGAGAATGAAGTGGACTTGACCCTGTCGTTCGGAATCCTCATTGTCGTCCTTCTGGCGACGTTGGCGCTGGGCGTCTGGGTATCGCTGGCGATATTCCTCACCTCTTGCCTGGGGCTGGCGCTTTATACACCGGCACCCGTGGTGAAAGTGGTGACCACCACCGTATGGGGCGCACTGGCGAACTGGTCGCTGACGGCGCTGCCGCTGTTCATCTGGATGGGAGAGATCCTATATCGCACGCGGTTGGCGGAAGGCCTGTTCCGCGCGCTGGCGCCTTGCGTCGGCCGGCTGTACGGCGGACTGCTGCACGTCAACGTCGCGGGAGGGGCCCTGTTCGCCGCGGTGTCCGGTTCGTCGGCGGCCACTGCGGCGACGGTGGGGCGCCTCAGCATCCCGGAGCTGATCCGCCGCGGCTACGACCGACGTTCGGCAATGGGCAGCCTGGCGGCCAGCGGCACGCTAGGGATGCTGATCCCGCCGTCCATCGTCATGATCGTCTACGGCGTGGCCGCCGAGGTCTCGGTCGCGCGCCTGTTCATCGCAGGCATCGTGCCGGGGCTTGTGCTGGCGGGACTGTTCAGCGCCTACATCATGCTGGAGGACCGTTTGCGGCCGAGCGAGCAGCGTCGCAGCGAGCCCCGGGTGCCGTGGCGAGAGGCCCTGCGCAGCCTGAGCGGGCTGGCGCCGATTCTGTTCCTGATGGTGCTGGTGATCGGCTCCATCTACACCGGCATCGCCACGCCGACAGAGGCGGCCGCCGTTGGCGTGATCGGCGCGCTGATCATCGCCGCCTGGTCGGGCATGCTGGCCTGGCCCCGGTTCCTGGAAAGCCTGGCGGCGGCGGCCCGCAGTTCGACGATGATCATCTTTATCATCGCCGGCGCGTCGGTACTGGCCACCATGATGGGGCTTTCTGGCATGCCGTCGAAGTTGGCTTCGGGCATCGTTGCAGCCAAGATGTCGCCGGCGGCGCTGATCGCCGTGCTTACCCTTGCATTCATCGTGCTGGGCTGCTTCCTGGACGGGATATCCATCGTGCTGCTCAGCACGGCTCTGATCATGCCGGCCGTTACGGCGGCGGGCATCGATCCGATCTGGTTCGGCGTCTACCTGGTGCTGGTAGTCGAGATGAGCCAGATCACGCCGCCCGTGGGCTTCAACCTGTTTGTCGTGCAAGGGCTGACGGGCGAGGACATCGTCACGGTAGCCAAGGCCGCACTGCCCTATTTCTTCGTGATGGTCGCGTTCATCGTGATCCTGACACTGTTTCCGTCGCTGGCCACCTTCCTGCCCCGGCAGATGCTGGGCTGATGGTCCGACCGGTCTTTCCTGCTCGAGGAGTCCCATGGCAGAAAACAATCCCCGCATTCCGTTCCGGTTGTCCAGTCAGGCGCCGGCACTGTTGCCGCCCGACGGCAAGCCGCTGATCGTGCACGTCGTGGTCAACCTGGAGGTCTGGCCGTTCGACCGACAGATGCCGCGGGCCATTCTGCAGCACCCGCACAACAAGACACCGATGCCCGACATCGCAAACTTCAGCTGGGTGGAATATGGCTTGCGCTGCGGCGTGCCGCGCCTGATCGAGGCTTTTGCCGCGCGCGGCATCCCGGTCAGCAATTTCATGAACGCCGCGTTCCCGGAGTATTACCCCAGCGCCGCCGAGGCTGCCCTTGCCGCGGGCTGGGAACTGACCGGGCACGGGCTGTTCCAGCGTTCGCTGCTGTATGAGGACGACGAGCGTGCGGTCGTCCTGGAGGCCATCGAGCGTTACAAGGCGTTCTGCGGCAGCCAGCCGCGCGGCTGGCTGGGTGCGGGATATGGCGAGAGCCTGGGCACGCCAGACCTGCTGCGGGAGCTGGGCTTCGATTTCATCCACGACTGGATGGTCGACGACGTGCCGACGTGGATGCACACGGAGAGCGGGCCGATGGTCGCGCTGCCCTACGCACTGGACCTCAATGACGTCATGGTCTACCTGCTGGAGCGGCATACGCAGGGCGAATACCTCAAGCGCTTCACCGACACCGTACAGTGGTTCGCCGCGCACGAGGCGGGGCAGCCGCGCGTCATCACGCTGGGTCTGCACCCGCACATCATCGCGCCGCCGTACCGGATGAAGGCGCTGTGCGACACGCTGGACATGCTGCTCGCCCGCAACGACACGATTTTCATGACCGGTCCGCAGATCGCCGATTGGTTCGCCGTGCAGGTGCCTGCACCCGAGGCGGTGTTCGCATGAGCGCCATCCGGCCACCCCCGGGCCCTCATGCACAGGCTCGCCCTGGCGAAAGCATGCCAATAAGCCCGCTGGCCCGCTGGCATGTACCATCGCTGGCGCGGCTCAGCCTGGCACAGGCATCGGCGCGGCTGGCCCGCGGCGAAACCACGTCGGAGGCCCTCACGGCCGCCAGCCTGGACGTCATCGCGCAGGCGCAACCGCTGGTCAACGCCTTCATCCGCCTGGATGCCGACGAGGCCATGCAGGCCGCCCGCCGCGCCGATGCCGAGCGCCGGGCAGGCCGGGTACGGGGCCCGCTGCACGGTATCCCGCTCGCGCACAAGGACATCTTCTATCGTCCGGGGAAAATCACGACGGCAGGGTCTGCCTTTCTGGAAGGGCAGCGGGCGCAGGAACAATCCGCCGTGCTGGCCTGCCTGGACGAAGCGGGGGCCATTGATCTGGGTACGCTAAACCTGGCCGAATTCTGTGTCGGTCCCACTGGCCAGAATGCGCACACCGGCCACTGCCGCAACCCCTGGGACACCACGCGCATCACGGGCGGCTCGTCCAGCGGGTCCGGCGCGGCCGTCGCGGCCCGGATGGTCTTCGGCTCCATCGGCTCGGACACCGGGGGATCGATCCGGCTGCCCGCTGGTATCTGCGGTCTGACGGGGCTCAAGCCCAGTTATGGGCGCATCAGCCTGCGCGGGGCGGTGCAGCGTTGCTGGTCGCTGGACGTATTCGGGCCGATCGCGCGCAGCGCCGAGGATGCCGCCTTGCTGTTCGATGCGATCGACCACTTCGATGCCTGCGACCCTTGGTCGCGCGCATTGCATGTTACCGATGTGCCGCCTGCCGACGACTGGCGGCCGGTGATAGCTGTCCCGCAGGGTGCGCTGGACGGCTTGCCCTCCGACCTGGCTGCTGCCCACGAAGCCGCGCTGCGCGACCTGCACGCGGCCGGTGTCCGGCTGCAGGCCGTGGACATGCCCGATATCGGACGGCTGTATGACGTCACCAGCGTGATCAACAACGTCGAAGCCACTTGGCTGCATCGCCAACGCCTGGAGGCCGAGCCCCAGCGCTTCAACGGATCGACGCGCTCGCGCATCGACCGGGGCCATGGCATCCCGGGGCTGGACTACTTGGATGCCGTGAACGGGCGCGCCGTCGAGCGTGCGTGCTTCGAATCCGAGAGCCTGGGCGAGGCCGATGCCCTGTACCTGCCGTTGTTGGAAATCGACGTGCCCCGGTTGGACGACGTAGTGTTCGACGATACGCGCGGGGCCGATGACATCGTGCCGCGAATCACGCGCTGGACGCGTTTCGTCAGCTATCTGGGGCTGCCTGCATTGGCCATGCCAGTAGGCCGGTCCGCCACGGGTATGCCCGTGGCTGCGCAGCTCGTCGGCCGCTACTTTCGTGATCGCGCGCTGCTGCAGGTTGCGTCTCGCTACCAGCGTGTCACCGACTGGCACCGCGCCGAGCCCGGAGGCCTGCATGCGTGACGATCTGCTGATCCGCATCGATGCGGCCGTCTGCGCGGCGGCACCCCGTGCCGAGTCCTGCTTCGAGGCGCTGCGCGCTGCGACGCAGGACGGCCCGGGCGTCACGCGGCCATCGTACCAGGCTGGCGAGCAACGGGCGCACGACCAGATGGCCGCCTGGGCATGCCGGCTCGGCCTGCAGGTGACGGCGGACGCTGCGGGCAACCTGTCGATGCGGTGGCCGGGAAGCGCCCCTTCGCTGCCGGCGTGGGTGACGGGTTCGCATCTCGACTCTGTGCATCAGGGCGGCAACTTCGACGGTGCGGCGGGCGTGGTCGCCGGCCTGCTGGCTTGCGAGGCGCTGCGCGAAGCCGGCTTCTCGCCGCGTCGCGATCTCGTCGTGATGGGGTTCCGCGCCGAGGAATGCAGCACCTGGTTCGTGGGCAGGCATGGCGGCCACCTGGGCAGCCGGGCGGCGCTGGGGCTGCTCGACCCGGCTGAGCTGGATACGGCCACGCATATCGCCACAGGCAAGACCCTGGCCCAGATGATCGACGCCGCCGGCTTCGACAGCGCGCGCCTGCGGCAGCCGGAGCCGCTTCTGCCCGCATCTACACTGGCAGGCTATGTCGAACTGCACATCGAGCAAGGGCCGGTGCTGGAAGGGGCGGGCATCCCGGTCGGCGTAGTCTCCAGCATCCGCGGATGCTACCGCGCCCGCAACGCGTCGGCCGTCGGGGAATATTCGCACTCCGGAGGGGTGCCCCACGAATTCCGGCGCGACGCCGTCATGGCCGTGGCGGATCTGCTGATGCAGATGGACGACGAGTGGACACGACGGCGCGGAATCGGCGAGGACATGGTGCTGACCTTCGGCAAACTCTACACCGAGCAGGCGCTGCATTCGATCGTCAAGGTGCCGGGCAGGGTCGATTTTGCGGTTGACATCCGCAGCCAGGATAACGAGACGCTGATGCAGGTGGAGGCCTTGCTACGCCGGCTGGCCGACGAGATCGGCGCACGCCGGCGCGTGCGCATCGACCTGGGCGCCATCGATAGGGTAACGCCCGCGCGCATGGCTGCAGTCTTGCAGACCCGCCTGGATGCTCACGCCCGCGCGCTTGGCGTGCCGACCATGCGCATCGCCAGTGGCGGCGGCCATGATGCGGCGGATTTTCACGACGTCGGAGTGCCCACAGCCATGCTGTTCGTGCGCAATGCCAACGGCAGCCATAATCCCGACGAGGCGATGGCGATGGCCGATTTCATCCAGGGCGTGCGTGTGCTGGCGTGCTTCCTGGCCGAGCAGGCTGGCTGATAGGCATATCGCCGCGGCTCTCGATTTTTCACACTCTCCCACCAATGCTGCAGCCCTTTTCCCGCTTCAATACACGGTCCCGCTGCGTGCGAGTGCCGTGCGTACTGGCCCTCGGCACCCTCGGCGGCTTGCTGGCCGTGCGCATGGGTGTGCCGCTGCCCTGGCTGCTCGGGCCGTTGCTGGCGGTGGCGGCCTGTTCGCTGCTGGGCATGGAGAGCGGCCTGTCCGATCATGTTCGCAAGGCTGGGCAGGCCATGGCGGGCTTCTCTGTCGGGCTGTTCTTTACCCCCCAGGTCGCCGAACGCGTGCTGGCGCTGGGGTGGCTGATGCTGCTGTGCAGCCTCTGCTCGATCCTGGCGTCCGTGGCGATTGCTCTGGTCCTGGCTCGAGTGGGCGGGTGCGACCGCGGCACGGCCTATTTCGCCATGTTGCCCGGAGGCCTGGCCGAAATGGCCGGTTTCGCGCGCCAGTTCGATGCCAATGTCGCATTGGTGTCGCTGTCGCAGACATTGCGCGTGGTGGTCATTGTTATCCTGCTGCCGTCGCTACTCCTGGCCCTGGGCGCCCAGGCGGGCAGCGGCGGGCCAGGCGTTCGTCCTGAAATGGGCTATGGCATGGCGGCTGCGGGCGTCGCACTTGCCACTGTCCTGGCGCTGGCGTTGCAGCGCATGCATATCTTCAACCCCTGGTTGCTGGGCGGACTCGCCGCCGGCATCGGCTTCGGCCTGTTGTTGCCGGCGCCCCTGTATGCGCCCCCCCTGGTCCGGATCTCGGCGCAGGTCGCTATTGGCACGGCGCTGGGCGTACGTTTCCGGTGGTCATTGATGCGTGGCACGCGCGCGCGCTTCCTGCCGGCCACCATCCTGGCCACCGTCGCGCTGATCGCGGTAAATTGCGGCCTGGCCTGGCTGTTCTCGGCCTACGTGCCCTTGGCCACAGGAATGCTGGCCACCGCCCCGGGTGGGATCGCGGAGATGTCACTGACCGCCGAGGCGATGCACCTCGCCCCGCCGCTGGTGACGGCGTGGCAACTGGTGCGCATCCTCCTGGTGGCGCTGCTGGCCGGTCCGCTGTTCCTGCGCTACCGGCGCCTGGTGCCGGCCGCGGCGCAGCCGCGGGTGGGCTCGCGCTGAACGGCCGCCTCCGCGCTCAGGCAAAGGTCTGCTCCATCTCGCGCCGAAAGCGCACCGCCATCGCGTTGTCGTCGAACTCCACGTCCTGCCAGCGTACGGCCTGGCCCTGCCTTATCGGCGCCTTCAGCTGCACCTTGTGCGCCAGGCCCAGCGGCAGGTAGCCGTCGGCCACCGATACCCGCGCCGGCACCAGCTTGCCGTACACCGTGTAGCCGCCTTCGCCGTCCAGCACCTGGCCCGCGGGCAGGTCTCGCTTGGCGGTGGCCACCACGTCGCCGTGCCAGCCCGCCGCCGAGCCGGTGGGCTCGCGCCGCAGGCCCACGCTGGCCACGCTGATGCCCAGCTCCAGTCCGATCAGGTGATACGGCTTGTACATGGCGGTGTAGTTGCCGCCGGGGTCGGTGACCAGGCCATATTCGTTGAAGCAGCGCCGCACATAGTCGCTGTCGGCGGCCAGCGTCACGTATACGCCCCAGCGCAGGTCGCGGAATACCGGACGGCCGTCGCGCTCCAGCGACGAAATCACCTCGACCTGGCCGCGATGGTGCAGCATGCCGCCTTCGTCGCGCGGGCGCAGCACGCGCGCCAGGTCATCCACCCCGCATGGCGGGAAATGCAGTCCCGTCGGCGCGGGCGTCAGCCCGGTGGCATTGGCCACCGCGGCCATCTCGATGGCGCTCTTGGTGCCGTCCAGGAAGCTGTTGAACATCTGCGCGTTGAAGTCGCCCGCCGCCACCATTTCGTCGGTGAAGCCGTAGTACGGCCACACGGTGTCGGGCGTGGAGGTGTGGAACTCGGGCAGGTACTTGGTGCCCTTGCCTGCGGCCACGACCTCGAAGCCGCTGGCGCGCGCCCAGTCGACCATCTCGCAGATCAGGGCCGGTTGGTCGCCGTAGGCCAGCGAGTAGACGATGCCGGCCTCGCGCGCGCGCTTGGCCAGCAGCGGCCCGGCCAGCGCGTCGGCCTCGACGTTGACCATGATGACGTGCTTGCCGTGCTCGCAGCAGGCCAGCACGTGCTGGATGCCGGCAGCCGGCTGGCCCGTAGCGTCGATGACGATCTCGACCCCGGGATCGGCGATGACGGCCAGCGCATCGTCGCTGAAATAGACCTTTTTCGAGCGGACGGCGTCGTGGACGCTGGCGGCATTGAGGGCTTCGGCGGGCCAGCCCACCTTGGTCAGCGCGGCGCGTGCGCGGTCGGGCGCCAGGTCGGCCACCGCCACCAGGCGGATGCCCGGCGTGCGCTGGGCCTGGCTGAGGAACATCGAGCCGAACTTGCCGGCTCCGATGAGCGCGACGCGCAGCGGCTTGCCGTCGGCCTCGCGCTGCTTGAGCATGCGGTGCAGATTCATTGAACTGCCTCCTCCAGAGGTTCCAGCGACGTGCGGGCCGCCGCTGGCGGGGTGCCGTGCTGCCAGGGCAATTCCACAGGATAGTCCTTTCGCAGGCAGTCGTCGGGCAGGCATTCGATCGGCGTGAAATCGCGGTGGGCGATCCATTCCACGCGCTTGTGGCGGCGGATGTGGTTGGACACGGCGCACAGGCTCAGATAGACGCTGACGCGGTTCCACGGGCTGAGGTTGGAGGTGGAGGCATGCACCAGGCACGAATGGAACAGCAGCATCGACCCGGCCGACCCCTTGGGCGCCACGATGCCGCCCTGCGGCCCGCCGGCCTTCTCGACCAGCGTGCGGATGTTGTCGTTGTTGATGGTCCACAGCGGGTAGCTGGTGGTGGTGAGGTCATGGCCGGCCTCCAGCACGCCCAGGCGGTGGCTGCCCGGGATGAACATCAGCGGGCCGTTGAATTCGTTGACGTCGTCCAGGAAGATCGCCACGTTCATGGCGCGCGGCGTGGGCATCAGGTCGTCGTTCAGCCAGGTGCCGTAGTCCTGGTGCCATTGCCAGACGTCGCCGTCGAAGGCGTTCTTGCCGTTGATCTTGAACTGGTGCATGTAGACCGGCTCGCCGAACAGCTGCTCCACCGGCCGCACCATGCGCGGATGGCGCGCCAGGCGGGCGAACGGCGCGCTGTACAGGTGCGCGGCGAAGTTGGTGCGCACGGCGCCGCCGTGCTTCTCGCGCACGTTCTCGGGCCGGTCCTGCGCGTACAGGCGCGGCACTTCGTCGGTCAGCTTGGCGATCTCTTCGGGGGAAAACAGGGCGGGGAAGAACAGATACCCGTCCCGGTCGAACTGCTCGAGTTGCGCGTGGGTCAGTTGCATCGTTGTCTCCGGGAAACAGGGCCGGCTGGGGCCGGCTTCTGGAATGTCCGGCGTCGCGCGCCGGTGTCGAAAACGGGATGCCGCACGGGGCGGGGCTGGCCGCCCGCGGGGCGTTGGACGCTTCAGGCGGCCGCGCGCTGCGCCAGCCGGGGGATGAGCCCGTCGGCGGCGCGCACGGCGTGGTCGCGCGACAGGCCGGCCGCGCGGTCGCACGCACCGGCATTGATGGCCTGGACGATGGCGGCGTGTTCGTCCCACAGGCCGGCGCGCACCGCGGTGGGCTCCAGCACGGCGCACATGACGCGCTCCAGGTGGCCCCACTGCGGCTCCATCACGGCGGCCAGGAGCCCGTTGCCCGAGGCCTCGTAAATGGCGCGGTGCAGTTGCGTGTCGGCGGCGATGAGGGCGGGCATGCGGCCGCGCTTCAGCGCGGCCAGGCCGCGCTCGACCAGCGTGGCGGGCAAGGGGCGGATGGCGCCGTCGCGCACGCGTTCGGCCGCCAGCCGCGCGGCCAGCGCGTCGATCTCGGCGCGCAGCTGATAGCACTCGCGCACGCGCTGCGGGTCCAGGGGCGCCACCTGCAGCGTGCCGCGGCCGTCGGCGCGCACCGCCAGTCCTTCACGTTCCAGCTGCGCCAGCGCCTGCAGCACCGGCTGGCGCGATACGCCGAAGCGCGCGGCCAGGTCTTCCTGGCCCAGCCGGGAGCCGGGCCCCAGCTCGCCGGCGATGACGGCTTCGCGCAAGCGGCCGTAGACGGTCTGGACCAGGTCTTGCGGGGTGGGCAGGGGCTTGAGCATGGGCGCTCCGGAGCAGATTCTGAATTCAGAATACAGAAACCTGCGGCTTGCCGTCACGCTGCGGCGCGTCATGCCAGCGCACTGAAATGACTAGTTTGCTAGTCTGATTTTTTCAAAAAGGACTATATTGGATAGTCATTGCTTACTTATCTTCCCGGAAATGGACGCCATGAGCTACGAGATTTCCAAGACCGAATTCAAGGCGAGGGCGCTGGAGTTGCTGCGGGAAGTCGAGGCGACCGGCGACACGCTTATCGTCACCGACCACGGCAAGCCGGCCGTGGAAGTGCGCCGATACCGCGCGCCCGTACGGCGGGACCCGCTTCAGGCGCTGCGGGGTTCGGTGCTGTGGTACCACGATCCCTACGAGCCGGTGGATGCGGACTGGGAAGCCTCGCCATGATCGTGCTCGATACCCATGCGCTGCTTTGGTGGGTGAACAACGATGCTGCGCTCAGTGCGGCGGCTCGCCGGTCGATCGATGACGAGCGGCGCTCCGCCGGCGGGCAGATCCTTGTGTCGGCTATTTCGGTATGGGAGATCGCGATGCTGGTGCAGGCCGGCCGCCTCGGTCTGCTGCAACCCGTGCAGCAATGGACGCAGGACGTCACGGAAATTCCTGGCCTCGCCGTCGTGCCGGTCGATTCGGCCATCGCGATTCAGTCAGTCCACCTGCCCGGGCAGTTCCACAAGGATCCCGCCGACCGCATCATCGTCGCCACGGCGCAGCGCTATGGCGCGGCCTTGGTGACGGCCGATGCGAAGATCCACGCCTATCCGCATGTGCGGATCATCTGGTAGCGTCTGCCTGCATCCCGCCCAGGACTCCAGGCTATTGGTCCGCCGTGTACAGTTCGCCGGCCAGCACGTTGCGCCAGTTCGCCCACGTCAGGCGCGGGCGGCCGGTCTCGCCGCGGTTGTAGGGGGCGTCGTAGATGACGTGGCGCCAGCGCGGGCGGACGGCACCCTCGATGCGCGGACGGTCGTCGATCAGCAGGTCGCCTTGCACCAGGGTCTTGTCGCGCGTCAGCACCAGGCGTTCGGTGGCGGCGCGGCCCAGGTGGCGTTCCACCCACTGGTACTTCTCGGCCACGCAGTTCTCGTACTGGCGCAGCGGCGAGCTGCAGATGCGCACGTCCATGCCCAGTGCCAGCAATTCGCGGAAGGCCTCCAGCGCGCCGGGTACCGGCGGCAGATCGCGGATGAAGCCCGGCGCGGTGTAGATGGCCTCGGCCTGCGGCCGCAGCTCGGGCGGGTAGTCCTCCAGGATGTGGAACGACTTGCGATCCTCGAAGGCCACCGGGGCGATGTCGGGGTGGCGGGCGCGCCAGGCGTCGATGAAGGCATGCTCGAAATCGGCCAGCACGCCGTCCTGGTCCAGCAATATCAGCATGATGGGAAATCCATGGAGTCCGTTGCAGGCGCGGCGATTGTGCCATGCCGGCCCCGTGGCGGGCCAGGCTCGCCGGGCACAACGGGCGGACGGGGAGTCCATCTCTTCAGTTCTGAATAATTATTGCTATCATTCTCGACTTTGGCGTTTCCCGGCCGCCGCCGGGTGCCCCCGGCCCCTACCCGATCGCCCGAGGTCGCCGTGCCCGTTCCCCCGATATCCGCCGCATCGCTCCAGGCCCTGTACGAAGGCAATCATGGCTGGCTGCACCAATGGCTGCGCCGGCGGCTGGGTTGCAGCGACGATGCGGCCGATCTGGCGCAGGACACCTTCGTCCGGGTGCTGCTCAAGCCCGAGGAACTGCCCGCCGTGCGCGAGCCGCGCGCCTACCTGGTCACCATCGCCCGTGGCCTGGTGCGCGATCTATGGCGCCGGCGCTCGCTGGAGCGCGCATGGCTGGACGCGCTGGCCACGCTGCCCGAGCCGATGGCGCCCTCGCCGGAGGATCAACTGGCCATGTGGCAGGCGCTGCAGGAACTCGACCGCATGCTGGGCGGGCTGGCCCCAAAGGCGCGCCAGGTCTTCGTGCTGTCGCAACTCGAGGGCCTGAATTACGCGCAGATCGCCGAGCGCGTCGGACTGAGCGAGCGCACCATCAAACGCTACATGGCCGAAGGCTTCGAACGCTGCCTCAGCCTGATGGACTGAGCCGCCATGCTGCGTCGTCCGCCTTGCGCACCGCTCGATCCCGGCGTCATCCGCCAGGCCGCCCACTGGCTGGCGCTGCTGCATTCCGGCCGCGCCGGCGCGGACGACCACGAGGCCTGTCGACGCTGGCGGCAGTCGGACGCCGCGCATGAGCTGGCCTGGCAGAAGGCCGAACGGCTGAGCCGGCAGTTCGGCGCCGTGCCGCCCGCACTGGGCGTGCCCGTTCTTTCGCGCCAGGCCGGCGCCAACCGGCGCGCCGCGCTGAAGACGCTGGCCCTGCTGGGCTCCACGCTATCAGCCGGCTGGCTGGGCTACCGTTATGCACCCTGGCCCGACTGGACTGCCGACTACCGTACCGCCACCGGCGAAAGCCGCGACCTGCTATTGGACGACGGCAGCAGGTTGGCGCTGAACACGGATACCGCGCTGGATGTGCGGTACTCGCCGGAGGAGCGGCGGCTGCGGCTGCAGCGCGGCGAGATCTACGTGCAGACCGCGCCCGACACCGCCGGGCGGGCGCGGCCGTTCCTGGTGCAGACGCCGCAGGGCACGCTGCGCGCGCTGGGCACGCGATTCGTGGTACGGCAGCTGGACGACGGGCAGGCCGCCACGCGCCTGGAGGTGCTGGAACACCGCGTGGAGATCACCCCGCAGGGCGGAGCGCGGCCGCTGGTGCTGGAAGCGGGCCAGCAGGCCTGGTTCACCGCCAGCGGCATCCAGGCGCCGCGCCCCGTGGCGCAACCGCCTGCCGCCGCCGCGGGCGACGCGCCGGGCTGGACGCGAGGCGTGCTGTATGCCGCCGACACCCCGCTTGCCGATTTCCTGGAAGAGTTGTCGCGCTACCGGCCCGGCGTTCTACGCTGCGATCCGGCCGTCGCACGGTTGCGGCTGTCGGGCGCCTTCCAGCTCGCCGATACCGACCGGGTACTGGACATCGTTGCGCAGACGCTACCGGTGCGAGTGGTGCGACGCACGCCTTACTGGGTCACCGTGCTGCCGCAGTCCGCCTAGGCGGTTGCAAATTTTTACTTCTGCTGTTGTCCCTTTTCCCTGCGGTCATTCGGCAGGCCTGCAAATGAATCAACCGCGCAGGCAAAGGAAAGGGAAAGTGGCTTCGCAATCCATCCAGATCGTGGCACTGTCGGCGGCGCGTCCGCAAAGCGGGCGTCAGGCCGCGCGCATCGCGGCCGCGGCGGCCCTGACCGTGGCGACGGCGTTGCATGCGCCGGACGCCCGCGCCCAGACCGCTGGCGTCGCGCAAACCCAGATCCGCGAATACGCCATTGCGGCGGGGTCGCTGGCCGAGGCGCTGTCGGCCTTCGCCGGTCAGGCGGGCGTCACGCTGTCGTTTCGTCCGGAACAAACGGCCGGCTACGCCAGCAGCGGACTGCAGGGCCGCTATACCGTGACCGAGGGGTTCGCGCGGCTGCTGCAGGGTAGCGGAATGCACGCCGTGGCCCGCACGGGCGACGGCTACGTCCTGCAGGCGGACTCGGCCCGCCCGGCAAGCGTGCGCACCGCCACGGCCACGGCTGTAGCGGGATCGAGCAGCGGCGCGGCCAGCCTGGAGGCCATCCAGGTCAGCGGCAGCTGGCTGGGCACGGGGCTGGAGAACAGCGTGCGCACCTTCGGGGGGGCGCGTACGGTCGTCGACCGCCAGGAGATCGAGCAGAGCGGCGCCACCGATGTGGCCGGCGTGCTGCGCCGCGTGCCGGGCGTGCAGATCAACGGCAGCACCAGCAATGCCGGCAGTTCGGCGGGCCTGCACGTGGGCGTGCGCGGCCTGTCGGGCCGCAATTCGTCGCGCACCACCATGCTGCTGGACGGCATTCCGCTGGCCATGGCGCCCTACGGCCAGCCCAACCTGGTGATGGCGCCGGTCAGTCTGGCCAATGTCGAGTCCATCGACGTGGTGCGCGGCGGCGGCGCGGTGCGCTACGGCCCGCAGAACGTGGGCGGCATCATCAACTTCAAGACCCGGCCGATTCCCTCGAAAGCCGGCCTGACCAGCGACGCCATGCTGCGCTACAACCTGTTCGGCGAAGGCGGCGGCAACACGCAGTACAGCACCTACCTGGGCAGCCAGCTGGACAACGGCCTGGGCGTGGCGCTGCTGTATTCCGGCATGGACGGCCGCCAGTGGCGCGACGGCAGCGACGACCGCTACAACGACCTGGCCCTGAAGTGGCGCTACGAACTGACGCCGACCTCCGAGCTGTACGGCAAGTTCTCGTACTACGACGTGAAGTCGATGACGCCGGGCGGCCTTACGCGCGAGCAATACCGCCAGGATCCGTTCCAGAACACCCGCCCCACTGATTACTGGAAGGGCGAGCGCAAGGGGATGGACATTGGCTACCTGAACACCCTGTCCGACACCCAGGAGTTCGAGCTGCGGTTCTATCGCTACAACAGCTCGCGCGAGAGCTCGCTGATCAACCCCGCCGCCGGCCGCAACGACTACCAGCCGCGCGACAACCATGTGCTGGGCATCGAGCCGCGCTACACGCAGCGCGTCGAGATCGGCCCGACCACGCACGACGTGACGGTGGGCTACCGCTACATCCGCGAAACGGGCGAGGACAAGCGCTATAGCACCTCCCTAGCCACCGGCCTGGCGTCGGCCGCCACGGTCTACTCCAACGGCACGCGCGCGCACTCGTTCTACATCGACGACCGCATCGCCTACGGCCCGTGGCGCGTGACGCCCGGCGTGCGCTACGAGCACATCGACAGCGACCGCCACCAGCTCGGCACCGACGATGCGCCGTTCGAGCAGCGCAACCGCAAGGCGCTGCCTTCGCTGAACATCGCCTACCTGGTCAACCCCGAGCTGACGCTCTACGCCAACTACAACACCTCGTTCGGCGCGGTGCAGTACACGCAGCTCAATTCGATGTCGGCCGACAACCCGCTGCGCCCGGAGATCGCCAAGACGATCGAGGCGGGCACGCGCTGGACGGGCGAGCAGATGCGCGCCGAATTCACGGTGTTCAATCTGCGCTTCGACAACCAGATCCTGTCCATCCCGAACACCAATCCGGCGATCTTCCGCAACCTGGGCGCCACGCACCACAACGGCGTCGAGTTCGCATGGGACTACGATTTCGACAAGGGCGGTCCGCTGGCCGGCTTCAACGTGTACGCTAACTACACGTACACGCGCGCCATCCAGAAGTCCGGCGAGGACAGCGGCAAGGAAGTGCCGTTCAATTCGCGTCATACCGGCACCATCGGCGCGCGCTATGCCGTCAGCGCCTGGACCTTCGATCTCTCGACCACGGCGCAAAGCAGCCACTACACCGACGCGGCCAACACGGTGGACGAGTCGGCCGATGCCAAGACCGGGCGCGTGCCCGGCTTTGCGATCTGGAACTTCCAGGCCAGCTGGAAGATCCCGCGTACGACGCGCAGCGACATCGTATTCGGCGTCAACAACCTGATGGACCGCCGTTACTACACGCGCAACACCGACAGCGACGGCGGCCGCATGGTGGGCGCGCCGCGCATGTTCTACGTGCAGGCACGCCTGGCGTTCTGACCGGGCCGCATCCATGCCAGCCCTGCGCCGTCTCTGGTTGCAATGCCATCGCTGGACGGCGCTGTCGCTGGGCTGGGTGCTGATCGTCTCGGGGCTGAGCGGCGCGGTGCTGGTGGTGGCGCGTCCGCTGGACCACTGGCTGCATCCGCAATACTTCGTGGCCCAGGGCGACGCCACCCGGGGCGCGGTGGCGCTGGAAACGGTGCGCCGCGCGCTGGCCGAGGAATTCGGCCCACGCGCGGGCCTCACTTTCCGGCCACCGCGCGAGCCCGGCGAGACGCTGCAGGTGCTGGTACGTGGCGCATGGCGCGGCACCGTCTTCATCGATCCCGCCAGTGGACGCGAACAGGGCCGGCGCGCGGACGACGAGGGTTTCGTGAATACGCTGTTCGGCCTGCACAGCGCCCTGTGGATGGCGATGCGCGGCAAGGCTGTGCTGGCCTGGGCGGCGCTGGCCTACCTGGGACTGCTTGCGACGGGGCTGGTGCTGTGGTGGCCGCGCCGCTGGCCGCCGTCGCTGCGCATCGAATGGCGTGCGGGCCTGCTGCGAGGACTGTTCGACGTACATCGCACCGGCGGGGCCGTGCTGGGGCTGCTGCTGGCCGTGTCCATCGCCACCGGCGCCTTTATGGCGTGGCGGCCGATCGGCGGTTGGATCAACGCGCTTGGCGGTGCGGCCGCCGCGCCGGCCCCCACGCTGGCCGGGCCGCCCGCTGCGATGCTGCCCCTGGACGCGCTGGTCGGCCGCGCGCAAGCCGTATTCCCGGACGGCCGGGTGGGCTTCGTTACGCTTGCGCCGCAGGCCAACCGGCCCGTGCGGGTGCGCATGCGCGTGCCCGGCGAGCCGCATCCGCACGGCGTGTCCGTGGTGTGGGTCGATCCGCGCGACGGCAGCGTCCTGTCGGCCTCGCGCTGGACCGGGCTGGATCCCGCCGGTCGTCTCAATGCCGTCATCTACCCGCTGCATACCGGCGAATTGGGCGGCCTGCCGCTGCAGGCGGCGGTGGCCTTGGCGGGACTGGCGACGGGGGCGCTGGGAATCAGCGGCGTGTGGCTGTGGTGGCGCCGCAGGCGGGCGCGGCGTGGGCAGGGCCGCGCGCCGGTGCGCGCCGCCGCGCCGCACTAGGCGTCACCGGGCGTCAGCCGCT